>Ga0070734_10000208_pt1 | contig 155262 bp, 123 predicted proteins | sample Coa_R1_8_FD_66444 | JGI IMG/M metagenome (GOLD analysis project Ga0070734, IMG submission 66444) | Surface soil microbial communities from Centralia Pennsylvania, which are recovering from an underground coalmine fire - Coalmine... | ecosystem: Environmental > Terrestrial > Soil >... | reverse complement strand
TACTCCTGGCTCATGCGCACCTGCAGGCTCCACAGCCCATAGGCCAGCACCAGGAAAACCGCCAGCACCATGTACTGCACAACCGAAAACTTCACCGGCGGGATCTTTTCGTCATTACGGCCAAAGACCGGAACGCCCATCGTGTCCAATGCGATTCTTTGTAATGTAGATTTTTTGCTGAAGAGAAGCGCAGCAAGAGTAATCGATTGCCGGACTTTCCGTAAACGAAAAACGAATGCAGGCCGGGCATTCTTCAGATCTTCTACCAGAGAGAGCGACCGGGGCGGCTGTCAGGCCATTTGGCAAACGCGAAGACTGGATAAAACCTTGCCCTAAATTTCGCCTTGTTGGAAAGCTAAGAAGCCCCGCCCAATGGCGAGGCTTTATCGCAAACACACCTTGATTCTCTCTTAGTGGTCCCGATGTTCATCTCTGTGCTCATCCCGATGTTCATCACGCCACTTCCAGTAGGACTTCTGCTCCTTCTTGCTGGCCTTCTCCCACTCGTGGTCTTTTTTATGATGCTCCTTCAGGTATTGCTGCCAGTGGTCCCGTTCTTGGTCATTCCACTCATGTTTCTGCTCGTGTCTGTCCCGATCGTGATCCTGAGCCGCAATCGCAGCCGGAGCGAGTAAAGAGAATCCCAAAACAAATGCCGTTAGGTGACGCATGTTTCCTCCTCAAGTTCGCATTCTACCTGCGTGTGATGGGTGGATTCTTAAAAAATGAAGAGTCGCGTCGACAAAGAGAATCGCAGGCTGGAATCTTTGTAAAGAAACATGAACTTCAGCCGCGTATTTTCAAACGATCGAGCAGGGAGAACAACGGAACCGCCAGCAGACCATTGGCAAACGCGGAAAGCAGCACGCGGCCCCAATTCGGGACGCCCTTGCCACCGACCAGGACAATATCGATGGCGGTATAGATGACCTGATGCATGAGGTAGAAGACGAAGGTCATCAGGAAGCGCGAACCGGGGTTCTCAACATCAAGCCTAAGGCCCAGGGACGACGCAAAGTAGCCGATGATGGTCTTGGCAATGCCATTCAAACCGGCATACACACCAGCCAGATAGTCCTGGACTGAGCCAATGAGGGCGCCTGTAATCAAACCGGTGATCGGCCGCCGCCGGGCGACGCCAAAGAAAATCGTGACCAGCAGGGGCAGATCGAAAATCGTAATGAAACGAAACGGCCGCGCGAGAAACGTTTGCAGTAAAAGCGCCAGGAGGGGAACGCCAAGAGCTGCAACCCAACTAAACTTGTGAACGGCAATCTCTTCCCTTGATGTATAGGAAATCGTGATGCTCATCGCGGAGGATTCTCCGTGGCGCTTGGCGTTGGCCTGGGGGTAGGACGGGTGCCTTTCTGGCCGGTGGCGGGCGAGGCATTGTGATGCTCCGCATTCTCTCCGGTCTTCCCTTCGGTCTTCTCTTCACTTCTGGGAGCGGGAGTGGCACTGGGAGAAGATTGGGGCTTGGCACCAGCCGATGGGCGCTTCGGCAGACCCGCAGGCTGTCCAACGGGCGCCGCAGGCTTTTGGCCTTGCAGAGGGGCATTCGAGCCTGGCCCTACAGCGTTCTTTTGGATATTGGCCGGCTGTTGCACCGCTCCCGCGGTGGATGGCGTAGCCGGCTGCGCCGTCGTTCCAGGCAACGCAGGGGCACCTGCCTTGTTGGCATTCGAAGCGGGCACTCCTGGCAATCGCTGCGCCAAGACATCAGCGGCGCGGGTGGGAGCCGGACCCGCAAGGACATCTGGTTCCGCATCGGCAACCTTGGTGATTACGAGTACTTCCTCAAGCCGGTCGAGGTCGGCGGCCGGCTTCACCTGGATCGCTAGAAATGGATCGTTGTCGCGGTCAGGAGCAATGCTGGTGACAACGCCCACCGGGAATCCTTTTGGGTAGATGCGATCGCCGCCGCTGGTCACAACCTGCTCGCCGACTTCTACCTTTTCGTCCGACATGATGTAACTGATGAAGACCTGGCCGCGGCTACTGCCCTTTAAAATGCCCTGCAGGCGGGATTGCCGCATCACAACGCCCGCGCCGCTCTCCCGATCGTTAATCAGCAAGACCTGGGCACTCGACCGGAAGACATCTTTGACCTTGCCGACAATTCCGTCGGGCGTGACCACCGGCATATCGACGGCAAGGCCGGAAGACGCGCCACGGTCGATCGTAACGATCCGCGATTGCTCCGTCCCGGAGCCGGCAATGACCTGAGCGGGAACGGTTGCGGAGGCAAAATGCTCTTTGAATCCTAGCAGTGCCTGAAGACGGCGCGCCTGCCCGGCTTCCTCGCTCAATTGAGCTTTTTCCATGCGCAGGTGATCGATCTCGGCTTGCAGCGCCAGGTTCTGCTTGCGCACATTGTGCAAGTCTACGTACCCATACCATGTATTGCGGAAGAAATGGCCGGTGGAAATAAGCGCATGCTCGACCGGCGTAATCGCACTCACGGCCCAAACACGGATGAGGCGTGTGCTGCCGGTGCGAGCAGAGCTTTGCGGGTCGGGACGTTGAATCTGGGTCGCCAGGCCGATGGCCTGGATAAAAACCACCGCTATCAACACCAAGGGGTTCTTATAGCGGGTGTAAAAGCTTTCCATGGTTCCAAGTCAAGCCGGGCCGAGACGAATGAGGTTCTTGTTCTTCCAGCCCGTGCGGTCGCTACTCAATTGAAATCTTGCGTAGGAGCTTGAAGTCGCTGAGCATCTTGCCAGTGCCCAGCACCACGCTCGCCAAAGGATCGTCGGCGATGGACACCGGTAGGCCGGTTTCTTCGCGGATTCGCTTGTCCAGGTTCTTCAAAAGCGCTCCGCCTCCGGTCAGGACAATGCCACGATCGCTGATGTCGGCGCTCAACTCGGGAGGCGTACGCTCCAAGGCAACACGAATGGCATTCATGATGGTGCTGATGCACTCGCTAAGGGCTTCCCGAATCTCACTGTCGTCGATCGTGATCGTTTTGGGCACGCCTTCTATCAGGTTGCGACCCTTGATCTCCATGGTAAGCGGCTTGTCGAGAGGATAGGCAGAGCCAACTTCAATCTTGATCTGTTCGGCTGTGCGCTCGCCGATGAGCAGGTTGTACTTCCGCTTGAGGTAATTCATGATGGATTCGTCCATCTGATTTCCGGCCATGCGCACCGAGCGGGAGTAAACGATACCGCTGAGGGAGATGACGGCAATATCGGTAGTGCCTCCTCCAATATCGACGACCATGTTGCCGCTGGGTTCGGTGATCGGCAAGCCAGCTCCGATGGCAGCGACCATGGCCTGCTCCACAAGATGCACTTCGCTGGCTTTCGCGCGGTAGGCGGAATCCATCACGGCCCGCTTCTCGACTTGCGTAATTTCCGAAGGCACGCCGATCACAATGCGCGGATGCACCAGCATCTTGCGGTTGTGCGCCTTCTGGATGAAATAGTTCAACATCTTTTCGGTGACCTTGAAGTCCGCAATCACACCGTCTTTCATCGGCTTAATGGCGACGATATTTCCAGGCGTGCGCCCCAGCATCTCCTTGGCTTCTTTCCCCACAGCCTCAACTTCATTGGTGTTTTTGTTCATGGCCACAATAGAAGGTTCGTTGACAACGATGCCCTTCCCCTTGGCATACACCAGCGTGTTGGCGGTGCCAAGATCGATGGCTAGATCGCTTGAAAACATGCTAAAGAGCGAGCGCAGATTGTGGATGCGTGCGCTGTCCGACTTATAACCGTTTGACGCCATACCCTGCTTCTTTCCGTCCTTCTAATTTCCCTACTTCAAAGATTCAAAAATTTTGGCCACACTACGGACCTGCGATTAAAACCGCCCGGCGCATCAAAATCCGCGGGCCCTGCCTCAAAACCTGTACGGGTATACACCAGATACTATACTGTGGGGCAAGAATCAAACCGGAGCAATAAGAGATTCTACTGGATTAGAATGCGTTCCTGCTTGGTATTGGCCCCGCCTTTGGCATTTTGTACCGTAACCGTAATCGTGTTCATTCCGGGCTGCAACGCCGGCGTGAAATGATGGAAGGTGCCATCGGCAAAAACCGGCACCCCTTGCCCGTTGACCATGACTTGCGCCCCGGCCTCCGTGCGCCCCTGAACTTCCAAGACATGTCCGTGCTGCACCAGAGGTTCAAGTTCCAGCACGATTTTTGAACTCTCCGCAGCCTTGGGAATCAGCGTGAACTTGTTCTTTTCGCTGTCCACGGAGTCTCTGCCGCCGTTTTCCGCGATCGATTGTACCGCCCAGTAATAGGACCCCTCCTTAAGCGCCGTCACCTGAACCTGAGTAGACTCGGTCGACTGCTCCAGGACCATGGAGGAAAAATATGGGTTCCGCGAAATCTTGAGCCGATAGCGTTTGATGCCGTCCACCGGAGTCCACGCAAACGTGACCGGGTTGCCGGCAGTCCCCGGTTCCATCGCGACCGACTGCATATTAGATGGCTCAATCAGCACGGGAGGGCCAAGTTCCTTGGTTTTTACCATGTCCGGCGCATCGGCGGTAAAAGCAACTTTATCCAGGGTGGCGAGCTTGACCGTCTCGCCGTTGCGGGTAACTTCACCAGCACCCTTCTTTAACAAAATCTCATGCTCGTCATGCCGAGGATCGCTCAAAACCTCTGCCTGAGTGTCGGAGGATAAATTTGCCGTGGCTCCGGCCACGATTACCTGCGACTTCGATCCCTGGCCGACGCTCGAGGTGGCCAGATCGACCGTTCCGGTGGTGACTTGTACCGCTACGTTGGTCTGCTGGTTGGAGTTGATCGAGTTTTCCTGAACCACGATCAGGGAGTCGGGTTTGACTGTGTAATTCGTGCCGTCGGTAAAGACGACCTTCGCAATCCCTTCAGAAGAGGTCTGGATCACATCCCCGGTTTCCAGCGTAACGTTGTAATCCGCAGACACCCAAGAGTTGGTAGCTCTTTTCTTGACCTTCACGGCTCCATCGATATTGGTGAAATGCGCCTGCTGGGGACCTGGCTCAATCACCGAACCATTCGCGCTGGGATTGCTGGCGAGACCGGCCTTGACCAAAGCTCGATCCATGAGATTTGCGCTGGCTTGAAGCAAACGGTTCGCGGTGCCGGGAAAGGCAAAATAGGTGACGATTCCAGCCAACAGAAACACGATCAGCAAACCCAGCAAGACGCTGCGATAGGTTACCGTGACGTAGTAAATGAGGAAATCGGATTTTCGCTTCTGCGCCACAACCTTTGATGACGAGGCCTTTTTCAGTTGGTACAGAGTACCACAGATTTGTGCGACGTTCCCCGAAGAAGGACTCTCACTTTCATGTTACCGAAGATTAACTTCAAGCGAGCCGACCCGGGCTGGTTTATTCCATTTCCAGCTACCGATGACAGAGCCCCGACAAGCGAATCGTCGCTCCGCGCTGGTCGTTCGTAGACTACCGCCAAATGCGGTCACCCGCAGTTACTCTTTTGGCTACCTTAGCACCACCGTGGTACAGGGACTCCCCATTCGCCCCCTCGCTATTGGCCAGGATTGCCTGAGCCAGGATTGCCGGCCTGATTGAGCTCGCGTGGATGAGCTCCATGCGGGGCGCTATTGAGATGACGGGTATCTTCACCGCGCTGTAAAATTCAAAACGCAATGTCACAAACAACCCAGAACCCTCTTATTAGCCCTCAGCTTCTTTCTCGCATCCAGGACCGTACGGCAAAAATCGGCATCGTCGGCATGGGTTACGTTGGCCTTCCTCTTGCACTTTTGTTTGCCGAGCAAAACTTTCCGGTAACCGGGTTCGACATTGACGGGGAAAAAGTGAAGGCCTTGAATGCCGGCCGTTCCTATATTTACCGGATTCCCGGCGGTGAGATCGAGCAGGCGCGCAAGCGGGGCTTTGCCGCAACCGGCGACTATAGCCACGCGGCGGATATGGATGCCATCGTCATCTGCGTTCCAACGCCTTTGAATGAGTACCGCGAGCCCGACCTGAGCTACATTCGGGCGACGGCTGAAGCCATTGCGCCCCACCTTCGCCCCAACCAACTGGTCGTGCTGGAGAGCACGACCTACCCAGGCACCACAGAAGAGGTCTTAGTACCAATTCTGGAGCAACACAATAAAGCCAAGCTCAAAGCCGCAAGATCCGGCCAGAATGGCAACGGATCGTTCCTGGTAGCATTTTCCCCCGAACGCGAAGATCCAGGGAACGAGACAGTGGCTCGCCGCGATATTCCTAAGGTTGTCGGCGGCCTGGATTCGACGGCCTCGGATGTGGCGGGGGCGTTATACAACTCTATTTTTAACCGGGTGGTGCCTGTATCCAGCCCCGCCGTGGCGGAAATGACCAAGCTGCTTGAAAACATTTACCGCTGCGTCAACATCGCCCTGGTCAATGAATTGAAGCTTCTCAGCCTGCGGATGGGCATCGATATTTGGGAGGTCATCCAAGCGGCTTCCACCAAACCCTTCGGCTTTCACCCCTTTTATCCCGGACCGGGATTGGGCGGGCACTGCATCCCCGTCGATCCGTTCTATCTTTCCTGGAAAGCCAAAGAGTGCGACTTCCACACGAGATTTATCGAATTGGCCGGCGAGATCAACACAGGAATGCCCTATCACGTGGTGAGTTCAGTAGCCGGAGCCCTCAACAAGCATAAAAAAGCCTTGAACGGCTCAAAGGTCTTGGTCTTGGGCGTGGCCTACAAAAGGGACATTGACGACTTGCGTGAATCTCCCGCCCTCACCGTGATTGAAGAGTTACAACGCCAGGGAGCAGAGGTCTTTTACAACGACCCCTATTTCCCCAAGGTTGGCCGGGGACGGAAATACAACCTCCAGATGAGCTGCACTCCGCTAGAAAACCTCGATCAATATGACTGTGTGCTGATCATCACCGACCACTCCGATTACGACTACAAACGGATTGTGAACGAAGCAAAGCTGATTGTAGACACTCGAAACGCCACGAAAGGCATCTCATCGGAAAAGATCGTTCCCTGTTAGATCAAGACAACCAGATTCAGAGTCACGGAGGGTCCGGTGAAACCCGGGCCTAGCTTTTGAGGGAGCCGGGAAGGAAAGAACGAGCCGCATCTTTAATTGTTATTGTCGACTGACCGGCGTTCCAAATTGCGCTTTATCGCTGGTCGCTACAGCGCATTTTTAAGAATCTCTATAACCTTCTAAATAGAAATATTTTAATTTGGCAATAAACAAGCGCCTCGGTTTGCATCAACGACGGGTCATTTTTCGAGACGCGTCATTTTTCGAGACGCTCTTCCGTATTTGTGGCCTGGACCATCTTGCCAAGAAGCTCCAGGAAAAGTTCACGCTCGCCGGGGCTCAGCGGCGCCAGCATCTCACGCCCCATCGCCAGCCGGTTCTTCAGGAACTGGCGCTCTCTTTTCCGGCCCTCGCTGCTTAGTTCCACGTGAACAACGCGGCGGTCCTTTTCAGAACGCACTCTCATTACGAGGCCTTTTTTCACAAGCCGTTCCACCATATGCGTCGCGGTACTAAGGGGCACCCCAATCGCACTGGCAAAATCGCTCATGATGGAACAGCCCCTGTTACCCATGACCACGATTGCCCTCATGTCGCGGGAAGGCAACTCGCCCTCCAACTCTTCGGTTGGATGCTTTTTCATCAGGTTGGCGAAGAAGAGCGTGTCTAGATGGGCCACGAGCTGGCGCGATTGCCGCTCCATCAGGTCGGTGGCATCTAAAATTCCATTTTCAAATTGTTTCATTTCAAACGTTAACTAGGTCCGCAAGTCAATAAGTCTTTTACTTTTATTTGTTGGCATATCCTAATAATTCCATACTTGAAAAGGCAAGAGTACGCCGGGCCAAGGAGCACAAATTTCTTGAGACTACCAACATCTTTTGACCAGGCATCAAGGACAACAGTGTGCTGCGCGGACACCCCAAGCAAGAAGCGAACCAAGCCGCCTCCTGCCGCCAGTTAACTTTGTTTTTTTACTTACAACGAACTCATGTTCGACAGGAATTCCGCATTCGAGCGCGTCTTGCTCAGTTTATCAATGAGTAGTTCCATTGCCTCTACCGGTGAGAGAGGATTCAGGACTTTGCGCAGCACCCAAATGCGCTGAAGGTCTTCTTTCCCGATCAGCAGTTCTTCTTTTCTGGTGCCGGAGCGCTGAATATCGATGGCCGGGAAGACACGCTTGTCGACAAGCTTGCGGTCGAGGATGATTTCCATGTTGCCGGTGCCCTTGAACTCTTCAAAAATCACATCGTCCATGCGGGAGCCGGTTTCAACCAGGGCCGTAGCGATAATCGTCAACGATCCGCCCTCTTCGATGTTACGAGCGGCTCCGAAAAATCGCTTTGGCCGCTGCAGGGCGTTGGAATCGACGCCGCCGGAAAGCACCTTGCCGGAGGGCGGAACAATCGTGTTATAGGCACGGGCCAAACGCGTAATCGAATCCAGAAGGATCACCACGTCACGCTTATGCTCCACGAGGCGCTTCGCCTTCTCGATGACCATTTCGGCAACCTGGACGTGGCGGGCCGCGGGCTCATCAAACGTCGAAGAGATGACCTCGCCTTTGACCGACCGCTGCATATCCGTAACTTCTTCCGGACGCTCGTCAATCAGCAGGACAATCAGCACAACTTCGGGATGATTGGTGGTGATTGAGTTTGCGATGTTCTGCAGCAACATGGTCTTACCGGTACGGGGAGGCGCCACAATCAGTCCGCGCTGGCCTTTACCCACCGGGGTGAGCAGGTCCATGACACGCGCGCTGACATTTTCCCGCACGGTCTCCAGCTTCAACCGCTCTTGCGGATAAAGAGGCGTCAGGTTATCAAAGAGGATTTTGTTGCGAGCCTCTTCGGGGGATTCGAAGTTGACGGCTTCGATTTTGACCAGAGCGAAATATTTTTCGCCTTCGTGTGGCGGCCTTACCTGGCCGCTGATGGTATCGCCTGTTTTCAGATCGAACTTGCGGATTTGTGAAGGAGAGACGTAGATATCGTCTGGACCGGGGAGGTAGTTGTAATCGGGAGAGCGAAGGAATCCGTAGCCGTCGGGCAGTATTTCCAGCACCCCTTCGGCAAAGATATGCCCTTCTTTTTCACTCTGAGCTTGCAGGATCTTGAAGATCAAGTCCTGTTTGCGAAGGCCGCTAGCGCCGGGAAGCTCGAGGGTCCGGGCTATCTTCGTAAGCTCAGTGATATTTTTTTCTTTTAGTTCAGCAATTGTCATTATTCACCTACGGGAGTTTTTCGATTGATGGGGAGGGTCTGGTCTGAATTTCAGGCGAGAAACACTCTTTGCCCCGGATTTTCCGGAGACCCGCCAGGGCCCTTGTTACGGCCTGGCGGGATTTTCAGGAAAGCTTATTATGCTGCGCGACGCTCTGGCTCCGCAAGTTTTTCTGCGGGCAGGTTGATCACCGAATCGGTTTCGATCGCTTTTCCAACCCTCACTAAAACGTCGTTCATGGTGTCTTGAATGCGGGTATTCGGCTTATGAAACTTACGTGTCGCTTTCGAAATAAGCTGGCACAAAAGATAGCGGTTTGTTACCGGTCTTAAAGATTCGTATATGAGATCAGAACGCATAATCTCCTCCTTTATTCTCCTCAGAAATATGATTCAAAACTTTTCTGCTTTTAAGTAGAAAAGCCGCCGCAGCTACTCAGGTGCCTATTCCCAGGCACTCGCTACATTTTGTGGGATTTGCAGAGAACCCTCGCGCGGTATTAGACGCAAAAGGCAGCTCCTGAGTTGCTTTTATTTCTACTTTTTTGAAGCGGTCCGACTTTTTTTACCCTAAATCAGCCCTGAGCCTTGGGCCTTGCAGTTGGATGTTCTACGCTAAACGGAGAAGTAAATGTCGTCAAGTAAATTCTATCGCCGATGACATTTTTTGTCACCCTTGTTAGCGAGTGGTTCGACTATAGTGATTCCTTCGGCAACTGTAAGACAAAAAAGGACTAAAAAGAGGAAGCCCATGGCCGATCAGCGATATCCGGTAGGAAAGTTCGTTCCCGATAGTAACCACACCCCCGTAACCCGGGCCAAGCACATTGAGGAAATAGCAGCCGCTCCCGCCCTTCTGCGCAAGGCAGTCGAAGGCCTGACCAAAGAACAATTGGATACTCCCTACCGTGACGCGGGTTGGACCATTCGCCAAGTCGTACATCACGTTCCAGACAGCCATATGAACGCTTACGTCCGGTTCAAGCTCGCACTCACCGAGAATGTCCCGACGATCAAACCCTATGACGAAAGCGCATGGGCCAAGCTGCCGGATACCGAACTGACCTCTATTGAAACCTCGCTGGCGCTGTTGGACTCCGTTCATGTGCGCTGGGTCAACTTGCTCAAGTCGCTCAAACCCGACGATTTTCTTCGCAAATTCAACCATCCCGAGCTAGGCCCCCAAAACCTTGATCGCTCACTTGCCATGTATAGCTGGCATGGACGGCATCATGTGGCCCACATCACCTCGCTGCGCGACCGGATGAGGTGGTCGTAATCGGGAGTTCGGCCGTAGTTCAAGAAACGGTTTCGAGGGCTTTCGCGGCAGCGTCCTAAGGCTTTTTCACCAGCTTACCGTCCTTCATCACAAAGGCGATGTCTTGCAGCCTGGAGATATCCGCCAACGGGTCGCCGGAGGTGGCAACGATATCGGCCAGCTTCCCGGTCTCAATGGATCCGATTCGATCTTTCACGCCCAACAGATCGGCTGCCTGAATGGTGGCCGATTGAATCGCCTGCATGGGGGTCATGCCGTACTTGATCATCACCGGAAACTGCACGGCTGGTGTGATCGTCCATTCAAAAGCCCCGGCATCGGTGCCATAGGCGATTTTTACGCCCGCGGCCATTGCCCGCCGAAATGTGTCCTCGGCCACCTTCATCTGCGGGAGCATCCTGTCCGCCTGCTTGGGGAAGACCTGGGCGCGATAAAAGGCCAGATACGGCGTAGGAACATACCAGATTCCCTTGGCCGCCATGGTTTTGAGATCCTCAGGAGCGATATAGCTTCCATGCTCCACAGTATCGACTCCGGCTTCCACCGAGTTGTGCACCCCGTTGATGCCGGTGGCGTGAGAAGCGATTTTCCGATGTTGCCTATGCGTCTCGTCGACGATGGACTTAAGTTCATCGAGGGTAAATGTAGGAATGTCTTCCAACACACCATCCGGGCGAAGAACGTTGCCGCGATCGCTATAGACTTTGATCCAGTCGGCTCCATGAGAAATCTGCTCGCGAACCGCCTTGCGGCCTTCTTCCGGGCCATCCACTACCTGGACGCCATGAGGCATCTCTAAATCCCAGGAATAGCCAAGCAGAGGATAGGCCCCGGTGACATCCATCGCGCGGGTAGCAACCTGCATTCTCGGTCCCGGAATGATTCCCTTATCAATGGCGTTGCGAAGATCCACGTCGGCATAACCGGCGCCTTCGGTTTCCAGGTCGCGGATCGAGGTGAAACCGAATTCCAGGGCGCGCCTCGCCGCCACCGTCGCCCGGATGGCTCGATAAGCTGCTGATTCCTTCAGCAATTGCTCGTCGTAATCGACGATGATGTCTCCTTGCAGCAGCACATGGGTATGAACATCGATCAAGCCCGGGAGGCAGGTATAGTTTGCGAGATCGATGACGTAGGGGCGACCTCCGAGCGGGCCGGCGTTCCAGTCGGGATCTGCCTCCGGCGTAATCGCTTTGATTTTGTCTCCCTGAACGTCGATCCTCACGTTTCGGTGCGGCTTGGCAGAGACTCCGTCAATCAAAGTGCCGCAAAAGATGACGTAAACGGTAGGAACGGCCGGTGAGGTTGTAGCGCCGGTCTGAGCCTGCGCCACGCCTAGATCTAGGAAAACCAGAGCTAGGAAAACTAGACCCGGGAAAACCAGAGCCAGGAAAGCTGAAATCACGCTGACAAAAAAAGTCTTCACCCTGTTTATGTCTCCTTTGCCGATCTACCCAATTTTTTGAAATTCCGCTTCAGAGTCACCGGATATGTATGTTTACAAGATATGGGCTGCTGAATTCGGTCATCTCTCCCGCTCGCTTGCCGGCCACCGGCAGCAAGCGGACCGAAAGCGGCTTATGCCACTTCACCGCCAGGCTGGCCATGTCCGCAATGATGTTCTCCAGGCTCTGCTGGGAAATTTCCCCTGGCAACGGAATCGCATCGAGCCCGGTGCTGCACACCGACGAGTACGACATGAGAGCATCCCGCCCTATCGCGCCCTCTTCCCAGCGTTTGGCAAGCACGGCATCTTCCAGCACAGGAAGCATCAATCCACTGTAACCAGCATGCTTTACTGGAACACGGCCCATTGCCGAGGTAATGGCGTACGCGGAAGAAAGGCTTCCAGGCGATCCGATCCGATCGCCGAGAAGGGATTCCAACGCGGCCCCAATCGAAATCTCTTTCAAAGGCACAGGGGTGAGATCGATGCCTTCATATTTCCAGCCGGTTTTCGCCTCGATGCCTTGAGCGAGGGCTTCAACCTTTAGGGCGGCTATTCCTAAAGCATCCGTCAGGCGGCGGCTTCCACCAGAAAAATCGCCCTTCGACTGACCAAAGACTTCCTGCGCAATATTGGCGGATTCCATGCCGATCGCAAATTGATGTCCCGCCCCAGAGGTGTGCGAAACCGGAAAAAAAGGTGCGATAGCTGGAGGAAATGCCCCCGCCGCAAACCTGAAATTCCCTTCACTATGGACGGTATGCTCTTCCAGATACTTGATAACGTGCGCGGCCGCCCTGACAGAATTCCAGTGGATGCCGTCGTCACCTGCCACGGCAACAAAGCCATTCACCGATTGCGTCGTAGTGATGATTTGGGCCAGAAGATCGGCCTGCGCCGGATCATCGTTATCTTTCACCATCGCCGGGCCGATATCGGGAGTAAAGCCTTCCTGTAAAGCCAGTGCGTCGTACTCATGGAAGAAAGCCAATGCCTGCTCGGGGGTGAGCCCTTTGACGATTTCAGGAAATGGCTGCGTGGTAATCCGAAGGGTCTCGATTTCGTAGCCGGCTTTCGTAAATTCCGTCTTGGCGGCCTTCAACATCACCAGGGCCGACTCGACTTGCTTACGGTACGTTTGCCGGTCGAGCCTTACAAAGGCGGTGATCGTGCGGATTTTGGGGAGCGTACCTGAGTCCGGCTGCGACTGGGCGGCAGCAAGCGACACACATAGAGAAAGCGCACAGACTATCGGGTAAAGATTCTTGCGCAGCATTTTTCCTCTTTCCTCCCGGGAAAATGAAACCGAGTCACGAGCGGCCATGATTTTGCGTGATTCACTATACAGACAAATCCTTTGCAGGGCCGCCTTTCCATCTCCAGCAACGCACGGCGCCATCGTACGTTGACCGTTGCAAAGCAAAAACGAACGCTTATACTACATGCCGTTCCGGAATCTTTGCATGGAACCCATGGAACAAATGGAACAATCGAACGATGGAAACATCTCGTTGGAGCTTGAATGAAGCAACTGCCGCTGAAGGGCCTCAAAATCGTTACCGTGGCCCTGAATGTACCCGGCCCCGTGGCCGCCTCGCGCCTCATGCAGCTAGGGGCGGACATCACGAAGGTTGAGCCACCGGACGGCGATCCTCTGAAGTCCGGCGCTCGCGCATGGTATGAGAGCCTGTCCGCCGGACAAGAAGTGGTTACGCTTGACTTGAAGAGCCCAGAGGGGCAGGCGAAGATGGCCGCCATCCTCGCCAACGCAGACCTTTTTCTGGCCTCGTTTCGACCATCCGCCCTTCGCAGGCTCCGGCTGGATTGGGAAACCCTTCACGGGCTTTATCCGAAACTATGCATGGTGAATATCATCGGATTTCCGCCTCCCGACGAAGAGATCAGCGGCCACGATCTCACCTATCAGGCTTCCTTGGGCTTGCTCGACCCGCCCAACCTTCCAGTCACGCTCCATGCCGATCTTGCCGGTTCGGAGCGCGCGGTGGGCGCAGCACTCGCTCTATTACTGGATCGCTGCCGTTATGGGCATTCCGGCTCTACCTACGTATCTCTCTATGAGGCCATTCGAGACTTTACCGGCCCGTTGACCGCCGGACTGACGGCCAAAGATGGCAGGCTGCGTGGAGGATTTCCCTTCTATGCGATCTACCAGGCGAACGATGGATGGATCGCCCTGGGCGCGCTTGAACCTTCATTTATCCGGCGGCTGCGCGAAGAGTTACACCTGACCGAAGACGTTCGCGGCGATCTGGCGCGCATCTTTCTTACTCGCAGCCGGTTCGAATGGGAGGCGTGGGCGCAAGAGCACGACATTCCGCTGGTCGCGGTGCAATCCGCTGCTACCCATTCGAATGAAGCTTGAGTTTTATCGAGGCAGTAATCCGCAGAAAACGGAGCTCCTAAAAATTTCGGCCAATCGTCTTATGACTTCTTGCCGGTGAACGCCGGTTTGCGGCGCTCCAAGAATGCGCGCACTCCTTCCGAAAAGTCAGGCGTCACCGCACAGTCGGCAAAGCTGGTCGCCTCCGCCTCCAACTGATCTTCGAGCTTCCGGTCGAAGGAAGAGAGCAACAGTTTCTTGGTTCTTCCGTACGCCTGGGTCGGACTTGCGGCAAGGCGCGCGGCGAAGGTCGCTGTTTCAGAATCTAGAGAAGGGCGCGGAACAACCTTGTAAGCCAACCCCACCGCATGAGCATCGTGGGCGGAGATGCGGTCCCCCAAGAGGGCAATCTCTTTGGCCCGGCGCAGCCCCACCAATCGCGGAAGAAAGAACGTTGAAGAGCCGTCGGGCGATGTGCCCAGGTGAATGTAGGCAAGAGTAAAAAAAGCGTCTTCCGAAGCAATCACGAAGTCGCACAACATGGTCAAGCTCACCCCGAATCCTGCAACGGCTCCATGCACTGAGGCCACCACTGGCAGCGGCAAATTGGCAAGCTGCTGAACGAATGGATGTATCCCCTCGACAAATTGCTTGAATTGGCCATGAAGACCGTTGCTGGGTGCAGAAAGACTCTGCTGAAAGAACTTGATATCGCCACCGGCCATGAAGCCTGCGCCAGATCCTTTGAGAACAACGCAGCGGACAGCAGGGTTGTTCGCCGCTTCGTCCACGGCGGCCGCGAGAGCTTGCATCATCTCCGCATTGAGGGCATTTAAGCTCTCAGGGCGATTCAGCGTGATTTCAAAAATGGAACCTTCCAGCTTCGTGAGAACAGGATTCATGGCAGGCGATTATAGCCGCTGGCACCGCCGCATGAATGCGGGGAACGGAAAGCACAAAAGAACGAAAGCACCCAAGAAACTGAACTGAGATGACGGCCTTTCGATCTTGTAGAGCCGGTTGGAGCGCTTCTGCAGCGAAGGTTACTGCGGTTTTCTGGGCGCCGCAGGGTTGTTCTGCAACTGAGGGTTGTTCATTAATTCCTGCTGCTTTTCGCGCAAAGCCCGGAGCCGATCCATCACTTCCTGGGGAATCTGGACTCCGTCGAGCGGCTCGCCCTGCACCACACGCTGCAAGGGAGATTCCGCAGCCTGGGTCTGCGGCACGCGCCCGTCCGGTTCTTCACTCTCATCGTCTGCCGCAGACTGCCTCTGCTGGCCCGCTACGAGCGGAGTCTGCACCGGCGGCGCCCCATTGGGCGAGCACTCGCTACGCGAACTCAGGACCACCTGCTCCACCTTTGCCGGGGTAGTTCCGGCCCCCAGGACGATGTAGTTGAATTGCGACCCATGCAATAAATCCGCCATGACGTTATCGACAGGGGCTGGGCCCAACTTGACTGCAACCGGTTCATCCGCGCCATCCGCGCCCTGAAACTCAATGCCGGTCGCCTCATGGATCGCTTCCAGGACGGAGCTTAACGTGGAATTGGAAGCTTCTACGCTCAATAAATTATCGCGATACTTGACCACAGGCGAGGTGCGCCATACACGAACGGTATTCCCCTCGGGCCTGGCGATCATCATGTAGTCGAAAGGAGAATCTTTAAACAACTGCTTCAGAGCGTCGCTGATGGGAGCAGGAGAGATCTTGACCGCCACCCGCTCGGTGGTCTTGGTTGTGCCTTCAAAGGCGATCCCAGCCTTGTTGTGGATCACTCTCAAAACATCGGCCAAAGTGGAGCCGGGCGCGTCGATGCTCAACAAACGATCGCGATAGACCACTCGGGGAGGCGCTGAGATCGGCAAATTCTGGGCTTGCGAAGGCACACACGGTAAAGTTGCCTGCCCTTGGGGGGCATTTGCCGGAGGGGGAGCAGCCTCTTGTTGCGGAGCGCCCTGCTCCTGAGCTACCTCCTGCGTCTCACCGGCGGCAGCGCCGCGCATACGCCGCCGTTGTCCCAGGCCATTCGTGGTTAAGAGGCCAAGGAGGACAACGACCCAGCAAATCGTGGCGGTGCTTCGCGACATAGAGCTCAATCTTAGCCCTTTTCGAGGAGTGATGGCCGTGGTTTTTTCGCCCTACGGCATCCATTTGCTATTCCTATGATGCCGCTCTCCTCGACCAGGACCGGGACGATAAAAATTTAGGCGGAACTGAGGGGCGCGTCAGGGAGCGCTTCAAGACGTTCCATGAGCGGGTCGCTGCTGGAGACGCCAATCCTCGATGGCTTTCCTGATAGCCTCGGGAGCGATATTGCTGCAGCGCATCTTATATTCGGGAATGCCGCCCAGGGCCTCGGCAACGCCCTGCTCGGTAATCTGCGCAGCCTGATCGACGTGCTGGCCCAGCACCATTTCCGTGGCAATGGAAGCACACGCGATGGCCACGGCACAACCCATACATTTGAATCGAATCTCTTGAATAATCTCGTTTTCGATCCTCAGCGTGACCAAGACCGTATCACTGTCCGCGGGGCTACGTACAATCGCCTGGGCAGAGGGATTCGGCAGCCTCCCGACATTCCTAGGATTGGCATAATGGGAGCGCACTTGGTCGCTGTACAAGAGATTCCCGCCTTGGATTGAAATCTGGGAGGACGTGAGAATATGATACGTGCCCGGTAATGTCAACGGATCTCTACTCCAAGGCTGGTGAGTTGGCTTCGCAAGGAAAGCCCTTCGCGATTGCCACGGTCGTCAGGGTAACGGGCTCCTCTTCCGCCAAGCGCGGCTCCAAGGCCCTGATCGATCATGAGGGAAAAATCATCATGGGCTGGGTTGGCGGAGGCTGCGCGGAGAGCGCGGTGCGCAGCGAGGCCCTCAAGTGCCTAGCACTGGAAAGGCCCGAATTAATCACGCTCGACATGCAGGACGAAATCCTGGGCGTGGGAATGCCATGCGGTGGGATGATGGATGTTTACATCGAGCCGGTGCTTCCGAAGCCCGAACTCCTGATTGTGGGTCATGGGCGAATTGCGGAGACACTGGCCAGGCTTGCCAACCTGATGAATTTTTCGGTAACGGTCAGCGATCCCGCCGCCGATCGAGCCGCTTTTCCAACAGCCGACCACCTGGTGACCGAGGACTTTGACCTCACAGAGACACCGATCGGTCCGCGCACTTTTGTTGTCATTGCCACCCTGCACAAACGCGATCACATCTGGCTCCAGAAAGCCCTTCAAGCCGAAGCCGCTTATGTAGCTCTGATCGCCAGCCCCCATCGCGCGCGACTCGTGCTGGATTATCTCGCTCTGGAAGGCGTTACGCCCGAGAAGGTGAACAGCGTGTGGGCTCCCGCCGGTCTCGATCTTGGCGCCGCCACTCCGGATGAAATTGCGTTGAGCATCATGGGGCAGATTGTGAGCCTGCGTCGAGGCGGAGGCACGGGCTCCATGAAGGATCGCCAAACCGCACGCGAGATTGCGCAACCGGATGTGGACCAGGTAATTCGGCAGTGCGAAGCGGGCGGCAGCGAGCAGTAAAGTCGGACAGCCGTCTCGCGGGATGGAAGGGCGCGATGTGTGCATCTACTGCAGCTCTTCAACGCCATTGTTTGGAAGTGTTGTTTAAGAGTGTTGCTTGAGAGCGTTCTTAAGAACCACGCGACGCTCTCGCACAATTTCCGCGAGGATACTCAAGGCAATTTCTTCTGGGCTCTCGGCTCCGATGTCGATGCCGGCGGGTGCTTTAACAGCGGCCAGTATTTCCGGCGGCACCGACTTCGATTCAAGGCTCCGCAAAACCTCCTGCGCCCGACTTCGATTAGCCAGAAGCGCGATGTAACCGATTTTCGCCTTTACCGCCTGCTCAATCCCCTCCTCGTCAAACTTACCCTGGCTTGCCACCACAACAAAACGTTCGGCAGCCGGAGGCAGAACGGAAAAATCGAGAACGCGCAAGATTTTATCTACGCCTTCGAGCTCGCCCAGCGTGAGAAATGGATCGACTATGGTCACGCTGAAATTCATGGCGTGCCCCAGTTTGGCCAACGCCCGCGCAACCGCATCGCGACCAACGACAATCAATTCAGGAGAAACGGGCTGCTTCTCTTTGGAAATTGCTTGGGGAATTGCTTCTCCGGGAGTGGGAGTTGCTTCGCCAGGAGTTTTTTCGCTGCCAAAGACCAAAGGGCCGGAGCGCAACTCTCTACCCTGCATATCCGCGACAGCCAAAAGCGCCCCTTCGGCTTCAAGGCGATTGCCGGCGCGGCACGCTTTATCAAGATCGTCGAGGGTATCGATATCCAGCAGAATTCCGGCATCATCGACTGGCACTTTGAGAATGCCTTCCTGATGGGAACCAAAGATAGCGCGGCAGCCGACATCACCACTGAGACTCATCAATTCCGGAAAAACCGAACGGTCGAGCAAAACCGGGTTTCCACGAAAGCCTTTGTAGGTGGGAAGAACAATCTGTGGCTTGAGCCGTTGATGATGCTCGATGAGCCGATCAAATGTTTCAGGAAGCACCAAGGGCTGATCGGCCAGCACAATCAAGGCCGCTTCCGACAATGGCGACACAGCAGAAAGCCCCAGCCGCAAGGAACCGCCCATTCCTTGTTCAAAATTCGGGTTGACGACCATCCTTACGCCTTCAAGAACAAGCTGCCGCTGGATCGAATCCGCCTCAAAACCAAGAACCAGGACGATCTCGGCCGCATGAGAGGCGCGCACGTTGGCCAGCACATGCTCCAAGAGACTCTTCTCGCCCAGACGCAGGAGTTGTTTGGGAATTCCCATGCGCCGGGACATACCGGCAGCGAGGATCACGGCAGAGACGTTCGAGGATGAGGTCATCAAATCTTCTTGTGGGAATCTTCTTCTGTGAATCTTCCTCTTGGAGCCTACTTCAAGCCGAAATCGATTGTACCCGGCGTGCCCCCTGCTTGTTCGCGGCCTCATTCCCGGCTCAGTCTTCAGTCTCTTGGTTCTTAGCCTTTGTTCTTTGTGATAGGCTTTTTGCTTCCGTCGCCAGAGTATGTCGCGATAGGGCGGCCAAGCGATTTTGTTGACAGCCCCTGCTGTGTTGAGCCTTTCAATCAACATTCAACATTCAACATTTATCCAGCAGATTTCAAGCAATCAGATTTCAATCGAACATCAATCAACCAAACTTCAATCAACATTTATCAAACAAGGAAAAGGTGAGTTTTGGAATACGTGAATCTTGGTTCAACCGGCCTCAAGGTTTCCCGAATCTGCCTGGGCGCAATGACTTATGGCTCAAAGAAATGGCGCGAGTGGGTGTTAGAAGAACCCGAGAGCAAGCCCTTCTTCAAACGTGCGATCGAACTGGGCATCAACTTTTTCGATACCGCCGACGGATACTCGCTGGGTGTAAGCGAGGAGATTGTGGGCCGCGCGCTCAAAGAGTTCGGCCCTTCACGCGATCGAGTGGTGATTGCCACCAAGGTTTTCTTCCCCATGGGCAGCGATCCCAACCAGAAAGGCCTTTCGCGCAAACATATCCTGCACTCGATTGACGACAGCCTGCGGAGGCTCGGCACTGACTATGTGGATCTCTATCAGATTCATCGGTTCGATCCAACGACGCCAATCGACGAAACCTTGGAGGCATTGAACCGGATTGTGGAGTCAGGCAAGGCGCTTTATATCGGTGCATCCTCAATGTACGCATGGCAGTTCGCCAAGATGTTGAATCGTGCCGACACGAACGGCCTGCACCGTTTCGTGACCATGCAGAACCACTACAACCTGATCTATCGTGAGGAAGAGCGGGAGATGAATCCACTCTGCAAGGCTGAAGGGATTGGCTTACTGCCTTGGAGCCCGATTGCGCGGGGCGTGCTGGCCGGCAACCGCAAGGCGGGAACGCTCCGCTCCAAAGCTGACGACTATGGAAAGAAGCTCTACTTTGTAGAGGCAGACGACCAGGTCGTCGACTGCGTGGAGGAAGTCGCAAAGAGCCGTGGAGTCCCTCCGGCACAGATCGCGCTGGCATGGCTTTTGGCCAAGCCTGGAGTCACGGCGCCGATCATCGGAGCATCGAAGCTGGCCCATCTGGACGATGCAATCGCCTCGGTCGCCGTCCATCTGACCGGGGAGGAGATTGCCAAGTTGGAATCGGCGTATGTGCCGCATCCGGTCTTAGGACATAACTAGCCGGCGGACATAATTAGCCGGCCAGAACATTCAAAAGCATTGAGCGGTGAATCGTTTATGACGATTGAATCGCGACGATTGAATCTCTTGGCAACTTGTGCCGCAACTTGTATCGGACCGCTGTGTTCAACCACTGTAACAGCAAGACAAAGAGCTTCGGAGGGAATCGATGAACACGCAAAAACAAGTTTTATTCGTGGGTGCGGTCCTGGCGGCTATGACGCTGCCTACTATCGCACAGACTACAAACGGCTCTAGCAACGGCTCGAATCCGCCTACGATTCAACAGCGCAAAGAAAACCAGCAGGATCGAATCGCCAATGGCGTGCAGAGCGGCCAGTTGACCGCCAATGAAACGTCCAATCTGGAAAAGAAAGAATCGAACGTGAACAAAGAAGAGAAGCTGATGCGGAGCGAGGACAACGGCAAGCTAACCTCCTCGGACCGCAAGGCTCTCAACCAACAGCAAAATCAGCTCTCAAAGCAGATCTACAAGGACAAGCACAACAGCGCCGTACAAAACACCAACCCCAAGAGCGAGGTAGGCAAGCGCGCAGAGAATCAACAGGACCGCATTGCCCAGGGAATCAAAAGCGGCCAACTGACGGCGGGTGAAGCGTCCCATCTGGAGAAAAAAGAGGCGGGCATCAACCGCGAAGTGCGCAATGATCGCGCCGCCAATGGCGGCAAGCTGACGGCCGGCGAGCGCGCTCAGGTGAATCGGCAGCAGAATAAAACATCGCGCAAAATCTATCGCGACAAACACAACGCAAAGCGGCAAGGCTGATTGCATTGAACGGAATCTTCTACCAAATCAGGCGCCTTTCGCCTCTGAGCGAGGGCGCCTGATCTGTTCTGGCAATGCCTTCTTTGACTGTTACCCGTCTTCTTTTGTCTTTAAAAGTTGCCTGGCTTTAGAACTGCAGAGTTGCAGCTCTTGAAATTGCCAATCCTCTAGGTTGCCAATCTTGAAGTTGCAGGTCGTTTGCATTGGCATCCGATTCGCATCGTGTGACAGATCCTGCAGAAAGTCATGGGCGCCGCTAACGCCGATTTTGGCCTTGCAACAATCAATACGTGGCCTAAAATCTTGAAAACATTTCATTTGGCGTCAGAGGGATACGATAGAATTTCTTCTTCTCTGCTCCAGATGGATTTGCGCACACTCACAGACCAGGAATTGATGGGGCTTTGCCTCCACCCCCAGGGCCAAGAGGAAAGGGACTTGGGGTGGTGCGAATTCGTCGGGCGATTTCAGCCAACCATCGCAGTCGTGATCTCCAGAAGACTCCAACGCCGCCGACTTGCGAATCCCGCTCTGGTCGACGATTTGGTGCAAGAGACGTTCCTGAAGTTGCTGGGCAACGACGCCAAGGCGTTGCGCAACTTCGACTTCCGCCACGAAAACGCGCTTCGCGGATTTCTCAAGGTCATTGCCGCCAATGCGGTCGAGGACCATTTCCGGCGGAAAAAGCAGCCTGCCGCGGAAGCAGAAGAGCTCCTGGCCACTGTTCCCGACAGACAAGCCTCCGAGCAGTTCGAATTCAGGCTTCGGTCCGAAGAGGTCAACCGGGTTTTGAAGAGTCAAACCTCCACCCGCGAACAAGCCCTTTTCTGGTTTTACTTCCGGGAGGGATTCAGCGCACGAGAGATTTCGGAGCTGCCCTCGGTTGCGTTGAGCGTGAAAGCTGTTGAAAACACGCTGCTTCGCCTTGCCCGCCTGGTTGCGGCTGAGCTTAAGGGCAGCAAAAGAAAATAAAGAAAAATCGGCGACGCGGTAGGGGTTTTATTCATCCACTACGTTAGTTCAGATAGACGGGAAAAGGCCGACGAACGTCATGCCTAAGTCTGAACGCTCCATTCTCCATGCACCGCCCCTTCACGATCGTGAATTAGTCGAGCTGTGCCTCCACGCAGGAGACGAAACAGAGAAGCAGTGGGCCTGGAGAGAGCTTCTTCGCCGTTTCCAGCCGGAAATGGCGCGGGTGATCTACAGGAGCTTGCGTCACTGGATGAAGCCAACCGCCACCCTGGTGGACGATCTGGTGGCTGAAACCTACGTTAAGATCGTTACCAACGAATCCAAAGCACTGCAAACATTCGACTACCGGCACGAAAATTCCCTGGGCGGATTTCTCAAGACCATCGCCGCCAACGTGTGCGAGGACTACCGGCGATCGCGGCAATGCGAAAAACGCGGCTGGGGGAAAGAAGAGCAAGAGTTGACCGAGACCCCAGCTTGCGCGGACAGCAGCGTTCCTCAAAAGCTCGACCAAGATGTACTCTTCATGCAGATCGACCAGATTTTGCAGGGGTGCGCCTCCACGCGGGACCGCTCTATTTTCTGGCTTTATTTCAAGCAGGGCTTTGCGGCCAGAGAGATCTCCGAGCTTATGTCGCCCTCAATCACTACAAAAAACGTGGAGAATATTCTTGCGCGGCTGGTGCGCGTTGTTTCGGAAAGACTCCATGGGGCCGCCCCCAAGAATAAAGGCCGCGAAGCGGCGATTCAGTCCTTGCAGCCGGGCGGCGCCAGGCTGGACTTGAAAGAATTCAGCGAAGATCTTCAAAAAGCAGATCGCCACGCAGATCTCAAAAATAAGGATCTTCAAAATAAAGAAATTCAAAACAAAGATCGTCAAGATGGATAGGATTTCTTCGTTAAGTTACGTTATTTCGGATTAAGAGGAGATGGGCAATCGTGAATGAGCACCCCGAACATTTAACGGACGCTCAAATTGAGGGATACATACAGCATGGCTCCGGCGGACCACCGCAGATGGACGCTCATCTCTTCGAATGCGACTCCTGCTTGAATCGAATGCTGGATTCGCAGCGCGCCCAGTTTGGGCTCTTGAGGAGTGTCTCCATGAATCAAGAACGCCATCCGGATTGTCCCGATGAGGACATCATCAGGCGGCTGGCTGCGGGAATATATTCCGACGAAGATGCCGATTACCTGATCCAACATATCGCCGTCTGCGAATACTGTGGACCGCTGCTGAAGCAATATCGGGAAGATTTTTCCGATGAAACCGACCCTGTGGAACAGGATCTCCTGCGCGGGTTAAAAAGCTCGACACCTGGATGGCAGAAAGATGTGGTTCGAAAGCATTTCGAGGGCGGACTCGGGCTGCGGTTAATTCAGGGCTTGAAGCGGTTTTTCACGTTCAGCCCGGGCATGGGAGCCTGGCGATGGGCGAGCGCAGGAGCCGGACTCGCGGCAGTGATCGTGGTAGGGGTGATCGCCGGCCCTACAATTCTTACCGGCTACAACCTGAGCAAGACCTCCAGACTGGTTGCCAAAGCTTACCAGCAGCATCGCACCACCGATATGCGGCTTACGTCCGTAGACCATGGGCCATACATTGAGCCGAGTACACAAATGGGCAGCGGCGAGCAAGAAACGGAGGACATCCCCTCGGCGCTCTATGAGGCCAAGAGCACATTGGCCAATGAGAAACAACGACTGAAGTCCGGAGATCCCCAATGGCTTGCACAGGAAGGACGTGTTTTCCTGCTGCAGAGAGACTCGGGAAAAGCGGTCAACTCCCTGAAAAAAGCCCATTCCGCGAGTCCCGACGATCCAGCTATCGCGATCGATCTGGCAGCGGGATATTTTGAGCAGGAGAGCCGTAACGATCATCCCAGCCTTCTGGCGACCTTTGAGCTGCTCCAGAATGTTCTGAAAAACCCCAAGCTCACGCGGGACCAGCGGTCTTCAGCATTGTTCGATCTGGCGGTCGCTCACGAAAAAACAGAGGGATGGGGATTGGCCGTGGAGACCTGGAAAGAGTATTTGCAGAACGATTCCTCAGGTCCATGGGCGCAGGAGGCGCAGGCCAGACTAGACCGCGCCAAGACCCACATTCCAGCTCCGAGACCACAGGCTTACGCGAACCCCTCTTTTTTTTTGAGCAGACTTACCGAGTTCACCCGGCCAGAGGATGACGAGATCTACCAAAGCATTGCGGTCCGGTTTTGGCTGCCAAAAGCCGTAGGCAATCCCGCCAGCGATTTCGCCCAGGCCTCGCAACAATTAGCCGGGCGAATGACGGAGCGACATGGCGATCCCTGGCTAAAGGACTTGCTTGCGGCGAGTTCGCCCGCCAGCCAGGAAGCAACCCGCGCCATGAGCAATGCAGTCGAATCCAACCAAAAAGGCCTCTATAAAGATGCCCTCGCTCAGGCCCAAACGGCCACAGCTGCTTTCAGCCAGGCTCACAACTTGCCAGGTGAGCTGCGCGCGAGCTATGAAGAGGTGTATGCCCACCAACGGCTCATGGAGGGAGAAGGCTGCCTCGACCTGGCAAACCGGCTCGAGCAGCGACTCTCGGAAACAAAGTATCGCTGGCTACAGGCGCAACTTTCGCTGGAACGAGCCACCTGCCTGAACTGGAAGGGCAATCTAGAGGGCGCGAAGGAGGCGGTGGACGCTGCCGGAAAAATCGTTGCGGCCTCCTGGTTTCCCATGCTGAACCTGCGCATCATGGGGCATACCGCCGGAATCGATCTTTGGCAAGGACGCACAGAAGAAGCTTATAGGGCCAGCGTTCAAGGCGTAGCCAGCTATTGGAAGGGCTCCTACCCCGTCTATTGGCTCTATCAGTTTTATTCGCTGATGGAAATCTGCGCAGAAAAAAACAACTCCTGGCATTTAGCCGAGGCACTGCAAAGACACGCAATCGACCTATTAGCTAACACCGCAACGGAAGATCGGGACGCCGTGCTGGAAGGATTGGCCCACGCAACCCTCGGCAACATTCTGTTCGCAGAGCATGAGGATTCGCTTTCAGAGAACGAGATTCACACGGCCATCTCCAAATGGGAAGAAGCGCCGGGCGAGCCCTCTGCCGTGAAATACCGCTTTGTGAACGAAATCGGACTGGCAGAAAATCGCTTGAGACGCGGGAAGCCGGAGCTTGCTCTGCAGGCGCTTGAAACGGCGCGCCCGCTTCTACCCACAATCCAGGCAAGCTATGTGACCGGCGATTACTACAAAGTCCTGGGAAATGCGTACTGGACGCTTGGACGCCTCATCGAAGCGCAAGGGGCTTACGAGGAGGGCATCCGCACGGTCGAAGAGGCGCTGAGCACGGAGACGGATGAATCAAGGCGGCTGCGCTGGGTCACGGCTTCCGACGAAAGCTATCGCGGACTCGCCCACGTCCTGCTAAAAGAAAAGAAGCCGGCAGAAGCCTGGGAGCTATGGGAGTGGTATAGAAGCCGGTCTCAAACCAGCACCGATGCCAATCTTCTTCGCGGGTCGGCGCGCAAAGTGGCGTGGTCTGAGTTACAGCCCAAGATTTTCAGGCCACTCACGCATACCTCGCCTGAAACGCGCCTGGTTTATGCCGTGTTTGACGATGGCTTGCAGATCTGGACCGTGAACAATGGGGCACTCTCGGGCAAATGGGTCGATATTCAACGAGACGAACTGCAAAAAATAGTGCAAGAGTTCGCCACGGAATGCGCTACCGAAGGGTCCGACCTGCAGGAACTGCGGCGCAACGGCCAAAAGCTCGAGGCCATACTGCTTGCTCCGGTCATTTCCGAATTGCCAAGCTCGCGGACGATCGTTGTCGAACTAGATGAAGGCCTCACTCATCTTCCGCTCCTTGCCCTGGTCGATCCCACCGGAAAGTACTTCGGCGAGCAATATACGCTGGTGCACTCACCGGGTATTCTTCTGGAAGACAATCTTCGACTGCTTCCTCAAATCGAAGCATCCGATGCTTCCCTAATCGTGGATGCCTCCCAATCGAACGGCATCGGTAACTTGCCCGGCCATGAGTTGGAGCGCACGTCCATCTCTAGCTTCTTCGCGCACACCAGGACGCTGAATGGAACTGAGGCCGCAGGCCCGGAATTTGCTCCGGCATTGAGCAGAAGCAACCTGCTGGTGTACATCGGCCACGGAATACAAACCAGGACAGGGACAGAACTAGTTCTCTGCGCACACGGCATCAATTCATGCCCCTCGGATGGACACGATGCAATCACTGCGAGGGACTTTTCTCCACCCGTCTTGAAGCACCTGAAACTGGTGGTATTGGAGGCATGCTCCAGCGGCGTTGCGAAGAGCGAGTACGGACTGCTCGATACAGGAGGGCTCGTCCATTCTTTGCTTTCCGGTGGAGTGCCTTTTGTAGTGGCGAGCGATTGGAACGTGGATTCGAAGCGGACCGCCCAACTAACCGCACGGTTTTTCGAACATCTGGGAAAGGGCGAGGGGCCCCCGCAGGCGATGCTCGATGCGCGGCACGATATGATCGCCGAGGCGCAGCATCCTTACTTCTGGGCGGGATTCGATGTTTATGGGCGGGCGAACTAAATCGGCGTATGGAAAGGATTGCGAATCGTCAGCTTCTTATCGATCTTTTGGCCGTCATGAAGGTCTTCGGAATACAGGATGGTACATCCGGCTTCTAATGCAGCGGCAACCACCAGTGCGTCATAGATGCCGTAGCCATGCTTCTCGGCTATCTTGAGGGCCGCTTCGTGCGTTTCTAGGTTCAACGGAATTGGCGAGGGGCATAGAACCCGAAAGGCATCCAACGCTTCCAGAACATCACTCCAAGGCATCATGATTTTCCGCCGGGCGACCGAAACAAACTCATTCAAGACTTGCACGCTAAGTACGCCTCCAGCCGAGAGAAGCTCCTCGGCTTTTTTGCTGCGAGGATCATTTTGCGCGACGGCATAAACGAGTACATTCGTATCGAAGAATGCCTTATCGGACATTCGCATCGTCTCGATCAAAAACAAATCCAGATGGCAAAGGACGCTGGAGCTTGCGCAAGCGGGCAAGCGCGCGTTCAATCTTTTGATCGCGCTGCACTTCAAACGCCCGTTCGCCCACGACGCGAATCTCTATCTCGTCCCCTTCCTTAAGCTTCAATGCGTCAACCACAGCCGCGGGGAGTCGAACGGCCAGACTGTTGCCCCACTTTGAAACCTGCATTCGTTTCTCCTTGATATACATTAACTATTGTATATCCTTAGCTCTTAAGAAGACAGGTTAATTCCTCCCCCCAAAAAAGAGAAAGCCCATCGCTTTCAGAATCACCAAGCAATGGGCTCTTTTTTCTTGTTTCCCTTCAAATACGTCAATCGTGCTATTTATCTCTGACCGGCACCGACAACTGCCACTTGCCTCTGATGCTTTTGCTGCAGGCTCTCGGCTACTGAAATAAGATCCGGAGGAACGACACGGGTTCTCTGCAGGGCGTCTTTCAGAGGCACGGAGGCGATATCCAAGCCGCGCATGGCGACCATGTGCCCAAATTCGCCACGGTGCACCATATCGATCGCACCAATGCCGTAGCGGGTCGCCAGCATGCGATCGAATGCGGTCGGCGATCCGCCGCGCTGAATGTGCCCCAAGACCGCGGCGCGGGTCTCATATCCGGTACGCTTCTCGATTTCCTGAGCCACAGCATTGCCGACCCCACCGAGACGCACGTGGCCAAACTCGTCGACACGCGCACCGCTGTGCTGCTGACCGGACTCCAATTTAACGCCCTCGGCGACCACGACAATGCTGAAGTAGCGCCCGCGCTCGTGGCGAAGCTTCAATGTCTCGGCGACTTCGTCAATATCGAACGGCTGCTCGGGAACCAAAATAACGTCGGCTCCTCCGGCGACACCGCTATAAAGGGCGATCCAACCGGAATCGCGGCCCATAACTTCGACGACGATCACTCGATTGTGGGCTTCGGCGGTGGTGTGAAGACGGTCGATGGCTTCGGTCGCGATGGTAACCGCCGTATCGAAGCCAAAGCAAAAATCGGTGCCGCTCAGGTCGTTGTCGATGGTCTTGGGAACACCGATAATTTTTACGCCCAATTCGTGCAACTTCTTCGCGACCGATTGGGTGTCGTCGCCGCCAATGCAGATCAACGTGTCGATGTTCAGCTTTTCCAGATTGGAGATGCACTGGGCAAGGCCGCCCTCCCGCTTGGCGGGATTCGTCCGGGACGTTCTGAGGATCGTGCCACCCCTGTGTACGATTCCAGCTACCGCTTTGAGATCAAGCGGCATGGAGTTGCCTTCCACCACGCCCCGCCAGCCTTCGAGAAACCCAACGAACTCGTCACCGAAGTGAAAAATGCCTTTCCGCACAACAGCGCGGATCACAGCGTTCAGGCCGGGACAATCCCCGCCTCCTGTAAGAATGCCGATTCGCATGAGTTATTTTCTCCGCAACAACGGGTCTCAGGCCCGCGTTCAGTTTGGTTGGAAATTCATGGCCAAGCTTCCCCGCAATTCGCCGCTGCGTTTCGACTCTCAGGGCGTTGATCGCCGGAGCTGGGTTCTATTAAATCGTTTCACTAAAACGGTAATTCGTTCCTGACACGGTGTCAAATCTGAAATTCGGATGCGCGAGATCGCCGCGACAAATCGAAGGGGTAATGGAATAACCCAATCCTGAGGCCAGCCGCCTCAGTCTCTATTCTTTAGGCTTTCGTCTTTAGTCTTCGCCGGAGTCTCTAGCCTTCGCCGGCGGTTCTTTTGCCAAAACTTGCCTGGCCAAGCCCTGTGGGTCTTCCATTGCGTTTCTGGCGTTCCATACGATCGTCATCACCCACGGTTGGGAGGGGGATGCTTCCGAATCCCGTTGCATTCTCCGGCACACCGTTCTTCGTGAGGCTCTCCAAGGCGCTTGGTTCCCCGAAATCGTCGCCCAGAACCCGAGGCAGTGCGATGCCCCAAAGATACCTGCCCTCTTCCGACGCACGAAGGCCGATGTGCCCTTCCCTGGGCGTGCCTTTATGTCCAACCCATGTGACCACGAAACGCGCCTTTCGCATCTCGCATTGCATGCCGATTACAAAACCGGGGTCGACTTTGGCGGTAACTCCGCGAAGACGGGCTCCTGTGGCGGTAATATCGACGGTTTCCACGTTTTGCGAAAATAGCTTGCCGTCTCGATCCAGGCCCCAGATGCGCACCTTGACGGGCACAACAAGCCGCTTTTCCCGGCGATTTCCCATGGAGACATGGTAGGCGAAAAAACTCATCCTCTCGACGGCCTTTGTACACCCGCTGGTTACGAAAGAAACTTGTCCTTTCGGGTGAAATGTTGATGGCTATTGTGAGCAAACCAAGGGGCGAATTGCCTTGGGGTGAAGGCCGAACGACGATTTTGATTTCTTCTCCGAAAGCGAGAAAATCAGCCCTACCCCCAATAGATCGGCAGTTCCATCGCGTCCACGTCACTCTGTTAGCCTTGCCCCCTCTACCCGTCCCTCCACTTGATCCCCTACCTCTTCCCTCTAATTTGGGGGTTAAATCATTTTATTGTTTTATTAAAACGATTCATTGCATATAATTCCGCGCTGCAAGTCCCATCAGGGAAACCGAAGCAAACCTTTCTGTGTTCCACTCTCTCGGCGATGGCTTCCGACCATCGCCTTTTTTATCAAGGCTTCCTGCAAGGCGCTGTTTTCAGGCAACAAGTCGGACGAATCTTTATGAGGTTGTTACTTGAGCTTTTTGTCAAACGGACATCGCGGGCGCGATAGGGAGCGGTTCGTCACCGAGACAATACAGACAAGGAAAGATTGAGACCTGCGGCTCGAATATCAGGGAAGCGGCTATTGCGGCTGCGGTGTGACGGGCACGGCTCCCATATGCTGCGGAATTGGGCGGGACGTTCCCGGCTGCCCTCGATCCCGGTACATCTGATCCATTGCGCGAGAGGGCTCCGGATCCGGGTTATTCACTGGGGGCTGCTTGTATGCGTTGGTGTAGTTTGCCTGGTAAGAAGCAGGCGTTTCGTATGGCTGAGGGGGTTGGGGCGACTGAGCAGCGACTCCATTTTGTACCAGCGCGGTGGAACGCGACAACAGGATGAGTTGCTTCACCGAACCGGGATCGTCCGGATCACCGACCGCGATAAACCCATAGGAAGAGCCCTTCAGCAGGGCATCAAGCACGGCAGCGGGCACATCTGGGCCGAACTGCCCGAAAACGCGCTCCGTGGCAGCACCGACATCACCTTCCTGTTTGGCGCCGGTTGCTTTACAAAATCCCCCGATCACATCCCCAAGTGTGGAGTTGTTGGCGACAATGGTGAGTTGGCCCTGTGCAAACGTAATCTTCGGAGGCAATGGAGGCTTTTCTGAAAGAAGCTCGGCGGCGGATGGAGGAGCGGAATTCAGCGCGGGTGCCGGTTGCGGAATGACCGGAACACCGGCGACCGGTTTAGCAGCGTGGACTGACGCCTGGTTAGCCGCTTCATCGGCCTTTACCTGTTTGTTCTCCTGGTCCGGAATCTCGCGGGACTGTGCTTGGTTCTGTTCTTTTTGGGATTCGTTTGGGGTTGGTACGTTTTCGGCGGGTTTGTTTTCAGTTTGATTGTCGTCTTGCTTCGATTCAGCAAGCTTATTTGCCGGCGGAGGCGGCGCCGATGGATCCCTGGGGACCTTCAAAGGCGCTTTCTCCGTAACTTGAGCAAAGCCGCCAGTGGCTCCAGCCAAAAGACACGTTAGGACGAACAGGATCGAACTGAAGCGAGACAGGGACATATTTTGCGACGCAACCATGATAACCCATGAACCCGTCCATCTTCCCCAGGGGTCGAGCCGCTCGCAGTATTGAAAAAGCCGTTTAGTTCGAGACCTTTGCTCCCTGCTGCAGCCCAGCCCACTTCTCCAGCAACATAATGGTGGCAGCGTAGTCCAAGTCATTGAAGCCGGCTTTCCCCGCCTCCTGATAGATCTGCTCAACACGCTCGAGGCCGGGAAGCTTAACGCCGTTCTGATCAGCCGCTTCCAACATGAGCTTCATATCTTTGTGCATTAGGCGGAGGGGAAAGTTCGGGGAGTAATCTTCCTTGAGGATAAACGGAGCTTTGTAGTCGGCTACGCCGGACCGGATCATCGAAGCTTGTACCAACTCAATCAGCTTCTCCGGCTTCACTCCGAGTTTTTTAGCCAGCGTAAGCCCCTCGGCGAGCCCCTCATAGATGAGGGCAATTTGCAGGTTCATCGCCAGCTTGGCGGCCTCACCCAAGCCATTGTCGCCCACATGAATGACCTGCTTTCCCATGGCGTTGAAAACCGGACGGACGCGCTCAATCGTCGCCTCTTTGCCGCCAACGATAAAGATCAAGGAACCAGCCTCGGCAGCCACTTTGGAGCCGGTAATCGGGGCATCCAGAAAGTCGCAGCCGCGCTCGCGAATCTTCCGGGCGAACTCCACGCTTGCAGCGGGAGAAATGGTGCTTGAATCCGCAACAACAGCCCCGGCCTGGAGCGATTGCGCCGCTCCGCCTGGCCCAAACAATACATGGTCAACCGCATTGGTATCGGAGACGCAGAGCCAAACAACCTCTTTACCTTTCGTGGCTTCAGCGGGGGTAATGGCAGTCGTCGCCCCCGGAACGTCTTTGCCGCCACTGCGGTTCCAAACGCTTACGTCGTGTCCAGCCTTGACCAGATTCGCGGCCATGGGCCTTCCCATAATTCCCAATCCCAAAAATGCAACTCGCATATGCAGGCATTTAAATTGCCAGAAAGAATTGCGTCAAGTCGGCGGGCCACATCGGCAATTGGCGATACCATTTCCTCAGTGGCAGTGTGACGAGTGCTGTCGCAAGCAACTTCCAATCCACTCCTGATGTCCACGGCCGAAATTGTTCCGGCAATTGCCCGATTCAACCTCAGCCACGATCCCTGGCGACCGTGCGCGGGTGTTACAATTTTCCGTTTGCCCATATCCTGATTTCGCAGAAGGATTCCGCATGGCTCAAGTGTTAACGCAAGCTGCTCCCTCCGTACCACCTCTTGTGGCGCTCAGTGAAGACGAGATCCTGTTTCGCAATAACGTGCGCCAGTTCGCCGAACAAAGCATCCGTCCCAAAGTCAGGGAGATGGATGAACATGGCGTCTTCGATCCGGCCCTTATCGAGCAGTTCTTTCATCTTGGATTGATGGGCATTGAGATTCCAGAGGAATTTGGCGGCGCCGGAGGTAAATTCTTCGATGCGATCCTGGCGGTCGAAGAAGTCTCACGCGTGGACGCATCTGCCGGCGTGATCGTGGATGTTCAGAATACCCTGGTCAACAATGCCCTCACGCGCTGGTGTACGGAAGAGCAGAAGCGGCGCTACCTGCCCCGAATGGCAAGCAACCTGGTGGGCGCTTATGCCTTGAGCGAATCGGGCTCCGGATCCGACGCCTTTGCCATGCAGACCCGCGCCGAATTGAAGGGCAGCGAATACGTGCTGAACGGCCGCAAGCTATGGATTACCAACGGCAAGGAAGCCGGCTTGTTCGCTCTGTTTGCCACTGTCGATCCCTCCGCCGGCTACAAAGGCATTACCGCTTTCCTGGTTGAAAAGAGCTTCCCTGGTTTCGCGGTAGGCAAGAAGGAAGACAAGCTGGGTATCCGGGCCTCCAGTACCTGCGAACTGATCCTGGAAGATTGCCGGGTCCCCAAAGAGAATGTTCTGGGCGAGGTTGGCAAAGGCTACAAAATCGCCATTGAAACACTCAACGAGGGAAGAATCGGCATCGGCGCGCAGATGATTGGATTGGCGCGCGGCGCCTGGGAATACGCCCTGAAGTACTCGCAAGAACGGAAGCAGTTTGGGAGGAACATCTCCGAATTTCAAGGGATTCAATTTCAGCTCGCCCAGATGGCAACCGAAATTGAAGCAGCCCGCATGATGGTCTACAACGCGGCCCGCATGAAGGACGCGGGAATGAACTTTGTGAAAGAAGCAGCTATGACGAAGCTGTTCGCCTCGCAGGTAGCGGAACGCGTGGCTTCGCTTGCAGTGGAAATTCACGGCGGCGTCGGCTTTACCAAGGATTACCCGGTCGAGAAGTACTACCGCGACGCCAAGATCGGCAAGATTTACGAGGGCACATCGAATATGCAACTGCAGACCATTGCCAAGCTGCTCATGGAGGGTAAATAAGAGAAATCTAAAAAAGGTTCGGGGCGGCCAGCCCGCTGATGTTGCGAAGGAACAGTCTTAAAATCAACGCCTTATGCCAGGGAAATCGGGCTACAAACGCGTTTTTGATTGTCTCGCGCATTAAACTGGTTTAAACTTGCTGACAATTGTCTCCCCCTGCGGAATGATCTGTAAGGCTCAGGAGTTCGCCCGTGGGACACCAGTCCCAGACAGAATTACAGGATTTAACGGCAATTCATACGTTTCAAGTGTCTCTCCTTGAGAAGCACCTGGAACACCGTATACCCTTGCCTGCTCAGGTTGAGTCTCTTCCGGCCGAACCGGAATCCACCGAGGCTGTTCAACCCCTCAAACACTGGCTTGGCCTTCTCGATATGGCAATTACGCCGCCGATGATCCGCGAAGCCCTTAAGTGCACCGACGGACCTGAAACGGCACACTCGCTTTTGCGCTACTTTGTCGGCAAGGCTTCCGCCCACTCAAACGACCGGGACAAGACAGATTGCGTGATCACACACCTGTTTCGGCGGCCGCAGCCGGAGTCTCCTGGCAGATGGCACCGACCTGAGGTAGACGCTTCTTATTACTTCATGAGTCAGGCAGCCATGGCTTTTGAAACCGAACTATATAAGGCCCTGGGCGAAGTCCAATTCGACTCCGTTCCCCCAAGCCATGTACAGCTTCTGCATGAATTCGAATTTTTCCATCAGGAATTGGAGGAGTTCCGCCACTTCGATCAGGTGACGGATTCCAACATCGTGCAGCGCGTCCGGGAACTCAAACAGTCCTTGGGAAGATCGTTTTACCATCCCGATTCCCTGGCCACGATCGCGGTGTGGAACGATGTTTTTGGGCGCAAGTTCGACGATCTCTTTCACGACGCCACGAAGCAGATCAAGGTTTTCGCGGAGAACGTGCAGCGCGAGGGCGGCAGCATTATGAGCCGGGTGGATGGCGACATCACGATCAAACACCTGGCAGAGATCGAAACAAAGCAAATACTGACCGAAGACTATCAAAACGCCCAGGACCAGTTCCGCAAGCTTTCAAAGTACAAGAAGGCGGTTGATAGTAAACGCTCCGGAAGAGTGACTCCCGCTCCAATACCGTCACGGTCCATCTCTGTACCGGCACCGCCCCAGAGCCAACCGCAGGCGGCCAGCACTCCGGCACAGACAGCGGTTCAGCCAGTCGTGATGGCTCAAGAGTTAAATTCAGCTGCGGCCAATGCTGGGAAGGCACAGCCGGCTCCCCCGTTAAAAATGGCGTCCAAGACGCCTGTTCAGACAGAAGTTTTGGCGGTACCGCCATCCCAGGCGGTACAAAATGCGGTCCAAGAAGGCAAGATCCACAGCGCGCGGGAAACCATCAAAAACCACGTTCGCACTACAGAACCGAAGTTTGTTCACATCGTGAACGTCAAGAAGAGCAAGATCACACTTACGCCAGCCGAGGTTGAAGCCTTCAAGTCCGATTATCAGGGTGAAAAGAGCTTCCGGGCGGATTACGTGAACATCATGATGACCATGGTCGCCTACCATTCGCGCATGCTGGTGGAAGTGGATGAATACAATCAAAAAGCCAGTTCGGCGTACCTCTGGAAGCCCCACGCGGATGCGCTCAGCTACCTCCTAAGCACCCTGGAACGAGTGAGCCTGGAGGCCGAGCAGGTGAAGGCAGTCGCAAGGACGCGAGGGCTGCACGACAAGGTATCAGCTGTGGAAGTCTCTCTCGAAAAATTAAAAGAGTGCGGCCAGAACGTCTCACAAACATTGCACGCTGCCGATCAAAGCTACAGCGGTTAACCCCAGCTTTTCGATCCTTCCGACAAGCGCTTCCCGATAGAGAAAGTTCCTTTTCATCGCCTCGCCGACAGGTTCCTCGACCTGTTATTCTCTTTCGCGGCTCAAACTTAGAGCCATCCCGGAGGTTTTGTGCGAAAAACGGCCTTGCTTTTTCTATGCAGCATCCTGCTCCTTCTTCCGGCTTACTCCCAATCGGCTTCCGATAGCCACTTCGATGGAAAATCGTGGTGGGACTACGTCAAGGTTTTGGCGGATGACAATATGGAAGGCCGGGAAACCGGCAGCGCCGGCTTGCGTAAAGCCGAAGCCTATATCGTGGAACAGCTTAAAAAGGGCGGGTTAGAGCCTCTCGGCATCAACGGCTATTACCAGCCGGTCAAATTCGAATCGCGGGAAGTCGTCGAACGAGAATCATCGCTGGCGCTGGTCAACAAAAAAAGCGGTGCGATTAAGCCCCTCGTGATTGGAGATGACAGCATCTTCAATACGCGAGTTGACCTAGCCGAGTCCGTGGAGTCTCCTCTGGTTTTCGTTGGATACGGACTCAGCATTCCCGAGAAGAACTATGACGATCTCGCCGGCCTCGACCTGAAAGGTAAGACGGTGGTCATCCTCGCAGGATCGCCGGCGGAAATTCCAGGCGCTCTTTCCTCGCACTATCAATCCGCGGGAGAGCGGTGGAAGATCTTGCGGAAGGCGGGCGCAGTAGGGATCATCACAATCCTGAATCCGGCGGCAATGGACATTCCCTGGTCCCGGATATCCCTGAATCGTAACCACCCGAGCATGAGCCTCGTAGGCAGCGAATTCAATGAGACCGAAGGCCAGCAGCTCGGCGCTACCTTCAATCCCGCCAAGGCCGAGACACTTTTTGAGGACTCAGGCCATACGTTTCGCGAGATTCTTGAGATCGCCAAAGACCGCAAGCAGCTTCCAAGATTTCCGCTGGTGTTTTCCATTCGAGCGCACGCCAAACTCGCCAAGACAGCGCTGGAATCGGCGAACGTTGTAGCCCGCATTTCCGGCTCGGATCCAGCGCTGAAAAACGAATACGTGGTTCTCTCGGCCCACATCGACCATCTCGGCGTAGGAGAGCCCATCAACGGCGACCGGATCTATAACGGCGCGATGGATAATGCGTCCGGCAGCGCCGTCCTTCTGGATGTGGCGGCCTCGCTCAAGAAATCACCCGAGAAACTCAAGCGATCCATTCTGTTCGTGTTTGTGTGTGCAGAGGAAAAAGGGCTGCTGGGCTCAAGGTATTTCACCACCCATCCCACAGTGAAGCCGGATTCCATGGTGGGCAATATCAATATTGACATGTTTCTCCCGATCGTTCCCCTCAAAGTGCTCACCGTTCTGGGCCTAGCCGAATCCGATCTGGGAGACGACGCCCGCAAGGTCGCCGAGTCTCTTGGCATCAAAACCCAAGCGGACCCCGAACCCCAGCGCAATAGCTTTATTCGCAGCGACCAATACAATTTCATCCGCCGCGGTATTCCCGGCCTCGCCATGAAAGTAGGCTTTGAGCCAGGCACACCCGAACAGAAAATCTTTAAAGATTGGCTCACGCAAAACTACCACGCGCCCTCGGACGATCTGAATCAGCCCGTGGACCTTGCCGCAGCCGGTAAGTATGAAGAGATTATCCGCGGCATCTTAGTGAACGTGGCGAATGAAGGGCAGCGACCGCAGTGGAAGCCCGACAGCTTCTTCCGGCGCTATGCACAAGCTAGCGGTATGCAATAGCCCAGACTTGAAGATAGTTTCAGGTTCATCCGATGGCACAGGCTTCCCAAAAAAGGCTGTGCCATTTTTATTTTGTTCCGTTTCATTTTATTCAGGCCATTGGGGGATGGCGTGAGCGAATTGCAGCTTGTCTTCAACCTTCAGCTACAATCCTAATCTTCAAAATCTCGGGAATTTAGATCCAGAAATCAATCCCAAAATGCAGCAAGAGAAAATCTGAGACCAGGCATTTTGTAATTGATCGATCTATTTTTGTTTACTGGATTGGTTTGCTGGTGTTTTGAATGAATAGCAGTGGCATTAAAGGAATAACAGCGTGTACACAAGCTGACAAAGGGATCAATTTTTTGAGCAGAGGAGTGACAGAAGGGCTGGAATCCCAGGATACTGCGAGGAAACTACAGGGTTTTATCGAGAAATTTTAATCATCGCCGCCATGACGACCGTGTCCACCACGGCCGCCATGTCCACCTGAATCACCATTCGAGGCGCTACCACCACCACCGCCGCCTCTACCGCCCCTTCCGCTACCACCGCTGCTTCCGCCACCACCACCACTGGTACCGCCTCCTCCGCTGGTTCCGCTGGGGGGGCCACCCGGGCTGCTACCGCCGCCTCCTCCGCCACCACCACCGCTTTCAGTGCCGGTAGAACAGCCATCATCGCTGCCTCCGCCGCTGGAGTTCGTGAGGGCTTGTAGCAAATCGATGCGACCATGACCCATCTGTGGAATTGCCACCGCATGCCATAAGGCTTTGACTACATCTCCCGAGCGAATTCCCGGCTGCTGCTGCTGCAAAAGCGATGCGGCTCCTGAAACGATGGGAGCGCTAAAGGATGTACCCCAAGCGGCGGCATAATTGTCGCCAGGGAAAGTCGTGATGACTCCCTCTCCGGGGGCTGCAAACATAACGTTCGCGCAACCAAAGTTGGAAAACGAGCTTTTTGCATCGGCATTACTGGTGGAACCGATGCCAAAAACATTGGGGAGGCTAGCCGGCGTAACTGGGGTGGCAGCGTTGTCATTTCCGGCAGAAGCAACCGTAAGAACGCCCTTGCTTTGAGCATAGTAGATTGCGGTCTGCAGGCCAGGAGAAGCCTCGGCCATTTCGAAGCTCATGCTGATTACATTCGCTCCATGATCGGCCGCAAAGTAGATCGCTCGAAGAATATTGAGTGAATCGGAGCTGCCATCGGCGCTGAACGCTTTCAGGGGCATGATCTTCGTGTTAGGAGCAATCAGATGCACAAGGCCCGCAGTCATGGTTCCATGGCCGAACGCACTTGGCAACCCCTGCAAAATCGCTTCCGTAGACTGATCCAAGATCGCCAGCGTAGAAGCATTCAGCTGGACAACGCCTTGGCCCTGAAGAATCGCCTCCGTAGACTGCTCCAATGCGGCCGCAGTCCCAGATGAAAGATCGGAAAGCTCCGAAGCAGACGCTACGTTGTGGACGAAGTCGTAACCGGCCACCAAGCTGCTCTTCAATGCCGGATGGTTAAGATCGACGCCCGTATCGATCATCGCGACAACGCCGTAACCAGTCAAACCTGTAGCCCCGCGAGCATCAGGAAGCCGGATGATACTCGTGGCAGTCTGCTGGACATAATTACTAGGAACGCTGGAACCAAAATAAGAGACCGCAGTTCGGCCGGGCAGACCCTGAAGAATCGCTTCCGTAGATTGCGCAAGATTCGCCGATGTGGCGCCGGAAAGTTCCGGCAGGCTCACCGGCTGAACGGCCTCAAAACCATCGACATCTGGATCGGACAAAACCTGCGATTCCATGGTTTCGATACTGGTAGAAGAGGAGCCAGTAACCAAGTAGACCGCATACGTATATCCAGGGTTACTCCACACCGTATTGGTGGTTGTGAGACCATGCCGGGAACAAATGGCGTTCAGGGTCGAAGGAGAGGAGGTCAGGATATACTTGGTTTGTGCCGTCGACGACAAACCAATGAGTAAACAGGCACCAATAAAAAATAAGAATTTCCGTGTCGTTAACATTTCTAAATGTTCCTCTTCTATCCTGTGTTCTTGCAGGAACAGGATTGATAAATTTAAGAAGAGCCGGAAGCAACAGTGAACACGACGTACCGACTAATCATTTCCCCGAGAATCTAAAACCACTTCAAGTTCCTGCCCTTTGGCTTCAAGAGGCACACGCAGGTGAAGATCGGCCTGCGGAGTATACTCCATTTGGAACTCTCCAAATGAGTTGCTCAACGAGCGCGTTACCTCCCGAGAACCAGCAACAAGAATTACCGGCATATCCGCTAACAATTCTTCCGGCTCTTTCTTATTGGCAATTTGCCCCACAAGAACCATGTTGGCGGAACCCTTTTCATGCTCAAAGCGCAAATCGACGGAGTAATCCCCGGCTTCAAACAGAACGTGACGGCTGATCTGATGACCCGAGCGCACTCCCACAGGTTGTGGAGCGTTCAGGCTGTCATAGATCAAGCTCGCCAAGATTTGTTTTAGGGTAGGAATCCTCTCGCGTTTGTGCAAAGCAAAATAGGCTCTTATCGGCCTTTCTAAACCCTCAGGAAAATCCAAAGTTGTTTCACGGGTGCAGACCCGCATAAACTTCTTCAGTAAGTCACTTGTTTTCTGACACTTCAGGCAACCAGACTCGAGATGGCTCAGCATCTCCGAGCGCTGCTCGGACGAACCTTGCTCTCTCACATAGTCAGACCACTCTGAGATATCGAAATGGCGCTCAACTTTAGGCATAGCTTACCTTACGGAAAGGAGGATACAGCTTCCGGGTCTGTATCCTCCCTTTTAGCAGTCGACGGATGAGCCTGCTGCGTATAAAGAGTTCTCAGACGACGAAAAAATATATCCCCATTCAAAATTTAAAAGACCGATTAATTTCTTAAGATAGCTTCCCGGTCAAAGAGAAAGCCGCCCAATAATAAGGATGAGGGCGCTCTTCTCGCGCACACAATATAGCACCTCTTAAGGCCTCCGCCTTATTATCTGATCGCTTGCACGAACGATAGAAATTCCGCATCAGCTCGGCCGTGCTTTGGTCATGAACCTCCCACAAGCTCACCATCAATGTTTGCGCACCAGCATAAAGCAATCCCCGCACCAAGCCAATAAGCTCGTCGCCGCCGATCACTACATTCATGCCAGTCCCGCACCCACTCAAGGTGACCAGCTCCGCATTTAGTTGTAACTGATACAAATCAAATAGGTTAAGCATGGAATCGCCAAGCCGGATTGAGGAAAACATAGGGTTGTCCTGGCGGAAGTAACCGTGGGTTGCAATGTGAATAAACCGGCTTGTGGGTCCGTAAAACCGCAACCTTTCTTCTTTGGCCTCCTCACCAAGAAAGAGCCTGGCGTTGCCCAATGCCGCGCTCACAAATTCCGCCTCCCGCACAATCTCCGGCGCCCGCGGGTCCGGCACCGCCAAGACCAAGGCATCCTCCGAAGTGGGCTTGGGCTTCTCCTGGCACAATGCGAAGATGCTTCCGCTAGGGGCGTATGAAATGGAAAAGTCGTCAATTAGGTAGCGGTCTCCATTCAACAATGCGTGAAAAGGCAAATAGTGAAGGAATCCATGGGGAACGATAATGAGGTGAGAGGCCTTCAGATGCTTCAGAATTGGTGCAATCAGCAGAGAATGGAGAGCCTGAAGATGCGCGTTCGTGGCATCCAGTCCAAGCCGCTGGAACGAACGAGCATATTGATCGCCGAGGCGGAATTTTGCCAGCTGCAGTTGGAGGAGGCGCAATTGCTCCCGCACCGCGCCGATCTCCGCTAAAGGAAAGACCCGTACTTGTTTCTGGCAAACGACGCACGCATAGAGGCGGTTCCTTGCCGAATAATATTCAACCAGCAGCGCGTCGGAAGGCAATTTAGCCTGCATTTCCTGGACGGGAACCGTTCCGGCGTTTTGCAGCCCCACAAATTCCTGGTCGATGCTTTGATACTCGGAAAACGTCTTCATCAAAGCATCTTCGAATTCACGGCTTTGCCGCCGTAGATTCGGAATATGTTCCGCTGAGCGTTGCCCTGGGCTCAGCTCCTCTAATTCGATCTGGTGGTAGACCCAATTCAGCTTCTCACGCAAGGCGCGCATTTGCTCCACCGCAGCCGCATGTTCCGTGGTCCTTGCCCGAAACGACGAGGTACGAAATGCAATCAGGTCGGCAAGGCTTCTCGACTTGGCTTGCTCTACATACTGAAAGGCACGGTGGCCACCGGAGATTCCCTTGTTTGTGGCAAGGGTGGTGACGAACAGGCTTTCGTATACAGAGAGCTTGTTCTTGAGAAATGCTACCTTTAGCTCTTCCTTCCCCAGATGACTTCGCAGATCTTCCAACTTGTGATGAGCTTTTTCGTAAGCTTGACGAGCAAGCTCCGTGTTGCCACTGCTTTCCTCTACCTGTCCCAGGACGAAATATGCCTGGTATGTTACCGGAGACTCAAGATGGACCAAGCGCGTAAGCGCAGCGTTGCAATAGGAGCGCGCGGCTTCTGTGTCTTCCACCCGCAAGGCGATGGTGGCCAACAAAAGTTCACAGATGGCAGCTTTGGCGGGCAGCGGAGAAACATCGAAAAAACGTAACGCCGAGACGGCTAACTCTTCCGCCTGATCCTCATCGGATTCGTAAAGGACAATCGCTTTATAAAGATCGATCAAGGCCGGCCAAAGTTGATTTTGTTCTTTGACGAAAAGATCTCGTGCGCGATCGAACATGGCAATCGCTTGCGGCTGATGGCCTTGCTGACTCACAGCGATGCCAAAGAAGGCAGCCGCCTTGGCAGCTTCGTACCGCAATCCCAAGGATGTGAACCCATCGAATGCCGCGCGAGCCAGCCCCTCACCGCCTTCCGTAAGATTCAGCTCAAGGTAAATTTCCGATTCATCAAGATCGCAAAGCGCCTGGTGATATCGATCGCCAAGGCTTTCGCAGAGACGCCGAGTCGCGTCGTAGAGTTCAATGGCCCGGAGATATTCGCCACGAAGATAGTAGAGGTAGGCGACGTTGTAGTCCGCCCGGGCCGCCAGTAAAGGGAAGTTATGACGCTCGCAATGACGCCGCGTCAATTCATACATTTCCTGCGCACGATCAAACTCGTTCAAGCTGATGTAACAGACAGCCAAGTTTCTCAATACAGCGGCGACATCCTGAGCTTCCCCGATTTGCAGAAGATTTTGATAGGCTTTTTCATACATTTCGGCCGCATCCTGGAACCTATCCTGACGATAAAAGATGTTTCCCATGTTGCTTTCAAGACGGGCAAGACAAAGCTTATTGTCTAAAGCGACGAGGGTTGTCCGGGCATCAGCGGCCAAGGCATACGCCCTTTCATACTGGCCGTCGTAAATCAGGGATTGAAGCGCGCTGGTAATGGTAATGGCTACTTCAAAATCGTCTCGCAGCAATTTGAAGTTTTCCCACGACCGCTCATAATGAGCAATCGCCTGGCGATATTGTCCCTGTAAATAGGAAACATGCGCTTGTGCCCGCGCGCTCTGTGCCAAGGCTCGAAGATCGCCACTGGCCCCAGCGAGCCATCCCGCAGCCTCCGCCAGCCGATGAGCACGCTGAAGATCAACGGGTAAAAGCTGCATGACCGCCTTATACAGCTCTTCCACCTCTTCTATGGGGCCTTTCGATTGTCTGGCAAGCAAGCTACGCCGTTGATCCTCGGTGGGAGTCGTCGAGAGCTCGACGATCCATGGCTTCAGGGCGTCGATCCCCCCACTTTCCGCCATCAGAATCCCAGCTCCACCAGAATTTTTTGCAGGCGGGTCAGACATCGGCCCCGGATAAAGCCAATCGAGCCTGTAGCTAGTCCCAGACGCTTAGCGACATCCGCGTAAGGCACCGGCGGTTGCTCAAAGAAGAGCATGCGAACCATCTCCGCACATCGGGGCGGGAGCTGCACGATGGCATCGCGAACCGCCTGTTCCTCCTGAATTTCCTGGAGAACTTGGGGCGTGGCAGCGATTTCCTCTGCAATCTCCCGCTCCATGGCATCCAATTCGACATCCTGGCGCTGCTGTTTTTTCCAATGGAAACATTTGTGCGTAGCGACGGTGATCAACCACGAGCGGAGCGACTCGATCTTCCTAACTTTTGACAGATTGGAAAACAGATCAATGCACACCGACTGGAAGATATCTGCCGCATCTTCGGGATTAAGCCCGTATTTGATCGGCACGGAAAAGATCAGGCGCTTGTATTTGTCAATGAGCCTGTCCCATGCCTGCTCATCGCCATTCAGGCACTCCTGCACGAGCCGTTCATCTTCCGCAGAGGTTGCCGGTGCCGCGATGCCAAGCAGATTTTTACCGTCGTTGTCCATGAAACATTTTTAGAAGTGGGCCGCACCGGCTGCCGACCGAAGATGCGAGCGAACCGAATGCCGTTTCCAGCATCCGTTAGGGTGTCCTTCCATGATCCGGCCAATAAAGCTCATCCGCATTCCACAAGATGTAATTGTCGATGATGGCTGGACGGAAATTTCTCAAGGCGCTTTGCGCGCCGGTAAGGATATTCGGACTCGCCAAAAAAATCATCGGTTTTTGTTCGGCGATAATCTCTTGGACACGATCATAGAGTTTCTTGCGCTCGCGATAATTCACGGTGATTAGCTGCTTGTCCATGAGACGGTCAATTTCCGCCTCCCATGGAGTCGCCGGTTTCTTCTCCCCAAGGTGCCACAGGTGCGTCTGCCCGCTTGATACCCAAACATTCATTCCAGGGGTAGGATCCACGTCCGGACTTCCCAGGCCCATGAGCGCCGTCTCGTATTCATGCGATTTCGTGATACGGTCGAGCCAGGAGCGAAACTCCAGGGAGACGATCTGCACGTTCATTCCTATTTTTTTCAGGTCGTCCTGGATGAGAGCCGCCATCTGCGCTCTCTGAGCATTGCTGGAATTGACAAGGATCGTAAATTCGACCGGTCCTCCCTGCCGGTCTATGAGGCCACCATCCTGCTTCCAGGAAAACCCCGACTTGCGCAACAAGTTCTTTGCTTCCTCGATCGACTGAACGGGAGCCTGCAACGCCGAGTCGACCCACAGTTTGTTTCCCGGCGTCACCTGGGAAGCGAGGGGAGCGCCGCGGCCGCCAAAAACCAAGCGCACCATGGCGGCGCGATCAATGGCGAAGGAAACAGCTTGCCGAAAAGAGAGATCTTCAAACCAGTGCTGCCGCCGCGCAATCTCCGGATACCGTCCCTCCGTATCGTCATTCAGATTGAAAAGCAAGAAGTTGTATTCCAATCCAGGTCCCGCGTCCAGCAATTTGTACCCATTTGATTGCTGCATTTTGGCCAGATTGGCAAAGTTCTCCGCGCTTAAGCCGCTGATCGCCTGCGTATCTCCAGCCTGGAATCGAACTACCTCCGCATCCTGGTTAGGCACTGTAAGAAAAATCAGCTCATTGAGATACGGAAGCCTTTCGCCCTTGGTATCCACCCGCCAGTAATACGGATTTCTTTCCAGCACGATGCGGTCACCGGCAACGAATTGCTTCAATCGAAAAGGCCCTAGCCCTGCGATCTTCTCCGGCGAGGTCGCCAGGCTCCAATCCTGCATAATTTTGCCTTCGGCGTAATCTTTTTCCAAAAGATGCCGGGGAAGAATGGCAAAGCCGTCAAAAACCCTTTCCGCGGCGGCATAAGGGGAAGGGAACAAAAAGCGCACGGTATAGGCATCGAGTTTTTCAACGGAAATGGGCTTACCTGAAATCAGCAAGAGATCGCGTTGGGGCGAGTGGACGTTTTCGTCAAGGTATACCCTGAAAGAAAAAACCACATCATCGGCATCCATTGGAACGCCATCGGAGAAACGCACTCCCCGCCGAAGTTTCAGCGTGAAGGATTTTCCGTCGGGCGAAGCCTTCCAGGATTTGCAGAGCGCCGGTTCGGTTTTCTGGGTATAACGATTGATGTGAATAAGATCGGCTGTCATGCGCTGGATTACATCGCGCGAGGGCCGGTCAACTGGTGCGACAGGATTCAGTGTTTTGGGTTCGGCGCGCTGGGCCACAACCAGTTTTCCGCCCCGCTGTCCCGGCTCCCCTTCGAAGCGGGCAAAGTCAGCCGCCTCTTGTCCCCATCCACGACCGACAACTGAAAAAAGAATCGTCCAAAGAAAATGAATTTTTCGCGAAAACCGCACAGTTCGCTGGCCTTCTTTCATGGTTTTTATAGCACTACCAGCCGCGCCATCTCCTCATTTGCACTTTTCTCGGTGCGGCTTTCTGCCTTTCCCTCTTTTGAAACGCCGAGTGACGCGCCTTGTTCGTGGACAACATCTACGCTGGCAATGCTTTAGCAGTCTAAACGGGCATGAAGATTGTCCGACAGAGCATGATACGCGATAAAGGTGGGTATTGGGACCAGTCCGGGAATCAGCATCCACCAATACGAGACCAGAACATTGTAGTGCTGGGCGGCAGCCAGCATATTGCCCCAACTTGGAACCGGCTCGGCAACACCCAAGCCAAGAAACGAGAGCGCCACCTCCGTCAAAACGAATTGCGGAACAAGCAACGTTATCTGGGTAAGCAGCACCCCCGAAGCCGCTGGAGCGATATGTCTTTGAAGAATATGGAACGTCGATGCCCCAAACCCCCGGGAGGCAAGAACAAAACTACGTTCCTTCGCGCTGAGGATAACCCCGCGCACCAGTTTTGCCGGACGTGCCCACGCAACGAAGCCAACCGTTATTACGACCAAACTGAAAGACGCCGAGGGATCGAGGTGCAGCGGTAGAACCGCGCGAACGGCCACCAGAAGGTAAAACCACGGAACCGCTATAAAAACTTCGGCAAATCGCATCGTCAGGTCGTCGAGAGCGCCGCCATAGTATCCAGCCATCCCGCCGATCAAAAGCCCCAGGCAGCCGGCGAGCGCCGCCGCCAAAAGTCCGGCAAACAACGAGATTCGCCCACCGTAAAGCATTCGGGAGAATTGGTCGCGGCCGAATCCATCGGCGCCGAGTAAATAAAACCGTTCCGGTCCCTCAATTCCAAATAGGTGCAGGCTGCAATGGAATGGCCCTACGGCATATTCATCCCCGCTTACAAGGAACTGTATTGGATAAAAGATGGAACGATCTTCCGTGTATCCAGATCCAAGATCCTCGCTCTTTTCTATGCCGTAAACAAAGGGGCGCAGGTGAAATTTTCCGCTGGAATCGACGAAATGAACCCTTGTTGGCCCAGCAAAAGGACGAGTCCGTTCCTGCCGAGCAAAATCATAGGGAGCCACGAACCCGGCAAAAATCGCAATCAGGTGCACCCCGATGAGATACCACAGGGAAAACGAGCGCCAGACACGGCTCTTCACGACTGCATCCTGATTCTGGGATCAAGTAGGTACAGAAGAATATCCGCGAGCAGGCCGCCGGCGATCAAGAAAACTGAAAAAAACATTACGGCACCCATCACCAGAAACAAATCGCGGCCAAGAACCGCTTCAAGCACCAATGGGCCGATGCCCGGCCAACTCACGATCACCTCCACCAGCAGCGAGACACTCAGGAGCCCCCCAACAGAAATCCCTAATAAGGAGATCAAAGGATTGGCAGCCGCTGGGAGGGCGTGCCGGTAGAGGGTAACAAATCGAGAAAGCCCAAGGCCGCGCGCCGCCCTGACATATGGGGAGTCCAATACCTCCATCATGCTCGCCCTCGTGTGCCGGAGGATCATTGGAAGGGCGCCGAAAGCAATTGCAAGCACGGGCAGGAACATGTGCCAGGCCGTGTCCTTCCAGCCACTCCACCATCCCGGGGGAATGACCACAGAATTCATTCCACCCACCGGAAACATTCGCGTTCTCAAAGCGAACAGGAGAATCAATAAGGCAATGAGTAAGTCGGGTAAGGCAAGCATGGCGGAGGTGCCCACCGAAAATATCCGATCGACGAGGCTGCCTCTTCGGGTGGCTACCAAGATGCCCAGCGGCACAGCCACAAGCCACGAAAGCAGAAGCGCCGGAACCGTAAGCAGCAGAGTGTGGCCCATCCTCGGCCACAATATCTTTCCTACGGGCAGATCATAAGCAAAGGAATATCCAAGCTCGCCCGTCCCCAGGGAGCGCAACCAGCCCCAATAACGAACAGGCAGGGACTTCTCCATCCCGTACCGAGCACGCAGAGCGGCAACAGTTTCGGCGGAAATCCGCTGGTTGATGGTTGCATCTGAAAAAAAATCTCCGGGGGCGGCCTGAGCCAGGCCAAAGACAATTGCAGATACGACAACAAGTAAGAATAGCGAATTCGCAAAACGACGCGATATATACCGAATCATGATGTACTAAATCATGTTGTGCTAAATCGATGTCGTGCAAAATCGATGTCGTGCAAAATCGATGTCGTGCAAAATCGATGTCGTGCAAAATCATGGAGCCGCTTCAACTTCGGGCCGGCTGGAGCCTGGATCGACCGCCATCGACATCAGCGCGGTGGTATCCCGGCTGTTCCGGATTTCTTCAGAGGAGAACTTTGCGGCGATTCTACCATCTCCCATCACCAGGATCTCGCTTGCCAGCAAGGAAGCAAAACCGACATCGTGCGAAATATGCAGACAAGCGAACCCATGACGCTGCTGCAGAGTTTGCAGCAAAGCACCTATTCGAGCCTGGCGTGGACGATCAAGGCCGGAAAACGCCTCGTCCAGGATCAGGAGCTTCGGATCGACAGCGAGAGCCCGCGCTATTGCAATCCGTTGACGCTGCCCACCGCTAAGCTCCGCGGGCAATCGATCTGCGAACTTGAGATCAAGCCCCACTTCTTCCAGAAGGTTCAGAGCGCGGCGGCGGCGTTCAGCCTTTGTGCCCCTGCCCAGAATATCGAGAGGCTCGGTGATCAACCGCTCCGCGGTAAATCGCGGATTCAGCGAGCCGGCGGCATCCTGAAAAATCATCTGGACCTGCCATCTCATCTGCCGTTTCAAATTCCTGAGCGGAAAGCCATCCAGCAGCATCTCTCCGGCATCGGGAGTTTCGAACCCGGCAATGCAGCGGGCCAACGTGGATTTGCCTGCGCCCGACTTCCCTATCAGCGCAACCGTCGCCCCCCTATTCAGTTCCAGGCTTACTCCGCTCAAAGCCTCCACGATAAACGCCCTTCGTGAAAGCACCTGCCTCTGAACGTAGCGCTTCGTCAGATTCCTTACGCTTAGCAAAGGCGTTCCCGCCGCTTCTTCAGCAGGTGTTGGCGCTTTCAGACTGGCGCCCGGAGAGATTAGGGCCCGGACGTACCCGCTCGAATTGCTTCGCAGTTCCTGGATGCTGCCGCCCGCTACAACAGTTCCTTTTTCCATGACCACGGTTCTGCTTGCAAAAGCCGCCAGCGTATCTGCGTCGTGGCTGATGAATAAGATGGCCAATCCAATTTCCGACCTGAGCCGCTGGAGCAATGCCAAAGTTTCCGCTTGCGTAGCGGCATCCAGCGAACTCAACGGCTCGTCTGCGATCAGCACCGCAGGACGGCAGGCAAGAGCCTGAGCAATCGCAACCCGTTGTCTCTGCCCTCCACTGAGCTGATGCGGATAGGCGCGGGCGATTCGCTCGGGATCGTTGAAGCCCACCAAGGCCAGCATTGCGTGGACTTCGGCAATCAGTTCACGGTTACTCAGCTTCTTATGAGCGCGCAAAACATAGGAAATCTGCCGTCCCGCTGACAGCACGGGATTCAACGCCTGCGCCGGCTCCTGAAAGATATGCGAAATTTCCGCGCCACGAACCTTCGCCAGATCTTTCTCCCGCAAATCGAGCAGATTCCGCCCGCGAAGCCTGATGCGACCCGAGCGGATCGCGGCATTCGCGGGCAATAAGCGCAATGCAGACAACCCCATGGTGGTCTTACCCGAACCGGATTCCCCAAGTACGCCAATAATCTCGTGTGCAAATACTTGCAATGAAACGTCGGAAAGGGCGCAGACCGTCGATCCACCGGCGGTGGTGTAATCCACAGTTAAGCCCGAAATTTCCAGTAACGGTTCCACAAACGATTTGACGTTAAAATACTCTTAACTTGGCAAGACTTAGGATAAGTCGCAGCATTTTTTATCACAAAAAATTTAGCAGTCCTATATTTTCGGCGTTCACCAAGCACCCTTATATGACAGTTGTGTGGCTTTATAGCATTTCCAGCGACTCTATATATTCTGCTGCATGGGTATCCGCACGTGTGTTGCGGAGTGCATCTGCGCTGGTAAAGCTTTTAGGGTGACCGGTTTAAAGGGACTCATTTTTTATTCGGCCTCTTAGAACCTCCGTCCGTGCCGGGAAGATCGTGGCAACCCTTGAAGCCACTTGCAACTCCATAAGTTTAGCCAGCAGTCCCGGCTGGATTACATTCGAAAGTAATCTCTGGGAAGTGCAACCGACGCGAGCAATAGCTGGCATAGGGTGTAGGTTTGGGAAGGCCTGCACCCTATTTTTCTCTTTCTATACCGATAGAAATCCAGAAATCTTTGCAAATCGCCTGAGTAAAGGCGCTTTCCTGCCAAGAGCATTTTCAATCGCTACTGCCATCTGCGACCCTACGGTATATCACGGACCTTGAATCCCAAAATAGCCCGAGGCTTGGACGCTACGCCCGGTTGCTTCTCCTCCAACCTCAAAAAGAAAAGCATTCCGCTTCATTACGGGATAAACCACAAGGTCGATATGAGCGTCTTCAGGTAGCCAAGGCTAACGCGAAGCAAGCTGGGCCATCGAGGCGAATGGCTTGATTGACAGGAGGATATTCAGCGATGCTTTTACATCTTCGTCTTTGGACGAGTTAGATGGCCCTAACCCGATCCTTGTCGAAAACCTGGAATACCTGATGGATGGTCTCTTCCAGAACCTTGCTGCTGACGGGCTTGGTGATATAGGCATTCATTCCCGCGCCGAGGCACATCTCTTCATCGCCTTTCATCGCATGAGCAGTCATGGCAATAATCGGAACATGCGTGCCCCTGCTCCTCTCCCACTCGCGAATGGCAATGGTAGCGGCAAAGCCGTCCATTTCGGGCATTTGGACGTCCATCAAAATCAGATCGACCGGCTGCGTGCGAACATGCTCCACCGCTTCTTTCCCGGTCTGCGCCAAAAGGACATCGTGTCCCATTTTTCTTAGAAGGCGAACCGCAAGCCGTTGATTCACAGCATTGTCTTCCGCGAGCAAGATCTTCAGCCGCCCCATCAGGCCATTTTTTTCGATCCGCGGCTGGGGCGCACCAGGTACGGCGAGGTGTTTGGGCAGCGCCAAAGCACGCCGTATCGCCGCTAGAAGATCCGATGGCTTTACAGGCTTCATCAAACGTTCTTCGAGTCCAATCGCGGACGAATGTTCGGGACCATTCTGGTAATTGTCCGAGGTGAGCATCATGACGGCGATTCCGCCGAATTCGGGATGGGTCCTGACGTGGCGAATGAACTCCAGTCCCGTCATTCCAGGCATGAGGTGATCTGTAAGAATGAGGTTAAACCGCGGTGCATTCGCTCCAGGGTGAAGCAAGGCCGTCAAACCCGCCTCACCCGATTCCGCCGAGACCGCTTGCATTCCCCATTGCTCCACCATGCGGTGCAGAATCTGACGGTTCATGTCGTTGTCGTCCACGATCAAGACGCGCCTGCCGCGCAGATCCTCTTGCTGTGCCAATGCTAGAGGAGCACCCACGTTGAACTTGGCGGTAAATGAGAACGTCGAGCCTTTCCCCGGCTCGCTCTCCACCCAGATGCGTCCATCCATAAAGTGAACGATGCGCGAGCAGATCGCAAGACCAAGGCCAGTACCGCCAAACCTGCGTGTGACCGAGGCGTCCGCCTGTTCGAACGCTTCAAAGATCATGCGCTTTTTTTCTTCAGGAATGCCGATGCCGGTATCGGAAATCGCAAACTTCAGCTCAATCTTTCGCTCATCCCGCCATACCGTTTCTACATTGAGGGAGACGTGCCCTTCCGACGTAAACTTGATGGCATTGCCAATAAGATTCACCAGCACCTGCTTGAGCCGTAACGCATCGCCCATCAGCAGATGGGCAAGCGGCGATGAGATGTGGTAGGTCAACTCCAGCTTCTTTTGATGGGCTCGCAATGCCATGGTGCGCGCGGCTTCGGCCACCGTTTCCGCAAGGTCAAAGGCCGTATTTTCGAACTCCAGCTTCCCTGCCTCGATCTTGGAAAAATCGAGAATGTCATTGATAACAACAAGCAGTGTGTCGGCCGATTCCTGCGCCATTCCAAGCAGTTCTTCCCGTTCGGAGGCCGAGGGCGACTGACGCAGCAATTCAAGCACACCCATCACGCCGTTCAGTGGCGTCCGCACCTCATGGCTCATGTTCGCCAGAAACTCGCTCTTGGAACGCGTTGCCGCCTCGGCGGCTTCCTTTGCCAGTTGCAGGGCTTTTTCCGTCTTCTGGTGCTCGACGATCTCCTCTTTTAATTCCTTCGTCCGTTCCCCAACCTGCAGGACCAACTCTTCTTCCCTCTTGCGGATGTTGCGCAGCCTCAATCTGTACAGGCCAACGCCCAGCAGGAGCACTGTGAGCGCGCACAACGCGTAGAACCAGCGCGTCTGATAGAAACTGGGCTCCAGATACACCTCATAGGTGGCGCCGGCCTGATTCCATACACCATCGTTGTTGGCGGCTATCACGCGGAAGCGATATCTTCCCGGAGCGAGATTCGTATAGCGGACTTCGCGTTTCGCGCCGGGGCCGATCCAGCCGTCGTCAAAGCCCTCCAGCATGTACTTGAACTCGACTTTCTCAGGAGCCACAAAACTCAGGGCGGCAAAGTGAAACTCCACCTCTCCAATCCCCACGGGGGCCTTGTGCTCTCCTCCGGCCGGAGCCATAGGCACTTTGTTGACCATCACGGTCTCAACCACCACCGGTGGCGGAAGCCGGTTGGTCATTAGCTTGTCTGGGTTTATCTCGACAACGCCTTTGCTGCTTCCAAAAAGCAGCCTGCCGTTGGCAGTCTTCACGCCGCTCGCCTGGGCTCCTCCATTGAAATCGGTCGTCGGCAGACCATCCGTCAAGCCGTAGGATGTAACCTGAATCGACTTGACCTTGCCGTCGGCGAAATCATCGAGAGCGCCCTTCGCAATGCGGAATAGACCGCGATTGGAGCTCATCCACAGATTGCCCTTATCATCCTCAAGAATGCTCCAGACAGTTTCGTCGAGCAGGCCGTCCTTTACGCCAAAAGTCGTGAATTTATCGTCCTTTAATCGCACCAGGCCGGCGCCATAGGTACCGATCCAGATGGTGTGAGCCGCATCCTCGTACATACAGACGGCTCCCCCTGTACCGCTTCCCGGCTGTTTCTGCATGTGGAAATTCTTGAAGACGCCATCCTTCAAACGAGTCAGGCCCTCTTCCGTACCGAACCAGAGACTGCCGGCATGATCTTCCATGGCCACGATCACGCGTCTTGACGCCAGCCCATCCTTTTCCGTAAAGACGGTAAACTTACCGTCCTGAAAGCGAGTTAATCCGCCGTCGCGATTTCCGATCCACCAGGTTCCATCATGGGTGCGAAGAAGGGCATGCACCGGATCCCTGGCCAAACCATCGCGGGCAGAGTATGTCTTAACGATCTTGCCGTTGCGAAAGAGCTTCAAACCGACGTCTGTCCCGAGCCAAGCGGTGCCGTCGATGTCCTGGGCAATTGAATCCACCCCGTTATCTCTTTCGCTTGCTCCCAGCTGATACGGGTGGAAATGTCCGTTTTCATCCATGATGGTCAATCCGGAAACGCCGCCGATCCATATATTCTTGGTGGCCTTATCCTGATAGAGCGCAATCACGTTTTCATTGTCCAGCCCCGTATGGCTGCCGTAGCTGGTAAACTTTGCCTCCTTGACCCTGGTGATTCCGCTCGTCTCTGTCCCGATCCAGAGGTTGCCCTCACGATCTTCTTGAATGCTCCGGATCACGTCGTTGTTCATCCGTGGAAGACAATCCAGTTTGGAAGCTCGCAACCTGCAGACCAGGCCGGTTGTCGTTCCCAGCCACAAGCTCTGCTCGCGATCCTGGTAAACCGCTCCGATGGTGGCATTCCTGAGTTGGGGAAAGCGGTCTTCTTTTCTTATTTTTCCTTCGGACATTGTGTAAAGACCGTCCGTTGGAGTACCAATCCACGCAACGCCCTGATGATCGAAATAGAATTCTTGGGCATTGGGAAGAGCAAATTGAAGCTTGAGAGTGTCTCCGATGACTCGAAAGATTCCGGTGGCGGTGGCCGCCCAAATCGAATTGCCAGGCCCGAGCTTTACCGCAGTGACTTCCTCCGTAGACTCTTTCACAAGTTGGAAGTGTCCGTCCCTAAACTGGGCGAGACCCTTATCGGTGCCGACCCACAAAGCCCCTTGCTGATCTTGCGCCAAACCCAAAATGAAGTTGCCCGGCAAGCCATCCTGCACGGTATAGGAGTGGAAGCTGCCACCGCTATAGTGCGTCAGGCCGCCGCCATAGGTGCCGACCCAGAGGGTGTTGTCCCTGCTGTCCTCTAGAAGGAGCCGGATATTGTTGTGCTTGATTCCCGGCGTGTTGTACTTATCGAATGTGGAAAAACGCGCGCCGTCAAACCGTACAAGTCCCTCCTGAGTGCCGAGCCAAAGAAACCCATCTTTGGTTTGCAGAATTGCCGAGACCCAAGGACTTGGTAGATTTTCGGAGATGCTCCAGGAGGTACGTACATACTGCTCGACGGGTTTGGAGGGATCAAGCGCGAGCACACAGCAGGAACTCAGGAAGACGACAATACCAGCCAACCCGCGGAACATAGCCGTCTTGCGGCGATGGTTCTGTGTCATGTACGCCTTTTCCAACCCCTTAAGTCTTCAAAAAAAATCTTCAATAAGCCCGGAGGGAGATGGGGGAGGCGCCGCCGTCACGTAAATCAGGATTCGCCGTTTTCAAAATTAAAAGCCGCCTTCTGAGAGCAGGAGCGTGAACCGCAACACTCTATGGCGCAAATCATTATTAAAATTATACAAGGCAATAACTGATTTTCTACGGTGTTTCCACATCCTACTGCCCTATTATGGGCACTCTCTAATTAGGGCTTTCCCCCACGGAAAGGCCGTTCCAGATGTCTAGATCTTAGATTCTCAGGTCCACCAACCCCTTGGAACATCCCATGATGGGATGCTCCTAAACCTGTCCAAGATCAAGTTCCATTCAGAATTGGGCACGAAAACAAACGGCAAGAGGGAGAGACCCCCTCTTGCCGTTTTCATCTTTCATCGATCATCGACAGCTTTATCGAACTCTTTACTTCTGAATCTACTGCTCGTCGTTTTCGCCGAGTTCGGCGGCCACAGGAGTCAGGGTACCGAACAACCCATTCGTCTCGTGATCGGGGCCGGCAGTGAAGAACAAGGTATTGCCGGGACCGGAAGCGCCGCCATTGCCGAAGTTGAGTGCCCAGAGGCCGTCAATGTTCAGAACAGAGCCATCGGGATTCAGAACGTTGCCCAGGAACTTGCCGGTCAAGGGGTTAAACGCGGCAATTGTTCCACCACGGAAGTTGCCAATGAGCAACGTGTGGGTAAATTCGCCGAAATCGGCGGGCGTCAACACAGCGCCCCACGGCGCGTTGAACCAGTCGCCATGTTGAAGGCGCGCGAGCAGACGGCCATGTGAGCTGAACACATCGACGAATCCAAAGCCTTCACCGCCGACGGGATCGTGCTTGGCAGCATCCTGCTTCGCGTAGGTCACGACGATATTCGGTCCGATTCCCTGAATGTTGAATGGAGCAAAATCACGCGGGATGCTGTCGTCGTCAAAAGCCTCTTCGCTGATCCGGACCTGGTTAAAGGCGTTGTCGAAAACATCAACGCGGCCGCTGCGGAAGTTCGCCGCCAGAATGAATTTCTTTCCGTCGATTTCGGCGATGGTGGCTCCCTTATAAACCGCACCGTTTTTGGCATTCGGCTTCTGGGAGTTGTCCGCCTTCAGAACAGCATTGGTCGGAGCAGCGCCGGGATTCCAACCGGAAATGGTTCCATCCTCGGTCACGAAAATAAAGAGAGCCGCTTTTCCTGGCGCAAGCAAAAAGTCGGTCGGGCTACCATTGAACAGGACGCCAGTGGGGGAACCAAGAGCTGTTTGGCTGGGAGCGTTCGGGATGGCCACAACCAACGGGACGATTGCCCCGGCGCCACTGTAAAGAGTTGAGGTACCGCCCGCATTGTTGGAAACCCACCAAGGGCTTCCAGGCGCGTGAACCAGACCCCAGGCATTCTGGAGATTGGGATCGGTTACCGGCGCGCGGCCAGCCACATTCGAAACCAGATTTGTCTGCTGATAGTGCTGCGCAAAACCAAAGGCTGAAAGCATTAGAACAATGCTGAAGCCCAACACCAACGACTTCAAGCGTTGAACAGAAATCTGACGCATGGATTTTTCACCTTTCGGAAGCATTGAATTAGCGATTCTTAATTGTTTAAGATTTTGTGAAACTCTCGCCCCTTGCGAGGTTCCTCTTACAGAAAGCCAACTACATTTATTTCAGTGAACAGCCGCAGGAAAGAGCAGCAACTAGAAGACCAACTTGTTGCATTGCCGCCTCGATAAGATTTGATGCAGAACCAGTAGGTTAGCTTCAACCTAAAAGCATAGTTTTCCACAATTGTTGTTCAATTTTGGAAGATGCATATCTACGCACTACGAAAAAACATAAGCCCACGTTAACACATCGTCCTTAAGGACGATATTTTTATATCAAAATATCCTTCTCTGGGGATGAACTAAAGAAATTTAAATCAGGGGAATATTTTTGAGTCGTGTAGATTTTCCAGGACGCAATAACCTTTGAATGAATTTTGAGGTTATTGAGAAACATATCTCTCAAAAATCAAAAGTATAGTTTTGATTTTTCGAAGGATAGGTATCCAATATCTTGCAGTTTCAATCTACCCCAAAGTTCTCATTAACAAAGCTGTGGTGAAGAGATTCACCAGCTATCGATACACGGTCTCTTCTTCGCTGTGCGCAACGGCAGCGGAGGCGCCGAACGCAATGCGGACATGATCCACTTTCTCGATTCCGATGGATCGATCACATCGTCGATCTCAAAATAGGACGCCATATTGACTGCCTTGCCGTGCTCATACATGCGTGCCACCATCTGGTCGAACAAAGCCTTGCGAGCCGCGGGGTCTTCTACGGCGGCCAGTTCCTTGCGATAGCCAAGCTTTACAGCACCCTCCAGCCCCATGCCGCCAAATTCCCCGGTGGGCCATGCCACAGTAAAGAATGGCGCGTGAAAGCTGCCGCCCGCCATTGCTTGCGCACCGAGCCCATATCCTTTGCGAAGAATGATCGTAAAGAACGGTACCGAAAGACTTGCGCCTGTCACAAACATCCGTGACGCATGGCGCACCAATGCTGTCTTCTCCGCCTCCGGGCCAACCATGATTCCCGGACAGTCGCAGAGAAACAAGATAGGAAGATCAAAGGCATCACAAAGCTGCATGAAACGCGAGGCCTTGTCAGCTCCAGCACTGTCAATCGCTCCAGCCAGGTGCAAAGGATTATTGGCGATTACGCCGAGAGGTCGGCCCTCCACACGAATCAAGGCGGTCACCATGCCTGGGCCGAATTGCCGCCGCAACTCCAGTACAGAGTTGCTATCCGCGAGCATGGCCAGCACCGTGCGCATGTCGTAGGTACGCAGACGGTTCTCGGGAATCGCCGTTCGCAGCAACCGCTGGTCGACGCATTCCCACTTTCCAAGACTGCCCTGAAAGTATGAGAGATATTTCTTGGCCGTCTCGACCGCCTCGATTTCATCCGCCACCAAAATATCGATCACCCCGTTGGCGGCTTGCACCTCCACGGGGCCGACATCTTCGGGGCGAAAAATCCCCAATCCCCCTCCCTCGATCATTGCTGGGCCGCCCATCCCAATGTTTGAGTTGCGGGTGGCGATTACCACGTCGCAGCAACCAAGCAGTGCGGCATTGCCCGCAAAGCACCTGCCGGAGTTCACGCCCACCAAAGGCACAAGACCGCTCAACTCTCCCCAATAGGCGAATGCCAGGCAGTCGAGACCTGCGACGCCAAGTCCGTCTGTATCTCCCGGGCGCCCGCCGCCGCCCTCCGTAAACAGCACCACTGGGAGGCGAGACTTCTCGGCAATCTCGAACATGCGATCTTTCTTATAGTGGTTCTGCTTGCCTTGCGTGCCGGCGAGCACCATGTAGTCGTACGACAGAATCATGCACCGCGACTGGGATTCCTCGAACAGGCTGCCGTTCACAGTACCGATTCCTGCAACCAGGCCGTCGGCCGGGGTATTGTGAATCAGATCGTCGAGCGCGCGGCGGCCTCGCTGGGCGGCAATGACCAGAGGACCATATTCCATGAACGTTCCCGGATCGCATAGAGCGGCGATGTTTTCGCGGGCTGTACGCTGGCCGGTTTTGCGTCGGCGCGCGACCGCCTCAGGACGAGCTTCATCCAACCCCGCCCCATGGCGGCTGCGAACTTCCGCAAGATCGGCTCGAACATGATCGAGATCTACAGCTACGCTCTCTGCCGCCGCTTCCACGTCAACGTCCGCCTCCTTCATGAACAGCAGAGGATGGCCTTCGAAGACCGAGTCACCCTTTGCCACATCCACCCTGGTCACGATCCCGCTCACGTGGGCCTGGATGACGTGCTCCATTTTCATGGCTTCCATCACCGCAACCTGCTGCCCCTTGCGGGCCGTATCGCCTACCTGTACATCAACCGATACCACGGTTCCCTGCATCGGCGCCGGAACTGCAACCACGCCGATTTCTTGCGGGACATCGCCCTGCTGCAAAGGCTGGGCGTGGCGCGATGAAATGCCAGCTTCAGTCGATGAAGCAGACTCACTCAAACCAGACTCACTTAAACCAGGCTGACCCGGACGATCCCGATGAACGCGCTCTCCCTTGCCATAGGCCAGCACCGCCAAAGGATCGCTCGCATCCACCTTGGCTCCGGCTCGCGCCGCCGAACCACGAGGCTGATTTGAGGGTTCAAAAAAGAGCCTCCGATGCTCGCCTGCGGCAACCAGGTCGGCAATATGCTCCTCGACAAAGCGCGTATGGATCTTGCCTGAACTAAAGTCTGGATGACGCAACAGGTTGAGGAGAAATCCCCGGTTGGTCTCCACTCCTTCTATCCGAAACTCGCAGAGAGCGCGATAGGTGCGCGCAATTGCATCGGAAAAATCCGGCAGGGGCGAGTGAACAATGAGCTTGGCCAACAAAGGATCGAAATTGGGGTTGGTTACATAGCCCGCATACGCACAAGAGTCGATGCGCACGCCAGGCCCCGAAGGAGATTCAAAGACCTCTAACTTGCCGCCTGAAGGCTTGGCACGGCCATCCGCCTGCAAAGACTCCGCATTCATTCTCGTTTGAATGGCAAAGCCACGGGGCTCCGGTACTTGGGATTGCTCCAAGCCAAGCCCCGCCAGAGTTTCTCTAGAAGCAAGCTGTAACTGAAGCCGAACCAGATCCACACCCAAGACCTGTTCGGTGACCGTGTGCTCCACCTGGAGGCGCGGATTTGCTTCAATAAAGGCAAAGCGCACCGAGCCATCGACGCCCTCGGCAGAACCATCGCCGACTTCATCGCCAATTTCGGTGTGCGCAATGAGAAACTCAAACGTGCCCAGATTGTTGTAGCGGACCTCGCGAGCCAACTTAAGGGCGGAATCGATCAGCCGATGGCGCAAAGCGCCAGGCAAGAATGGGGCCGGAGCAATCTCAACGATCTTCTGGTGTCTCCTTTGGACGCTGCATTCGCGCTCCCACAGGTGAACCACATTTCCGGAGACATCACCAGCAATCTGCACCTCGATATGGCGCGCCCGTGGCAGCAACTCTTCCACGTAGACATCGCCGTTCCCGAAAGCAGCCTGAGCCTCCGACCGGCATCGCGCCAGCGCCTCATCTATCTCCGATAATTGGTGAACCACACGCATGCCCCGCCCGCCGCCGCCGGCAACCGCCTTGATCATCATGGCTCCGCCGGGATCAAGAGAAGCAAAGAATGCTTTTGCTTCCTCAAGGCCAGTGGCTGCGCCGGTGCCGCGAAGCAGCGGAACACCACATCGTTGCGCATGTAGCCGGGCTTGAGCCTTGTCACCAAATAGGGAAAGCATGTCCGGACGAGGACCTACGAAGACAATGTTTTCCTCGGCGCATCTCCGGGCGAATACGGCGTTCTCGCTCAGAAAACCATAGCCCGGATGGATCGCGTCACATCCTGCTTCTCGAGCGACGGTAAGCACCTGTTCGAGATCGAGATAAGCGGCCGCTCCCCGGCCGCGAAACGCGCGGGCTTCATCGGCCTTGCGTGTATGAAGCGACGGCGCATCGTCTTCAGAGAAGACTGCAACGGTCTCGATCCCTAATTCGGCGGCTGCACGCATGATGCGTATGGCGATCTCACCACGATTGGCAATCAAAAGACGATGCAAGGGCTTACTCCCCTCCAATGGCGACGAATGGATAACGCGGCATTATATAGAGCGTGGCTGTCTCACAGGCTCTGGTTCTTCGCTTCAGGCCGCTCGATCCCATCGACCTTTCCGACCCAGCATTTCGGGAGTACTCTCGGCTCCTTTGCCACCCGACGCTGGTTTGGTCAAATCGCGTTGCATCCATCCGAGCGGTCAGCGGAGAGACTCACGATCAGCCACCCCCAGCCCAAGCAACGGCAACCGCCGCTTCCCTTTTTGCGATAGACTTTGGTTTATGTCGAATCTGCAGAATGCAATCTTCGGTGGCGGGTGTTTCTGGTGCCTGGAGGCGGTGTTTCAACGCATGACCGGCGTTACCCAGGTGGAGTCAGGCTATATGGGCGGCCAGCCCGATAACCCTACCTACGAGCAGGTTTGCAGCGGCGGAACCGGCCACGTCGAGGTGGTGCGAGTTACCTTCGATCCGCAACAAACGAGCTTTCACGACCTATTGGAAGTATTTTTTGCCATTCACGATCCCACCACGCTCAACAGGCAGGGCAACGACATTGGCACGCAGTATCGCTCCGTGATTTTTTACAACTCTGAGGAGCAGCGTAGCGAGGCGGAAAAGACGATTGCCGAGTTGAATGCCTCCCGGCAGTGGCAGAATCCCATCGTGACAACGATTGAGCAAGCAGCCAAGTTCTTCGTAGCGGAAGGCTACCACCAGAATTACTACCTCAATAACTCCTCGCAGCCCTATTGCCGTTTCGTGGTTGCGCCCAAGGTGGAAAAATTCCAGAAAAAGTTCGCCGAAAAGCAGAAGGCGGGCTAGAGCATCAAGCTCTCCAACCTTTCGGGCAAAGTTGCGCTGCCTTTGGATTGCCACTCGATATAATCTTACGTAATGGTCCGCGATGGAATCTATTACGCCCTGGGATTGATTCTTGCGTCCGCAGTCATCTGGAAGCTGACGATACCCGCCTTGGCCGTAATACCACTTCTTTTGGCCGTATTTTTCCTCTGGTTCTTTCGTGATCCGGAGCGCGCCATTCCCTCGGGGGCGGGATTATTGGTTTCGCCGGCGGATGGCAAGGTAACCGACATCTCACAGACCGAGATGGGTGGCAGGCATTGCACCAGAATCAGCATCTTCCTCAACGTATTTGACGTTCATGTAAACCGCTCTCCCGTTTCGGGAGTTATCAAAGAAGTCGTTTACCGCAAGGGAAAATTCGGCAACGCGATGGGGCCGGTCTCCTCGGAAGAGAATGAACAAAACATCGTTACCGTTGAAGGCGAGGGCATCACGGTTGTATTCAAGCAAATTGCGGGCTTGCTGGCCCGGCGGATTGTTTTTACGAAGAAAGTTGGAGATAAGCTTGGCAGAGGCGAACGCGTAGGGCTTATCAAGTTTGGATCGCGAACCGATGTGATCTTTCCTTCTCCCGCGGAAATCAAGGTGAAGGTGGGTGACAGAGTGAAAGGCGGGGCCTCTGTACTCGCCAGAGTGCAGGTTGCGCAGCAAGGTTCCCAGGAGCCCAAGGAAAGTTCGGGGGTGGCACGATGAAGACATCCGAGCAACGCCGCTGGGAGGACCAGTTTCCGGAGCAGAAGCGCCGAATGCGGAAGGGGCTGTATATTCTTCCGTCGCTTTTCACGACCGCCAATATTGCCGCCGGGTACTATGCCATCGCGCATACTCTGCATGGCACGCCGGTGGACTTCGACGTGGCTGCCAAGGCAATCGGCGTGGCTGTGGTGGCGGATGGGCTTGACGGCCGTATCGCGCGCATGACCAGCACCACCAGCGATTTTGGCCGCGAGCTGGATTCCCTGGCCGATGTGATCACTTTTGGCGTGGCCCCAGCGGTACTCGCCTGGGTATGGGGCTTTCGCAGCTTGCCGGATTATGGCCAGCCTGAGTTACAGCAACGACTGGTGCAATGGGGGCTGATTGTAACGTTTCTTTTCGTGGTGGCCGGAGCCAGCCGGCTCGCCCGATTCAATATTCAGACCAACCCGCGGCCCTCAAATCCAGGAAGGCCCGGACGAAAATATTTTGTAGGCATGCCGATCCCGGCCGGAGCGGGAGTAATTGGCGCGGTGGTCCATTTCATGGGCGGCCAGCCTCTCCCTAACATATGGCTGGCGCCCGTGTGGCTCGCGTTGTTGTTTGTGGTAGCGCTGCTCATGGTGAGCGCCTGGAGGTTCTACAGTTTTAAGGAGCTGAACCTGCGCAGCCGCCATCGTTTCCAAACAATCCTTCTCATTGGCATTGTGGGAACGCTCATCTGGTTTTACTCTCCTGTGGTGCTTTTCATTCTGGCCATCGGCTATATGTTGAGCGGCATTTTTACCCGTATCTCTTACGGGCTGCGCCGCCGTCCGGTGGACCCTTCGTACAAGGAAGCAGCCGATCCGCGATGAAAACAGAAAATCAAAAATGGGGCAGCCTGTTTCGTGTGGCGATTGTTGGCGCTGCGACCATGAAGGGGAAAGAGCTGAAGGAAGTGCTGGAAGAGCGGAATTTCCCCGCAATGGACATCAAGCTCCTGGACGACAACGAGTCTTTAGGACAACTGGATAGCGTGCAGGAAGAGGTCTCTTTTGTGCAGCCGGTTGGCCGCGATCAGCTTGAGAACGTCGACTTTACGTTTTTTGCCTCGGACGAGCGCTTTACGCGCTCCAAATGGAAATTGGCAAGGGATGCGGGCAGCGCGATCGTCGACTTGTCGTATTCGCTGGAGTCCGAGAAGAACGCTCCCGTGCGCTCGCCGTGGATCGAGCGTGAGCTCGGCCGCCAGACACAAGTGGACTTGGAATCCAGCGCCATTACGATTGCCCATCCTGCCGCGGTGGTGCTGTCTTTGCTGCTTCTCCGCGCCCAGCGTGCCGGAACGATCCGCACAGCCGCTGCCACCATCTTCGAACCTGTTTCAGAACAGGGCAGGCGCGGCATGGATGAATTGCACGAACAGACCGTCAACCTGCTCTCGTTTCAGCAGATGCCAACCACGGTCTTCGGGTCCCAAGTGGCCTTTAACGTGATTGGACGATATGGGAAAAGCTCGTCCGACAAGCTTGAAACCATCGAACGCCGGATCGGAAGCCATGTCCGCCAGCTGCTTCAAGATCAAGCGCCGTCGCCCGCCTTAATTCTTTTGCAAGCCCCTGTGTTCCATGCACATACCTTTTCCATTTATGTAGAGCTAGAAAAAAGCGTTTCCAACGGGGACTTTTCGCAGGCGATTGCGGGCGAGCACGTTGAACTGGCACGCGCGGAAGAAGACGCTCCCAGCAACGTGAATGTTGCGGGAAAAGACGAAATCTTGGTTTCAGCGCGTAGGGATTCCGTCCATGAAAATGGCTTCTGGTTGTGGGCGGCGGCGGACAACCTACGGGTGGCGGCTATTACCGCGGTGGAATGCGCCACGGCCCTGGCGGCCGTTCGGCCCCATGGAAAGGTGCAATGAGGCGGCTGGGCGTTTGCCGGCTTATGGCCGTCGTTTCGGCCATGATACCGATGCTGTTAGGCTGCGGATACCACACCATGGGCCATGCCCACCGCCTGCCGGCGAGCATCCACGTCATCGCCATTCCCGCATTTATCAACCAGACCCAGACCTACCGCATTGAGCAGATTCTTACCAAAGAGGTGGTGCGGGAGTTTATCGGCCGCACAAAATATAACGTGGTCAATGAAGCCTCGACAGACGCCGATGCCACGCTGAAAGCCACCGTATGGGCTACCCAGGCGTCCCCTTTGACCTACGACGCACAGACGGGACGAGTCTCGACGGCCACCATCACCATCAGCTTAAGAGTTTCGCTCACCGACCACACCGGACGCATTTTGTTCGAGAATCCCAATTACGTATTTCGGGAGCAGTACCAGGTATCGCGGGAAATCGCCAGTTTTTTTGAAGAGGCGACGCCCGCCCTACAGCGCATGTCCCAGGACTTTGCCCGCACGCTGGTAAGCGACATCCTGGAGGCGTACTAATGCCCGGCCGTAGTTTTGCCTCATCCGAACGTTTTGTTTCGGAGGTCGTCGGTCGCAAGCTTCGTCCCGCTTATGTGTTCATTGGGGACGAGGTATTTTTTCGCGACCAGTGCCGCAAGGCGCTTCTGCAGCATCTCGCGCCGGAAGATCTCAGGGAGTTCAGCCTGCATGAACTGGACCTCTCCGAGGTGAGCATAGCGGACATTCTCGACCGCGCCCGCACTCCCTCGCTGATGGCTCCGTTCCAGGTGTTTTTCATTCGGGGCGTCAAGAACCTCTATGGGCGCGGCTCACATGCGGAGCAGTTTGCCGCCATCGAGGCGTATGTCAAAGACCCGAATCCGGCGGCCGTGCTAGTTTTTGTTGCGGACCATCTGAGCATTCCCACCGACGTGCGGCGCATGGACATGGTGGACAAAGACCGCTACGAACGCATTCGCGAAACTCTGGGAGAGTTTTGCGGCATGGTGGAACTGGCCCGCGTGGATGAGGGCGACGGAGCACGATGGGTGATAGAAAAGGCCCAACAGGAGGAAGTCAAGGTCGACCAGGATGCCGCGCGCGAGCTCGTAGATGCGCTCGGAGCGGACATGCTGCTGGTGAGCCAGGAGCTTGAGAAACTGATTCTGTATACCGGAGAAAAAAAGCGCATTGCTCTCGGCGACGTGGAAACCATGGTCCTGGCTGCCAAACAGCGATCCCTGTACGAACTGACCGACGCTATCTCCTTGAGAGACAAAACCAAGGCGCTCACGGTTCTGGACGCGATGCTTTCCAGCGGCGACGGCGATGACGCCGCAATAGGCCACCTCTTTTTGCTCGCGAAGACTTTTCGCCAGATGCTGGTGATCCTGGAAAAGAACGTGCGTGACACGCGGGCTATCTGGCAGGCTCTTTGGCAGGGGTTTCGAGTGCCCCCGTTTGCCGCCGAAGACATTATCCGCCAGGCGCGCCGCTACAAATCTCGCCGGGAACTTACCCATTCGCTCAAGTTGGTAGCTCGCGCCGACATGGCCTTGAGGTCCAGTCCGCCAAGCAAACGTCTTGTTCTGGAGCAACTGGTCCTGCAACTTTGCGAACCGCCACGTAACAGTGGCTCTACGTGGCACCAGGAAGAGATTCGTGTCTGAGCAGTGAGTTGGAGGCTTGCTTGCCCGGCCAGAAAGCCGGGCCTCAGCATGAGAGACTTATTTTGCGGCTACGGCGTTCAGGCGTGCGCTAAGACGGGATTTGTAACGGGCTGCTGTGTTCCTGTGAATTACACCCTTTCTCACCGCCTTATCGATCATTGAAACCGTTGCTGGAAAAAGAGACTTTGCCTGAGCGTGATCTCCAGAATGTAATGCCGTGCGGAACTTTCTGAGCGCCGTGCGAAAGCGTGAGGTATTGGCGCGATTCTGCGCAGTTTTCTTTTCCGTCTGCCGGGCGCGTTTGACCGCCGAAACATGATTTGCCATATCTACTTTGTCTTGTTCCTATTGAAATCGTTGAGTATAGCCGAAACACTTATTTTACCGGTCGTCATTCGGATCGTCAATGCAGAATACCTTGCACCGTAAGCGTTTTCCAACTTCGTGCAAAATTTGTGAGTACCAAAAGCAAGGGAGCGCCTTTGCAACACAGGTTGGGCAGTGCACAAATCTTCTCCACATTCCTTGTTTTCCGTGGCATCATAGTGCTGTAAGGCTTTTGGAGGTTCCACGCAAGAATTGCTGACTTCGGCTGATCCGGGGGTAGGTTTAAGAATCCACCTTTGCTCTCGCCTTGCCTTTGTGGTGAACGATTTTCTCGCCCATTTCCAGAATAGAATATGTGACCCTGAAGCAAGGACGCGGATGAGTGCCCTTGCGCCGGCCTTAGGAGGGAAGGGCCAAGCTGGATGAAGAAAAGCATCGAAATTGTTCCGAACATCGAAAAGCTCATCGGCACCCGTGACGAGAACCTGCATGTGATGGAAGCAGGGCTTAACGTCACCATTCACTTTAGACCCGACGGTATCGAGATTGAAGGCGCTTCGCGCGATGTTTCCAGAGCGGAGCAGATCCTCGTCGATTTCGACCATTTGAGCCGCAACGGACATGAGTTCAAGAACGGCGACCTTGGCTCCATGTTGAAAGTTGTGACGCAGGATCCCTCCACGACACTGCGTGGCCTGGCCGAAGCCGGGAAACAGCGATCTTTCGGCAAGCGGCAAGTGCAGCCCAAGACCATGAACCAGCGGCGCTACCTGGACTCCATCGAGAAGCACGACATGGTGTTCGGCATCGGCCCCGCCGGCACGGGAAAAACCTATCTGGCTGTGGCGATGGCCGTATCGGCCCTCAACAATAAAAAGGTGAGCCGAATCGTTCTCGCACGACCGGCGGTGGAAGCAGGCGAGCGGTTGGGTTTTCTACCCGGCACACTTCAGGAAAAAGTCGATCCCTATTTGCGCCCTTTGTACGATGCACTCTACGATCTGATGGACCAGGAACGCGTCGACCGCTTTCTGGAAAAGAACGTCATCGAGATCGCTCCCATCGCCTTTATGCGCGGACGCACGCTGAACGACTCGTTCATTATTCTCGACGAAGCGCAGAACACGACTCCGGAGCAGATGAAGATGTTCGTCACCCGCATGGGCTTTAATTCCAAGGCGGTGATTACCGGAGACGTCACCCAGATCGACCTGCCGAATTCGCGCAACAGCGGCCTTTTAGAAGCCATGGAAGTCCTGAAGAACGTCGAGGGAATCTCTTTCAATTTCTTCGGCGAAGAGGACGTGGTGCGTCATCACCTGGTGCAACGGATTGTCCGCGCCTACGATGATCGCTCAAAGAGCTTACAAATGTCGCTGGAGCTTACGAAGCAGCCTCGCGAGGAGCAGGAGTCACAGGAACCCCTACAGCAGTAGATCGAGGAATTCCATCGGGAGGGCAGCGAGCAGGCCCTCCCGAATCTATTTGAGCAATTGTGATTATTGTGGACAAGCCATCCGAAGACGCCGATCCTGCACAACTAGCCAGATTTGCGCGGAGGGCGAAAAAACTGGTTGGCATTCCCGGAGAAGTGGCCGTGCTCATCACGGAGAACAAGAAACTCCGGGAACTGAACCGGCAATTTCGCCGCAAAGACAAGCCTACAGACGTGCTTTCTTTTCCACGTCCCGACGGCGGAGACATCGCCATTTCGTCGGAGATCGCTCAACAAAGCGCCGCACGATACGGCCACTCTCTCACGGATGAATTAAAGATCCTGATCCTTCACGGTATGCTGCATCTCGCCGGATACGATCATGAGAATGATGAAGGACAAATGGCGACGCAGGAAGCCGCCTTACGCAAGAAACTCAAACTGCCCACCTCTCTGATCGATCGGGTAACGCCGGCGTCTCACACCGGAAAGCCAAGCCGTAGGAGCTAGCAATGCACGCATTCGTCTATTGCGCGATCCTATTTTTTTGCGGCGTTCTCACATTGGCCTCCTACGTCGAGCGTCTTTATACGGAGAGCGGCAAATTCCTCACGCGCGAATTCCAGGAGAACATTGAAGCCTTCGACCGCTTGGTTGAACCACGCCTAGCAAAAGCCAGTTCGAGAGCCGATCTCGCCATCGGCGTGCTTGCCCAACTGAGCACGGCTGCCATCGCCATGTCGCTTGGCTATCTGGTCTTTTCCGGAGGCCGATGGACTGGGCCGGAGCTCATTCAAGCCGCAGTGGCCCTGATTTTGATCGTGCTGGTCTGCAATCGTCTCCTACCCTATGTGATGTTTACGCGCACGCGCGGGGAGTGGCTGGTCTCCTTTGTCACGGTCTTGCGGCTCCTGATTTATCTGATGTCGCCCGTGACCCTTGCCCTGAGCTTTGGATTGTCGGTCGCCGCCCTTTCCGGCCCTCATGAGCCTGAACAGCCTGAACACCCTTCTGAAGCCGTGGACGCCCTGATTGAAGCCGGTCAAGAAGAAGGAATTCTGGAAGAGAGCGACCGCGAACTCATCCAATCGGTTGTGGAGTTCGGGGACAAGACCGTTCACGAAGTGATGACCCCGCGGCCGGAGATCTTCGCCATTCCCGCGGATACAACGGTAGAAGAATTTACGGACATGCTGCGGGAAAAGCCCCACGCCAGAGTGCCCATTTACGTTTCCACCATCGACCAGATTCAGGGAATGGTGCTGGCCCACGATCTCATTCAGATTCCGGATGAAGAGGCGCGAACCACGATGGTTCGCAAATTGATGCGCCCCGTGAGCTTTGTTCCCGAAACCAAGAAGACGGCGGAGCTTCTCCGTGAGATGCAGCGGGACAACATGCACATGGCGATTGCCATCGACGAATATGGATCGGTTGCCGGCCTGGTTACCATGGAGGATCTGCTGGAAGAGATTGTAGGAGAGATACGCGACGAGCACGAAGAGATGATTGCCGACGACGTAATTCCGGAAGGAGACAACTCTTACGTTGTTCGTGGTAACGTGGACATTGATCGCCTTCAGGATCTTTTCGACATGAGACTTGAGTCGGGCGAAGCTACAACCGTTGGCGGGCTCGTCAGTGCATCGGCAGGGCGTATCCCCAAGCCTGGTGAAGTTGTGGAGGAAGACGGATTGCGCTTTGAGGTATTGGAGTCCACGCATCGCAAAATTGAAAAGCTGCGAGTACGACGCACTCCGCCTGAAGGCCCTCCAGCCAAGGAAATGCCCGCTTAGGGGTCGCGGGACGGGCTTCCCAAGTTTTTGAGCGCGATTCAGAAGAGATTGGATTATGGCATTTCGTTCCGGATTTGTTTCGATTGTAGGCCGTCCCAACGCGGGAAAGAGCACTCTGCTCAATGCGCTTGTGGGCGAGAAGATCGCCATTGTTACAGAAAAACCCCAGACAACCCGTTTTCGGATCCAGGGGATGGTCAATGTAAAGGCGCAGAAGGGGCGTCCGGCGGGCCAGATCGTCTTTATCGATACGCCCGGAGTTCACAAACCGGACAGCCGGCTCAATCGGAAGATGATGCAGGAGATCTACGACGCGCTCGACAGCCGCGACCTCATCTTACTGCTCATCGACGCCACCGAAAAATTCGGCCTTGGAGACCGGTATGCGCTCGATATTGTGAAGAAGACCGGAGGCCCGGTCTTCCTGCTGCTGACGAAGATCGATAAGATTCGCAAAGAAGATCTTCTTCCTCTTATTGAAAGTTACAGCAAGCTGCACGACTTTCAGGAGATCATTCCGATTTCATCCACAAGGGAACAGAACCTCGACGTTCTTGTGGATCAGATTCTCCGGGTTCTGCCGGAGGGCCCGCGGTACTTCCCCAAGGATCAATTCACCGACCAGCCCGAACGGTTTCTTGCAGCGGAGATTGTCCGCGAAAAGGTCCTTCTGCAAACGGGTAAAGAGGTGCCTTACGCCACTGCAATCCTGATCGACCGTTATGAAGAGACGGACCGTCTCGTCCGCATCGCTGCGACTATTTTCTGTGAACGAGATGGCCAAAAAGCGATTCTTATCGGAAAGAAGGGTGAGCGGCTCAAAGAGATCGGCACGGCGGCGCGGCTGGAAATAGAGAAGCTGGTGGGACGAAAGGTTTTTTTGGAGTTGTTCGTCAAGGTTAAGCCGGAGTGGCGATCCTCCGCATCATTTGTGGAAGATCTCGATTGGAGGCGGCAGCTTGAACAGATGAGCGTGCAAGTACCCGCAGAGGACCAGCAAGAATAGAGAAGTAAGCGCAAGAGGCAGAGAGGGGACTTGCAGGCTTTCGTTATTATCTGCCGATGATCATTGCCTGCCGATCGTTGAGCCCGTTCTCGCCTCCTTCAGAACCCTGTCTTTCTTAAGGTGTGACCCTGACCACGATTGGAATTTGCAAATCGCAGGGCACCTGACCGGTAACCCCCGTGACTGTCTTGGGCGTGCAAGCCGGATCTTGCTGCGGCGCCGGGATGCGCGTGATATTGCCGTTCAGATCTGTGGTCTCTGTGTCGCTGGAGGTCTTGATAATGGACAGGCTGCCGTTGCGGACAGGCTGTGCCAGGCCTGAAATCGTAATCTGATCGTTCGCATGGATCACATAAACCTTGCTCGCATCGCCGGCGGCATCAATGGATACGGCGCCCCCGATGGTTCCGGTAACATTGGCCCCCAGCGGAAGAGGGTTTATGGTGATCACCTTGCTCTCGCGCAAACCCACCACATCGACCACGCTTACCCGGTTCCCGGTGCAGCTTACGATGTTTCCCGGCGATGGCGGATTTGTTGTGGGCATCAGGTTGGTGTGGTTCGTCCCGGCCGGACATCCGCCCAAGGCGGCGTAGGCGCGGGTACCATCGGAGAGCGCCACCACCGAGACTGCCGGGGCTGAGAGCGTAACATCTTTCAGCTTGGTCGGAATTACCGGTGGAGTCGCCTGGAGATTGACTCCATCCCCTTTGATAATGCTAAGGGTACTGCTTCCCGTATTCGTCACATAGACGCGTAGAAGCTTAGGATCGAAAAACGCAAAGTTTGGCGAGGTCCCTACCGGGATTGTGGCAAAATTCTGGTCCAGATTGGTGTCGATCACACTGACCGTTCCATCGCCCTGGTTCACGACATACACCTGCTCGCCATCGGCACTGATAGTCGCCCAGATGGGCTGTTTGCCCACATTGATCGTATTGATAATGGTATCGTCCAGCGCCGAGATCACTGTTACTGTGTTCGCGCCGTTATTCAGCACGTAGACCTTGTTGGCGAGCGTACTGGCCACGGCAGCCACGGGTCTCGCTCCTGCGCCAAGGTCGATCGTCTGCACCACGGCATTGTTGCTGATGCGGCTCACATTGTCGCTAGAGCTGTTGGTGATAAAGATGTCGCCCCCACCGACTCCTGCGCCTGACACGGCGCCGGTTGCATTGCTTGGAAACGTAACCACGCTAGTGGCCGTTCCAGCCTGGGATGGCGCTAACGTTGGACTGTAGAGCGTGGCGGAACCGTTGCCGTCGATGATAAAGACTCTTCCCGTCGTCTTCCCCAGAAATTGGGGATTGGCGCCTACCTGCACAACATTGACGACAGTATCGCCACCAATGTTGACATGCATGTCCGCGCTGCCTGCCACGTTCGTGGAGGGATTGTTCGAGAGAACCACTGCCTGGGAGTTTGCCGAGGGATCACCCCCGGGTGCCGGCTGAGGAATAATCGTGGGACGAAAATTCTCGCCGCAGCCTGCCAGCAACATGCAAATCATAAAAATCAGAGCCAACCACAAGGCCCACGAACGTCGAATCATGCGCTCTCCACAGTCTTTTCCGGAAGGATCATCCTAAAGTGTTGCGTGCGACTCATTGTATCGGGTAAGCGGATGCAAGCGCCAGAGGCGCTCTAGATGCATCTCCTTCCGGCTTTAGCCTTGTCCCGCTGGGCATTTCTTCCGGGGCATTCTTAGCGGGGCAACGCCATGCCGGCACACCTCTCCCCATCTCAGAACGCGAGGAAAACGGAATCTTGCATCTTTAAATTGCATCTTTTTTCGCTCACTTCTCCGACCTCAGTCAGCTTCCTCAAAAAATGAGAACGGGCAAACCCTTCCCTTGATTCGGTCTTCGGTCTGATGATCCAGTCGAATGAGCCAGTCCAATTTGCGGAACCCGGGTGTGCAGAAGGCCTTGCATGGTAGCCATTTAGGCTTTCTCGCCCGTCTCTCCCGTTGAGGTTGGCTCCTTCAGATTTGTTAGGATGCAAAGGGCGAAGAAGGAGCTTGAGGCCATGTCGTTTAGGGAGGAAAGAGTCATCCAAGGGTCACCATCCCCGGCTGACAAGTCGATTGAGCCGCCCACTGCGACCTCTCATGGCTCGGCAGGTTCTGACAAAATCGCCCAATTTTTTGCCGGTCTGTTAGGACTGATCTTTGTTGCCCTACGGTGGAGGGGCTTCTCGCATCCCGCCGGGCGTCCCTGGATTGTCCTTGGAATCACCCTATTGTTCGCCTGGCTCGCATGGATGACACGCGGCGTCGACCTTTCGGGGGCCTTTGCTGGGGCCGTTATTGCTTTCATCATGGCGAGCCGCGACCTGAGGCTGTTTGCTATTCTGCTCTTGATCTTTACCGTCACCTTGGCGGCAACTCGCGTAAAACGAAACCGGAAAATCCATCTAAAATTGGCGTCCCGAAGAGAGTCCAAAAACGGCCGTTCGGCCGCGCAGGTAATGGCGAACCTCGGTGTAGCCGGATTGCTATTGTCGCTGCCTCAATTTGACCTGTGGCTCGTTCCAGTTCTCGCTGCTCTCGCCGAACTTGCAGCGGACACCACCTCAAGCGAGATCGGAGCGGTATTGGGAGGAAGAACGCTCTTGATTACCTCCTGGCGAACGGTTACACCCGGAACGGACGGAGGCATCAGCCTTGTGGGGACGGGCGCCGCCATCTTGAGTAGCACCGTTGTAGCGATGAGCGCCTTGGCTCTCAGATTGGTTTCGCCGCGAGGGGCTGCCGTGGTCGTTGCCAGCGCGGTGCTGGGAATGATGTTCGACAGCCTGCTCGGAGCGACCCTTGAAAGACGTGGCCGGTTGAACAACAACATGGTCAACCTGCTGGGCACAGCTTCCGCGGCAACCTTGGGATGGTTGCTCTAACCACGTTCTCGGCCTGAAGCGTCCAAACTTCTAAATGCGGACGAGACCGAGAACGCGGCTCTAGCAATTCCGTCTCTACTGCTGCTGCGACAACACGCCTACCGCTATCTGGCCGTTATCTAGTTCAATGAAGACCACCTGAGAGCTGCTGGCCGCATAGAGAACGATGTGTTGTGTACCGGCGCCGGTGGTGAGCGATCCACTCGCGCGTCCGATTGAGGTGAAAGAGTATGTGCCTGTAAGGGCGAGGTTCGGCGACAACTGCCCCACATTGTTTAGGTCCGTAGTTCCCTTGATGTTGCCGTTGCCATCGGCGGTGAATTGGGAGATCAGGTCGAACGGCCCGGAGTTCACAAGCTGTCCGGTCAAATTCAAGCCAAACCGGCCATTAAGTGAAGCATTACTGAACGTTCCTGTCTGCTGGATCGCGGTGCCAGTCGCCACAATTGTAGTATCCGCATCGAGCACCAGAACGCCACCAGTTGAGGGATAGGCAATCAAGTTTCTGGCCCCGCCGGCGATTCCACCACTTACGCTAATCGAGAAGACCGCGCGTCCACCCGTAAGAGAATAAACACCTGACACGGAATTGCCCTGGCTGAAGCCGCTCGTGATGCCGTTGGCGTCTTCCACACTAGTATTGACAACGTTACCCGCACCATCGGTGTTCAATACCATGCCTTCGGCGAAGGCCCCCTGGGTGCTCGTGCCACTCTGCGTGAAAACAAATGAGCCGCTGATGGCCGCGGACTGCTGCCTGAATAAATCTCCCGCCAGGGCCGATACGTTATCCGCCTCAATCACTTTCAGATGATTGCCATCAACGATGTAGTAGATAAAGCTCCTCGTGACACCATTCGCGGTGACGGTAAGAGTGCCTCTGCCGTTTGCGGCTGGGGTCGAGAACGCCGCTCCGGCGGTAACCGCGGTGTTCAAGCTAAGAGAGCCGTTGTCGTTGTCGTCGACGACTCCGGATGAGATGTTGCCGGCGTTGTCAGTAGTGAACAGGCCTCCCGCCGCTTCCACATTGCGCGCCGCATCGACGCCGGAAATATCAAATGCGAAAGTACCCGCCAGTGAAGGCAGGTTGAAGGCGGATGAAACCTGCTGGTCGATGGTGCCGCTGGCGGTGGCGTTCTGGTCAAAGCGAATGATGAGTCCATGCTGATTGGAAAGCAGGACAAAATCGACATTGAAGTTTTGCGCGCTGGTAACAAAGGTGGCGGCAGCCCTTCCATCGGCTGCCACCGAGTAAGTGCCCGTAAGGGGCACGCTGGTTAGGAGCGAGCCTAGTCCGGGACTATTGATCTCCGCCGTCCCGGTCGTGATATTGCCGTTACCATCGGCTTGTAAACTTCCTGCCATCGTAAAAAAACCGCCGGCGTTACTTCCGGTGAATGCAAAGGCATAAGTGCCCGATAGGTTCGCATTGGTGAAATTTCCAACAGGCGGCTTGGCGATCTGGTTCGGGCTGCCGCAGCCGGCCAAAACGGTGAGAAGAGTAAGCGTGAAGAGCGAGGCCAACAAGCGATTCCGGGATGTCATATTTTTCACCTGTGAAATGCTACGACGATTGGGACGCGGCAAAATCAAAGATTGGTAAAGTTTGCTGGCGATGTTGTACTTTCAGCCAATCCCTCATTTGTTCCTGCAAACGCAAGGATGCCACGCGGGAACCCACAAGAGCTTAGAAACACCTCGACAGGAGATTTGTTGCGTGCAGCTCACCTCTAAAACCGATTATTCAAAGCAGTCTTTACTTTTCCATTACGCCGCCGCGAGAGGCCAGACATAGTTTTGATCAAGTTTCGCGGCCCGGCCAATATCTGCTTTGATCCCGTAACGACAGATTTAGATCCTAGCCCGATGGTAGTTTTTGCCTACGCTCTGCAAGCCTCCACAAGATGGCAAGCTATTGCGGTTCCGCCATTCTGATCTCTAGTTGGATGTGTCATCCAAAGGATTCGTCTTTCAAATAGAAAACCGATTCATGGAAAAACCAAATAAACGGCAAGCTCCGGTGAATAAGAGACGGAGAACGGTGCGCCGATCTTGATTCCTGGATTCAGATTGAAGATCGAAATTTAAGATCAAAGATTTGAAGATTGACGATCGAAATGAGTCGGCCAATGCCGTTTTCCCGCCTCTTTATAATTAAGATAATCTCAGCTTTGCTGTAAGGATGAGGAATCTTTGGTGAACCTGGCGGGTGAATTGGAGCAGGCCTTGGCGCAGCGGCGCGTCCATGGCACATCGGGCCAAGCCATGGCGCGCAGAATCGCCCATGGAGAGGGCTGGACGGTATCCGATGTAGTTTGCACCTGCATACCGGGCGATACCTCTTTTGAAGAGCAGCACAAGGCATTCTCGATCGCGTTGGTTGCGGCAGGCACGTTCCAATACAAAGCTGCTCTTGGCCTGTCGGCGAATCGTCCTGGAACCGGCTACGAATTGATGACGCCGGGCTCCGTCCTACTTGGCAGCCCCGGACAATGCTATGAGTGCGAACATCAGCATGGCAATGGAGACCGCTGCATCTCGTTCTGGTACTCGCCTGAGTACTTTGAACGATTGGCTGCGGACGCGGGAGCACGGGGAAAGCTTATCTTTTCCAATCTGCGCCTGCCTCCGCTGCGCGAGCTTTCGTCCCTCACGGCTCGGGCCTGTGCTGCGATATCGGAACGCAAAGCCGAAACCGGCACACCATGGGAAGAACTCAGCGTATTGCTAGCGGCTCAAGTCATCAAACTTTTGAACGAGAAGGCCGGTCGGTCTGCGGCGCCGCCCCCCAGCACGGTTGCGCGGGTCACGCGCGCTGTACGGATGATGGAAAGCCGACCCGGCGATAAGCTTAGCTTAGGCAAACTCGCCGCCGAAGCGCGGTTGAGTCCCTATCACTTTCTGAGGGTTTTCGAGCAACTCACAGGCCTGACGCCACACCAGTTCCTATTGCGGGCGCGATTGCGCCAGGCTGCGGCGCGCATCGCCACCGAACACGGCAGGATTCTCGACATAGCGCTAGAAAGCGGCTTTGGCGATGTCTCCAATTTTAATCGTGTATTTCGCGTCGAGTTCGGCGTAAACCCTGCACAATACAGGACCGATCACAGGTATCTCAGGGGAGAGATGCCTGCTGTCTAGGCTCTCCGCCTTTCAACTCAGGTGCAGGAGCCATACCGTATAGCTTGCAATCTCATGAAACACCGCCTCATGTTCTTTCACTAGCGAGGCACGCTTCACATTGGGCCGAGGAGCGCCATATGCGGTAATCCCTTCACGGGCGAGCATGTGCTTGATGCGGAAGATATGATAGCCGTCGCTGACCGCCAGGCAGGTCTTGAGTCCATTGGCGCGCATGATGGTGCCAACCCGCCGTGCCGATTCAGCCGTGTCGGAACTCTGGGTTTCGGCAATAAGATGTCCATCGGGAACGCCCTGAAGGTTGAGGAACTCTTTGCCGACCTCGCCTTCGCTGAAACGAGGATCCGCTCCTGCGCCGCCCGTGGTAACAACGATCGGAGCTAACCCGCGCCGGAACAATTCTAACGCATGCTCCAGCCGGGCTTTGAACACCGGCGAGGGCCTGCCCGCATATTCCGCAGCGCCAAAGACGACGATGGCGTCGGCCTGGCGGGCTTCATCACGCGCTGACTGCCGGATAATGCTCCAGTAGAGAACCCCCACGTACCCGGCCGCGCACAGCAGCACGGATACGAGGAGCCTCCGTCGTAATTTGCCCGACTTCAATACAAGAACTCGGCTAACTCATTTTCCGGAATAGCGCCCTGCCGCATCACGCAGCAGTGGTCCGGATCGCTCATATCCAGAATGGTGGAAGCCACTTCGCGCGGGCTCGCGCCGCCATCCACAATCAGGCTGATTCGCTCTCCAAGCTGCTCGCGCACTCCGAAGGCGGTGGTGCACTCCCTTTCGCCGCTCACGTTGGCTGAGGTAGCCGTGATGGGAACGCCGGCCGCCCTGATGATCTCAACGGGAATCTTCGCCGCCGGCAGCCTGAGCGCCACATTTCCCGTGTTGGCAGTCACTTTCAGCGGCAGGCGCGAGGAGGCCTTCACGATAATCGTGAGCGGTCCGGGCCAATATTTAGTGGTGATTTCGTAAAAGATTTCGGGCAATGGGCGCGCCAGGTATTCGGCTTGCTCCACGCTTTCAATAAGCAGCGAGAGCGGTTTGTGGCGGCTGCGCGACTTGACCTCATAAATCAGGTCAACGGCGCGCAGGTTCAACGGATCGGCAGCCAGGCCGTAAAAGGTGTCGGTCGGCATGCCGGTCACATGTCCGGCTTTAATCCGGTCGGCAACGTAGGAAATCAGGCGCGTATCTGGTGTGTCAGGGCTGATCTTTATGATTTCTGCGGGCAAACGAACTCCAGAAATAGCGGGTGATGGGGAACGCGCAAACGTAACACATTTGCTTCAGGTTTCTCAACCACCCTCAACCCGCAGGACGGGCGGGATTGCGCAAAGGCGCAGAACTCACCCTTGAATTCCTGGCCCTGGCCGCGGTCGCCCGTAGGGTTCCCATAGATTATGATTGGATTTTATGGCTATCCACAATGAAGCCGAAATTGACGCCCGGCTCCGGTCTGTGAGTAGCCGGCAGAATGCTCTCGTCAAAGATCTGCGTAAAGCATTCACTCACTCCGAACCGACCGCCGGAGGCGCCATTGCCATTGAAGGCGTGCGGATCATCGAAGAAGCAATTCGTAGCGGGCTGAAATTTCAGGCAGTCTTTTTCAGCGAACATGGCCGGCCCCACGCAAGCCGCCTTTTGCCCCAGATTGCCGGCCACGTCGAGGCGTTGTTGCTGCCCGATGAAGTATTCTCAAGCGCGGTCGATACGGAAACCCCCCAGGGCGTAGCCGCCCTCGTCAAGATGAAGCAGGTGCGTATGGAGGACGTTCTTGAGGCTCCAGACGCAGATCTGCTTTTGGTGGGCCTTGCCGGTGTGCAGGACCCGGGCAATGTCGGTACTATTGTGCGCTCCGCGGAGGCTTTTTCCGCTCAAGCCGTGCTTCTTGGCGAGAAGACCGCCAATTGCTTCAATCCCAAGGCCGTGCGGGCCTCGGCCGGATCGGTCTTCCGCGAATCTGTGATTGTCGTAGGGCTTCAAAAAGCTGTCGGCCTGTTGAAGCAGAAAGGGGTGAAGATCGTTGCAAGCTCATCCCATCGAGGACGCGCGCAGGAGTGCGATAACGTCGACCTGACCGGGCCGATTGCACTTTTGATCGGGGGCGAGGGAGCCGGATTACCTGCGGAGATTCAGGCGCAGGCAGATGAGTTGGTGACCATTCCTCACTCCACCAGGGTCGAGTCGCTCAATGCCGGTATTGCGGCATCTATTCTTCTCTATGAGGTTGCGCGCCAGCGGCGAAATAAGCAGCGGTCCATATCGACAAGCCTATGAGCCTCTTTCGCTCTCTGCCGGATCAAGCAAACACTTCGAAGGAAAAGAACGCTCGGCCGCTTGCCGAACGGATGCGCCCCCGCACGCTCGATGAGTACGTCGGCCAGGAGCAGATCCTGGCGCCCGGTAAGCCCTTGCGCCTTCAGATCGAGCGGGACGATCCCGGCTCCCTCATTTTCTGGGGCCCGCCGGGCGTCGGCAAGACTACCCTGGCGCAGATCATGGCCCGTATGACCAAAGCGGAGTTCATCGAGTTTTCCGCAGTGCTCTCCGGAATCAAAGAGATCAAGCAGGTGATGGTCGATGCGGAAAAAGCTCGGCAGTACGGCACGCGCACCATTCTCTTTGTCGATGAGATTCACCGCTTCAACAAGGCCCAGCAGGACGCCTTCTTGCCTCATGTCGAGCATGGGAGCATCCGTCTGATCGGCGCGACAACGGAGAATCCCTCTTTCGAAATTATCGGCGCGCTGCTCTCCCGCTGCCGTGTTTACGTTCTCAAGCCTCTTACTGAAGACGAAATCGCGGCCCTGCTGCGGAGGGCTTTAGAAGATGCAGAACGCGGCCTTGGGAATCTGCTGGTCCGCGCGGGCGATGACCTTTTACGGCAGATCTCCGTCTACGCCAGCGGCGATGCCCGGTCTGCTTATAACGTGCTCGAAGTCGCGGCGGCCACCGCTGGCGAGGGCGGCGAACTAACGGAAGACATCCTCAAGGATACGATGCAGAAGCGTGTCCTTCTCTACGACAAAGCCGGTGAAGAGCACTATAACCTCATTTCCGCTCTACATAAGTCGGTTCGCAACAGCGATGTGGATGCTTCCCTCTACTGGCTGGGCAGGATGTTGGAATCCGGCGAAGATCCGCTCTATATCGCCCGCCGCGTGGTTCGCATGTCGGTGGAAGACATCGGGTTGGCTGCCCCCGAGGCTTTAAATCTCTGTCTGTCGGCCAAGGAGACCATTGAGTTCCTCGGAATGCCCGAAGCAGCCCTTGCGCTCGCCCAGGCAGTTGCGTATCTGGCTCTTGCTCCCAAGTCCAATGCTCTCTACGTTGCCTATGGCGAGGTTCTGCAGGATGTGGAAAAGACCTCTGCCGACCCGGTGCCATTGCACATTCGCAATGCTCCAACCGGCTTAATGAAAAAGCTGGGTTATGGCAAGGGCTACCAATATGCCCACGACCTCGAAACAAAAGTTGCCGATATGGATTGCCTCCCCGATAACCTTCGTGGACGCGAGTACTACCACCCGACCTCAGAGGGACGTGAAAAGTTGCTCGGCCAGCGACTGGAGGAGATCCGCAAGCTCAAAGAAGAGTCGCGAAAGGCCGCATCCACACCCGCCGCTCCAAAATCGGGCAATCGCGAAAAGAATGCCGGCCGAAAGAGCAACGAAGAATCAGAACAATAAGAAATCCTGGCATGCTCAGGAAGCCGGATTCAGGAACGAGCTGCAGCAATATCGATGGCGCCCCGTGATGTCCCCGACTGCGGAAAACGCTGTAGCATAGTCGAAATAACGAATATGAAAACGTGGCAGATTTTTGCGGTCGGCGTTGTTGGGCTCGTTCTCGCCTTCTTTTTTCCAGCTTATCAATCGAAACTGGCAGCAGCTGGCGCTGGTTTTGTGATCGCCTTGATCGCGTTTGGATGCTTCCTGCGGCCGCGAAGAGAGATTTACTACGTGTCAACTGTTGCCCATTTTCATGATCCCGACGATGAAATTTCAATAGAACGGGGCTGCGTTGCCGTCAAAGTGGAACAGGTGCGACTGTGGTTACTCCTGGTGCCCGCGATTCTTGCGGAAGCTTTTCTGATCGGCGCCTTTGTACGGGGAACCGTATGGCGTATCAGCTTGATCGATATCTACTGGCAATCGCCGATGTTTGCGTTAGCGTTGAGGGTTGGGGTCATGTTCACTATTAGTATTCTCTCAACGTGGATGAGCGAACGGTGGGTCTTCCGAGATGCGAATGCCACCATGGTAAAGACCATCTCGGTCCACAATGGCCGGGTCATGTATTCGTTTATCGACGATCAAGGCGAATACTATGGCGGCATGGATTTCCGCGTCGGCTTGCCTCCACCTGTGGAACTGGCATGGATCGTTTTCTACAATATCCCTAAACCTCATCTGAACAAGATAGGATTGGGATTGCTATTTCATCGGTTGGTCATTGTTGGCCATGGCGCCACCGACCTGGGTGAAGCAACAGTTGCTGCCCAGGCATTGACGGGCGAAGCGATGCCTTGAAAAATCGGGACTCCTCGGAGAATTGCCACGCTCTTCCCTTCCCTCTCGAATTGCTAAACTTGATTTCTGATCATTCTGAGGAATATTGGAGGACTTGCATCCATGGCATCCGACAACTCCCTGGCTGGCGCTTATTTGCAGGAAGCGCAGCGTAATTTTCGTAGCTATAAAAAATTGGCGGAACGGGCTTTTGAGCAATTGCGCGACGAGGATTTCTTCTACGTTCCCGATCCTGAATCCAATAGCATCGCGACCATCGTGAAGCACATGGCCGGAAACATGCGTTCCCGCTGGACCGACTTCCTGACGAGCGACGGCGAAAAGCCCAACCGCAACCGCGACCAGGAATTTGAGATGAGCTCGGCCACCACCCGCGCGGACGTGTTGCGCTGGTGGGAAGAGGGTTGGAACACCGTGTTTCAAACGCTCGAATCGCTCAAGCCCGAGGATGTGAGCCGCACGGTCCATATCCGAGGAGAAGCCCATTCCGTCTTGCAGGCCATCAATCGGCAGGTGGCGCACTACTCGCACCACATCGGTCAAATTCTCTATCTGGGAAAACACATCCGCAAAGCTGAATGGAAATCGTTGAGCGTTCCCAAGGGCAAGAGCGCGGAATACAACGCATTGAAGCCCGAAGATCGCAAAACGGAGTTTTCACCGCCGCCCCGAGTCTGAATACGGCTGACAACAGCAGCGCCACCACCCGCGGATCGGCCTTGAAACATGCTTGCGGCGCTCCGGCAGGGAAAAACCAAAAAATGCCGATGAGCGCCGCAGGGGCCTGTTAAGAAAGCAGCCGGCTAAAAGATGTAAATTGCGTCAAACTGTAGTCTGGTCAGCCAGTTCTCGCTGCTGGCCAAAGGGCGTCCAACCAGCGACGTGAATCCCAATTGCACGCTCTTGTTTGCCTGATAGAAGACATCGAACCGATGCTCGCTCACGTTGGTGCTTTGCCGAAGCTCGCTGTAGTTGAAGCCTCCCAGCACCGCCTCGCGTTCAATGTAGATGCGGGTGTATCCCGCCTGCCAATCGCCTTTTTGTTGTAGCCTTCCCACACGCCCTTCCGCCCAGTAGGCGCGGCGCGCATGGGAATCGCAAGGCGCACTGACTGTTCTCACAAACGTTGTCGTCGCGGTGTTGGCGGGAAGCGGAGCAAGTTTCCCCAGGTTGGCGCAGGCTTCGGTATTTTGAACATAGTCGCCGATGAATGTAACGGGAACCTTGGCATTCCCAGTGTCGATGTCAAGGCGGGCGATGTTGTCGAATAAGCCAAACCGCGATGCAAATTGCGAGTTGGTAACGCTGCTGACACCGGTCGGAATCCTGTTTGCACCGACTGTGATGACGTTGTTGGCGGTAATCGTAACGGTCGACTGTGGGCCTGGATTCGCCAAGGGGACCACGCCCGAGAAGGGAGTCTGTGGATTCTTCAGGCTGGCTTTTGCCTGGCCGAAAGCGATGGAGTCCGCGCCCCGGTAGTCATAGAAGCCCGAATAGGCGCTTAGCTGGACTTTAGGAAGAATTTGCCAGGTTGTCTGTACCTGGCCGCCGTACGTTATGTCTTGGACGATTCTCTTATCGGTTGCCTGGACGCCGGCAACCTCCGCGAACGGCAACTCAAATCCGACAAAGGCGATGCGCTTCAGAACCGGTGTGTTGATCGCAAATGCGAGCGTCTGCGCCGCGCCCTCCGGGTTCAAATCCTTGTCCCAGGTAAGCTCGGTGTTGTACCAGGGATAGCGGAATTTTCCTCCCACAAAATCCGCTTGTTTGAACCATTTGGGCTTGTATTCCAGAAATGCCTGGTCGATGGCGAAGGGTTTACGCGAATAGAAGCCCGTAATGTCCTGATTGGTGGAGATGGGATCGCTGATGTCCCCGCTGGCGATGCTCAACCCTGCTTGAAACTCCTTGCTCAGGTCAGCTACCGCGTTGAGGCGGGCGCGAAACCTCATGCGAGCGCGCTGCTGCGACTGATCGTCGGGGCCGCCAAAGAAGGGCTCGGCGCGAAGCCGGATGTCTCCGCTGAACGAGATGGGCCCGAGGCCCTTGATTCGTTGTTCGAGATTGCGCACTCGCTCGTCGGAACTGCCCGAGTTCTGGTTCGCTTGCGGCAAAGCGCCAAGACTTCCGGAGATTAAATCTGGTTGTTGCTGTTTCGAGGACTCCTGCTCGTTGATCCCGCCAGTCTCGATCGCGCGAGGAAGCAAGATTTGTGCGGCGGGAACCAGCGAAGGCGCGCCTCGCTGCGTTTGCAATTCGCGAATCTGCTGCTGCTGTTGTTGCACGATCCTTTTAAGTTCCTCCACCTCTTTCGCGAGATCGGAAACTGGAGTTGCCGGGGTACTTGTAGTGGAAGGGATCGAGCCGCTGGAACGAGCGGAAAGAATGGAAATGCCGGCAGCCCCAGGAGGGGTATTTGCTTGCGCAGTCTCCTGGCCGGCTGCTGCAGAGAGGCTCGTTTGCGCCCAAGCGGCCGTTGCTTGAAGAAATGCCAATAAAGCCCACGCGATAGTTGCTTTTAACCGGTTGTGTCTGTGCACACGAATGCTCCTGCTCGCATGAATCGTTCTGCGAGCCATTTTTTTAATTTTTAGTTTTGGCCCAAAAACACAAAACCCACCTGCCAGACAGTTCTGACGGTGGGGTATGGAGGGATCTCGTATTTACGATGCAGTTACTAGATCGTTAAGCCTCCCCGCGTCAGAAGACACACGCCCGCACAAGAACAACAAAGCGATTGCATCTTCTGAGCAGTGAAAATCATGCGAATTGAACTTAGCACAGCGCAAGCCGGCGTTGCAAACGCGGCGATTACGCGCGGGCCTATAGCGGCTTTTGCAGCCGGAAGCTTTACTGCGGTTTGGGAGCGCTGAGATCCTCCAGGCGCTTTGCGTTGGCTTTAATAGATTCGGCGCGAGGGTCGTTGGGCGCGCCTGCTAGATAAGTTCTCAGTTGTTCGGCGGCGCCGGCATAATCGTGCTTGCCCTCCAGAATGTCACCCAGCAGAAGGGCTACGTCCGGCCGATGATGGCCGGTGTCGAGGTCTGCAAATTTGCGGGCGCTCTTCTCCGCTACATCAAAATTTCCAAGAAAGTAATTGCCTATCGCGTTCAGAAAAAACCCGAACGGATAAGCGTAGGGATTCAGTTTCTCAAGCTCTGAACTGAATCGGACAGTATCCTGCCAGTTCTTCCCTTTGGCGGCGATCGAGGCCAGATTGAAGTAGGGCTTTACAAATTTCGAGTCTGCGTCCAGGGCTCTGGCATACGCCGACTTGGCCTCCTCCAACTGGTCCTTCTGTTCGTGAACCTCACCCAATAGCTCCCAGGCCGCGGCAAAATGCGGATAGATTTCAACGGCTTTGTTGAGCCCTTTTTCCGCCGAATCGAGTTTCTGCGCCGCCATGTTCTTTTGGGCCTTCTCATAGGCGCTGCGGGCGTCTTTCGGGGCGGTCATGGTGGTGATGCTGATCGTTGTGCCTTCTACGTTTCCGATTCGCTTTAGATAAATACTTCCAACCTGCAATTGAGAAGAATTTCCGTCGGGCCTCAACATCACGGTGCTGGAAAGATAGCCCGGAAACGCTGCCCGCAACTCGCAGCCTAACAGTTGCAGTTGAAATGCCCTGGAGCCGCTTCCGCCTCCGCTTCCTGTGCCCGACCTGCCCATGCGAAGACCGCTCGTGTCGTTTTGTGTGGCATCCTGAATCTCGTAGTTTTGGCCAAGTTGGAACGAAAATTCGCCTTTGGAGTCCGTATATCCTTCACGGTGCGCCGATCCGCCGCACACGCGCTCCACAGGCACCGGCTCCGGCGGCGGACCACCATTCTCAAGCAGCACTTTGCCCCAGATGTAGATTGGCTGGCGATCTACGCCGGTGGGCTGTGTATTGGTGTTTCCAAAAGGCGGCAGATTTGTGGTTGGCGTGCCGCGGCCTCCTCCACTGCTACCGCTGGTGCCCCCCGTACGTTGCGCTTCCAGGGGGAGGGTGCCCGCCATTACGAGAAGAAAGAGCGCAATCAGGAAGAAGAGTCGACGGGATGCTTTCATTTCGGTCCTCCACAGGCATCACAGGAATGGTAAATGGGGGCCCTTAGATTTGCGGCCACGATCTTACCCCTTTTTGAGCCTTGCGCACATAGAAAATAAATAAACACCAATAAATGGCCGCCCAATTAAGAGGATTCCAAGGTTCAAGCACCGGCGGCCAGCGTTCTTGGGGGCAAGATGCGATTGGGAGCAATGCAATCGAACTCGCTCGAAAACTGTTTTTTCCTCTCAACTTTACGATGCGCTGGTAAGAAACTAAGCTGGATTAGAGAGTTTCGGATGGGGTTCAGTTAAATAGCGGTTCAGTTAAAGGCGATAGAGGTCAGGCTGGGGCCATGCTTAGGAGGCAAACGACAGATACTGCGGAGATTCTACAGATCCTTTCTCATGGTAGTTCTTACGGGTAAGGGTTGCTGCGCAAGAAGTTGTGGGTAAGAAGATGAGCGCCTGGCATCCGGCAAGTTTGTTGGACGGAAACAGCAAAATTTTGCGGCGCCAACGAATTGCGGCTTCCTCTATGAGTGCGTTTTAATAGGTGGATGTCGACCCAGACAGTTACAGAATTCCAACAAGACATGCAGCACCTTTCCCGGAGGCAACTGGTCGGGACCCTCGTCGGCCTACTGCTTGCTCTGTTGCTGGCGGCCGTCGACCAGACCATTGTCGGCACTGCGATGCCCCGGATTATTTCGGAGCTGAACGGCTTTGACCGTTATCCTTGGGTAACTACCGCCTATTTGCTTACTTCCACCATCGCTGTGCCCATCTTCGCCAAACTCTCCGATATGTACGGGCGAAAGGTCTTTTTCCTGGCCGGCACTATCCTCTTCGTTCTGTCCTCTGCCCTATGCGGGGCTGCTGGCCAGATGCCGCACTTCCCCGGCGATGGCATGATGCAGTTAATCGTATTTCGAGGCCTCCAAGGCGTCGGCGCGGGAATGGTGATTGGGCTGCTGTTTACGATCATTGGCGACATTTTTTCCCCGGCCGAAAGGGCGAGATATCAGGGGTTATTTGCGGGGGTATGGGGCCTGGCGTCGATTATCGGTCCTACGATCGGCGGTTGGATTACCGATCATTATTCGTGGCGTTGGACGTTTTATGTCAACCTCCCGGTTGGCGCGCTGGCCGTGCTCGCAATTCTCTTGGAACTGCCCGACTTTCGGCCTCACGGAGTTCGCCGTGTGATCGACTGGTTGGGACTCCTCACCCTCATTGGCTGTCTTGTACCACTGCTCCTGGCGCTCACGTGGGTTACGGAATATGGTTGGGCCTCTCCACGAGTGGTTTGGCTTCTGATGACTGCTTTCGTAATGCTGGGAGCATTCATCTTCTGTGAGCTGCGGGCCGTTGAGCCGTTTGTGCCTCTCAGCCTTTTCCGGGAGCCGGTGATCGTCGTCGCCTCGATTGCAGTGTTTATTGTGGGCGTTGGGTTATTCGGGGTGATTTTGTACGTTCCGCTCTTCATGCAAGGCGTGTTGGGCGTGTCCGCCACCCGATCGGGATCTTTGCTTACGCCCCTGCTGGTAGGAGCCGTGGTCGGAAGTATGAGCAGCGGCCAGATCATCACGTTGATGGGCCGCTACAAGCCGATTGCACTTCTAGGCTCATCGCTCGCCGCCGTGGGCATGTTCTTGATGACTCTGATGGACAAGAACACCACCAACGGAGAGGTCGTTCGCAACATGATCATTACCGGGGTCGGCATGGGACTGATTCAGCCGATCTACACGCTTGTGGTACAGAACGTCGCGCCCACCGCCCATCGCGGAGCGGCAACGGCTTCCACCCAGTTCTTTCGCTCGATTGGAAGCACGGTCGGCGTGGCTGTTTTCGGGTCCGTGATGCTTGGCATCTATCATCAGGATTTCCAGCACAGCATTCCCCCCGGCACGCCTTCAATGGCCTTAGCACCTTTTAAGAATCCGCTTCTGGCGATACAGTTCCGTCCGCGCCTCGAAGAGGCATTTGGCCGGTACCCGGGCGGCATGCAGCTTTTGCATCGCCTCTTCGATAATGTGCGCGACTCTTTGGTCCATGGCCTGCATGCGATCTTTATCGTGGGAGCGGGGCTCATGCTTGTAGGTGTTCTCGTAAACATCTTCCTGCGCGATGTCCCCTTGCGGCAGCGTGCGGCGGTTCAGCCGGAAGGCGGAGAAATAGGGTAGCCGTCACGGCCTTCGGAGTGCTGAAACCACCAGTCTTTGTTCTCTAAGAGTTTTTAGGGCCCTGTACTTTTCAATAAAAGACCACAAGCCGAGCATGCTGGGACAAGAGAGAGTCGGTTAAAACATCCCAAACCGGCCGCATGGCGTCTATGACTGGGAAGGGAATCTTTTCAATAAATGTTACGGAAGTTTTTTCGTTCTAAGACTTTACCAGATGAAATCCGTTTAGAAATTTAGAATAGCGGCAACCATCCGGGGGACAAGCTGTATTAGAACGGGCGAGCCATGCAACACGTTCAAACGCAATTGGAGCAGGTTAAGAGAATGCACGAGCTATTGGCTCAGTGCGCCACGGGCGACCAGGCTGTGAGTCACGAAGAGTATAGGAGCTTGCGTCGCGATCTCATCTCCGATCCTTATTTGAATACTCGAATTCCAAGGTGTGTCTTGGAGTGCGCCGAACTGGGGGAGTTCTGGGCTTTTATCAAAACCAGCTTTTCTTCCCATCACCAGCGGCGCGACTTTCTAAATCATGAATTTCAATCGATCATCGCGGCTTTGGGGGAGTCCGGTTCACGCCAGCGTTGTGTTATGGAGCCAACCGTAGTGCTCGGCACAAACGATGTACAACTCGCATGGCAGACCGCCCTGTCTCGTTCAGAAACGGATCCTGCGGGAGCTATCACGTCCGCCCAGGTGCTTCTGCAAACGGTATGTCGGCAGCTCCTTGCCTCCAGGGGAGTTGAACCCGCGAGCGCTACCGACCCCGCTGCCAACTATTTTCTGGCCGTCAAAAGCCTCGATCTCACGGCAGGCGAGCTCGAGCCTGTTCTCCGCAGGATTCTAAGTGGATGCTGTTCGATCCTCTCCAGCGTCGATGAACTGGCAAGCTTTGTGGCTCCCGAGGAGCGGCATTCGTTCCCGGAAGAAGGGCCGGCCTCCCGATCGCTCGACTCGCACAGCGCCCGTCTCGCGGTGAGTGTTGCCTGTTCAGTTGCGACCTTTCTTGTACAAACCTATAGGCAAAGCTAAAGGATTTCTGTTCGGCTACCTGGGGCAAGTTTTCAGCCGATTGCGATTTCCATCGACACCCATCGACTCTCCTCTCAATCGGCAACCGGCGTCTGGATAGAGGAGCTTCAAAATCCGCACATATATCCAAACTGAAAATACTGAGTGAGTCCACGGGAATTAAATAATTAGAATTTATTAACTAAATATGGACTGTAAGCCACTGATCCTGAAGATAAATGCACGAATAGCTGTGCTAAATCCCTGAATAGTTAGAAATAACACCATTAATACATTAATTTATTAACACAATATGATTAATAACAACGCATTCCTGCATTGTATTTAATTCCCATATTGGTACTATTTTGGTACCTGTTTTTCAGATTTAACCCCTCCAAAAATCTCAGAAATAAGGTCTGGTGGTATCCCCCCTTTCCCAAAGACTTCCAGATTTCTTTTAACCGGGATAAGGATTATCCAAAGTGAAAAAACTGAATAGAGTTGCAGTATTGACCCTCGCCTTTCTGGGAACCTCTTTGATGTACGGTCAGGCTACTCGTACCTGGGTTTCCGGAGTGGGTGACGACGCAAACCCTTGTAGCAGGACCGCCCCGTGCAAAACGTTTGCCGGCGCTATTAGTAAGACCGCGGCTGGCGGTGAAATCGATGCGCTTGATCCAGGCGGGTTTGGCGCCCTTACCATCACCAAAGCCATCACGATTGATGGTGGCGGAGGGCAGGTCTCCTCAGTATTGGTGTCCGGAACCGATGGAATTGTGATTTCCGCCGGCGCAAACGACGTAGTGATCATTCGCAATATGAGGATCAATGGGATTGGCTCCGGCCTCAGCGGCATCCATTTTCTTGCCGGCAAGAGCCTCAACCTTGAAAACGTGAGCGTTTCTGGCTTCACCCAGAATGGCCTGGATGTGGCGTTGAATCAAAATACGGCGGCCTATGTGCACGTCACGGACTCCGCTTTCGCGAACAACACCGGGGTGGGGATTCGGGCCACCAACGCTCAGGCGCCCGCAGTGGAGGTTGGCATCAATCACACGACGGTAACGCTTGATACCACCGGCGTGGAGGCTGCCGCTCATGCCCACGTTCATCTGAACAATGCGTACGTGGAACATGGCAGTGCGCAGGGCGTGTTGGCCGACGACGCCACCAGCAGCGATGCAAGAATGTTTGTCGACAACTGCGAAGTTAGCTATAACGGCGCCGGGGGAGCGGTTAATTCACTCGCCGGCGGCGCGATCTCAGTTGCCTACTCGATGCTGATGAACAATGCCGGTCCGGCATTTGGAGTGGCCACCGGCGGAATCAATTTCGGCTACGCGAACACCAATCGCCTGGCCAACAACTCCTCCAATGGAACGTGGGTATCGACGCCGCTGATTCCGTAACAATACAAGCACGAATGAGCAGAAGAATTGGCCGGGCGCAACTGCCCGGCTTTATTTCTTGGTTAGCTGTTTCATTTACATATCCCGGATAATGCACCCGCAATACCCTCCACAGCGCGCATTTTCGAGATCAAGCCCGAACTTAACCTTTCACCTCGGCTCCCAACCAGGCAAGCACTGATTGAATTTTTCAAATTTTGTCACTTCCAGGGAAAGGGATTTTCCCTTGGAATTTCGTTTTAAACAGTAGTTTGGGTTTCCCAAATATTTGCTTTCCGGCCCTCGAGATCCAAAAGAGAAATCCAAAAATAGGTCTGGTGGTGGCAATCCCTCCCTTGAAACTCCCAGATTTTTAAGCAGCGAAAGGATGATCCAATGAAAAATTTGAATGCAATGGCAGTATTGACCCTCGCCTTTCTGGGAACTTCCCTAATGTACGGTCAGGCTACCCGTACTTGGGTTTCCGGCGTAGGTGACGACGCTAACCCCTGTAGTCGGACCGCGCCATGCAAGACGTTTGCGGGAGCCATCGCGAAGACCGTAGCCGGTGGCGAGATCGACGCTCTTGATCCAGGCGGATTCGGCGGTCTCACCATCACCAAGGCCATCACCATTGATGGCGGAGGAGGTCAAGTGGGCTCGGTGCTGGTTGCCGGCACCAATGGAATTGTGGTTGCCGCCGGAGCGAACGATGTGGTGACCATTCGCAATATGAGGATCAACGGAATTAGTTCGGGCCTCAATGGCGTCCGTTTTCTTTCTGGCAAGAGCCTTAGTCTTGAAAACGTGTATATCTTTGGCTTCACGCAGAATGGCCTGGACATAGCGCTGAATCAAAATACGCCGGCATCCGTACATGTTATCGACTCCGTTTTCAACAACAACACTGGAGTTGGAATTCGGGCCACCAACGCTCAGACACCCGCAGTGGAGGTCGGTATCAAGGGAACCACCGTGACACTCGATACCACCGGCGTGGAGGCGGCCACCCATGCCCACCTTCATCTGTACCAGTCAGTCGTTGAACATGGCAGCACACAGGGCGTACTGGCGGATGATGCCTCCAACGACGCGAGGATATTTGTCGACAACTGCGAAATTAGTTTTAACGGCAGCGGGGGAGCGGTTAATTCACTCGCCGGCGGCGCGATCTCGGTTGCCTACTCCATGCTGATGAACAATGCCGGTCCGGCATTTGGAGTGGCCACCGGTGGAATTAATTTCGGATATGGAAACACCAATCGCATTGCGAACAACTCCTCCAATGGAACGTTTACCTCGACTCCGTTAATTCCGTAGCGGCAGGTCGGCAAGGAATTAGGCCGGGCAAATTTGCCCGGCCTGAATTTTTTGATGAAGCCCGGTCGTTCCCGCCAGCCCAACCCACTCGAATCGCCAGGCTCAATTGGTACAATCCGGTCATGCCGCGTGCATCGCTCTGTTTTCTGTTTTCAGTTTGCCTGGTCTTTGTATCGGGTGCATCGCTCATCGGCTGTGGTGGAAAATCAAGCCATAGCTGGAGCGGCGCTACTGGCGCGGAGCAGTTCGAACGCCTGATGTGGCAGGCGATCCAGAAAAAGGACTGGAACGAGGTGCAGGCCCACCTTGCGCCGATCTTTGTCGGCGTGAACACGTCTGGCCAAAGCTTTGGCCGCGAGGATTGGGTGGAGCGATGGAAAGCGGCGCAGGTGCAGGATTTCTCCATGGGCGAAGCGACGGTGCATCCCAATGGCGCGGACATGGTGGTCACCTACACGCTCCACCTGAATTGGGGCGATGCCGGTCATCCGTTTCCGGCAAATGGCGCCCGCGTCGTATCGGTTTGGCAACAATTGAAAAAGGGATGGGCGTTAACAGCCCAGTCGGCCACGCCGATCCTCTGACTCCTCCGATTCGCGTGCAGAAAATCCTCGAAAATATCGCCCGTCAAAAATTTCGCCGATTGCTGCTTCGCTGGTTCGACCGCGAGCAGCGCAAACTTCCATGGCGCGGCGAAACCAACCCTTACTACATCCTTGTCTCGGAGATCATGCTGCAACAAACAAGGGTGGCGGTGGTGGAGCAACGCTATGAAGAGTTTCTCCGCGAGTTCCCATCGGTCGCCGCCTTGGCTGCTGCCGGCGAACAGGCCGTGTTGGCGGCGTGGAGCGGGCTCGGATACTACCGCAGGGCGCGCAATCTGCGAGCCGCGGCTGAGTCCATCCACGAGAACGGCGAGTTCCCCTCCACTTCAACGAGCCTCATGGAGCTACCGGGTATTGGTCGCTATACGGCCGCCGCAGTGGCCAGCATCGCCTTTGGCGAACCGGTGGCGGTGGTGGATGGCAATGTGCAGCGAGTGCTGCAAAGGGTGATTGGAAAAGACAGCCAGGGGAAAGAACTCAAAGGGGAAGCGTTCTGGACCACGGCCCAGGATCTGCTCGACTCCCGGCGTCCCGGTGATTTCAATCAGGCCATGATGGAGTTGGGGGCCGTTGTTTGTACGCCCGTGCAGCCCAATTGCAGCTCGTGTCCGGTAGAAAGTCTATGTGTTTCGCGGGGGGCGCCCGAAGAGAAAATCAGGGCTCCAAGGAAAAAGGCTACATTGGCCTATTCGTTGTCGATGAGAATGGAAACGATCTTTCTTCAGCAGCGGTCCCAGAACCTTTCGCTGATGGCAGGAATGTGGGAGCTTCCTGAGCTCATGAAACGACCTCCGAGGAATGAACTTCCCATTCTCAGGCTGCGCCATTCAATCACCGTTACGGACTATTCGGTTTTGGTCTATTCCGCCAATCGTCCTGATTCCATCCCCAAAACTAACTCCTCCGAACGTCCTGGCAAATGGGTTTCTCTCGATTCCGTTCATCGCCTGGCCCTGACCGGATTGACCCGCAAAATTCTCAAGCGGCTTAGGCTCTTCTAAATAACGCAGAACCGAAGAGCAAAAAGCAAAGAACCAAAAAACCAAAGAACCAAGAGCAAAAGAGAACCTTTTGACGAATCGGGACCGATAGCAAGCCGCATTGCTTCGCCCGAGCCGCTCCGTTTCGTTCGTTGCCAATTCGTTCGTTGCCGAACTCCAGGCCTATAATCCCCGCATGGAGCGTCCCGCCTTCGTCCTTCGTTGGCTGTTCGATTCGGAGCACGGCGACTCCAACCGTCTTATTCCGCGCTGGCTGTTTCTGCGTGCGCTTGGCCTGATTTATTTCTCTGCGTTTTACTCGCTGGTGTTTCAAATCCGCGGCCTGATCGGTCCAAGGGGAATCTCGCCCGCCGGCGAGTATCTCGAGGCCATCGCGAAATCGGCGGGTCACACCCGCTATTGGCTCGCTCCTACTCTCTTGTGGTTTTCCAGCGGCTCGCACATGCTGATGGCGCTCTGCTGGGTGGGCATGGCGGCATCGCTGTTGATCGTGTTGAATTGGTTGCCGCGTCCTGCGCTGCTCGTCTGCTTTGTATGTTTCTTGTCGTTGGTGAGTGCAGCGTCCGATTTTTCCGGTTATCAGTCGGACGGCATGCTCCTTGAGGCCGGACTGATTGCATTCTTCCTGGCGCCTGCCGGCATTCGCCCCGGATGGAGCAAGCTGCGGCCTCCGGCGCGTGCGCCGGTCTTTCTTTTGGTCTGGGAGTGCTTTCGGATTTATTTCGGATCGGGAGTGGCCAAAATTGCCAGCGGCGATCCGCAGTGGCGCAACCTCACCGCCATGGATGAGTACTACCAGAATGGCCCTCTGCCTACCTGGATCGGATGGTATGCACAGCATCTGCCGCATCGCGTGCATGTTTTTGCCAGTGCTGCAACCCTCGTGCTGGAACTGGGACTCATCTGGATTATCTTCTTGCCCCGGCGCTGGAGAATTGCCGCATTCTTCCTGCTTACAGCGTGGCAGATTCCGGTGATCTTTACCGCGAACTATACCTTTCTCAATTACCTGGTCTTGATTTTAGGCATATTGCTCTTGGACGACAGATTTCTCAAACCATTCCTGCCACGCCGCTGGCGCGAAAATCTGCCCGAGCAGAGTGAAAGCAGAAGATCCGGAGTCGAACCCACGGCGATCGAGCCTGAAGCAGTCGAGGCTGAAACGACTGGAGACAGTCCGGTACAAGTGGGAATAAAGCCCAGTCGTGCGCTTCGCGGCATCAAGCCTTGGCGCGATCTTGGACTCGCCTGCAATGCAGTGCTGCTCACCTGGCTTTTCTACGCCAGTGCGGCGCAAATGGTCATGGCGCTTTTGCCGTGGATGCCTCTGCCAACCTTCCCGATCCAAGCTCTGGAGCCTTTTCGCGTTGCCGACCGCTATGGCCTCTTCGCGGTGATGACCCGCGGCCGCTACGAAATTGAATTTCAAGGTTCTGACGACGGGCAAACGTGGATGGCCTATCCTTTTCGCTATAAGCCACAGGACCCAAGCAAGGCGCCGGGCATTTACGCGCCTTATCAGCCGCGTTTTGATTGGAACTTGTGGTTTGCTTCACTGGAATCCTGGCGCTCAAATTCCATCGTCGTACGCACCGAAGAACGGCTGCTCAGCAGCGAGGCCGATGTAATCACGCTCTTTGCCGAAAACCCCTTTCCACAGAAGCCGCCGAAGCAGGTTCGCGCGGTGCTGTGGCGCTATTGGTTCACCACTCTCGCCGAAAAACGCGAGCGAGGCCTGTGGTGGCGCTGTGAGCTCTTGGGGCTTTACGCTCCTACCCTGGAGCGAGGCCCGGAAGGTAAGTTCAATGTTGTGGAGTGGCCCGCGGGGACGAACCCAGGGCTCTAACGGCCGGCTAATTTGATGAAGTGCAGCCCTGACATTCCCTCTGCGGCGGCTACGTTCCTCCGGAGGGGCAGCCACAGGACCGCACTTGCCTATTCCTTTTATCAACGGACGATCAGGATCGCTGTTTCCGTGTGCGTGATGCTGCCGCTGGTAGCAGTCACTAGAATATCGAAGGTGCCCGTGGGCGCGGTGGCCACAGGCTTAGGCACATCGATATCGAAGCTTGCGAATGTGATCCCGGTGCCGGTCACGTTCACGTCAAACGGCGTAAAGTTGTGCGTAATGCCGGCAGGAAGGTTGCCAGAGAGCTGGATGTTTACGGTTCCCGTGAACCCGTTCAGAGGTTGAATCTCAATCTGGAAGAGCGTGCCGCTGCCCCGCTTGACGGTTTGAGGGTTGGCGAAGAACGACAATGAAAAATCGGGCGTACCGGCGGCGGCAGCCGCTGTTGCATGGCCAAGATGGCCAGGCGCGATTAACGTTAGAACCAATGCCAACGACAATACGGTTGTAACGGACTTTCTTGTAGACATGTGAACGTTCCTTGTTTGAGTGGGATTTCCCAAACACAGGGGGAAAAATCACCCGATTTCAATGATTGGTTTTCGATGAAACCGAATGTCCCTTGATTTGGGCGGTACACACTAACACGCGGTGAAAAGAAAAATCCTGTATCGCAAGGGCAGCGTCTTTTTGGGGATGTTTGCTTCCGCTACTCGCCTTTTATTCGTACGTCCTGTACTTAAACGATCAAAGCGTGTGGAACCAGAAGCGGTTAGAGCGGCAGACCGTGCGGCGATAGAAGGGGCGCTGGAGTGTTTGCGAAGGGGCGGATTTGATATATCCTAGGGAGCCTTTAACTGTGAGAGACTGGCTGTAGGGGAAATGCACGATATGGCGATTGCATCAAAAGCCCGGCTTACGCAACCACTGATTCGTGAAAACGGCGTTCATCGTCCGGCTTCCTGGGATGAGGCCCTCGACCTCGTAGCGCAAGGCTTTCGCGCGCAAGTGCAGCAACGGGGACCGCGGACGTTCGGAATGTTCAGTTGCTCCAAGACCACCAACGAGATGAACTATACCGCGCAGAAGTTCGCTCGTACGGTGATCGGGACCAACAACATCGACAGTTGCAACCGTACTTGACACGCCCCTAGCGTCGCCGGTCTGGCGGCGGTTTTTGGGGCGGGTGGCGGCACCAGTTCGTACCGGGAGATTGAAGAGACGAATGTGATCTTGCTGTGGGGGTCGAACGCCCGCGAGACGCATCCGATCTTCTTCCATCATTTATTAAAGGGTGTCCACAACGGCGCCAAGTTGTTCGTGGTTGATCCGCGAAGGACCACGTCCGCCCAGTGGGCCGATGTGTGGCTCGGCCTTGACGTAGGCTCCGATATTTCTTTGGCCAATGCGATGTCGCGGGAGATCATCGTCGCCGGTCTCGCAAATCAGCGGTTTATCGAGCATGCCACCAGCGGCTTTGAGGAATTTCGGTCTTTTGTAGACAAGTACACACTGGAGCGGGCGGAGCGGGAAACCGGCGTGCCTGCCGCGATCATCCGTGAGACGGCACATGCCTATGCCAAGGCCGAACGCGCCCAGCTCTGCTGGACGTTGGGCATTACCGAGCACCACAACGCGGTCGACAACGTTGTTTCGCTGATCAACCTGGCCCTGCTCACCGGACATGTGGGCCGCTACGGCAGTGGCGTCAATCCGCTTCGTGGCCAGAACAACGTGCAGGGCGGCGGCGACATGGGAGCGATTCCCGACCGGCTCCCCGGTTTCCAGCATGTGGAGAACGATGAACTCCGCGCCAAGTTTGAGCGTGCCTGGGGCGTGCAGATTCCACCCAAGCGCGGCTGGCATCTCTCCGACATGTTTAACGCCATGGAGCGTGGAGAAATGACCGCGCTCTACGTAGTGGGCGAGAATCCAGCGGACTCGGAAGCCGACCGCCATAGAATCCTCAAGCTCCTGCAAGGCTTGGAGTTTATGGTGGTGCAAGACATGTTCTATACCAAGACGGCGGAGTTGGCCCATGTGGTGCTTCCGGCAGCCGCCGGGTGGTGCGAGACTGAAGGCACCGTGACCTCCAGTGAGCGGCGGGTGCAGCGCGTGCGGCGCGCCGTGCCGATTCCGGCGGGCGTTCGTGACGATATAGAAATCATCTTTGAGATTGCACGGCGGCTTGGGCACGATTGGGGAACGCCCTCTCCGGAAAAGCTTTGGGAAGAGCTGCGGCCCCTGAGTCCAATGCATGGAGGCATGAGCTACCGCCGCCTGGAAGAGCTTGGCGGGATCCAGTGGCCTTGTTACGACGAAACCCATCCCGGCGAGCTGTATCTTCATGGTCGCCTCTGGCATGAGCCCTTGATCGGGCCGCGCACCCCGTTCAGTACCGTAGAGTCTGTGCCTCCGGTCGATCGTCTGGACGAGCAGTATCCCATCCGCTTGACCACGGGAAGGCGGCTCGACTCTTACAACACCAACGTCCAAACCGGACGCTATGCTTCGCCGTTGCGCCGTCCTGAAACACTGGATCTCTCGCCGGAAGATGGCGTGCATTACAAGCTGAGCGAAGGAGAGAAGGTCCGGGTGAGTTCCCGGCGTGGCTCCGTGGTTGCGCCCGTAAGGTTTGACTCCGGGCTGCGGCCAGGGTTGGCTTTCTTAACCACCCATTTTCACGATCAGGTGGCTACCAACGATCTCACGATTGACGCGTTCGATCCAAAGTCCGGGACATCGGAGTTTAAGGCGACTGCCATCCGCATCGACAAAGTGGATGGCCACGTTGGCGCATAACATTTGACAGGAGAATTGAGTGGACCTGCATCTGACCGCAGAGCGGCCTACAACCGAAGAGCGTGAAGCTGTCGACGGGTTGCTTGGAGCGCCCTCATCAGGATGGGATGGTGGCCCGCGGCAAATCGAAGTGGATGGTCGAGCTGCGCTGGGAGGCAAGCAGTCTCGTTCCCATCGGCATAAGTTGTTGCCGGTGCTTCACGCGATTCAGTCGCGCATCGGCTGGATTAGCTCCGGCGCGGTCAACTACACCGCGCAACGGCTGGGCGTTCCGCCTGCTGAAGTTTTTGGCGTGGCTTCCTTCTATGGGATGTTCTCGCTCTCTCCCCGGCCCAAGGTAGTCGCCCACATCTGCGACGATATTGCCTGCGCCGCGCGAGGCGCCGATGCACTTTGCGGCGATCTCGAAAAAAAGCTCGGCCCCGCCGGGGTGCCGTGCCTTGAAGGAAAAGCAACATGGCTCCGCAGTACCTGTCTTGGGTTGTGCGAGCGCGCTCCGGCTGCGCTGGTTTCCGCTGCCGGTGAAAAGCCGAGGGAGCGCGTACTGGCCCCCGCAAAACCGGAGGGGCTGCAATCGCTGTTGGAAGATGCCATCAAAGATTGCCTGCCGAAACATCCCGATGTCCTGAATCCTCAACTCTCTGTGCCTCAAGCCGGTTCTCGGGAGCTCAAGCTGCTTCGGCGAGTCGCCCAGGTGAAGCCGGAGAGCCTCGCGGACTATCAGCGCATGGGCGGTTACGAAGCCCTTCGCAAAAGCTTCGACCTGGGTCCCGAGGGTGTGCTTCGCGAGCTTGCGGCGTCCAAGCTGCTTGGGCGTGGCGGCGCGGCCTTCCCAACTGCCAGAAAATGGGAAGCGCTCCACGTTCAAAAACATTTGGGCCAGCCTCATTATCTGATCTGCAATGCCGACGAATCCGAGCCGGGAACCTTTAAGGACCGTATCCTCATGGAGGGGGACCCTTTCGCCGTTGTGGAAGGCATGACGATTGCTGCCTTGGTCACCGGCGCTGAACAAGGTTATATCTACCTTCGCGGCGAGTATCCGCTGGCTGCGGAAAAGATCGGCCATGCCATTCAAGCCGCCCAGGAACAAGGGCTGTTGGGTCAGAACATTCTCGGGCGAGGCTTGCGTTTTTCCATTGAGGTGCGCCGGGGCGCGGGCGCTTACATTTGCGGCGAAGAGACTGCGCTGTTCAACTCCATTGAGGGGTATCGGGGCGAGCCGCGCAATAAGCCGCCCTTTCCCACCCAGGCAGGCTTGTTCCGTCGGCCTACGGTCGTCAACAATGTGGAAACGCTGGTCAACGTCCCCGAGATCATCCGCGTGGGCGGGGCCGCCTACGCGGCGGTGGGAACCGCAAACTCCGCAGGTTATCGTCTGTTTTGCCTCTCAGGTCATGTTGCCCGTCCAGGTGTCTATGAGACTGCCATGGGAGTTACTCTTCGCGAATTGATTGCCTTGGCGGGTGGTATGGGAGGAAATGGCCGTCTTCAGGCGATCCTTCTTGGTGGCGCGGCTGGAGCATTTGTCTCCCCTAAAGAACTCGATACGCCTTTAACTTTTGAAGGTACGCGGGCCATTGGAGCCACGCTCGGCTCCGGTGTTGTCATGCTCTTTGACGATACCGTGAACCTGAAGCAGATCCTCTTGCGGATTGCGGGGTTTTTCCGCCACGAAACCTGCGGTCAGTGCGTTCCATGCCGCGTCGGCGTAGTTCGCCAACAGGAGGCGCTGCAGCGGCTGGTCGAAGGCCGCGCATTCAATTCGGCGAAGGACGACATTCATGCCTTGCGCGAAATCGGACAGACGATGCGCGACGCTTCGATTTGTGGACTTGGTCAAACTGCTTCCAGTGCCTTGGAGTCGGCTCTGGATCGTTGGAGCTTGTTTTCGTGAACAAACCTGAACTCGCAGCCACAATGCCCGCCGTTGAAAATCCCCCGGCGCCATCGAGCCTCATTCCGCTACCGCGCGGCCCTGTGCCCCAGGCTCCGCCGGCTGCGCCTCGGCGATCCATCGCGATCAAGATCGATGGGGGGGCCGTCTCCGTGCCGGAAGGCTCCACCATTCTTGAGGCCGCGCGCAAAGCGGGCATCGATACTCCCACGCTTTGTTTTCTGGAGAGCCTTACGCCGGTGAATGTCTGCCGCGTGTGTGTGGTTGAATTGGAAGGTTCACGCACGTTGGTCCCTGCCTGTTCACGCAAGGTGGAAGAAGGCATGTCGATAAAGACCGACTCCGAGCGCGTGCGCGTGAGCCGCAAGCTGGTGCTGGAGTTGCTCGCTTCCTCCGTGGACGTCTCGACCGCTCCGGCATTTCCCGCATATTTGAAGAAATATGACGCCCACCCGGAACGCTTTGGGGCTTCTGCAGCTACGGTGGCGCAACCCATCAAGATCGATAACGATCTTTATGTTCGCGATTACTCCAAATGCATCCTCTGCTATAAGTGCGTTGAGGCTTGCGGAACCGACGCCCAGAATACCTTTGCTATAGCGGTTGCGGGGAGAGGCTTCAAGGCGCATATCAGCACCGAGTACGAAGTTCCTCTGCCCGAGTCGGCTTGTGTCTATTGCGGAAACTGCATCGGCGTGTGTCCAACAGGGGCTCTCATGTTTAAGAGTGAGCACGACATGCGGCAGGCGGGCACATGGGATGAGTCGCGCCAAACGAGCACCGATACCATCTGCCCTTATTGCGGAGTAGGATGCGATCTCACGATTCACGCGCAGGAAGGGCAGATCGTCCGCGTAACCTCACCGCTCGACCACAGCGTGACTCATGGAAATCTCTGCATCAAGGGGCGCTTCGGCTGGCAGTTTGTGCAAATACAAACGGCCCCCAAAAGCAACGAAGCGAACAACGGAAAATAAGGGGCGGCCCGACGGTGGTTAGCCCCCTCTGCTTGCTACTTTTTATTTGTGGCGGCGGGAGCGGCGGCTGGCGCAGGCGCCTGAAATAGCTTCTTCGCGTTGTTCCAGGTTCGATAAATTCCCCACCCGCCCGGTATCCCAACGAACAGCCAGGCAAGAATTACCAAAATAATGGGTGTCTTCTTCGATGTTTGTTCCATGTGGATTCCTCCCACAAATCTTCCTTGTTTTTGAATAAAAGCTCTTGAATAAGAGCTATTGAATAAAAGACTCGCTTTAGACGAGCCGTTTTTTACCGTGCGCTGGCGGATGCTAATTGGCCGTCTCGCTGAGGCTTTGCTTCCGCTGTCTTGTACCAATATTTTGAGTCAACCGGGCGAACCAATGAGTTGGCAATCAACCCTATGATGAGCAGTCCGACCATCACGTACAAAACAGTTGAGTAGGAGTCCGCCGGCGCCGCTCCATTGTCCACGCGATACTGCCGGATTCGGTTGACGAGCAGCGGTCCAAGTACACCGGCTAATGACCAGGCTGTCAGGAGTCGCCCGTGAATGGCCCCTACCTGCATCGTCCCAAAAAGATCGCGGAGATAGGCGGGAATGGTGGCAAATCCCCCGCCGTACATGGTGAGGATCACGGCGCATAGACCGACAAAGAGGGGGACACTGTTGAGGCCGTTGGCCCCGGTGCGCGGGACGAAGAAGTAGATGATCGCCCCCAGAATAAAGAAGATGAAATAGGTGTTTTTTCGACCGATGTAGTCGGATACCGAAGACCAGAAGAACCGGCCGCCCATGTTAAAGAGGCTGAGCAAGCCCACAAATCCGCCGGCTGCCGCAGCCGAAATCTGACCTTTGAATAACTCCTGGATCATCGGCGAAGCCTGTTCCAGAATGCCGATTCCCGCGGTTACGTTCATGCAGAGCACCACCCAGAGCATCCAGAACTGCGGCGTGGTAAAGGCCGTATTGACCTCCACGTCGTGTGCGGACATTAAGGGCTTTACCGTGACGGGTGGCGTCCATCCTTCGGGTTTCCAGCCTTCCGCAGGAACACGGACTGTGAAGACTCCGAACATCATTCCCACAAAATAAATAGCTCCCATGATGAGGAAGGTGGTACCCACAGCCAGATCATGATCGGTGCGCAGGGCCGCCATGAGTTCGGTGGCCAGCGGAGATCCGATGAAAGCGCCGCCGCCAAATCCCATGATGGCCATACCGGTCGCCATACCCGGGCGGTCGGGAAACCATTTGATGAGCGTAGACACAGGAGAGATATACCCCAAGCCAAGCCCGATACCGCCAATGACGCCGTAGCCGATGTAGATCAACCAAAGCTGGTGAAGTTGTACGCCCAGCGAGGAAACCAGGAAGCCGGTCGAAAAGCACACGGCCGAAGCGAACATCGCTTTGCGGGGACCCGCTTTCTCCAGCCACTTGCCAAAGACCGCTGCCGAGAGCCCAAGAAATACGATGGCGATGCTGAAGATCCACCCAAGGTCGGTAAATTTCCAATCGGCGGGATTGGGACTGTCGATGGCTGCGGGCAAGGCCTTCAGACCACCGCCCACGGTCGCAATCTGTACCAGATAGTTAAGCGGCTTCTTGAACACGCTGAATGCATAAGCTTGCCCGATCGCCAGATGGATGGAGAGTGCGGCGGGCGGCACAAGCCACCGGTTGAATCCAGGCTTGGCAACAGAATGACTGCGGTCGAGAAAGGAAAACATTCCCATGTTTTTGAAAACCTCAACAGTCCGGAAGATCTTAAGAAAATGGCCGCGGCAAATTTGTCGTGGCGGAATTGAGTACGGTGTTCCGTTTTCGGGCCTGAAGTATAACGTATCGGGTTACGATTTACGCAAGTTTTTCATGCTGCGTCCTCGTCGCTTGCGGTCTTACCCTGATCAGGAGCGGCGCGGCGTTCCTTGGGGCGGCCCTGTTCTTGCGTGTTTAAGAATTTCACTCAATCGCAGCCATTTCTGCACATTCCGTGGCTAAAATACTTCGCTCTACTTAGTTTCGCTGTCGTGCCGTTGGTTTCAAATCATCAAATCCAAGGAGATTTGCGAATGTTGAAAACACCACTCAAAGCGATTTTGTTGGTTCTTTTGACCTTGGCCACTGTGTCGTCGGCAGTGCCCGTGTGCGCCGCATCGATGCCAGCCAATGTCGTTCAGGCAGGAACGCCGGATTTTTCAGTCTCCGTTTCACCAGCGACGGAAAGCCGCAAGAGAGGCACCGGGGCCGTTTATGACATCACTATCACATCGCTGAATGGCTTCAGCGGGACCATTCAGGAAACGATTACGGGAGCGCCTCCAGCCACCACCGGCGATGGAACTGCTTCCTTCAATCTCGCCGCCGGACAGACCCTCTTTCTTAGCCACATATTTCAGACGCATAAAGTGACCACGCCGATCGGTACCTTTACGCTGACCTTCACCTACACTAGCGGAAACATCACTCACACCGTCCAGACGATCTTGAAAACTCTCTAGAGCATTGTCGGCACACCAGGTTGGCAGAACCTGAATCTTCATGCGGCTTTTCCCTCGAAAGAAGCAAGAAAAGCCGCATGGTCTCTATCGATACTCAGCCGCTCCTCGCGGAATATCGGAAGAGCTTGCGTGGCATCCTTAGTCATGCCCTTTCTTGGCGGCCGAAGTCTTGATGCCGAATTCAACGTCATAGGCGGTATTGTGCTGATACATCAACTCCGACAGCCAGGGGGCAGTTCCGCTTTCCGGAATTGATTTGAAGTGGAAGGTTACTGCCTTCGTCTGTTGATAGCTGACGTTATTCTTTTTCATCCGGTCTACGATGTCTTGGATGGAAGCCCGCAGTAACGGCGGCATCGGGTGGGGTCCCGGTGCGGGAAAAAGCTCATACATGTTGGGAATTGAGAATTGGCCGGTCTCACTCCAGATGCAAGGTATGGCGTCGTGGATATTGAAATGGGCCGTGTAATTGGATTGATGGTTGAGAAAGTTCGCGAAGTTGGCGTCGCCAACGGCTGGGGTGCCAAACGTCATGCCAGTTATATTGCTTGGCAGAGCCGAGATGGCGCTTCCATTGATAAGAGAGCCTATATAAGGAGCTAAGAGGGTGGCGGTAGCTGCGCCCAGGCTGTGTCCGGTCACTAAAATCTGATTGCCTGCTTGAGCTAACTCGGTAACCACATCACCGAGTCGGACTCCTGTGCTGTTTTTAAGCGCCAAGGTGGTGTGCAAAAGATCAAAATTGCCGCGGGCAACGTTGACGTTCCCCTGGATATAAGGAAAGGAAGTTTGGTGGGCGACCACCGCTTCAAGAATCGTCTCCCATACATCCTTGGTGCCTTGCGACACAAACGCATAAACGGGTTGGTTCGAATATTGGAAGACAACGGAATAACCGGCACCAGGGCCGCTCGGAGTCCATAGGGGTTGCCACCCTGAGGGAAGATTGCCGCCACTATCCACCCAGTAACACAAACCATAAGCGATGTGGGCATCGAAACTTATACTCATACGTAAAATCCTTCCTAGTATCGAATAAAGTTCTCTCGGAGCCCAAAAGCATATATCGGGAATTCTCAAGCGGCAAAGGGTTTTGCCGTTACTGAAGGCGATAGTGGCTCCGAGTCTTACTCTCTGCGCCAATCGGTCTGTCACGCGTGCGCAGGATGGAAACACATTGGAGCAGGGACGATCAATTTCTCGTCAAAACATACACTCATCAACTACATTGCCATAGAAATTTCGCGGTGTGTTGAGTGCAGGAACAACGAAATACGTAAGCACAACCTCCGCCCCCGAAATTCATCGCAGTCTTGTAGTCCGGTCCCTCTTCCAATTGGGCAAGGAACTGCATGCGCTTGCCACAGATGTCGCAGGTCGGCGTTTCATCCGCCTGTATCCACGAGGGCTCGCCGTCAAACTGTCCGAGTATCTGAAGCGGTGAGCAATTATTTCGTTGGGCCCATTGTTTTCGCGCATCGCCATAGCTTTCCGAATCAACCTCTTCGAGATGCGCGCCGTGCGCGGTTTCGCGAACTGCAAGACCATCTTGTGGTATTTCGGCGAGGCTAGGAGCACGATCGGGCATCACAACCATGGCGCGATTTCCGCCCGAATTTGCGTTCCAGTCGTCGCACGATCCGGGGTCGTTCTGGCACATGAACAACAGGACCAATCGCTTGGCATCGTGATCTTCCAAAGCAATTTGCCCCAGGAACTGCATGTGCCCGCCGCAACCTGAGCAGCGCGGCCACTGAAAGTTCGAGTCCCCAGGAATCAATGGAAGTCCACCAAAGCGAGTAACGGGAGCCATCGATGGAGGGGCATCGGCGTTTAACAACAGTCGAATCATTCACTCTCCTCATGTCGACATCGTAACGTCGCTGTCATTGTCGAAATCTAGAAATTTCTAGATTTCAGGTTGCAATCGCCTTCTCTGTTTCCGTCTTCCTTCAGGCCTTCCTATTGAGGACTGGACCACCGCCGGAGACACAGGCCGTTGCGGCTCGCAAGATTGCTAAGTCATAATTCCCCGCTGAGCATGATCATCGACGATCTCATTCACGTGGTGCCTCCTCCACAAAGTCCGAAGGAGGGTGGAACAAATCTCGACTGGGCGCGCATCACAAATCTATTTGGCAAGCCGCTTCCCACAGACTATATGATCTTTATTGAACGCTATGGATCGGGACAGATTGGCGGCTGGCTCTCCGTCTTGAATCCCTTCAGTAAGAACCCCAATATTTCCCTCACTGAGCAGTTCTTTCACCTGTTGGCTTCCGTCAGTCAACTGAAAGAAGAGTTTCCGGAGTCCTGCCCGTTCCCTTTGTTGTTTGAGCCTGGCGGTTTGTTACCGTGGGGAATTTCAATTGACGGCGATATCTTCTGCTGGCAGACCGCAGGGGTTAGCGGTCGTTGGTCGGTTGTGGTTCTCGGTCGCCACTCCGACCCGGAAGTCTTCCAATATCCCTTCAGTCAGTTTTTGGCCAAGTGCATCACCGGAGAAATATCCTGCTTAGCGGTAGCTTCCTATTTGCGGGCCAACAGAGTGGAATTTACGTGCCATGAGTTGTGAGTGATGAATGATGAGTTGTGAGTGATGAAAGGACGAGCTCTCGATCATGCCTGAATGCCAAAATGAAATAGAGCCAAAGCAAGGGCGTTCCCATCTGCCCTCGCTTTGGCTTTGTTTATAGAGCGTTCAGTTACTTCTTGGGGAAATTTGGATCCGCTTTTACTTCTAAGATCTGGAGCGTGTGCCGGCGTGTATGCCCGGACAAGAGCAGAATCCACTGATAAGCATCCAAGGTGCCGATTGCCGGTACAGGATGGTCGGCGAAGTGGTTGCGCAGGTCGTCCTGCGTGCTCTTCACGAACTCAATCGTGTGGCTGCGGCCGTCCAGGAACTTCTTCACCGACTCTTCCGCGCTCATGGGCGTCTTTGTCGGGTCGATTGGTTCGGGAGCTGTTGCCTTGAAGCTGCGATCCTGCATGATCTTCAAGATGGCTTCGTCCTTCCCCTTCACGGACTCGCGCTTCTCGGGAGCCGCTGGAGACTTGAGGATCCGGTCGGTGATCACGCCGAAAATGAAGCCCTCGCTCAGCGCAATATGGTCGGCACACTCAGCAATGGACCAGCGGTTGGGCGCGGCCTTGAAGTTCCACTGCGCGGGAGAAAGTCCCTTGGTCGCGTCCAGAAATGCTTTGCGCGATCCCTCAAGTTCGGCAATCGCCTTTTCGCGGTCGGCGTTCCCCAACGTATCGGCAAAAACCACCACGGTTGCTACGGTCGCTAGCACGAACAGTGCAATGGATCTCATCAAGCGCGTCCCCTGCCTCCTGGAAGTCTCCTCATTGGAATGGTGCATCTGAATCTCCTTTTAAATAAGTGTCTCTTGAATGATTCTTCTCTGGGTAAGAAATAGCTTTCTCATAGCCGCACTCTGGGGTGCGTTTCATCTGACGCTCTCTATTGTAGTCTCAGTGATGCCTCCGCTCCACCTTCACGGTGAGGAGGCTGTCGACTTTCAACAAGCTGAAAGGAATTAACAATTCTAAGAAACTTTGGAACGCGATATCAGGCAAGAGAGAAGCGCCGCAAGGCGATTCCTGCGGCGCTTCTGGTTCTTCTCTTAAGTAAGGGATTTTATGGGAACTACTTCTAGCGGTTCGCTGGCTGGCTTGGGGCCGAACTGGGGACCTGAACGGATGTTCCTGCCACCTGGCGCTCCCCGGGACTGACACGGTAATCGATGTATTCAATCTCAAGCGTGGCGTGTCCTCCGATGCGAATTTTCGACTCCGATACATTTTTGGCCGGAAGCCAAAAATCCCCGACTTTCGTGTACTGGTGCTTAATCTCGGTCTTCTTGAGCCAGAAAGAAGGGTTTCTTGCCGGTTCGGCTTCAATACGGGCTACGGCGAAATCGTCGCCATCCACCCAGATCTTGCCCCGATAGAGAAATTTGTCTTCCCGGAGCGGCGTTACGTTCAATACATAGCGCAGCCTGCCGCCTTCCTGTTCGGTATGGTCGAGGGCAAACTGGTAGTTGGCCAGGGAAAGTGCTGTGTGTTCGCGCGCCTTTTCGTCGGAAGCCTCACTCTCGCTCTCTAGAAGTTTTTTCAGCACCCTGCTGACCAACAGGCCCGAGCCCTTCTGGGAGATGACTGTAAACTCCTTGGTCGCGGGCGCCGTAAACTTTACGGCAACCTCCATCTCGGCGGTCTTGCTGGTGGGAAAGCCATGGTACTCCACCCGATAGATGCGGCGGCTTTCATAGCTTTTCAGTTCCTGGGCGCGTGTCGCATTGTGTGCGAGCATCTGGTCCACGACTTGACTTGCTGTCAATGGAGATTTGCCGGCCGTGGTGGAATCCGAGGCGGTTCCGGAAACGGCATGCAGCATTGTGGCGGCTACTAGCAAAACTGCGATTGCGGCGAACCTTAGATAGGTTAAATATGTTTTTCCCATCCCTCGTCTCCCGTCGTGTGGCTTTGGAATCTTGCGACTGCCGCGCTCGTGATCCGCGGCTCTTTCCAGCGCTTATAAACCGCCAGGATTGATGCTGCGGTCCTGGCCGCTTGCCGCGCCGTTTTGTTGGTGCCTCCCGGCGGAGGAACCGACACGAAGGCCGGAGCGATGGCCGCACCATTTGGGTCCTCATGCTTCAGGCGCAACATCTCCCCGTACAGTTCCAAAAAGCGAGCGGCCATCGATGGCCACGAGTACTGGGCAACGGTCTCCAGCGCCCGATTGGTTTTAAGCGCACGGAGCGCCGCATCGCCCAACAACTCTTTCACCGCGCCGGCAAAAGCCGAAGCGGTTGGCTCAACCACCCACGCGTTTTCCGGGTTGGCATAGGAAACCACGCCGCCGGAGTTTGGGGCTACCAGGGGAAGCCCTGAGGCCATTGCTTCAAGGGGAGCGATGCCGAAAGGTTCTCTGGGATTGGGATGGATGAATGCGTCGCAATTGGCATACAGGGACGCCAGTTCCTCCTTCGAGCCGACAAACCCTAGAAAATGGACGCGGCCCGGCACCCGCGAATCGGCCAGTTCTCGTAGCCGTGGCTCTTCCATGCCCTGCCCTGCGATCAACAGGTGGCACTCGGGAGGCAGGCACTCCATCATCTCGATCAGCAGATTAAGGTTCTTTTCCGGTACCAGGCGGCCTGCATAAAGAAGAAGCCGAAGCTGGTCTGGGTCTTGGCTGGCCGGTGATGCAAGGGCCGTCAATTTGTTGTGTGCCTCGGGCGAGCGGCGATCAGCCGAGAACCGCGCGGTATCGACACCCATATGCCTCACCCAGACCCCCCTGTGCACCGGGTGGCCCTTGGAAGCCGGAGCTAATTCGGCGGCCGTGTGGTCGGAGACTGTAATGTGGTGGTCGAACATTGGGAAATACAGCCAGCGCATATAGATTCTGGAGAAATGCTTGGCTAGGAATCCGCCGCCTAGATAGGCCGAAAGATTGTCATCCATGCGCTCGCAGCTGAGGCCGACCACGATTGGCCGAAAGCCTGTCAGTTCCAACAGGCGCTCCCGAAGGAGCCCGCCCAGATAGTTCAAGTTGTATTTGTCGCAAATCTCAACCAGGTCGGGACGCTCATGATCCAGGATCTGCTGAATCTTGCTTCCGGCAAAGATGAATTGTGTCGGATAAATAATCCGGTATGCCGAATTGAGAGGTGCCTTTGGGGATGCCAGATGGTAGATGCGTCCGTAGGGCCCGGCTTCTTCAACGCTGTCTTTCTCAGCGGGCACTACCAGGCGGATGGCGTGGCGCTTGGCATTGGCTGCCGCGATAAGCTGGCGGTAAAAAGTGGCGATTCCCCCGGAAGTCTCATGCCATGCGCAAGTCAAATGGAGGGTCTTCATGCCGTTTTCCCGCTTCCATCGGTCCGAACAGGCATAGCGTTCAAAGAGACATCGGCCATGAATTTGCCAGAACGCGGGCGTACCCGCTGCCCAACCCACCTTGGAATGAGGAGGAAAAAGTCGCGTAGAATGACCGGCCACTTTGCCAGATCCTGGCGAAACGGCTTCCCTTCCGCTCCTACCAGCAGGATGCCCCGCCGCATTGCGTACATATTGAACATGGCAGAGAGGATGGACATGGCGATCGACGCCGCAATGCCCCGCCGTAGCACGTAAGTCCCTATCGCCAGGTGAAAGAGAAATTCCAGAATCTGGAAAGCAGCGGGCAGCAGACAGGTTCCCACCAGTACCGCCAGCCATGCCGGCGTAGCCTTGCGGATTCCCTGAAGAAAGGTGCCGTAAACCCCTGCGCCAAACGCGTTGAATGCGGCCTCAACCAGCGTCCCCGCCAACGCCAGCTTCAGTCCATGCCGCACGCTTGCAACGAAGAAAATCGGGCAGCGATAGGCGGCGCTGAAGATCGCCGATTTCCAGTTCCATTGCAGAAGGAGTAACTGCGGCCGCCGTACGATCTCTAGCAATACGTCAAAAACTCTCGGACCTTCGCCAGCCTTCATTCAGTTGGCTCCTCCCTCAAGCAGAGAGATTTTTGAATTTCGCGATGCAAGTGAGCGAGATCAGAATGCCTGCCGTGTGTTAATTGAAGATGACAAAATTGTTACGTTTCCGCGAATAAAAGCAGAAAGTTACAGAGATAAATAGGGATAGGACACAAACATGGAGCTTAGGAAATGTTTGAAGTGCCATTCATCAAAAAATATTCAAACTGAAATATCCTTTACACAAATTGTGGTTATGTTGACCCTGCCGAACCCAAGAACGCTATGTCAGGCCGTTGTAGATTTTCCAGCCCAGGGAGCAACGCATGGACTGCAGGGTGTTGTATCAGAGGACGGAGCTAGACGCCGCATCGCGATATCGAACGGGGATTTCTCTCCACAGCCACACCAATCAGTCGCGCGAAAGTCTGGACTTCATCGTCAATTTGGGGCGCAAAATCCCATGGATCGCCAGCGCCCTCGATCACAAGGTTAAGACATGCAAGCGGAACACCGGCGTTTCCGTGGATCTGGAACGCTCTTATTGGACGCCGCCCCTTACTCCCCGTATGGCGCTCGATCTTGAGCGGCGTCAGATTACGGAAGAGCTTGGACTGAATCCTCTGGTGTCGATCTCCGACCACGACAACATCGAAGCGCCAGCCATGTTGGCAGTGGTCGAAGAAACCAAGGATGTGCCGATATCCGTAGAGTGGAGTGCGCCCTTCCAGGACATGCTGTTTCATTTTGGCATCCACAATTTGCCGCCCGCCAAGGCGGGGGCCATTATGTCGGAGTTGGCGGCCTACACGGAAAATCCCCAAGACACGAGGATGGGCGAGCTTCTCGACTTTCTCCATTCCATGCCCGAGGTCTTGATCATTCTGAATCATCCTCTTTGGGACCTTTATGACAAGGGCATGCCGATGCAGTTGGCGGCCTTGAACGACCTTTTGAAGCAGCACAGCAATCTGATTCATGCGCTGGAACTCAACGGCTTGCGGGATTGGGAAGAGAATCGGAACGTTCGGCGCCTGGCCGAGGGCTGGAACATGCTGGTGATCTCCGGTGGCGACCGCCATGGATGCGAGCCCAACGCCACCCTCAGCCTTACCAACGCCTCATCGTTTGCCGAGTTCGTGCATGAAGTGCGTAGGGACCGCCGAAGCCATGTTTTGTTAATGCGGCAATACGGAGAGCCGATGGCGCTGCGGGTTCTGCAGACAGTGCTGGATGTGATCCGGGATTATCCATCCCATGCCCCCGGCAGCCGCCGTTGGGACGGCCGCGTCTTTCATCCGCAGCCGGATGGAACCTATCTTCCGGTGAGCGCGATGTGGCACACTGGACCGCCGAAATTTATCGAGATAATTCTCGCGATTGTGCGTTTGCTGGAGCGGCGGCCTATTCGGAGCGCCTTGCGGAATGCGTTACGGAACGAAAGGAAAGAGCGCGAGGTTTTTCTGGCGCTCGGGTCCGAATCGAGTGTTTTGGAATAAACATCCTCGAATGAAGGCCCTCGAATGAACGCGGTGGAGTGATCTCATGATTCGTACGGCTTTTTTCCCCGATTCGTATCTTGAAGTAAACGGCGTTGCCCATACCAGCCGTCACCTTGCGGAGTATGCAAAGCGGCAAGGGCATCCGTTTCTTTGTGTTCACGCCGGGCAGGAGTCGGCCACTGAGACGGTGCAGTCCTGGCGGCGCATTCAGCTGAAACGCAGCCCAGTTTCCTTCGGACTCGACCGCGACCTGATCTTCGACATTCTTTATCTGCGCCATCTGGATCGAATTGAGAAAGAATGCCGGCAGTTTGCACCAGAGGTGGTTCACATCACCGGGCCAAACGATAACGGCATGCTCGGGGCGTTGATCGCCCACCGCTTGCGTATTCCCCTCGTGGTTTCATGGCATACCAATCTGCATGAGTATTCCGGACGCAGAACTGCCAGCCTATTGAGATCGCTTCCGGCCGCTTGGGTGAAAAAACTCGCGCATCAGGCGGAACTGCACACCTTGAACGCCTGCCTTCGTTACTACCAGCTTGGAAGGGTCTTATTGGCTCCCAATGCCGAACTGTGCGCGCTTCTCGAAAGGCGTTGCAAGCGTCCGTGCTTCTTGATGTCCCGGGGGGTCGATACGTCCCTCTTTTCCCCGGGTCACCGCAAGCGCGAAGACGATACGGTTAACATCGGTTATGTAGGCCGCCTGACCGCTGAAAAAAATGTGCGTTTACTGGCCGAGATAGAAAAAGCCCTGCTGGAGCAAGGGTTGACCGGATTCAAGTTCACGGTGATAGGCCAGGGCAGCGAGGGTGAGTGGCTGCGCCAGAACATGAAGCATGTTGAATTGCCCGGCGTCCTTCGTGGTGAGGCCCTCTCGCGCGCTTACGCCAATATGGATATCTTCGTCTTCCCGTCGCCGACGGACACGTTCGGCAACGTTGTCCTGGAGGCGCAATCGGCAGGCGTTCCCGCCGTAGTGTCCGACAGTGGTGGACCGAAGTTCATTGTGCATGACAACGCAACCGGGTTTGTGGCCCGCACCCGGGAGGATTTCGTTAAAGCGGTTGCCCGCCTGATTACCGACCCGCAAGCCCGGCGGCAAATGGGAGATGCCGCACGAAGCTACGCTCTTGCCCATTCCTGGGATTCGGTTTTTGAAAAGGTCTATAACGGCTATCAGTTCGCCCTCGGTCGTAAGCGCGTGGCAAAATCCGGAGCTGTTGTCCGCACAGTCAGCTAACCCGTCTTAGATTGACCTGTATCCCAGGACGGCATCCCGTATGCCACAACATGGCCGTTTGTAGGATGGGATAGCGCAAGGGATATAGTGGCCATAGTCTTTATATAGTTTTTAGACCTGAGGGGCGGTACGCTCCTCAGGGAAATCTATTTGCACTGGCTGTTTCTCCCTTGAAAACCGGCTCCGCAGAGATTTACAGCTCCAGTTGCCCTCCAAGCCAATGCCTTCCCATCTTTCCTGAGTAACCGTTCATAAAAATCATCCTTCGTCCCAATCGAGGGGCGGAACATCTCTTTGAACTATGCGAAATGAAATTTCTAGGTTGCGGTCGCCGACCTCATATAAGATTTTGCCGCTTCATTTGTAGCGTCCGGTTTGACATTTACCTTTCAATATCTCGCCAAAAAAGAAGGAGTAAGAACAATGGCCTCACCGGCAACCACACCAGGCGACGTAGCCTCCGCTCGCAAACAAGTTGAAACCAGTAACTTTTTCGCTCTCTGCTATCTCATGCTGAGCAACTTGGCTTATACAACGGGCAACAGCGGCCAGGAAGCGGTTCAGCAAATTACCCGTCTTCTCCCAACTATGCCTGTGCCTCAGGGGACGGTGCAGGGCCGATGGAATCTGGCCTGGGGGCCGCAGGTTTCGCACGATAATAGCAACCTGATGTACGCGGCGGAGTTCCTGGACTCCGTGAGCGGTATGGTTGTGTTTTCATCGGTCGTGATTCGCGGCACGGATACCCAGGCCAAGCCGTCCGGGGTGTTGAAGCAGATCATTGAGGACTTGGATGCGACGGTTCAGGTCGAATTTCCAACCCAGAACCAGGCGGGTTCTAAAATCGCGCGCGGCAGCCACGTTGGATTGGACGTGCTGAACAAGTTCACCGATTCGAGCAACCGGACCATCGAGCAATACCTCAAGAGTTTTGTAGAGCGCAATCCGGGTGCGCCCATCGTTGTTACAGGGCACAGCCTGGGAGGCTGCCTGACGACCGTGTTGGCGCTTGATCTTTCCGCGAAACTTCCCGCTGAGACGAAGATTGTGCCCAACACCTTTGCCGCTCCTACTGCGGGCAACCATGGATTCATCCAACTCTACGAGCAGAGGTTACCGTTTTCTCCCCGCTGGTTCAACACGTTCGATCTGGTGCCCATGGCGTTCGCCGGCTTGAGCGATATCAAGCGCCTCTGGAAAGATTGCAACCGCCCGGCTCCTGGCCCTTTCAAGATCATTATCGATGGCTTTGGGCTCCTGCTTGGCGCGCTCCACGTCAGCTATAACCAGGAGTCTATAGGACATAGCAACGCGCTAGCGGGCGTTTGCCAGCCGCCCTCTCTGCAGCACAAGCCGTCCCCATTAGAAGAAGCCGCAATCGCGGAAATCCAGGCGTTGCTCGAGAAGGCCCTCCACAAGTTACATGACGATGTGAAGAAACTTCCGGTTTTGGGCGGCATCTTGGCCGAACTTCCCTTTTTCAAAGTCGACAAAGCAGCGTTCGACGATCTCGCCGGGTGGGTCCAGGAACTTCTTTTCCAGCACTCGGTACTCACCGGGTATTGGAACGCGGTGGCCTCCACACCCGGGGTGGCGCAAATTCGCAATCCCTTCATCCAGGCCGCGACCGCCTAACGCAACTCGAATTTGGCGCTATTCGACTAGCAAAATTCAAAGCCCTACAGGACGCCCCGTCTCGAACGGGGCGTCGTCTTGGGCTTAACGTGTCCTTCAACTCTCTTTCGCGACTCGCCTTTCTTGCCCTGCTACCCGCCTGATACGATAGAGAGTTTGCATACAACGAAGGGACTTAGCTGCGCGAATGTCGACAAAAACCTACAAGAATCTGATTGGCGGAGAGTGGGTAAACTCCAAAAGCGGACACACGTTTGAAAACCTGAATCCCGCGGATATCCGCGATGTCGTGGGCGTGTTTCAGCGTTCTAATAAGAGTGACGTAGATGACGCGGTAGCGGCCGCCAAACAGGCATTCGAGCAGTGGCGCTTGGTCCCCGCCCCCAAACGTGCGGAGATTATCTTCCGCACCGGCGAAATTTTGGAGAAGCGCAAGGAAGAATATGCCCGTGATATGACCAGGGAGATGGGCAAGGTCTTGAAAGAGACGCGCGGCGACGTTCAGGAGGCAATCGACACCGCCTACTATATGGCAGGTGAAGGACGCCGTTTGTTTGGCGCAACCGTGCCTTCGGAGCTGCCTAACAAGTTCGCGATGGCCGTCCGTATGCCCATCGGCGTCTGCGGGATGATCGCGCCCTGGAATTTCCCGATGGCCATTCCTTCCTGGAAGCTCTTTCCCGCCCTGGTGTGCGGCAACACTTGCGTGATTAAACCTGCGGAAGATACGCCGCTTTCCACGATCAATCTCGTGAACACCTTGGTAGAAGCCGGCTTGCCCAAGGGTGTGGTCAATATCGTGACCGGGTTTGGTCCCGAAGCAGGCGCGCCCATCGTGGAGCATGAAGATGTTCGGGCTATATCGTTTACAGGATCGAGCGAAGTCGGCCGCATTGTAGGGCAGACCGCCGCACGCATGTTTAAGCCTTGCTCGCTCGAAATGGGCGGAAAGAACGCCATCATCATTCTCGACGATGCCAACCTCGATCTTGCGCTGGATGGCGTGCTCTGGGGCGCTTTCGGAACCACCGGGCAGCGTTGCACCGCCACCAGCAGGGTGATTGTGCAGAAAGGCATTTACAAGGAGTTCGTAAGCCAACTTGTAACGCGGGCAAAACGTCTTAAAGTTGGAAGCGGCCTTGATGAGTCCATGGAGATGGGTCCGCAGATCAACCAGCAGCAGGTCGAGACTACCCAGAAATATGCGGAGATTGGCGGCAAGGAAGGCGCGAAGCTTGAATTGGGCGGCAAGCGCCTGACCGATTCCGACCACGCGCATGGCTGGTTCTTCGAGCCAACCATCTACAGCGATGTAAACTCGAAGATGCGGATCGCGCAGGAAGAAATTTTCGGGCCGGTCGTGAGTGTGGTTCCCTGCGATACGTTTGAAGAGGCCATCGATGTTGCCAACGGAGTGATGTACGGCCTCTCTTCTGCGATTTATACCCGTGATGTAAACCGCGCTTTTCGCGCCATGCGCGACATCTATGCAGGGATCACTTATATCAACGCTCCCACGATCGGCGCGGAAGTACACTTGCCCTTCGGTGGAACCAAGGCAACCGGCAACGGACATCGTGAGGGCGGCCTGGGAGCTATTGATTTTTATACGCAGTGGAAATCAATCTATATCGACTATTCCGACCGCCTGCAGCGGGCGCAAATCGATGTCTAGGTTGGACGCCCGCGTAGTAGGTCTAAGGCGCGTGTAAAGCCTTCGCGGTGCTCTTGGTTATGTTGTCAGGCTGCAAAAACTTCATTCCCATTGATTTTTTGAGTCTTTTCAAAAGCACTCAAAAATCAATGGGAAATGGATGAGAAATCAATCGTTGCTGGCATGGGGGCGCGACGGAATATCCAATGCTGCGGGCTCTTTCGGGTGGAAAACCTAGATTCGCCGCCAGTAGGTTCTGAGCGGAATAACCGCTCTTTAACGGTTTGGCGCTTCCCTTATAATGGGTCCAGCGCTTCAGCCGAAAGTGGTTCTGTTGAGCCTATTTTTGTGGTCACGCCAGGCAAAGAACAACGCAAAAGCTCGCTTCCTTTAAGCCAACGCAGGACTGTATTGGCGCTGCTCGCACTGGGCATCTTCGTCCTGTTCGGTGTCGTCTTTTCGCAAACCGCCTTCAACCTCAAGCTTCGGCCCGATTCAGTGCAGCAGACCCTGGTGCTGGTGGCGCTTTCAGCCCTGATTTTCCTGCTGCTTGTTGCCCTGACGTTCGTTCTGCTGCGGAATTTACTGAAACTTTACGCGGAACGCAGAATCGGCGTTCTGGGATCGCGCTTCCGGTCGCGCATGGTCATAGGCGCTCTGCTGCTTTCCTTTGCGCCCGCTCTGGTCATGTTCATGTTTGCCTATGGGCTCATGAATCGCTCCATCGATAAATGGTTTTCGCAGCCCATGGAGCAGCTTCGCGAGGACTCGGGGCACATCGGCACCCTGCTCTCCGCTTACGCCGGCAACAACGCGCGGCAGCAAGCGGTCGAAATTGCCGCATCCGGCGACGTGCAACATTCCTATGAGACTGGAAACTACTCTGGAGTATTGCGCGAGTTTCGTGAGCACCAGCCGACTCTGGAAGGCGGCTTCGCCATCGCCACGCTCGATGGAGACGCGGTGGCGAGTTGGAACGCACCGCACCCCTGGGGCGCGCTGCATCGAGAGATTCCTTCGCTCGATGAACTGGAGCGCCAACCCATGGAGTGGTCGAACGGCGGTTCGGAGTACCTGCTGAGTGCCGCGCCTATAGGGCACACAGGAAAGATCGTAATAGGCCTTCCCTTGCCGAACGATTTCTTGACCACCTTGGCGCAAATCAGCAAGAACCAGAAGACCTACCTTGACCTGAGCCGCCAGAACAAGCGGATTCGCGGCATGTACATGATGGTCTTTACGCTCCTGACCGTCCTGGTGCTCTTCGTCGCCACTTGGGTATCTCTTTTCGTTGCGAAGCTGGTGACCAAGCCTGTGGAAGCTCTGGCCGAAGCCACGCGTGAAATCGCGCAAGGCCACCTGGGTCATCGAGTCGAAATCTCGGCAGCCGATGAACTTGGCGAACTCGTCGCTTCGTTCAACCGCATGGCCGCCGATCTGGAGCAAAGCCGCAGGAAAATCGACCAGTCAGCGCGGGCGCTCACCGAGACGAATAACGAGCTTGACCAGCGCCGCCGCCATATCGAAACGATTCTGGAAAGCATTCCGACCGGCGTACTGTCGCTGGATGCGGACCTCCGGATTACACATAGCAACGTGGCCTTGCAGCGAATGTTTTGGCCCGATGGCCCTGCCGTCTTGCTGGGCGCAAGCCTCACCGATCTGTTTTCGGTGGAGGTGGCGGCAGACCTGGAGCATCTGCTGCGCAAAGTCGACCGGCGGCAGATCGCCGCGGCTGAGCTCGAGATACCCGCGCTCCAGAATAAGCTGAATGTCGCGGTTACGGTTTCGACCGTGCAGCATGGAAAGCATCGGCTTGGCTATGTTGTGGTCTTCGAGGATTTCAGCGACCTGTTGAAGGCGCAGAAAGAGGTAGCCTGGCGGGAAGTGGCGCGCCGCGTCGCTCATGAAATCAAGAATCCGCTCACGCCGATAGCTCTCTCCGCGCAAAGAGTCTTGAGGCATCTCGACAAAGGCGTCGCTCCCGACGCAGCATCTTTGAATGTGATTCGAAGCTGCGCCGCTACCATCACAGGCGCCGTGGAGACCGTTCGCACCCTGGTCGATGAATTCTCTTCGTTGGCGAGGTTTCCTACCGCCCAGCTTCGTCCCGCGGACGTGAACACGATTATTGAGAGCACGCTGGGAATGTTCAACGGACGGCTCGATGGCATCCACCTCGAAAAGCATCTGGATGCGGGCTTGCCCTTGGCGATGGCCGATCCCGAGGCAATGAAGCGTGCCTTGGCTAATTTGATTGATAACGCCGCCGAGGCCATGCAGAGTTCTCTGTATCGTGAAATCTACATCGCCACTTCTTTGGTGGAAAGCAAGGATGCGGTTGAGATCACCATCGCGGATTCCGGGCACGGTGTAACCACCGAGATGAAAGAGAAGCTTTTTCTGCCCTATTTCTCCACCAAGAAGCGCGGCACGGGCCTTGGATTGGCCATTGTGCGCCGCATTGTTGAGGACCATCGCGGATCGATTCGAGTGGAGGACAATCAGCCGCTGGGAGCACGCTTTATCGTAGAACTCCCTTTGGCAATTGAGGCCGTGACCCTGGAGCGCGGGAATGCCTAGCATTCTAGTGGTCGACGACGAGCGCGACATTCGCGAGTCTCTGCGGGGCATTCTCGAAGAAGAGGGTTATAAAGTCCTTCTGGCGGAAACCGGGGAGTTGGGCCTGGAGCAGCTCAAAAAACGTAGCTGCGAAGTTGTCTTGCTTGATATCTGGCTGCCAAACATGGATGGTCTCGAGGTTCTGGAGCGGATCAAGCAACTGGAAGATGGGCCGGAAGTCATTATGATCTCCGGCCACGGCACCATTGAAACGGCGGTGCGGGCCACCAAACTCGGCGCGTTCGATTTCCTGGAAAAACCTCTTTCGCTCGATAAGACCCTGATTCTCATCAAGAACGCTCTCGATGCGCACCGTCTCCGCCAGGAGAATGCCGAGTTCCGAAAGCAGATTCAATCGAAGAGCGTGATCGTCGGCGAGAGCATTCCCACGAAGGCGCTGCGCCAGCAAATTGCTTTGATGGCCCCAACGAATGGACGCGTCCTGATTTATGGCGAGTCCGGCACGGGCAAGGAACTGGTGGCCCTCGCCATCCACGCGCAGAGCCTCCGCAAGGAAAACCAGTTTGTCGAGATTAACTGTGCCGCTATCCCAGAGGCATGGATCGAGAGCGAGCTGTTCGGTCATCGCAAAGATGCTCTTCCCGGAGCAACTGGAGACAAGGAAGGCAAGTTTGAAAAAGCCGATGGAGGAACGCTGTTCCTCGATGAAATCGGCGACATGAGCTTAAAAACTCAGTCTAAGGTCTTGCATGCACTCGACGAGCAGCGTTTCACGAGGGTTGGGGATGAGGAGCCCATTCGGGTAGATGTGCGTGTGATGGCCGCCACCAACAAAGACCTGGAAGAGGAGATTTCGCGCGGAAATTTCCGCGAAGACCTTTTCTACCGGCTCAACGTTGTTCCTTTTTACGTGCCGCCGCTGCGCGAGCGAAAAGAAGATATCCCTCTGCTCTCCCGGCACTTTCTTAAGGAGTTTTCCGCGGCCTACAGCCGCCGTTCGAAAGAGATTACCGACGACTCAATCGAGGTGCTCACTCGTTATCCCTGGCCGGGAAACGTCCGTGAATTGCGTAATGTAATTGAGAGGCTCGTGATCATGAATCCGGCGGTTCATAAGATCGAGCGCAAACACCTTCCGCCGTTGGTTCACCGCGATAGCACCGGTCGTATGCCGGCGGGCTTTTCGACCTTGCACCAGGCGCGCGCAGCCTACGAGCGCGACTACATTCTGAAGAAGTTGGATGAGAGCCACGGCAATGTAACTCGCGCCGCCGAGGTGCTGGGCCTGGAACGCAGCCACCTCTACCGCAAGATGAAGGCCTTGGGAATTGCCGTGAAGGAGTAGGAGAGCATGGCAGCCCGGGCGTCTCAGTCGCGATGAGCAGCTACAACCAAATCGCCGGCCGAAGCGTTGAGCGATTAGCGGCGCTCAGCGACGGCATCTTTGCCGTGGCGATGACGCTTCTAGTCCTCGATTTGCACGTACCCGTCGGCCATACGATTCATACAGAGCAGGATCTGTGGAAGGCGCTGGTTGGGCTGTCGCCGCGCATCCTGATTTATCTGATGAGCTTCCTTACCCTCGGCATCTTTTGGGTGGGGCAGCAGGCTCAGCTCAATTATTTTAAGAGTACAGACCGGAATCTCACCTGGCTGCACATTGCTTTTCTGTTCACGATTTCTTTAATGCCGTTCTCCACGTCGCTCCTCGCGGAATTCGTGGAATATCGCGTCGCACTGCTCGCTTACTGGCTCAACATTTTGCTGCTGGGGATTGTGCTCTACGGAAGTTGGCGGTACGCCGCCCGCAAGGCGTTGTTCAATGACGAAGTTTCCGAAGAGGTAGATGCCGCCGTACGCAAACGAATCGTAGTCGCCCAGTCGCTTTATGCCCTGGGAGCCGCATTATGTGCCATCGGCACCTACTTCAGCATTGCCTTCATTGTTCTGATCCAGCTCAACTATGCCATCGGCATCGGGTTTCGCCGTAGCTTGCGGCATTGACGCGTGACGGGCCTTGCAAGAACACTCGGTAAAGACGAGATTCTCAGATACGTCCGCTGCTGAACCCGGCCTGCTCCATCTGTTCGCGCGAAGCATCTGCGGTAGAGGCAATGCCCTGCACCTTCAGCTTGAAATCGTCTGGGTTGCTGGCGTTTTCGAGCGCGGTTTCGTAGGTAATCAATCCCTGCTGGTAAAGGTCGTACAGCGACTGATCGAAGGTCTGCATTCCATATTGCGATGTGCCCGTGGCGATGGCCTCATGGATCAACCGGGTCTTTTCCGGGGAGATGATGCATTCACGGACGAACGCGGTCGAGATCAGAATTTCCACTGCTGGAACGCGGCCTGCGCCATCGGCCCGCTTGACCAGGCGCTGGCTGACCACCGCCCGCAGGGTGGCGGAAAGCTGCATGCGAATCTGTTTCTGTTCCGGTGGCGGGAAGACCGCGATAATACGGTTAATGGTTTCCACGGCATCCAGTGTGTGGAGCGTGGAGAAAACCAGGTGTCCGGTTTCAGCGGCGTGCAGCGCGGTAGAGATGGTTTCCAGATCGCGCATTTCGCCGACCAGGATCACGTCCGGGTCTTGGCGAAGGCTGGCGCGCAGCGCGGAAGCAAACGAAGGAGTGTCCACCTCAACCTCGCGCTGGTTCACAAAGCCTTTTTTATCGCGGTGCAGAAATTCGATTGGATCTTCAATGGTAATCACGTGCTCAGGCCGGCTGGAGTTAATACGGTCCAGCATGGCGGCCAGGGTGGTCGACTTGCCGGAACCGGTCACGCCGGTCACCAGAACCATGCCACGAGCCTCTTCGCAGATGTGCTCAATCACCTTGGGCAGGTATAGCTCTTCGAGCGCGCGAATCTTGGTGGGAATCACGCGTAAAACCAGGCCGACGTTGCCACGCTGCTGAAACACGTTGACGCGAAAACGGCCGAGGCCGGCCACGCCGTAAGCCATATCCAGTTCGGCGGTCTCTTTGAATTTCTGTTTTTGCCGGTTCGACATCATGCTGAATGCCATGTTCAGCATATCTTCGGCGGAGATGCGCGGCTGGTCGGTCAATGGAACGAGTTCGCCATCGACGCGCACGTGAGGGTAGTTTCCCACCTTCAGGTGCAGGTCGGAGGCTTTGCGCTCCATTGCTATGCGAAGCAGATCGTCAACATGCATTGTGTTTTCTTAGGTGCGGTCCCTGGTTGGTTTTTTGCCGGAAGTTCAAGCCGGCACGAGCTTGCCGATGTTCGCTGAACGTATCACGGAGCCTTCGAAAAGGCAATCCGGCGAGGCCGCTAGGAATAGGAGTCCGTTTTCCGATACTTCCACCTGGCGCACAGGGAGCGGCGTCTAACCCTGTCGGAGCCATCTCCCGGTCAATCGCACTGGGCTTCAAGTCTAAGGGGTATCGGCGACCGTTACAATGTTACTGATGGCACTACCGGATACTCGTCCCCGAGTTGTGATCGTTGGCGGCGGGTTTGGCGGAATCAACGCCGCTAAAGCCCTGGCGGGCGCGGGCGTCCGTGTTATTCTTCTGGACCGTAAAAACCATCACACCTTTCAGCCATTGCTCTATCAGGTCGCTTTGGCCGTGCTTTCACCGGCGGAGATCGCCTCTCCCATCCGGAGCGTGGTGCGCGGGGCCGATAACATTCAAGTACTCCTCGGCGAAGTAACGGGTTTCGATACAGAGCGCCGGATTGTAAAAGCAGACGATGTGGCCCTGGAGTACGACTATCTGGTGGTGGCGGCAGGGGCAACCCACGCTTATTTCGGGCATCCTGAGTGGGAAGAAATCGCCCCCGGCTTGAAAACCATAGAAGACGCCACCGAGATTCGCCGCCGGGTCCTGCTCGCCTTCGAACGGGCGGAGCGAGAGGCAATCACCAAGGGCCTGCGGCCAACACTTAACTTTATAGTGGTGGGGGCCGGACCTACCGGCGTGGAACTGGCCGGCGCCATTGCCGACATTTCGAAGAGCTACATGGAGCGGGAGTTTCGGGCCATCGATCCATCGCAGTCGCGGATTCTTTTGCTTGAAGGCGGGCCGCGCGTGTTGCCAACGTATCCGGAGGACCTCTCTCAAAGCGCCGAGAAGCAACTGCGAGACTTGGGCGTGGAAGTACGGACTCATGCGATGGTGACCAATATCGAGCCCGGGATTGTAACGGTAGGTGAGGAGATGATTCCCGCTTCCGTGGTGCTATGGGGTGCCGGAGTCTCGGCGTCTCCGTTAGGAAAGATGCTGGGAGGCCCAGTTGACAGAGCGGGTCGCGTCCTGGTCGAACCAGACTTGACCCTACCGGGTCATCGAGAGGTATTTGTAATCGGCGACCTGGCATCGGTAAAGACCAAGGACGGCAAACCCGTTCCCGGCGTGGCGCCAGCGGCCATCCAGATGGGCAAGTTCGCCGGCAAACAGATCAAGCGTGCCGTAGAGAACAAGCCGCGCGAGGAGTTCGCCTATCGAGACAAAGGCAGCCTGGCCACCATTGGCCGCACCAAGGCGGTAGCGGATTTAGGCAAGCTGCACTTCTCCGGATTTCTCGCCTGGCTGTCATGGCTTTTCATCCATGTGTTTTTTCTCATCGGTTTTCGCAACCGCTTTATGGTGATGACGGAGTGGGCCTGGGATTACCTCACCTTCAACAACAGCGCCCGCCTCATTACGGACAATGCGAAGCTCGAAGCAGGGAGCAAAGCGGAGAATTCCTAGATCGTTTTCCCTAAACACGAAATCAGGTTCCTGAGAACGAGTGGCCAAGCACCGTCGTTATCTGCGCTTCCAATCGCCTTCCTATTCGCTGGCTCCTCACAAGCTATAATCTCCAATCCCCAGCTAGCACCCGCTCGATCTTTTGTCGTAGAACGAATGCCGCATCAAAGCCTTATAAGGAGTTTGGGCCTCGTTTTGGCTCAATACCGATCCCTGAAGAGAGGAACCGCCTTTTCCCGCTGCATATGCCGATGACTGGAGCCAGAGCCCGCCGGTGCGGCCTTCCACCCGAGCTAGCTTCCGAGGTCATGACCGTTGCCGAATTCGCGGCTGACGACTTGTTGCTCGCTCCCGCGGATGGTGGCAGCATCTCCGTCAAGTCCGACGATGGATCGGTCTGCTGGGTCAAAGCCGCCGGCCTTCGCCTGTCGGAACTGGCCGAAGACCACGGTTATCTAGGATTCTCCACCGGGAACCTGATTCGCGCGGCCCGCGATCCGCAGGTATGCGCCTCCGATGCTACGCAGCAGTCTCTTCTCAAAACACCGGAAATTGCGGTTGAGAAAAAGCGCGGCATGATTCCTTCGCTTGAAACTCCCATGAGCGCCGTACTCGGCAAGCTGATGCTGCACACCCATCCGGTCTATGCGAATGCCCTTTCCTGCATGGAAGACGGAAAGACAGCCTTGGCGGAATTTGGTCATCTCCATTGGGTCGATTATCAACCGCCCGGCTTCACGCTTGCGGCCGCGCTCGACAGGCATGAATCGGTTTCCGCCGCGCGCGAGCGGACTCTATGCTTCGTGCTTCAGAACCACGGCCTTGTATGCTCGGGGCCGGATGCCGCCCGAGTCATTCGAGGCACAAAGGAGGCCGTGAACGCCGCCGTAAAATTCTTTGGCAAGATCGACACGGAATTTCTTCAATTGGCCCCCCTCCCGGCTAAAGCATTTATGTGGGCGGACTCCCTGCATGGTTATCTCAAGCAGCGCTTCCGCGACTGGAAAGGCAACGTGCTTGTGTCGCGCCATCGAGCGCTTCAAGCTGCCGCCCAAGGTGAAATACCTTGGCAGGAGACCGGCGCCCTGTCGCCAGATGACGTTTTCTATGGCATATCCAAGGTGATCTGGGCAGATGCAGCACGCCCTGCGCAAGAATGGGCAGAGCGGTACCTTACCTCGAAACCCGGCAAGATGGTGATTGCCATTCGCGGCGAAGCCGTTGCGCTGCTAGCGGAGAACGACAGGATCCTGGCTCGCATGGAAGAAGTTCTCGTAGCGCATCTCCTGATCCGTTCGCTGATCGCGCGGCGTGGCCGCCCAAGGCTACTCCCGTTGAAGGAAGTCTCTCGATTGCAGGAGATGGTTTCAGCGGGAGCGGCAGTTTTTTAAGCCAATTGAGGAAGGTCTTTGTCCGCCACGGTAACCGAAGTTGGCTAGCTCGGCGCTCCCTGCCCCGCCCCAATTGCCATAGGATGGGATGCGGCTGCTTTGCCAGTCATGCGCAGGACGACCAGCGTCATATCGTCGTACTGCTTTGCGCCGGAGGCAAACTGATCCGCAGCCTTCATAATGTCTGCGAGAAGTTCATGCGATCGTGGCGCTTCACAGCCGGTGATCGTTCCCGCCAGCCGCTCTTCACCCCATTCTTCATTTTCCAGGTTCAAGGCTTCGCTGATGCCGTCCGTGAATGCCACCAGCATGTCTCCAGGATTCAACGTAATGGACTCCTGTCGATACGACGAATCCAAGAGCAGACCGACCACCGGCCCACCAGTACAGAGGCGCGTCACCTGCCACGACGTCTCGCCTGCGCCGCAAGGTATGGGGCGAAAGAGCATGGGCGGATTGTGTCCTGCATTCACGTAGGTGAGTTGACAGGTGCCGGCTTCATACTGGGCATAGAAGAACGTTGCATAACGATTGCTATTGGAAGCTTGAAAAACCAGGCGGTTGACGTTCGCGACCAAGCCTGAAATATCTTCGCAACAGCGGGTTACTTCGCCGCGCAACGAAGCCTGCAAAGAAGCCATGAGCAAAGCCGCTCCAATGCCCTTGCCTGAAACGTCGCCAATCGCGATGCCCAAGCGATCGCCGGACAAGGCTAGAAAGTCGTAGTAGTCGCCGCCAACTCCAAGGGCGGGACGGCAGGCTCCTGAGTAATCCAATCCGGCAACGGCCGGCAATTCCTGCGGGAAGAGACGCTCCTGGACCTCCCGGGCGATCTCAAGCTCGCGGTTCAACCTTTCCCGCTGCCTCGCCTCTTCTGTTACCGCCGCCAGAAGTTGCGCATTCTCCAGAGCCAGGCCGGTCTGTGTGGCAATAGATTTCAAGAGACGCAGATCGCTTCTGGTAAATGGCTCCTCGGATTGCTTACGCCCCAGGCTGATAAATCCCAGCAGCTTTTCGCTTGCCGTTAGCGGAAGCAAGAGCTCTGCCTGCAAGTGGGTAAGCTTATCGCGCTCATCCTGGGTGCTCTCCGGCTCGCGGTACAACCATGAATCGGAATCGTCGAGGTAGACGCGCAGCGGCTCCTGGCGAGTGCGCAATAAGCGAACGGTGGCGGATTGGGAAGAAAAGGCCAAGTTGGGCAGTCCTTCGTAACCGACCGCGTACGCGGGGCGATAAGGGCTTCCCATATCGAGCCAGATGGCAACGCGCAGTACATGGAGGGTCTCGGAAAGCCGGGTGATAACCGTTTCAATCAGGGAGCGAGGTTCGACCATGCCTCGAACCTTGTCACCCAATTCGTTGAGCAGTTGCTCGGCGTCATAGGCTTCGCGGAAGAAGCGGCGGTCGATCCAGCGAAGCAGCCATTCGGCGACTCGTCGGATGCTGAAAGCAATAGCAACCGCCATCAGAATGGCGGCGGCTTTGGGGATGCTGGTGTAGTTGTCGCTGGAAAAAACAACGCCGGCCTCAATACCGGCGATCAGAGTCACAATGGTTTGAATGGCGCGAATCCCATTTCTCGCCAGCGCATACTGCAAGCCCTGCCGCAGAACAAGCCGGATATCCATCACTCGATGCACCACGATCGAGTAAGCCAAAAGAACGGGAAATTGGGTAAAGAGAATGGTGGTAACAATAATGAACCAAAGAGGAAGATACTTGGTGGGCGGGGCATTCCCGAAAAAGAGAACCACCAGGAAGGGCAGCCCCGCAACAAGAGTTGCCATGCTACCCACCACCAGTAGTTTCAAGCGGCGTCTATCGTCAGTGGACGATGCAGCCAAATATTTAGGAATCAAGCAAACCGGCACGGCTAAAACCGCGGCCAGGAACAATACGCCGTTTATCGGGGTTAAGTGGGCGTCCAGGCGGCCAAGCTGCCGGAAAAGAGAAAAATCTTCTAAGAACCCTGTGAAGATAATGATGTCTAGGATTGTTGCCACGCCGAGGGGAGTGATGAGCACCCATTTCAGAGAGTTAAGCCGCGCCCAGCGGCCGTTTGGTGGAAATGGTTTGGGAAAGTAAAGCGCCAGCAACAGGAGCCAAATCGCCAAGCTATCAATCAAGACCGTATTGAATGCGAGCGCCAGATCCCGCACAACCGGCCCCCAACTCTCGATCAGCACAGGCCTGGTGAACCATCCAAAACTCAGCATGAGCGCCAACACCAGCCAGGAAAGCCGGTCACGCGGCCTTACCAGAACCACCCAGCAGCCCAGTAATGCCAGGAAAGCGGCAGCCACAACGTAGACTAGATCGGGCAGGTGATTCAGCCAAGACGAGGAGGATGCAACCAACGGCAGCTGCAAGGTCTTCTCGGATGCTGTTCCGTCCTTCTCGCGGCGGCGAATCGTGACCACCATGCGATCGCCTACGCGCGACTTTGCGAACTCCTCCCCATAAACGGCAGCGCCCTTGAGTGGCCTACCATTTACCGACAAAAGAACATCGCCGTTAAGCAATCCGGCATCGGCAGATTGAGTGGTAAAGGGCAGAACCGCGGCATCCGGCCAAGGATTGCTCGCGAGCACCCGATTGGCAAAGGCGAAGGGCATGGCAACCGGCTCCCGGCTAAACCAGGGAAGGAGATCCTGCGCTCTTCGCCATTGAAAAGCGAAGGTAACAATGAACAAAAAAAGCAGGATTGCATACTGCTTATAGGGTGGAGAACCTGGGTATGACTTGAGCATGTTCCACGATTCCGGGCTGGATTCAGGGTCAATCTTGCCATCTTTCAGGAAGAAAGATTACCACTGCTGCGAGATCGTTTTACCGCGTTGCCCGGGATAGTGCTACGCTTCCGCCCTTGCTCCAACGGTAATGGGTTGCGAAGCTGTGACTTTACCCGTCATACGCAAAACCACCAGCGTCATGTCGTCGAATTGCTTCGCGCCCGAAGCGAATGCGTCTGCGGCCTTCATAATGTGGGCAAGGATCTCGGAAGAATTGGACGAATTTGAAGCGGCGTACGAGGTAGCGGTTCTCTGCAGACGCTCTTCACCCCATTCCTCGTCCTGGGAATTCATGGCCTCACTGATTCCATCGGTGAAGGCTACAAGCATGTCTCCCGGCTTCAGTACGATGGACTCCTGTTGATAAGTGGAGTTTGGCAGAAGACCAATGACTGTTCCTCCATCCGTAAGGCGGATCACTTGCCACTCATCCCGCTCTTTCCGCAAGAGCATCGGCGGATTGTGCCCGGCATTCACGTACGTGAGGCGGCAGGTATCGGCTTCGTACTGAGCATAAAAAAATGTTGCGTAGCGGTTGCTGGTGGAGGCTTGATACACCAGCCGGTTGACCTTGCCCACCACGCGCGCCAGGTCCTCCGGAGTGCGTGTAGCTTCCGCCCGCAAAGAAGCCTGCAGCGAAGCCATCATGAGCGCCGCGCCAATGCCTTTGCCCGAAACATCGCCGATCGCAATTCCAAGGCGTCCATCGGCCAATGCCAGGAAATCGTAGTAATCGCCTCCCACTCCCAAAGCGGGGCGGCAGGCGCCGGAATAGTCGAGTCCCAAAATGGCGGGAAGCTCCTGCGGGAAGAGCCGCTCCTGTACCTCGCGCGCAATCTCTACTTCGCGGTTCAACCGCTCGCGCTGCGCTACCTCTTCCGTAATGGCCGCGAGTAGTTGAGCATTCTCCAGGGCTAACCCGGTTTGGCTGGCAACCGATTTCAAAAGGCGCAGGTCACTTCCGGTAAAAGGCTCCTCCGAGCGCTTACGGCCCAGGCTGATGAATCCCAGCAGCTTCTCCCGAGCGGTGAGCGGCAACAGTAACTCCGACTTCAAATGTGCGAGCTTTTCTCGGTCTTCTTCGGTGCTTTGGGCATCTCGATAGAGCCAGGAGCTATCGTCGTCAAAGTAGACACGCAACGGCTCCTGGCGCGTTTGCAGCAAGCGCACCGTGGCCGACTGCGAGGAGAAGCTCAGCTTGGGAAGGCCCTCGTAACCGAGCGCATAGGCCGGCTGGTAGGGGCTGCCCGCATCCAGCAACACCGCGATCTGCGGCACATGCAGCGTCGCGGAGATTCGCTCCGTAACCATCTCCAGAAGAGAACGCGGTTCCACAATCGTGCGAACCTTGTCGCCCAAATCGCTCAGTACCTGCTCGGCATCGTAGGCTTCGCGAAAGAAGCGGCGGTCGGTCCAGCGGAGCAGGGATTTGGCAATTCGGCCCGCACTGAAAACTGCGGCCACCAAAACGAGGAGCGTGAGCACTTTTTCCCCGCGGCCGCGCGCGCTATCCCCAAGGAGAGATGCCGCCACGAAACTTACCAGCATGATCACGATCACCTGGATCGCTCGAATCCCATTCCTTGCCAGCGCATACTGCAAGCCCTGGCGCAAGACCAGGCGGGCATCCATCGCCCTTTGCACCGCGATCACGTAGGCAAGAAGAATCGGAAAGAGCAGGAACAGGATGAAGGAAACGGCGGTAACCCAAGCCGGAAATGTCGTCTGAGGCTGCTCATGCCTGACGTAGGCAATCGCCTGCAATGCAATGAGGGGACAAAGCGTAACCAGGCTGCCCACCATGAGCAATCGAAGCCGACGCTTTGCGTCGCAAGAAAGAGGCGTCAGGTTTTTGGCGATTAGACAGGCAACACCGAGGCTCAATGCCAAGAACGTGCAGCTTAGATCGACTGGCAGCAGCGTAATGATTCGCCGGTTCAACGGCTGCACAGCCGCAAAATTTTCTATGTTGCCTACTGAAACAATCGTTTCCACCAAATCAAGCGCTACCAATGGAGCGATCACCAGCCATTTCAACCGATCCAGCCTTGCCCATCGGCTGGAGGCCGGAAAACGCTCGGGGAAATAGATCCCGAATAACAGAAATGAAATCGCAAATGCCGAGGTCGCCGCGCTCCGGAAAACTTCGGCGAAGTCGCGCACCTCTGGCCCCCAGCTTTCAATGAATGGTTGATTGAAGCCCAAATAGCTGAGCATGAGAGCCAGAACCAGCCAGGAAAGCGGGTCCCGTGGACGAACCGCAGCCACCCAAAACCCCAGCAGTGAAGCAAAGGCGGGCATGGCCACGATCAAAAAAATAAACAGTAGCCTGGACTTCAGAGGGAGTTTAGGCTGGGCTGTGATCGGAATCCGTAGGGCTACTTCGGAAGAAGAGCCTTTTGCATCGCGCCGCAGGACCCTGATCGCCATTACGTCGCCCACATGGGCCTTGGCTATTTCTTCCCCGAAGACGCCCGTGCCTCTCAAATCCCGGCCATTGACCGATAGCAGCACATCGTCGGTCTTGAGGCCGGCAGCGCGCGCGTCAGGGGTCGATGGTGCAATAACGGCGGGAAATTTGGCGCCATCCAAAGTTTGTGTGGCCAGAAAGCTAAAGGGCGGAGCAACTGGCTCCATCCCAAACCATTCCGGATAGACAACGGCGACCCTGCGAACCTGGTAGGAGAGCGAGATTGCCAGCAACAGCGCCAGGACGATGTATTGCTTAACCGGACGGGATTTGCACGGTGGGTGAGGCATTGTTCTACCGCATTCCAGCTAAATTCTTGTAGACCTTTCCGCCTTTCATCACAAACACCACACGCCGCACTGCGGAGATATCGCTCAAAGGGTCTCCGTCAACAGCAATAAGATCAGCATCCATTCCCGCAGCAAGAGTCCCGATTTCGTTCTGTAGGCCAAGCGACTCGGCAGCCAGGGAGTTGGCAGCCGTCAAGGCGTCCATCGGGCTTTGGCCGGCCTGAACCCGATCGATCAGTTCTTCGGCATTGCGACCATGCGCGCCTGCGACCGCATCCGTTCCGAAAACCACCTTCAACCCTTTGGTGGCCACCGCACGTCGCACGACGTCCAGGTTCAGAGGCAATACCTCTTTCATCTTAGCGAAACCTTCTTCGGTGTAGTTCCCTATACCTAGAAATCTTTCCTTGTTATCCAGATAGTTCTCAATCACCAGGCCCGCCTGCGGATCGAAGAACGTTCCATGCTCAGCCATCAGGTGAAGGTCATCTTCCGTGGCATAGGTGCCGTGCTCGATCTGGGAGCATCCCGCGAGCGTCGCCGCGCGAATCGCCGCTCCGTAGGCATGGACAACGCTACGCAAACCCTGCGCCTTGGCCTCGCCGCACGCGGCCTTTAACTGCTCGTCGCTCAAGGTGCGGCCTCCACCCTCTCGAATGCTCCTAGAGGCGAAAATCTTGACGACATCCGCGCTATCGGCCTTCAGTTTCCTGACTAAGTCACGAATTTGATCAGGCGTGAGGCTTGCGTCGGAAATGGGCCGCAACGCCGTGAGAATGCGCGGACCAGGCAAGCCGCCATGGGCGATCGCCTGGCGTAGGTCTTTATCCTCTGGAGAGCCCAAACTTTGGATCGTTGTAAACCCGGCCATAAGCGTGGCCCAGGCATTCCCGGCAGCCGCCAGCGCGGCCTGCGGAGGCGTTTCGTTCTTGTCTTCAGCCTTGCCATTTGGGCCAAAATGCCAAGTGATATGGTCGTGAACGTCGATCCAGCCAGGCATTACCGTCAACCCATGAAGGTTATAGGCCGCCGTACCCGATTGTGGCTCCACCCGCAGGATCTTGCCGCCCTGAACTACGATCTGCACCTGGTGCAAAACGTGGCCTTTTCCATCTAGCACAGTATCGGCCTGAATAACCACCGGACGCTCCGGTGGGGCATGCATCTGTGCTGCAACCGGCAAGAAGCATGAGAGGCTCAGGAGTAGAGCGAAGGCTGTTCGTGTGGCAGGCATGGCCCGAATTGTAAGGCGAAAAGCGGGAAATTTCACCTGTCTGGAAACACGAGTGGATGCTCCTATGTTCGCCCGATTCTTGTATTAGATATGCGATCATTACCCTCGAGTCTTCTGAACCTGGAGGATTTCGTGACCAACGAAAAACGACCACGAGATTGCGAAACGCGCGATCGACTTCCAAACTCGGGCAAAAGACTAGCCTCTCATCGACCTGCCAGGCTACATGGTCTGGTCTCAACGGAAACTGACAGAAGGAGTGTCAGAAGCACTCATCGCCAACCTCGACTCCTTGAGTATGTCGCTGTTGCCGGAAGAGGTGGACAAGATCGGCGAGGATGTGTTCCAGGAACTCCTCGAGGACCTTCGTTCCAAGATCGAGGAGTAAGCCAACCTGCAACAAGGCACGCCTCGCCCATATCGCATATCGATGAACTAAACCTTTTTTAGAACATAGATAATGAAATTCGGCACTCGCAACTCGTCGTCAAGTTCGGGGAAGCGCTGCAAACTCTCAGCATCGACGGTTGGCTCCACGATATCGACGACAGCAAAGCCCGCTGCCACATAGCTCCTTAGATAAGTCGATAGCGTCCGGTGAAAATTCGTGAAATCTGCATTCAGCATCTTCCAATAACGCTCGCCTTCGTCGAAGTAGCGATCCAAAATGGCATGCTGTTTTACACCCTCATTTGTCTTAAGCCAGGTTCCGACCGCGGAGCGCATGGGATGAAGGTTCGCGACCACAAATCGGCCACCGGGCCTGAGCACACGAAAGACCTCACGATTGTTTGCCTGGAAATCGGGCAGATCGCACTGATTCAGATAGGAGACGACGACGTCAAAACTCGCATCAGCTAGAAAGCTCAGATCCTGGGCATCGGCAAGGCGGTAATTGTCACTACCACTAACGTTCTCAAGCTGCCTCGCGGCATCGATCATCGGCGCGCAAAGATCGATGCCCAGCACACGTTTCGCACCTCGTTGTCGGAGGATTCGGCAGAACCGCCCCTCGCCGCATCCGCAATCGAGCATCTCAAGGCCGCGAACGTCTCCACAAGCGGCGAGCATAGGCTTATCGAGAAGCCCGACTCGCGATGGATTGCGTCCCTCCCGCGACTCCTTGATCCAGGCGGGCGCCAGTCGTGCCCACTCTTCTTTTAGCTCGTTTCTCCCCACGGAGGAATCCTCGGGTTAAGTTAGCGAGTTAATGAATAATGACGATGGCAAATGAATGGCTGGAAATGATTGTAGCTGCTCGCTGTCCGGAGCTTGCGTCGCTCAAATTGCTAATCGCACGGGCGTGCTGTTACCATCAAATGTTTGCACGACCGTCCGAAATCCTTCATACAGGTTGCCCTCATGGAATCACAGACTACCAATATTGCGATCGTCAGCGGCGTGCGAACGCCGATGGGCCGTTACGGCGGAAAATTGCGGGACTTCACCGCCATCGAACTGGCAGCGGTTGCGGCGCAAGAAGCTGTGCGTCGCTCCGGAGTGGATAGCAAAGAGTTCGACCACGCGGTTTTCGGCAACGCGCAGCAGACCTCCGGCGACGCGCTCTATGGCGCCCGCCATGTGGCGCTAAAAGCTGGGCTTCCTATTGAAACGCCCGCGCTCACGGTAAACCGGCTTTGCGGCTCCGGCCTTCAGGCAATGATCAGCGGCGCGCAGTTGATTCAGCTTGGCGAAGCGGCAACGGTGCTTGCCGGTGGAATGGAATCGATGTCCCAGGCCCCGCACGTGATCCGTGGCGCCCGCTGGGGCTTCGGCCTGGGCGAAGGCAAGATGGAAGATTCGCTGATGGTCGCCCTGCTCGACACCCATTGCGGCCTCTACATGGCGAATACTGCGGAACTTTATTCGGAGCAACAAGGCATTACCCGCGAGATGATGGACGAGTTCTCGCTGCGCTCGCAGCAAACCGCCGCCGCTGCGCAGCAAGCGTGCCGATTGCAGGAAGAGATCGTTCCTGTCGCCCTCAAGAACAAGAAGGGTGAGCCTAGCGGAGAGATGTTTGAAAAGGACGACCACCTTCGTCCCGAAACAACCATGGAAGGTTTGGCCAAGCTGAAGCCGGCATTTGGCAAAAACGGAACTGTTACAGCCGGGAATGCCAGCGGCATAGTGGATGGCGGAGCCGCGGTGGTCTTGACCTCGCTTTCTCAAGCGGAAAAACGCGGACTGAAACCGATGGGAAGAATTGTGAGTTGGGGCATTGCCGGAGTTGAGCCCAAGATCATGGGCAGCGGTCCAGTGCCTGCTTCCCGGCTGGCGCTAAAGAAAGCGACGCTGAAGCTCGAAGAGATCGATCTGATCGAAGTGAACGAGGCTTTTGCCGGGCAATATCTCGCCGTGGAAAAAGAGCTCGGACTCGACCGCTCCAAGGTCAACGTGAATGGTGGAGCGATTGCCCTGGGACATCCACTGGGAGCCACCGGAACAAGGTTGGTCATTACGCTGCTGCACGAACTTCGCCGCCGCAAGGGACGCTACGGACTAGCAACTGCCTGCATCGGCGGGGGACAAGGAATTGCAATGATCGTGGAAAACCTGCAAAGGTAATCGGCAGCCGGATTTGGGTTGCCGTTCTTTATCGCTCCAACCGGACAACAATTCATCGCTCGATAACTTACAAACGAGGAAACATAAGGATGAGCATCAAGAAGGTAGGTGTGCTTGGCTGTGGCCTGATGGGTTCGGGAATTGCGCAGGTCAGCGCCACGGCGGGTTATGAAGTCACCGTCCTGGAGCAGGACCAGAAGTTCTTAGACAAAGGGTTCGCTGGAATCGAGAAGTCCCTGGCCAAATTTGCGGAAAAAGGGAACCTGAAAGAGCCTGTGGAGCAGGTGCGCGGACGATTGAAAGGCTCTACCAACGCCGAGAGCCTTGCCGACTGCGATATCGTAATCGAGGCCATCATCGAGAACGTTGAGGAGAAGAAGAAGACCTTCGCCGCGCTCGATGGCATCGTGAAGAAAGATGCGATCTTCGCCAGCAACACTTCTTCTATCTCGATTACCGAAGTAGCCGCGGCCACCAAGCGCCCGGATCGCTTTATCGGTCTGCATTTTTTTAATCCTGTCCCGTTGATGAAGCTGGTGGAAGTGGTGCGCACCATCGCCACCAGCGATGCCGCATTTGAAGCTGGATATGAATTCGGCAAGAGCCTTGGTAAGGTGCCGGTACGGACCAGCGATAAAACCGGCTTTATTGTGAACCGCCTGCTCGTTCCTTATCTCCTCGATGCGATTCGCGCCTACGAGGAAGGCGTCGGCTCCATTCCGGATATCGACAACGCCATGAAGCTTGGCTGCGGATATCCTATGGGCCCTTTCACTCTTCTCGATTTTGTCGGGCTAGACACCACTTATTACATTACTCATGTGATGTTCGACGAGTTTGCGGAGCGCCGCTTTGCTTCTCCTCCATTGCTCAAGCGCCTGGTGATGGCTGGCTGGTACGGACGGAAGAGCGGGAAGGGATTCTACGACTACACCGATCCAAACAATCCGGTCCCAAACAAGTTCTGATCGGCCCAGCGACGACAGGAATGGCCCACGGCGAAGCGTAGCCGTGGGCACCGTCAGACGAGTATCTGGTGCAGGAAGCATGGCACTAGGAAATCCCCGCAATACACATTGCTGATTTTGTCGAGAAGCAGATCCTAAACAGGGACGAACCACCTGTCGAACCATTCAAAGAATCTCTTTCTTCATCCTAGATGACTCTTTCATCTATGATGAAGGGTCGAAGAATCAAGAATCTATGATCAAGAGCGTCAACACAATCCGTGTTCTGGGCAGTGCCGGCGAGTACAAGACAGTTAGCGAGCTTTTTGCGGCGCTCGGATTCGAGCTAGGCAAAGAGTGGAAGAACGGCGCAAGCCGTGGTCAATACTTCCTGGCGCCGGTGGGTAAACTAGAGTTTATCGATGGGAAAGAGACTTTTCCCACCGATCTTTGGGTCGAAGTATCCGACCTCGACACCGTCCACGGATTGCTAGAGAAGCGAAAGATCAGGCTAGTCTCCGGCATTGAAGAGACCGACTGGGATTCGCGAGTCCTGGTAGCAGAACCGGCCAAGGATGTGCGGGTGGCCTTCTGGCAACCCAACCTTCCGCGCGCTGATGCGATCGAAGGCGAGCTGAATTCCCGTGGAATGCGTTTCGCCATCGTTATTTCACGGTGGAATTCGTTTATCACCGAACGTCTGCTGCAAGGCGCTCTGGACGCATTGCGGCGCAGCGGGTGCCAACCGGAAGACGTGGTTGTGGTGAGGGTGCCGGGCGCTTTCGAGATTCCGTCACAGTCCCGCACCTTGGCGGAGACCGGAAACTACGACGCGATCATCACTTTGGGCTGCCTGATACGAGGCGAAACCACCCACTACGAGCATATCTCCACAGAGGTGACGCGAGGCATCGGCCAGTCCGCGCAGGAGACCGGCGTTCCTCACACTTATGGCGTGCTGACCTGCGAGAACCTTGAGCAGGCGGTGGATCGCGCCGGACTCAAGGCCGGCAACAAAGGATTTGAGGCGGCAATATCCGCGGTGGAAATGGTCAGCCTGAAACAGAAGACCGGAAGCACCTTAACCGCTCCTATAGCGGCAAGAACCAAAATTGGCGCGTCGAAGAAAGTTAAAGCCAACAGGGCCGCATCCAAGGCGGCCGGAACGAAGAAGTCCGGAGCGTCCAAACCGAACCGGCGAAAGTCCAGGCGAGCCTGATGGGAACACGGCGCAAATCCCGCGAACTTTGCATGCAGATGCTTTTCCAGTGGGACATGAGCAAGCAGGCTCCGGAGCAAGTTCAAAAAACATTTTGGGTGGAACGCGCCGAAGTGGACGATGCCACCCGCACCTTTGCGGACGATCTCTTTCTAGACGCTACCCAAAGGCATCAGGAGATCGACGACCTAATTCAGAAACATTCCCAGCATTGGCGCATGGAGCGCATGGCGGCGGTAGACCGCAATGTATTGCGCGCAAGTGTCGCTGAGCTCTTGGGCAGTTATCACACACCCAGCCCGGTGATTATTAACGAGGCGCTGGAGATCGCCCGCAAGTTCTCATCGCCCGAATCCGTTCACTTCATCAATGGCGTGTTGGATTCCGTAAGCAAAGAGCTGGGTAAATGAAGAGCCCCAAACCACCCTCAGTCGCTCATCTCTAGCGACTGGAACAACTGCCGAAGCAGTCTTAATTTGCAGACCATATTTGCAGACCATCCTTGCAGCCATTTCTCGAAAGGTCCAAGAAAATCGTTCCTTTTCGCATCTTTTCGTATCGATTCCTGCTATCTTCCTCACCTGCGGGGCATCTATAATAAGCACAGGTTCCGACCACAAATAGCCTTCGATTCATTCATGGCGCTTGTGGCGGCTCCCTTGCAGTTTTGCAGGGACAAGGGTTCAGGCGGAAACGCCTGCGCCTCCCGTGTTTGGAAAGGAACCAGATGTCAACTTCCCTTCCGCCCGTCCCTGCTCGTGTCTTTTCAGCCATTCGAAGCATGCGTTTACGAGACCAACACGGACGATTCATTTCTGACCTGCGGATCAGCATCACCGATCGGTGCAACTACCGGTGTGTCTATTGCCGAACCGGCAATGAAGGCGCGATGTATTCCGATTTGCCTTTTTCCGAATACCTTCGCATGGTTCGAATTTTCACCGGCTTAGGGATCGAGAAGGTCCGAATTACCGGGGGAGAACCGCTGCTGCGCGAGGGCGTGATTGATTTCGTGCGCCAGGCCGCCACACTCAAGACCGTTGAAAATCGTCCGGTGGACCTGGCGATCACAACCAATGGGCATCTATTGGCTGAGATGGCGGAGCCTCTGAAAGAGGCAGGGTTGGGACGTATCACGGTGAGTATGGATGCGGTTGACCCGGAGAAATTCACCCGCATTACCCGCGTTCCCCGCAGCTTCGAGAAAGTTCTGAAGGGAGTCAGGGCGGCCAAGCGCGCCGGTCTAGATCCGGTAAAAGTCAATTGCGTCCTGCTGCGCGGCTTTAATGAAGATCAGATTGTCGAGTTTGCGAAGTTTTCGCGAGATGAAGGCGTCGTCGTACGGTTTATCGAGTTTATGCCGCTAGAAGAAGATCGCGTCTGGTCGCCCGAGGTGGTGGTCACCATGGACGAGATTCTCGCCAAACTTGAACAGTTTCGTCCGGTCCGCGCGCTTCCCAACGGCCTGAGCGAGACCGCCCGCCGATACACTTTTGACGACGGCACTGGAGAGATGGGGATTATCGCTCCCGTTTCCCATCCATTCTGCGGGCATTGTTCGCGAGTGCGGCTTACCTCCGACGGCAAGATCAGGACGTGCCTATTCTCCCTGCTCGATCACGATCTCGCCGGACGCATGCACAAAGGCGCTACCGACGAGGAACTAGCGGACTATATCCATTCCGTTGTGGACAAGAAAGAAGCCCGGCACCACATTGGGGAGCCAGGGTTCGTAAAGCCCTCGCGAACCATGGTTCACATTGGCGGATAGTCGATGGCAGTTGATAGGCAACAAGGGAATAAGCCCTCACTCCTGCACACAGCTGTTTTGACTCACCGTCTAGGTAATTCTTCTGAGTACGCCTACTGGTAACCTTCCCGCCCCAAGCTCCAAACCATTAATATGGACTCCATAAGCGCCTTATTAAGGTGCGCTCCTCGTTCTTACGGTTGGAAAGAGAATGAGGATGTCATTTAGGATCGGACACAGAGACCGAACATGGCTCTAGCGGTGGATATCGCCGGCAAAACCGATGTGGGCTGCGTGCGCACGAACAACGAAGATAATTTTGGCTTCGATTCGCGCTATGGCATTTTTGTCGTTTGCGACGGCATGGGCGGACAGGCCGCCGGAGAAGTCGCAAGCAAAATGGGCGTGGACAGCCTGTTGGGCTACTTCCGTTCTTTAGGCAAACAGGTATCAGACAACCAGGAAAGCCCCGCCGAAGGTCCCCTGAACGGAGTCTCGCTAGCTGGAAACGAGCTGCACGAGGCAATCCAGCGGGCAAACCTGACCATTTACGAGACCGGCAAGCAGCAAGCGTCTCGCGCAGGCATGGGATCAACCATTGTGGCCGCCCTTCTAAGAGGGAACTCGCTTTCGATCGGCAACGTCGGCGACAGCCGCATCTACCTGATTCGCCATGGCGCCATTCAGCAACTCACTCAGGACCACTCGCTGGTAATGGAGCAGGTTCGCCGGGGTTACATTACGCTCGAACAGGCCGGACGTTCCGAAATGCAGAACATCATTTTGCGCGCCCTGGGATCGGAGCAGCGCGTTGTGCCCGACATCGAAGATCTGGCCGTGTTTCCGGAAGACATCCTGCTGATGAACTCCGACGGCCTGACAAAGTACGTCCGGGACGAAGAAATCCTGCGGATTGTCACATCCTCGCCAACGCTCCAGCAGGCATGCGATGGCTTGATCCAGGCGGCGAAAGACAAGGGCGGCGACGACAACATTACCTGCCTTCTCCTCAAAATCGTGGAACGGCCGTGGTACAAAAACATTTTTGGCAAGCTATCAGGAGGTCCGCAATGGCAAGACTCTTTTTGACGTTTGACGGAGCAGTGCTTCAGGAAATTACGCTCACGCAGTCAACCCTGACCATTGGACGCTTGCCCGACAACACATTACCTATTGAAAATCTGGCGGTCTCCGGCCACCACGCCAAAATCTACTGGGAACAGGGACACTACGTCATCGAAGACCTTGGCTCCCTGAACGGAACCTACGTCAATCATCAGCGCATCAACAAGACAACGCTGGTCAATGGCGACCAGGTAGTAATCGGGAAGCATCTGGTCCAATTCAAAGATGAAGGTCCGAAACCCGCTGGCCTGAAACCCGAAAAATCCGGGCCGGCAGTGCCCAAGCTGGAAGAGACCGTGTTGCTCGATACCAAGCAGGCCCAGGAGATGATCGCTGCCAAAGCAGCCGGAGGCGCTATGCCCGCCCAACCTGGCGCTCCGCACGCTAAGGAGCGCACTGGAATGCTTAGTGTTCTGGAGGGCAAAACAGACCAGCACCAGTACGTGCTCACCAGTAAGGCCACCATGATCGGGAAATCGGATATGGCTTCCATCAAGCTCAAAGGCTTTTTCGCGCCCACTACGGCAGCCCTTATTAGCCGCCGAGACAGCAAGTACTTCATCGCAGCTGCGGGCAACAAAGTCTCGATCAAGATCAATGGCCAGGATGTAGCCGGTCAACGGGAGCTAGCTGAAGGCGACATCCTTGAGGTGGCGGGCATCAAGGCCGCATTCAGTCTGCAGGAATAGGAAGATAAAGTGGATATGACGCTTTTTAGTTCAATTCAATATAAGCGGCATTGATTGTTAGATTTTCATTCGCAACCTGGATAATCTTTACGCCTTCAAGTCGAACTTCCCCGTTTGCCTTCAAAATGGCTCGTGCCTTCCCATTTTGCAAGATTAGATCGCCTGTGTTTGGATCTTTTTGAATGCATTCAGCCAGCAGAAGCAGCTTTTTGAAAAGGTCGGATTCCGCCAGCGGCGTTGTTCCAGCTCCCGGGGGGATCGGCTGACTTTCGATGACCTGATCAAGCAGGCGCGAGTCATTCGCGTTGCCCTGTTGAGCGCTGGTGGAATCGGTTTGCTTGTTGACGGAAGACATTGGGATTATTTTGGTTAATCGAACCGCGAGATCCAAGCCTGCGTTGCCGCTGCATCGTCTACCTCGGGCGGCACCGGAATAAAGTTTGACCTCTGGTACTCGTTGAAGCGTAACGGTCGCAGGAGCCGGTTTACACGACGGTAAGCGTCAGGAATGTCTCCCGCATTCACATCGCCCAGCACAGGTTTTTCTCCAGCCTGGAATACAACGCCGCCGGCATATGGGTGGATCTGCACCTCTGTGCCGCACTCCTTTTGGGCGTTTGCCAGCCCTCCAACACGATCCAAGAGATTTGTGCTGATCGCAGTCAACCAGTTGACCGCACAGATGGCATCATCCCGTCGGCGCATTGCTCGCGACAGGTCGGAAAATGTGTCATGCAGCAACCCAGGAAATCTCCTGTACAATCCGTACGCCGCAATAAGTTTCGACCGGCTGAAATACCCAAACAGCAGCGCACAACCTGCCACTGCCCAGTAGACTTTCAGCGTTTGCGCCCGTTCAACGAATCTCCTCACATACAACCCGGGGTCACGCTCCACCTCTCCGAAAGAGGCGTTGTACTTCAATAGCCCTCCATCCCGGGAACTCTTGCTATCGACGAGGCATTCGAAACTCTGATATGCAGGATCGGCTGGCTTCGCCCGTTTCTCTACCCATTTTACGTAAAACGACAGAGTCCGCTCTGGATCGATAAACTGGGATTTTAGATCGCCGGCTGAAGGATCCTCACGGCTCAAGTTCAAAATTGAGCGTATGTCTGCTTCGTTTTCGAACATCCGCGTGTCATCGCTCTGCACAAATAGGTTCGGCGCCGGAGTACACTCGCGATAATAAGCTTCCGCAAGACTCACCATCGCTTCTTTCGCGGCAATCTCTCCAAAGCTGTGGAAGAAGAATTCCGCCCTAACGCCAAAAGCAAAATCTCTGTTTCCGGCATCAGGGAACAAGATGTCGTCCAAGTCTGCAAGCTTATTCCGTCGACTTAAATCAGCCAGAACAGTCATTCCCTGCGAGTATGTAGTTGGCATTATGAAGCTACCTTATATTGTCGCCTTTCCCAGATTCGCGCTACGGGTACCCAGGACGATCGCCCGGACCGGGGACCCATATAGGGATTCGAGGTCCCTTTGCGAGGGACTTCGCGATGGAGTTCAACACACTCTTGGCACTCTGTTGCCATTCCTCCTCCCTTTCATCACAGTTGTCGCATTCGTCAGGCACCCTGAATTCACCATGATCGACAGCCCCATTTTGATCGGCGATGTCGGCATATGCCTTGGCTTTGTCGGGAGAATTGGGCGCGTCTGCCCCGAACTTCATGTCCCAAATGTCCGTCATTTTTCCTTGCTCGTCAATCCAGGCCGCATCGATCCATCGCGAGCCTGAGACATTGTTCAAGTCTCCTCCGAACCAGAATGGTATTCGGGTGATCTGCCCGCCAGGTGGCTTTCCATTGTCTACAGTGTTGTTTGGATTATTCGGGTCCCAGAATCCCAATTCTGAATCAAGGCCCGCTGTGCCGGGTTTTCCATACTCAGTCGTCGGATACCACTCATCTACGGTTTTTTTGAAACACGCCGAGTACCTGCGAACCCCTACAGCTGAAGCAACTGCGTCTATCGTTGGCCCTGCCTTGCTCGAACCGCGCAACTTAACCCAACACTCACAACCAACGTCGCACAGCTTTGCCTGTTTTGAGTCACGAGGCCACTTCGTGTAGTACCCTCCCGCCGAGATCGTATTGCCTTTGTTCATCAACATTTTGTCGGTCAGCCGCGTCACTGGCTGGCCTTCCATGAACACGTTAGGCGACCACGATAGCCATGTGGCCTCATCCATAACCGCGCCCGACTTCACTCCCTTGCCTACGCCCGGATTGTCGCCAATGGACTTGGCAAATCGCGAGCCTTTAATACCATTCATCGCACCGTTGTGTGAGAACACTGTAACTGTGCCATCGGCCAAGTCGCGAGCGTACGCCACGTTAGTGTATGGCACCGGTGCAGACGGGCTCTTACAAACATCGGGCAGAGTGGACATAGTGAAACCCTCCGTATGTTTGTGACAAAGCGTGAGGTCGTTAATCTTTATGGTTTCATCCATGGGATCTCTTCGCGGGTGTGAGCAGCAAAACGGCGGAAAAACCAGTGGCGCTGCTCGACACCACTAGCGCCGGATATTCCGCCGGGTTGTCCTTTTGTCGCCGACTGTCAGGTTGTCGAGGCCCTGTGGCCAACGCAAGCATGGTTAGACTGGTCGCGGCTCCCAAATCGCCCATTGCCGTACAGTGACATTCAGGATTTCTCAGAGTATCTCCAAATACATTCCCGACACTTGACGTGGCAAAACCGTACTGCTCGGAGCGCCATCGCTCACCGTTCAAGTCGGAGAGAACCCGAGCCAACCTTGCTCCAGGAGTCATTTGCGCAAGCGTGAGCAATGCTTCGGCCAGGCCCCTGCCCCGCAAGCCAACTGCTCCCGGTGAATTCTCTTCGAGCTCACGACCATACGCCATCGCTACAATTCCCCAACAAAAAGTTGGCGCGAGGGCGCCCCGGGCAATAAAAACCGCCACTCCGGCCTCGCCTGGAATAAAGCCATAGGGCTGATTTTTCAGAAACAGAACGTCGCGGCAAGCGAGCCAATCGAGCATCGCAAAATCGACGTAGCTGTCAATTGCCGCCACGACAATTCCCGCGGAACCGTCGCGGCTGATCGAATTGAACGCATAATGCAGGACCCCCACACCTTCGGAGTGCTCACCGAAAAAAAAGTCGACCCTAGCGATGTTTTTCAATGGTTCATCGATGAAGGTCTTTGAAAACTCGTTTACGTGAGGTGTATTCTCCATCCACTTGGGTAACAGGAGGCACATGATGAGTGGCTGAGCGATTCTATGCGTTAAGTCTCCGGCTCGATTCAAGCAGTCCGAGTAAGCTCTATCCAATAAAAATCTCAACCGCCGCAGATAGGAGCGCTCCGCTTGAGGCGATAGCACACATGCAAGAATCGGCGCTAACCCGTCGGACGCTACGAACGCTTCTTCGCGCTTTAAGGCGCGGTCGCCTTCTCCATAGGCGGTGCTCGACGATTCGAAATCCTTCCCGAGTGGGCAACAAAGGCCTATAGAAGCGATCACTGGGTCAGACGTCATGCTATCGCTCCTACCACTTGTTTCATAACGATCTTCGTGCTGTACACCTTGTGATCTCGCCCATTGCACGGTACATGTGTGTTCCAAACCATGCTGAGAAGTTTATTGGTGGCGTCGATTTGAACTGCGATCAGCCTCATGGCAGAACTCTCGTGCTGTCCGTCGAGAAGTGTCGTCGCCCGGAAGAACAAATGCGGCAGTACGAAACGATAGGAGCCATCCGGATGAAAGCCGTGCAGTGAGATCTGCTCGCCGCCCCGCAATGGGAGGATCTGATCCGCGGGTGCAGCGTTGTAGAACCGGGGAGAAAAATCTTCAGGCAGCAGCGGGGCACGATGTCTTTCCCACCGTGCATCGTAAGTACCAGCATAGTTTAGGCGCGGTCTCCAGCTAGGCTGAATGGGACTTAATCCAAAAGGTGGCGGAGGCGGCGCCGAGGGATGGAAGAGCTGTTGATAGCTCTCAATTTCCGGGAGATCGAGTATGTCCCCGTCAGCAGCGTTCTCGTAGGTCCGCGACCAACCTTTTCCGATAGGATTTTGCTCGTGTATCCCCGGCTCCTTGGTTTTTGAAAAGGGATCTCTTCCGCCCATCGCCATCCGCCAAGACAATGGAACAGAAGTCACTGCTTCTTCTAGATGGGAATACCAGGTGGAACGCCTCTTAATAATTCTGCGGTGTCCGAATGCAACTCCCACTTTGCTAACGTTGTTTACCTGAAACCCAAAAACAAGGTGCTTAAATTCTTTCCCTCCAGGGGACACAATTACTCCCGAAAACGTAAGATCGGTATTGGGCCGAAAAGGTACAAGGTCTCCATCTACAGCCAATTCCTCCGAGTTTCCATCCGCGTAAACCGGACTCAACTTGAGCGACTCCTGGTTATCCGCTATCTCCACGCGGCCATCTTGTCCAATTCGGAAAGATGCGCGTAGACCAGTAACCCAATGTTCAAAGCCGTGTTGATCGCGAACAAAATAACCCTGTGCGGAAAATGGCGTATGATTTTCAACTTGCCACATTTTTGTCTATTTTCGCGTTTTCGATTTCGCTGCTGATGCTTTTGTATGTAAATACAACCCGTCCCTATTTCATCAATGAGTGAACGAGAGAAAGCCGTTGCTTGTGACGGGCCAATGGGACATCTACGAGGTCCGCTGGGTGCAGTCGGATCGCCTCCCCAATTCGTCTGACCAGGACTATGCCACTAACCATGAAGCAAGTGTAATCATCACTGGTTCCTGCGGCGGGAAGCATCAGTCGAACCCTTTCGCTTCGAAGGCTAGTGGCCGTCAGAGCGAATGGATCTTAATAGAAAAGACTAGAAGACTCAAGTTGTGCGGACGGGCGTGATTGCGCACTTGGACTCATTTGTGTATCAATTTTTTGCCCCCATTTTGCCAAGACACTACTTGTATTGATCTGGAATCGAATTGACGCAAAAATGCTGAAGCACCCTTCCACCTAACTACATGTGAATGAAGGATTTACCTCCTTCGCTTTCGATTTCTCGGAGATGGCTTAGGACTTCATGCAGCTCATCAGAAAAAATGTGGGAACTCAGGGAAAAATCCTATATCGTTGAGTGATACTTGAATTTTCTGGGGGGAGGATTCTAGCGATGAATGCGACCACCTTACGCTCGCATATGCCCACCCTGGCCGCCGACTATGCCGAGTCTACGGTTGTAGCCATACCTTGGTATGTCTGGACCTGCGTGATTGCAACTGCATGCATCGGCTCAGGGCTTTACTGGGACATTTCGTGGCACCTTACGATTGGCCGCGACACTTTCTGGACTCCGGCTCATCTTTTGATTCAGTTTGGAGCCGTCTTGGCGGGCCTGTCCTCCGCCTACCTGATCTTTCGTACCACGCTGTTCGGCGACGCCACAGCTAAAGAAGGCTCGGTCCGCGTACTGGGATTCTATGGACCGCTGGGCGCATTCATCTGCGCCTGGGGCGCAGGCGCAATGCTAATCTCGGCGCCCTTCGACGATTGGTGGCACAACGCCTACGGCCTCGACGTGAAGATCATCAGCCCTCCCCATCAATTGCTAGGCCTGGGCATTGAAGGCATCAGCTTTGGCGCCGTGATTCTGATTGCCGGCGCTATGAACCGCTCTTACGGAGCCATTCGCGACCGGCTGAGCCATCTGATGGTGCTCCTGGGCGGATTCATTCTCATCAACAACATGATGGGTAGGCTGGAGTTCACCGATCGCGTTCTGACGCACAGTGCCGTCATGTACATGGCACTCAGCATCGGCGCACCCATGATCCTGGAAACCTACTCTCGCGCTTCAGGATACCGCTGGGCACGCACCCTCATGGCTACCATCTACACGGCTTATTTCATGCTGGCCGTCTGGATCTTCCCGCTGTTTCAGGCTGAGCCCAAACTTGGCCCCGTGTACCAGCGTGTGACGCACATGATTCCACTTGGCTTTCCGGTGCTGATCATCGTGCCCTGCGTGGTGATGGATCTTCTCTGGCCGAAGCTCAATGCCCGCTGGCCCGATGCCGGATTTGGCATAAAGTGGCTGGAGGCCGCGCTGATCGGCTCGGTTTTTGTTCTGCTCCTGATCGCGGTGGAATGGCCGTTCGGCAGCTTCCTGATGTCGCCACTGGCCTCCAACGGGTTCTTTGGCACGCGATATTTCGCCTACATGATTCCAGCCAATGCACCCGAGGTTCGCAACGTCTTTGTGCATTTTGAAGACAACGCCGTGCAATTCTCGCGCAACCTGGTCTTGGCTTTTGTGTTCGCGACCCTGTTTACGCGTCTGGGAATTATGTTTGGCAACTGGATGAGGAAGGTCCGACGCTAGATAGCTCTTGAAGAGTAAAGCTGGCGCACCTCATAGAAACATAGCGCAGAAAAAAAACAGGAAGAAAATGGTGATTTTTCAGATGCGGAACCTTCTTGTCTCCTCTCTCTTGTTGATTCTTTTTGCGGCGTTGTTGATGCCGGTGGGAGCTGTTGCCCACGTTGGCAGCCCGGATGTTTACTTTGAAGGCTACGCAGGCTCGTACCACCTTCTGATCACGATTCGCACCCCGGAAGTCATCCCAGGAGTGGCCCAGATCCAGGTTCGTAATCTCTCCAACAACTCGGCTGACATTGGAGAAATTGCAATCCTGCCGGTTGCTATGCAAGGCCCTGGCGCAGATCTAGCGCCTCGTCCAGATACGATGCAACGCTCCCCAGCCGATCCGCAGATTTTCAACGGTAACCTGTGGATCATGCTGCGTGGTTCTTGGAAGGTACAAATCACCGTGGACGGCAAGCAGGGCAAGAGCGTGCTTGCGGTTCCGGTAGCAGCCGTTTCGATGACCGCGGCCCACATGAATCGCGGGTTTGGCATGTTACTTGGCGGGCTTGGATTCATCCTTGTGGCCGCGCTGGTGAGTATTGTCCGCGCCGCAAACGGCGAGGCGCAGCTTAGTCCCGGCGAGAAGCTGAACGCGCCCCTGAAGCGCCGCTCACGGATTGGGATGAGTATAGGCATTGTGGTGGTGCTTGCGATACTGATAGGCGGCAACCTTTGGTGGGGATCGGAAGCCAGTGCGAATGAAAGAATGACCTACCACATTCCGCAGGTCACGCCGACTCTACAATCGGGAAACCATCTGCTGCTCCATCTGGAGAACCCCAACAGCAAAAAATCTGAAGGTTGGGAGTATTCATGGACGGACCGTCCGCGCATGGGAGATCTGGTGCCGGATCACGGTCACCTGATGCACCTATTTCTGGTTCGCATGCCAGACATGAAGAGCTTCTGGCATCTGCATCCCGAGCAGGTCCAGAGTAGCGATGGAGAATTTACGGCCGCTCTTCCCTCCCTACCCGCGGGGCATTATCAGATTTTCGCGGATGTAGTTCACGGAAGCGGCTTCCCCGAAACGCAGATTGGTTCAATCGATCTCCCTGAAATCAATGGGGCTTCCACGGCAGGCGACGATTCCGGCAATCCCGATCTCTCGGCGTCGGAGACCGTAGCCCAGCTATCCGATGGATATCACATGGTTTGGGAGCGCGATTCGGCCCCGCTGCACGCCAAGCAGCCTGTACTGTTTCGCTTCCGTATTGAAGACAAAGATGGCAAACCGGCCACGGATCTTGAAAACTATATGGGCATGGCAGGCCATGCGGTATTCCTTGGGAATGGCGGCAAGGTGTTTGCTCATGTTCATCCGGAAGGCTCCATCTCGATGGCGGCGTTGTCTCTAGCGCAGGGCCAGACAATCCAGAAACAAGCGGGAACCGCAGGAGCCAACGACAAGGGCGGGGATGCGAGCCAACCAACAGCCAAGAGCGCAAACGGAGATTCTGGAAATTCCTCCGGCAATTCGAACGACATGCCCGGGATGAACATGATGGCCCACGCCGGACCTTCGGCGGAAGTTTCATTCCCGTATGGATTTCCGCAAGCCGGCGATTACCGCCTCTTTGTGCAGATCAAACGAGCGGGCCGCGTGGAAACTGGTTCCTTTACGGCCCATGTAGACAATCCGGGGATTTAAAGACGTCCTTAGGATTTTCTGGTTGTGGCCGCCACAGATTGAAGTTGATCGACGGGAATAAAGTCTGTGGGATATTTTCCGGTGTAGCACGAAGTGCAATAGGTAGTCTTTTCGCCCTCAGCGCACGCCTGCCGCAAACCATCCAGCGAAAGATAGGCAAGTGAATCCGCGCCGATATAGTCGCGTATCTCCTCAACCGTCTTGTTGGCGGCGATGAGCTGACTCTTGATCGGCGTATCCACGCCGTAGTAACAAGGCGAGACCGTGGGCGGACAAGAGATACGCATGTGTACTTCCTTGGCCCCCGCGTCCCGTACCATACGCACGATCTTACGGCTGGTGGTTCCTCGCACAATTGAGTCATCGAGCAGGACGACACGCTTACCGGTAAGAATGCTGCGCACCGGATTCAATTTCAACTTCACGCCGAAGTCGCGCACCTGCTGCTCCGGCTCGATAAAGGTGCGGCCGACATAATGATTGCGCATGAGTCCAAAGCGAAATGGCAAGCCCGACGCGGTCGAATATCCAAGCGCAGCGGCGACTCCAGAATCGGGTACGGGCACCACCAAGTCGGCTTCCACCGGCGCTTCGATCGCCAACTGGCGTCCCATGGCTTCACGACTGGTCTGCACCGGACGGCCAAAGATCACACTGTCTGGCCTGGAGAAATAAACATGCTCAAAAATGCAACTGGTTTGCCGCGTCTCCCCCGCATAGAAACGCGATGAGATGCCTTCCGGACCCACAACCACCAACTCTCCCGGTTTTACGTCGCGTTCGTAAGTTGCGCCGATAATGTCAAAAGCGCAGGTCTCGGAAGCGAAGACAATCGTATCCCGCTCCGGCCCTGCTCCATTAGGAACGCGGCCCAGAGAGAGCGGCCGAAAGCCGCGCGGATCGCGAACGGCAAAAACACGGTCGCGAGTCATGATGACCAGGGAGAACGCGCCTTCAATCCGACGCAAGGCATCGCAGATCGCATCAGGCAGCGTTTGCTCCCTGGATTGGGCGATAAGATGAACGATGACCTCCGTATCGCTGTTCGTCTGGAAGATCGAGCCGTTCATTTCAAGGCGATGGCGAATCTCCTGCGCATTAACCAGGTTCCCGTTGTGAGCCAGCGCGATCATTCCCTTGTTGCAGTCCACCAGAATTGGCTGGGCATTCAAAATGGCCGAATCTCCGGTGGTGGAATAGCGCGTGTGGCCGATGGCTATGCTTCCCCGAAGCTTGTCGAGAACATCCTCGGTAAAAATATCGACAACCAACCCCATGGCCCTGTGCACTTGTAGGCGCTCCCCGTTCGAAGAGACCATGCCCGCCGACTCCTGCCCCCGGTGCTGCAACTGATGCAACCCGAGATAAGCCAAGGTTGCCGCTTCAGGATTGCTATGAACGGCCATCACGCCGCATTCTTCACGAAATTTGTCAATGTGTAGAAGCATTTGCCTCACTTCTGGATGGCGGCAGACCCCGACATTCAGCTTTTCTGCAAAATCTCCGGCACCAAATGCTCAGGCGTCTCCGCATGCAAAGCGCGGGTTAAAGCTGACTCCCAGGCCTGCCTTAGTTCAGACACCAAAGCTGACACCACACGATTGCCGTTGATCCTAATTGTCAGATTTTCAGGGACTGTGCGCCCGATCCGGTCAGCGCTTACTTTCCATTTTACAGCCATTCTTTTGATGTCATCGGCTTTTTTCGGGTCGCAGGTTATCACCACCCGGCCCGCGTTTTCTCCAAAAAGCGCCGATTCCCAAAATGATCCCTCGGCATTAAGGCTCACGTCCACACCCACACCCGCCAAAAAGCCCGATTCGGCAAGGGCCACCGCCAATCCACCCTCCGAACAGTCGTGCGCCGACTCAATCAACCCCTGTTGAATCAGTTCGCGCAGGCACTTCTGAAGCGCAGCTTCCTGCTGCAGATCGAGCGGCGGAGGAGCGCCCCAAACGGTACCCAATATTTCGCTGGCGTACTCAGAGGAGCCAAACACCGCCTCTTCGGCCGTGCCCGAAGCATCTTCGCCACCTAGCAGAACTATTTCGCGCTCCAGATGACGGAAGTGCATCGTCATGGCGCTCCGAACATCATCGAGAATCCCGACCACGCCCAACACCGGCGTAGGATAGATGCCCTCGCCCAGAGTTTCGTTATAGAGGCTTACATTGCCGCCGGTAATTGGAGTGTCGAGAGCCACACAGGCTTCGGAGATTCCATCAATGACCTGGGAGAACTGCCACATGATCTGGGGCTTTTCCGGATTACCGAAATTCAAGCAGTTGGTGGCGGCGACCGGCAGCGCACCTGTACAAGAAACGTTTCTGGAGGCCTCGGCCACCGCGTGCATCGCGCCCAATTTTGGGTCAAGCCAGCACCAGCGGCTATTGCCATCGAGCGACATGGCCAGGGCGCGGGTTGTCCCCTTGATGCGCATCACACCCGCCTCAAATCCTGGCCCTTCCACCGTGTTGGACTGCACCATGGAGTCATACTGCTCGAAGATCCATCTCTTGGAACAGATATTGGGCGATGCCAGAAGACGCTTGAGATCCTGGGTAAAGTCTCCGTTGGCCCTAAATTGGATGTGCGTGGGCTTTTCACGAGAAACTGGAGCAGTCCATGGCTGCATGGGGCGGTGGTATAAGGGAGCATCGTCCGTGAGCGCGGAGTTGGGAATATCGGCCACCGGAATGCCGTGTTCCAGCACCCGCAAGCGCCCGGTGTCGGTCACGCGGCCAACCACCACCGCGTCGAGGCCCCACTTCTCAAACACATCGAAGATCTCTTTCTCACGGCCACTCTCGGCCACCAGCAACATGCGCTCCTGGGATTCGCTGAGCATGATTTCGTAGGAGTTCATGCCGGTTTCCCGCTGAGGAATGTGGTCGATTTCAATCTCGATACCCACACCGCCGCGCGCTCCCATTTCGCAGGTGGAGCAGGTAAGGCCGGCAGCCCCCATATCCTGTATGCCGACGATGGCGCCGGTTTGCATGGCCTCCAGACAGGCTTCGAGCAGAAGCTTTTCCAAAAATGGATCGCCAACCTGAACATTGGGCCGCTTTTGCTCCGATCCCTGCGTGAACTCTTCACTGGCCATCGTGGCTCCATGGATTCCATCGCGGCCGGTTTTCGCTCCCACGTAGATCACCGGATTGCCTACCCCTGCGGCGCGCGCATAGAAGATCTGATCGCGCCGCACGAGGCCCAACGCGAAAGCATTCACAAGCGGGTTCTGCGAGTAGCACGGCGCAAATTTTGTCTCGCCGCCGAGATTCGGCACCCCGAAACAGTTGCCATAGGACGCAATACCGCTGACCACGCCCTCAAGAATAGAGTGATTGCGATCGACCGTGGCCCGGTCCGCGCCGCGCCCTTCGGCTGTGGGGCCAAAACGCAGCGAGTCCATCACGGCCAGCGGACGCGCACCCATGGTGAAGATGTCGCGAAGAATGCCGCCGACGCCAGTGGCCGCTCCCTGAAACGGCTCGATAAAGGAAGGATGATTGTGGGACTCGATCTTGAAGGCACAGGCCCAGCCATCGCCAATGTCGATGATTCCGGCGTTTTCGCCCGGGCCCTGCACGACCCGAGAACTTTTCGTCGGCAGGCGTTTCAGGTGAACACGCGAAGATTTGTAGGAGCAATGTTCGCTCCACATCACGCTGAAAATTCCCAACTCGGTTAGCGAGGGTTCCCGGTCAAGAGTTTTCTTGATCTTCTCGTACTCTTCCGGAGTAATCCCGTGCTCTTTAACGATGGCGGGGGTAATCGACACAGAATGAGTGATAGGCATGGTGTAAGCATTATTTTCGCATGTTTGAGGGGTTCGAGGATTGGCCGAACGCCCCACGCCGAACCAACGCCGGCGAGCGTGGTTGGCGGGGAAATCCTTTACACTGATGGGGAATGAAGTCGGTAATCATAGGGACGGCAGGCCACATCGATCACGGCAAGACCACCCTCGTGAAAGCTCTTACGGGAATCGACGCCGACCGCCTGGAAGAGGAGAAACGGCGTGGCATTACGATTGACCTCGGCTTTGCCCACCTGGAACTGAAGGCTGCGAGCGGAGAAAAACTGCGTCTGGGTTTTGTGGATGTCCCCGGCCATGAGCGGTTCGTCCGCAATATGCTCGCGGGCGTAGGAGGCATCGACCTGGTGTTACTGGTGGTGGCGGCGGATGAATCCATCAAGCCGCAGACGCGCGAGCACTTTGAAATCTGCCGGCTGCTCTCCATTCCACGAGGAATCGTCGTCATTACCAAGGCCGATCTTGTCGATGAGGACATGCTCAACGTTGCCAAAATGGAAATCGAGGAGTTCGTGCGCGGATCGTTTCTGGACGCAGCCCAGTCTCCCATGGTGGAGGTGAGCGCCCTCAACGGCGCGGGATTGGAAAAGCTCAAGCAGGAGATTGTCCGCTTGGTTGCTGAAATACCGGTGCGCAGCACGGAGGCATTTTTCCGGCTTCCCATGGATCGTGTCTTTGTGATGAAGGGGTTCGGCACGGTCGTGACGGGAACGCTGATCGCGGGAAAAGTTGGCAAAGAGGAGGAAATCGAGATCCTTCCGCAGCGCCGACGCGCGCGCGTGCGCGGCGTACAGGTGCATGGGAGCTCAGCAGAACAGGCCATTGCCGGACAGCGCACCGCATTGAACCTGGCCGGTGTTGAGGTCGAGGACATGGCACGAGGTATGACCTTAACGAATCCCGGCGTGCTCGAACCAACCCTGCGCCTTCATGTCCAACTCTCTCTGCTCAAGAGCGCCAAGCCACTGAAAGATCGCTCCCGGGTCCACCTTCACGCGTTTACCTCGGAGACCATTGCCGAGGTCGTGCTTCTCGAAGAAAACCCTCTTAAACCTGGAGCAACGGCCTTAGCGGAACTTCGGACCTCGGAACCGGTGCTGCTGCTTCCGGGAGATCGCGCCATTCTTCGGCAGTTCTCGCCGGTAGTAACGATCGGCGGCGTGGTGGTGCTCGATGCGTTTCCACTGCACCGGCAAAAGAAAGAGGCACGAGTCTCTTTCCTTCGCGGCATTGCCAACGGATCGCGCCAAGAAATGCTCTTGGCGCGAATCGCGCGCAGGGAGAGCGGCGGGCTCTCACTGGCGGAGGCCATACGGGAAACCGGCCTGCGGCCATCGGTGTTGCAAGCAGATAGCAAAGCTCTAGCGCAGCAAAAGAAAATCGTGCTCCTGGGCGACTTGATGGTATCGGCCGAGTCTTTCACCAAGGCCCGCGAGCGAATATCAAAGACTCTTGATGCTTTCCACAAGGCCAATCCGCTGGTGCGCGGAATGAGCAAAGAAGAACTACGCACCAAGGCCGGATTGCGGCCTGAAGTTTTGGAAGAGCTGCTGGCTCATCTCGTGCGCGAAAAGAAGGCGGAAGCGACGGGAGAGTTGGTGCGGCTGGCAGGGCGGGGCGTGGAGCTTAAAGACGATGAGGCAAAAGCCAAGAACCAAATTGAAAATGCCTTTGCGTCGGCGGGCCTGAAGGTGCCGACGATGAAAGAGGTGCTGGCAAAACTTCCGGTCGATAAAGACCGCGCCCACAAGCTCATCACCCTGCTGCTTCGAGATCGCATTCTCATAAAACTGACAGACGATTTGGTCTTTCATCAGACGGCACTACAGGAACTGCGGCGGATCATGACGGAATATAAAACAAGGTCCGCCAAGATCGACGTGCCTACGTTCAAAGAGCTGACCGGCATCAGCCGCAAATATGCGATTCCCCTCCTGGAATATCTGGACAACCAGCGTGTGACGCGGCGCGTCGGCGACGAGCGCGTGATTTTGTAGCCCTGAGCTGTAACTAAGCCGACAGTAGGAAACCGGTCCCTTCGCGGCCTTGGGCAGTGCTTCATTAGAAATATTACTAAAATATTACTCACATCCATTACTCATTGATTTCCCATTGATTTTGGAGGGCTTTTGAAGAAATGCAGAATTAGTAAAGTGTAATCGTTTGGCTCTTGCTATCAATGAGTTACGCTATTCAGGGCCTTCACTATGTAGGCTCACCCGTAATCAATGTTCCTCACCCCACTCAAGGGTTGAAAACCTAAGCTAAGCTATTGAAAACATTGTGCTCGATCGCAAGCGTTTGAAAGCGGAAGTTGCGGCCGTGATTCTTACAAACTCAAAATAACATCGGTGGAATAAATGCTGAATATACGAAACGCAGTCGTGAGCGATGTCCCTCTGATTCTGGATTTCATACGCAAGCTAGCCGTGTACGAACGGGAGCCTGACGCGGTAGTAGCAACCGAGCAAGATCTAGTGCGCGATGGTTTTGGCCCTGCGCCCAAATATCGCTGCCTGATTGCGGAATGGAGCGGCCAGCCCGCTGGGTTCGCCTTTTTCTTCCACAACTATTCCACTTGGCTGGGACAGCCAGGACTCTTTCTGGAAGACCTGTTTGTGCTTCCGGAGATGCGCGGTAAAGGAGCGGGCAAAGCCCTGCTGCAGCGCCTGGCGCAAATCGCGATTCAGGAGAATTGCTACGGCATTCGCTGGCTGGTTCTCGAATGGAATGAGCCTGCCCTGAAATTTTACGACCTGCTTGGCGCAAAGGTAATGGACGAATGGGAGACCATGCGGCTCGCCGGTCCCGCCTTGCGCAAGCTGGCAAACGGCGAGGCCTAAAGCAGAACGGAGCTATTTCTCGCGTGTAGGATAGATTCAAGGGATTGGACGCAAATGCGGTTTTGAGCTTGCATTTGTATTGGATCGGAGCAGAGTGAAGAGGGTAAAGATCATTGGGGCTGGATTAGCTGGCTGTGAAGCCGCGTGGCAGTGCGCCCAGCGTGAAGTTCCAGTAGAGCTTTATGAAATGCGTCCGGTCAAACCGACCGCGGCGCATAAAACCGGAGACTTTGCCGAACTGGTCTGCTCAAATTCACTCAAATCCGAGAGCGAGAATACCGCCCCGTGGCTCTTGAAAGAAGAAATGCGGCGCTGCGGCTCCCTGCTCTTAAAGCTGGCCCGCGAAACCCAAGTTCCCGCCGGACACGCCTTGGCGGTCGACCGGGACTTGTTCGCAAACAAAGTGACTGAGGCGCTAAGTCGAGAGCCCCTCATCAACGTGATTCGTGAAGAGGTAACGCGGATCGACGCGGGAGAAGAGGATTGCCTCACCGTGGTAGCCACCGGCCCGCTCACCTCCGATGCGCTTTCGCAAGAGATTGCGCGGCTCTCCGGAAGCGACCATCTCTATTTTTACGATTCGATCAGCCCCATTGTGGAGGCCGATTCCATTGATCTCTCCAAGGTGTATTTTGCGGCCCGCTATGACAAAGGCGATGCCGACTACATCAACTGCCCTTTCACACGGGAAGAGTACGACACGTTCTACGACGCTTTGACAGCCGCGCAGACGGTGGAGGGCCACGATTGGGAGAAGCTGAACTATTTTGAAGGCTGCCTGCCTATCGAGGAGATAGGCCGTCGCGGAAGGGACACTCTGCGCTTCGGCCCCATGAAACCGGTTGGATTAAACGATCCCAAGACCGGCAGGATGCCTTACGCGGTAGTGCAGCTTCGGCGAGAAAACCTGCGCGCGGATTCCTACAATATCGTGGGCTTCCAAAACCACTTGAAATACGGCGAGCAGGCCAAAGTGCTCCGTCTGATTCCGGGGCTCGAATCGGCAAAGTTCCTCCGTTACGGACAGATCCACCGCAATACTTATATCAACGCGCCTTCGCTCCTGACGGAATTGCTGCACCTGAAACTCCACCCCAACGTTTTCTTTACCGGTCAGATTTCCGGAGTTGAAGGCTATACCGAATCGATTGCCACGGGCATGCTGGCCGGGATATATGCTGCAAATATTGCCAGAGGACTGGCAGCCGCGCCTCCGCCGCGGGAGACCGCTCTGGGATCGCTGGTCCATTACATATGCCATGCAGCAGCTAAGAATTTTCAGCCCGCCAATATTACGTTCGACCTGTTGCCGCAATTGGACGAGCAAACCCGGCGCCGCATTCGCGACAAAAAACTACGCCATCGACAGGTTTGCGAGAATGCCCTCAAGGCATGTGCGCAGTGGTTCGAGCAGGTATCTGGATATGCGGTAAAGACCTAGGAAGAGGCAACGCAATGCTAGCCGAGAATCGACATGACCTGAGCGAGGCTCCTAGGATTATTGCCAGGATTTCGAAACCATGACGCCACAAGAGCTTGCCGAAAAAATTGCCGCGCTATCGACTGAGCAACAAGAGGCGGTGCAAAAATTCATCGCGTATTTGCAGAGAAAGAATCCCTCTTCCATCAGTTTCAGGGATGCTGTTGACGAATTCATGAATGAGCACTCTGAACTCATGCGGCTGCTTGCCCAGTGACCTACTACCCCACAGTTGGCGACATCTTGTATATACACAACCTCTCGATTCAAAAATGGGGAGGAAAATCGGGTGTGCGCGATGCGCATGGTCTGGCTGCCGCTGTTGGACGCCTGCACACCGGCTATTACGGGGATGCTATTGAGGAGGCGGCGGCTCTTTTTGAAAGCCTTTCGCAGAATCACCCATTTCTAGATGGCAATAAGAGAACAGCGATTGCCAGTACGGTAGCTTTCCTTGCAACCAATGGTTATCGCGTAGAGTTCATCGATTCAGAGGCTCACGCTCTCCTCCTGTCTCTGTATGAAGGCGTGGGCGTTTCGAAGGCTCCCATTGAATCCTGGTTGAGAAACTGCGCTCGGCATCTGTCTTAAGACGCTGCGTTGCACGCCCACAAATTGATTTTCGCCCCACCATCTCCTATCCTGGCAATGTGAAGTACCAAAGGCTACGCTTCCTCGCTTTCTTCTCCTCATTCCTTTTTGCGGTGAACGTGGCTCCCGCACAGGAAAGCACCACACCCGCAAGTTTCGACTGGCAAAAGGCGAAAGGGACCGTCGTTGACCCGGTGGCTTGCCTCGACGACGCGACGCAAAGTTATGCCCTGTATCTCCCTTCGAAATATTCGCCGGACCGCGCGTGGCCGATCCTCTACGCCTTCGATCCAATGGCTCGCGGTAAAGTTGCGGTCGAGGTTTACCAGCAGGCTGCGGAGAAATACGGCTATATCGTCGTAGGCTCCAATAATTCCAAGAACGGGCCAGCCTCGATCCAGACCTCTGCAACGCAAGCCATGTGGCGCGACACCCATCTTCGTTTTGCAATCGACAAGAACCGGGTTTATGCGACGGGCCTCTCAGGAGGCGCGCGCGCCGCTACGGCTTTTGCGCTCTACTGCTATACGTGCTCCGTGGCCGGAGTCATCTCTCATGGAGCGGGATATCCGCAAGGATATGGAAAGACGAACCCCAAGGCCGCCAACGAGACATTCGCCTATTACGCGGCCATCGGCGAAGCGGATTTCAATTATCCCGAGATTATGCTTTTGCGGCGCGAGAAGGAACGTCAAGAAGCGGCTTTCAAGGTGAAAATCTATCCTGGCCCGCATCAGTGGGCTCCGCCGAACATAGCGGAAGATGCCATCGAATGGCTCGAAATCAAGGCGATGCAGAGCGGCGTCGAAAAGACCGATCCGGCATTTGTGCAAACGATCCTGGAAAAAACGAAGGCAGAGGCTACCCAGGCGGAGCAGAATCACGACACGCTCCGCGAATACTATGCGCTTCGGTCGATCCTGAAGGATTTTCAGGGACTGGCGGATGTAACC
>Ga0070734_10000205_pt1 | contig 158573 bp, 151 predicted proteins | sample Coa_R1_8_FD_66444 | JGI IMG/M metagenome (GOLD analysis project Ga0070734, IMG submission 66444) | Surface soil microbial communities from Centralia Pennsylvania, which are recovering from an underground coalmine fire - Coalmine... | ecosystem: Environmental > Terrestrial > Soil >... | reverse complement strand
TACGACAACCGGCGGTACGTCGGCCCGCAGTACCCGCAGTACAACGACTGCCGGGATCCCAATCGCGGCGGCTGCCAGGCGCCGCAGCCCAACGATCAGCGCAACATTCACGACGACGGCAACAGTAAGTAGTCGGGCGCGAAATGTTGCCGAAAGGGCGCTTACGCTGGCCTAGAGGAGGATAAAACATATAACGATTGCCTTGTGAGCCTGTGAGGACGCCGGCGGTCGGCGCGGACGGGGACCGCCCCGGCGCGACGGAGACGGGCCGTCCCGGCAAGAAACCGCCCGGGTGCGGCCGAACAGTACTCTACGTGAGCCTTGCGCCCTCGTTCCGGATCCGGCCGGGTACCGTCCGCGACCTCGGAACCATCTGGACCTTGATTCGCGGCCTTGCCGCGTACGAGCGACGCCCGCACGCCGTCAAAGCCACCGTCGAGCACCTGCGCCGCGACGGCTTCGGGCGCCGGCGGTACTTCAAAACGCTGCTCTGCCTGCGCGGTCGCGAGCCCGTCGGGCTGGCGCTCTACTTCTTCGCGTACTCCACGTTCCTCGGGCGCCCGGTGCTCTACTTGGAGGACCTGTTCGTCGTACCGCGCCACCGCGGCAACGGCGCCGGCCGCGCGCTCCTCGCCGCGCTCGCCCGCACCGCGATCGCGGCCGGCTGCAGCCGCATGACCTGGAGCGTGCTGCGATGGAATCAACCGGCTATGGCCTTTTACCGGCGGCTGGGGGCGACCGACTATGATGCGTGGACGCTGATGTCCGTCGGCGGGGAGGCGCTCGTCCGTCTGGCGCAAAACGGCCGACCGGATCCCGCCCGGCGCGGCCGCCCGCCGCAACGGGCTCGGTCCGGCCGCGCCGGCGGGGTCAGCGCCGCGCCACGACGGTCCCGCCGAGCATCACCATCGCGGGCCGGCGCAGGACCCCGAGGTCGACCGAAGGATCGTCGGGCACCGCGATGATGTCGGCCGCGAGGCCCTCCCGGAGCGTTCCGACCTCGCCCTCGAGTCCCATGGCCGCGGCGGCACCCGACGTCGCGGCGGCGATCGCCTCGACGGGGCGCGCGCCGGACGCGACCAGCAACTCCAGTTCGCGGACGAGGCCGTCGAACGGGGTATACCGCCAGCCCGCGTCGGTGCCGGCGACGTAGCGCACCCCCGCGGCGCGCATGCGGCGGGTGTTGTCCAGGTTCCCGTCGTTCATGCGCCGCCATCGTTCCACCGCGGCGCGCTCCTCCGGGCCGGCGTCGGGCTTGTCCCGGAGGGCCTGGACAATGAAATCTCCCACGCACAGCGTCGAGGTCACGGCCGCCGCCCGTGCCACCGCGTCCGCCACGTCGGGCTCGTACCGCTGATGACCCGCGTCCTCCGTGAGGAACAACGCGTGCTCGATATGGTCCGCGCCGGCGGCGACGGCGTTGCGCGTGGCGGCCGCGCACGTGCAGTGGATGCCCACTCGCCGGTTGAAGCGGTGCGCTTCGTCCACCGCGGCCCGCAGCTCCTCGACGGTGTACGACGGCCGCGACGAGATCGTGCCGACGGTGCCGCCGCCGCTGGCCATGATCTTGACGTAGTCCACGCCGGACCGCACCAACCGCCGTACCATATGCCGCACGCCCTCCGGACCGTCGGCCTCGCCGCCGAAGTACCAGCAATGCCCGCCGGTCACCGTCATGGGGCACCGACACAAGAAGAGACGCGGGAGGACGGCGTAGCCGAGGCGCTGCGCGCGCCGAAGCTCGAGCGACGTGTCCCGCATGCTGCCGCAGTCTCGGAGCGTGGTGATGCCGGCCGCCAGCGCGGTCTGCGCGTTGCGCATGGCCATCGCGACGAGCGTCCCGTCCGCTTCCCGCACGGTGGTCTCAAACGGCGTGCCGTCGCCCGGCAGCGTGAGATGGACGTGGCAGTCGATCAACCCCGGCAACAACGTGTGCCCGGGGTATTCGAGCACCGGCGCGGCCGCCGGCCAGTCAGCGCGGAGCGCGTCGCCGGCGTAGACGCCGTGGATGATGCCCCGTCGCACGACCACCGTGGGCTGCTCAACGGGTGCAGCTCCGGTTCCATCTAAGAGTCGCGACGCGCGGATGAGTTGCCACTCGGGGGGAACGGTACCCACGGCGGACGGACCTCCGTAACGCAGTGGTAGAGTCGTTTCGCGCCGGGTCGGGACGGCACCTGCGCGGCGCCGGCAGGGAGGCCGGCGCCGCGAGCGAACCGACGGGTATGGGCCGCGCACGCGCCTCGGACCTGGACGTCACGATCGGGCAGCTCCCCGCGGGACCATCAAACGCGATCACCGACGTGCCGGGCGTGCGCGTCGGGCACCGGACGCTGATCGCCGACGGCCCGCGGACGGTGCGTACGGGCGTGACCATGATCGCGCCGCGCGACGGCGACATCTGGGGAGATTACGCGTTCGCCGGCGTGCACGTGTTCAACGGCTGCGGCGAGATGACCGGGGTGGCGTGGATCCAGGAAGCGGGGATGCTGGAGACCCCGATCGGCATCACGAACACCCACGCCGTGGGCGTGGTGCGCGACGCGCTCGTCGTGTACGGCGTCGAGCACGGGTACGTCCCGCGCTTCACCCTGCCGGTCGTGGCCGAGACATACGACGGCCTTCTGAACGACATCAACGCGCACAGCGTCACGCAGGATGACGCGCTGTCGGCCCTGCGCGCGGCGGCCGCCGGTCCCGTCGCGGAGGGCAATGTCGGCGGCGGCACCGGCATGCGGTGCCACGGGTTCAAAGGCGGCATCGGGACGTCGTCGCGGGTGGTGCGCGTGCCGAGCGGCACGTACACCGTGGGGGCCCTCGTCCAGGCGAACTACGGACACATGCGGCAGCTCAGAATCGACGGCGTCCCGGTGGGCCGCGAGTTGGCCCGCACGTGGGACGTGCCGGAGCGACGCGGGCAGCCCGCGGGCTCTATCATCGTCATCGTGGCCACCGACGCCCCGCTGCTCCCGGGTCAGTGCACGCGGTTGGCGCAGCGTGCGACGGTGGGGCTCTCACGCGTCGGCGGCCTGGGCCACAATTCCAGCGGGGATCTCTTCCTCGCGTTTGCCACGGGCAACCACCTGCCCGCGAAGGTGCCCGCGATGCACGAGCTGCGCATGGTGCCGCAGGCGCACCTCGACGTCTTCTTCGAGGCGGTCGCCGACGCGGTCGAGGAGTCGATTCTCAATGCGCTGTGCGCGGCTGAAACGATGACGGGATTTCGAGGCCTCACGGTCCCCGCGCTGCCGCTCGAGGAGGTGCGCGCGATCCTGACGCGTTACCGTCCCGCGGTGGCGCGGGGCGGCGGAGCTTAAAAGCCCCGGCCGGGGCCGATGCGCCAGTGCGCGGGGGGATGCGCTGGACGAGGCGTCCTCGGCGGCACCGGCCCCGCGGCCGGGTCAGGACCGGAACGGGCCGTCAGCCGCCGACGGGCACCCGGTGTTGCGGCGGCCGATCACCGCCGCTCGGAGCGTCCGGCGCGTGGACCTCGGACGAGCGCTGCACGCGTTCCTGCAGCAGCCGCACGTCCCGATCGAGCCGGTCCAGCCGCGCCCGGATCTCCGTCCACGACGGCTGCTGCTCCTGCGCGGAGGTCTTGAGACGCAGGAGCTCCTCGCTCATCACGCGGAGCGCCGCGTCCCGGTGGTGAATCTGCCGGTCGAGGACCATGCGGTCGAGCGACCCCGCCACCCAGCCCACTACCAAGGCGACGCCGCCCGCGACGAGCATCAGCATCGGCGTCACGCTATATCCGGGCGTTCCGGGGATGGACACGGCTATCGGCGTTTGCAGGACGGCGAGATTCAACTGTACGAGCACCGCATCTGCGACGAGCAAGACGACCACGACAACAGTCTGCACCATGGGCGCACTCCCAGACAAACAGACGCTTCCTTGGCTACGTATTTCCCCGCGGCCGTGTGGCCCTAACGACCGCACCGGCCCCGGCGCCTGGTTCAGGCGTCTCCGCCGGCCTCCAGCAGCAATCGCAGCGCGCTCGCGTTGCGGGCCATGGCGCCGTGCGCGTGGTTGTTGAACATCAGGAAGACGCGTTCGGCCTGCGCGCAGAGGCGCACCGCCGCCTTGGCCACCTCGTCGATTTCCGCGGCTCCGTACTCGTAGTCGTAACGTTCGTCGGTGCTCGCCCCCGCTCTGGCCCACCCCTCCCGGTTGCGGCCGTGCAGCCGCATAACCGCCCAGTCCGCCGTCACGGCTTCGACCCGCGGCATGAGCCACGGGAGATCGGGGAGGTCCGGGATCACGTAGGCGCACCGTTCGCGGGCAAGGCGTTCCAGCGCCTGCGGATGGCGCGACCAATCGCGATGCCGAAACTCGACCGCCACGCGGCAGCGGGGCAGCTGCTCGGTCCACCCGTGGACTTCCTCGAGCACCGCCTCAGAGTACCGCACGCCGGGCGGCAATTGGAACAGCACGTAGCCGAGCCGGCCCGCGGACGCGAGCGGCTCGAGAAACGCGTGGAACTGATCCCAGCACGCGTTCAAAAACTCCTCGGGGACGTCGCGGAGACGGACGTCGGCCGCGCGGAGCCGCGACGGCAGGAGCGAGGCGAGCCCCGGGGGGAGCCGGGACGCCGCCACCGCGTGCCCCGTGAACAGCCCGAACGCTTTCGCGTGCATGGTAAAGCCCGGCGGCGTGTCCTCCGCCCACCGGCGGCTGTACGCCGGCGGCATGAGCGCGAAATACGACGCGTCGATCTCGACGGTGGGGAACCGCGTCGCGTAGTAGCGGAGCCGCTCGGACGCGCTGCGAATACCGCGGGGATAGAAGTCGCTGCGCACGAACGACTTCTCGGACCACGAGCAGGTCCCGACGTAGATTCGGCCGCGAACCGGCCCGGGTTTGGATTCGTCGAGAAGCGAGAGCTGGCTCATCCGTCCTCGGTGCCGGCCGCGGCGGCCGCCGGCATCATCCGGGGAAGGTCCCCGCGGGACGGCGCGAATCCAGGCGCAGCCGTCTCGGCCGAGGCCTCTAACCTGCCGAGGCCTGCCGCCAGCTCCGCCAGGCCGAGGCCGCGAAAGGCCGGCCCGTACCGGTGAAGCTTGTTCACCGCCTTGCCCGCGAGGACGCGCGCGCCGTGCCGGTTCCCTTTCTCAGCGTGATAACAGGCCGCCGCCGCCTGAATGAGCCCGTGGTAGAATGCGCGGTCGTCCCCGCCCGAGCCGCGCCAGACGTCTTCAAAGTATTCGTGGCATTCGAAGAACAACCCGGCGTTGAACAGCGCAACGCCGCGCCACAGCTCCACGCTCATACCCGCGGGCGGCGGCTGGTCGAGCATCCGGAGCGCCTCGCCGAGGCGCGCGGTCTGCCTGCCAAAGTACCGCGCGTGGGCCGCGTACGCCGGCCTGAGCCGGAGCCGGCCCGCGGGCTGCTCGTCGAAGAGCCCGGTCCGGCAAAGCCGGTCCCGGACGGCGTCACCGTCCGCTCCGGCCGCGGCGGCGAGATCGGCGATGGCCACCGGACCGCCGCCCGCCCGCGCATACACCGAGAGCGCGTGTGCAACGGCGTGCTCGCTCGGGTCCCTGGCCGCGCGCAGCGCCAAGGCCGACAGCGCGTGCTTGAGCTCGACGTATCCGGCCGCGCTCACGAGCGCTCTACGCCGCGACCTCCCGGCCGAACGTGCGGATCGTCGCGCTCAACGCCTCCGGGTCGGCGGCCGGCGGCGCGCAGGCCGATGCGCTGCAAACGTACGCGCGGGGCGATCGGCCCGCGGCGGCGCCGGACGCCGCGGCCGCTTCGGGCATCGCGCCCGCGGCGGCGCCCGGATCGAACCGGTGCACGATCGCGGCGGGCCGGTACGCCGTGAGGGCCGCGGCATGCAACGCCTGAACGCGCGGGTCATCGGCCGGGCCGACGACCACCACGTGCAGCGGGGGATCGAGGTGCACGTCCAGCGCATAGGCCAGCGTCGCCGCGAACAATCCGTGCTCCACGGCGGCCGGCGCGCACGCGCGCAACGCCCGTTCCGCCGCGTCCCGGTACCGGCCGTTGCCGGTGATGGCGAAGAGCCGGTCCAGGACCAGCACCGCCACCGCGTTGCCGGCCGGCGTCGGCGTATCCTGGACCGGCACGTACGGTACGCGAAGCCCAGGCGCTTCCGAAGCACCGGCCACTGCGTCGTAGAACGCGCCCGCCGGTGTGGCGAAGACGGCCAGCAGATAGCTCGCCGTCTCCTCGGCGAGGCGGAGGTAACACGGCCGACCGGTGTGCTCGAAGGCGTCCAGGAGGGCTCGGGTCATCTGGACCTGATCGTCGAGCAGGCCGGTCCCGGCTGCGGCCCCCGCCACGTGGCGAAATCCCCGGTCGGGGTCGTGTGCCTCGCGCACGACGCGCTCGAGAGCCCGGAGCGCCACATCGCGCGCCGCGCCATCCCCGAGGGCCCGCGCCGCCTCCAGGAACGCGGAGATCATCATGCCGTTCCACCCCGCGTAGATCGTGGGGTCCACAAACGGCGCCGGGCGGCGGGCGCGCGCGTCACGCAGCCGCGCGGCCGCCCGGTCGAGCAGCCGAGCGACGTCCGCCGGCGGCCGGCCCACCGTCGCCGCGATCGCGTCGGCGTCGGCGGCCACGAACAGCACGTGGCGGCGGGGATCGTGGTGCATCTCGCCCTGTCCATCGAGGTGGTACGCGAGGCGCGCGACCTCGAACTCATCCGCGGGCAGGACGGCCGCCGCCTCGTCCCGCGTCCAGGTATAGTAGTCGCCGTCGTCGTGGAGCGAAATGTCCGCGTCCTGGCTGGCGTAAAAGCCGCCCGCCGTGGGATCCGCCAGGGTCGCGGTGACATACGCCACGATACCGCGCGCCGTGCGCGCCAGAGCCTCGTTACCGGTTGCCTGATACGCGTGGGCGAAGTTGCGCAGCAGCTCCGCGTTGTCGTAGAGCATCTTTTCGAAGTGCGGCACCGTCCACGACGCGTCGACGGAATACCGATGAAAGCCGCCGCCGAGCTGGTCGTAGACTCCGCCGCGCGCCATCTGCTCGAGCGTGCGGGTCACGATCAGGAGCGTCCCGGGGTCTCTCGTGCGGTCGTACCGTCGCAGCAACAGCTCGATCGCGCCGGCATGCGGAAACTTGGGCGCGCCGCCAAAGCCGCCGTTGCGGCTGTCGAAGGCCTGCGCGATGGCCTCGGCCACCCCATCCACCATCGCGGGCCGCAGCGTGTCGTCGGACGATCGGGCGTCGCCGAGACGCTGCAGCGTCTCGTGCAGCTCCTTGGCGTAGCCGTGCGCCTGGTCCCGTTTGGTTCGGTAAAACTCGGCCACGGCCCCGAGCACTTGCTTGAACCCCGGCCGGCCCATGGCACCGTCAGGCGGGAAATACGTGCCGCCGAAGAACATGCGCCCGTCGGGCGTCAGAAACGCGGTGAGCGGCCACCCGCCCTGTCCGCTGATCGCACCGACGGCCTGCTGGTAACGTACATCGACGTCGGGGCGCTCATCGCGATCGACCTTGACCGGGACGAAGTGGGCGTTGATGAGCGCGGCGATCTCCGGATTATCGTAGGATTCCCGGTCGATCACGTGGCACCAGTGGCACCACACGGCCCCGATGTCGAGCAGGATCGGCCGGTCCTCGGCCCGCGCACGTGCAAACGCTTCTTCCCCCCACGGGTACCAGTCCACGGCCTGCTCCGCCGCGGCGCGCAGGTACGGGCTCGAAGCGACATGAAGCCGGTTGGTCATGGCACCGTCCTCGGCAACGTCGGCACGCCCGTGTTTTTCCCGGGCACCGACCTTCAATTCCCATTATAAATCCCGGGTCGGTCGGGGAGCATGAATGGGTATAGATACGCGTCGCGGGGCAGGTCCGGGTGTGCGTGAGGAAAATTCGGGAGGCGCTCACCCCTCGGCGTTTCACCGTCTTCGACCCCCGCCGCCGGTGCCTACTGCCCGTCAGCCGTCCTCCGGAGTTACCCCCGAAGTACACTCGACCAGCTTTCGGCGTCCACGTGCGTGAGCGTTTGACTCGGCTACGTTGCCGGAGAGCTTGCGCCTCCATCCTCGCTTGTAGCACATTCCGTGACCCGCGGGCAATCCGGAAACTTCGTTCGCAAAAGTTCTGGACAATGTGGCTAGCAACGTGTGCATAAACGGTGGATAAGTCCTAAGAGCTCTTCTCTACGAAGTTCAGGCGGAGATTGGTGAGCAACGTCTCCATCTCCCGCCGCGGCGCATCCTCGAGACGACTGCGGAGTACCTCGAACACCGCCGCGTACGCGTCGATCGCCAGGCGCGCGCTCTCGAGATCCTTTTCCACCTTGCCCGTCGTCATGGACGCAACGAGCCCCATGCCCTCCCAGGCCTTGGCGGCCATCACGCCCAGCAGGGATACGAGCACCTCGCGAGTACCGAGCGCCCCGATCGGGACGGCGGACCGAGACGCCTCCTCCGCCGCGGACCCGTCGGGCGGCGTTCCCTCCTCGGGCTGCGTCTCGCGGTCCTGCTCATCCTGCATCGTGCTCACCTCGCCTGCGGCGTGGCGCACACCGGCTTCGGAGGGTGCGGCCGGCGCGTTACGATCGATCCAGCCGTTCGATCGTCCGGCACAGCGTCTGCGCGCCGCGTTCCACGTCGTCCCACGCCGTCTGCTCTCGTGGAGAATGGCTCACCCCGCCGACGCTCGGCACGAAGATCATGCCCGCCGGCACGAGGGCCTGCAAAATCTTCGCGTCGTGACCCGCCCAGCTCGGCATCGTCACGATCGGCCAGCCGAGATCCCCGGCGGCGGCCACGATCTCGTCCCGGATGCTGCGGTTGAGCGGGACGGGAACCTCGGAACGCCACGTTCGTGCGACTTCCAGGCTCAGGCCGTACCGGCCGGCACAGGCGCGAGCCTCCTCGTCGACGTGGCCGCAGAGCGCGTCGAGCAGCGCTCCATCCGGGCTGCGGAGCTCGACCGTCACCTCGGCGCGGTCCGGCACCACGTTGGTCGCGCCGGGCGCCACCCGCAGGCGTCCCACCGTCGCCACGGCCCGTCCCCCGGAGTCGCGCGCGAGTGTGCGCACGGCACCGACCAGGTCCGCGGCGCCCCACAACGCGTCGTGACGCACGTCCATGGGAGTGGTGCCGGCGTGATTGGCCTCGCCCACAAACTCGAGCACCGCCCGCGCGATGCCGACGATCGCATCCACGACGCCGAGCGGTGTGTCGCGCGACGCGAGGACCGGCCCCTGCTCGACGTGCAGCTCCAGGTACGCGGCCATCGGCATGGGCACGGCGCGCCGCGGCAGGCCGGTGTCGAACGCCCGGAGCGCATCCGCGGCAGACCGCCCCGCAGCATCGTGCAGCGCTTCCAGCGCGGGGGCGCGGCCCGCAATCCCGAGCGATCCGAGGCATCCCGTGCCGTACGACGTCCCTTCCTCTTCGGCGAATGCCAGGAGCAGCAGGGGATGCCGCGGGCCCACCGCGGCGTCCCGAAACGCCGCGGCGACCTCCACGGCGGCCACGACGCCGAGCGCACCGTCGAAGATGCCGCCGTTCGGCACCGTGTCGAGGTGCGAACCCGCCGCAATCGGCGGCAACGTGCCGGCCTCGCCCGGCACCACGCCGAAGAGATTGCCCCAGGAGTCCACCGCCGGCTCGGCCCCAGCCTCGCGCATCCAGCGTGAGACTCGGCGGATGGCGCCCGCATGCTCGGTCCCGTACGAAAAGCGGCTGACCCCGCCGTCCGGGGTGCGGCCGATCTCCGACAACTCGACGAGACGGTTACGCAACCGTTCTACGTTGATCTGCACCGCCACGGCGCTACCTCCGTGTTGATTTCAGGATCGCCGCTGCGGTGCGGCCACGCCGCGCACGGCTACGCGTTGATGATACCGAGGCTGGAGGCGAGCAAACAAGTCCCGCGCCCGCTAACGTGTGCGGGGATCCCAGATCTCGCGGAGACCGTCCCCGGCGACGTTCAGCGCGAACACCGTCACGGCGATCGCGATCCCGGGCCAAAACGAGAGCCACGGCGCCTGGCTCAGGTACTGCTGCGCGGCGTTGAGCATGGAGCCCCACGACGGCGTGGGCGGTTGGGTGCCGAGGCCGAGGAAGCTCAGGGTCGCCTCGGTGATGATGGCGCCGGCGATGGCCAGCGATCCCTGGACGACGATCGGGGCGAGGCTGTTCGGCAAGAGATGCCGCCAGATGATCCGGCTGTCCCAGGCCCCGATCGCGCGCACCGCCTCGACGTACTCGCGCTCGCGCTGCTGCAGCACCTCGGCGCGCGTGAGGCGCATGAAGACGGGCGCCAGGACGACGGCGATCGCGATCATGGCCTTGCCGAGGCCGGGGCCCAGAACCGCGGCGACCGCGAGCGCCAGAATGAGCGGAGGAAACGCGAGCATCGCATCCGTGAGCCGCATCAGCACGTCGCCGAGCCGCCCGCCGTAATACCCCGCCGCGAGCCCCAAGGGCAGCCCGGCCGCGATCGCCAGCCCCACGGAGATGACGCCGGCCTCCAACGACGCGCGGGCGCCGAAGACCAGCCGGCTCAGGATGTCGCGGCCGAGCTCGTCGGTACCCATGAGGTGGCGCGCGCTGGGCGCCTGCAGGTACGCGGTGAAGTCCGTCTTGATCGGCGAAAACGGCGCCACCCACGGGGCGAAGGCGGCCGCCAGGACGATGAGGACGAACAGGGCCAGGCCGCCGGCGGCCAGGCGGTTTCGAGCGAAGCGCCGGAGGAGGTGACGGAAGCCGCGCGGAGCCGCCGCGGCGCGCTTCGCCGCGCGCGGTGCGCCCGGCAGGGCAACGCTCACGACCGTCCTCCGGCGAGCTTGATGCGGGGATCGATCAGCGAGTACACGATGTCCACGACGAGGTTGATCAATAGGATCGCCAACGCGCTGAACAACACGACACCCTCGAGCATGGGGTAGTCCCGGCCGTAGATGGAGTTGATCGTGAGCTGCCCCAGCCCGGGGACCGCGAAGATCGTCTCCGTGATCACGGCGCCGCCGAGCAGCGTGCCCATCTGGATGCCCATGACCGTGATGACGGGAATCACCGCGTTCCGCAGCGCGTGCCGGATCACGACGACACGCCCTCCGAGCCCCTTGGCCTTCGCCGTGCGCACGAAGTCCGCGCTCAGCACTTCGACCATGCTGCTCCGCAGCTGCCGCATGACAACCGCGGCGAGCACGAGGCCGAGCACGCACGCCGGCATGAGAAGGGCCCGGAGGTTGCGCCCGACATCCTGGTAGAGCGGCGTCCACCCCGAGGCCGGGAGCCAGTGGAGGTGGACGGCGAACAGGTAGATCAGCATGATGCCGAGCCAGAAGTTCGGGATGCTGAGGCCGACCAGCGCCGCGGCGGAGGCCCCGTAGTCCGCGGCCGTACGCTGCCGCCACGCCGCGACGGCGCCGGCGGGGATCGCGATCGCCCACGCCACGATGAGTGAAGCGGCCGTCAGTTCGCCGGTGACGGGCACTTTCTCCAACACGGTGGCCAGCACCGGCCGGTGGTCCTTGAAGGAGTATCCGAAGTTGCCGTGGAGCATCCCGCCGACCCAGCGGAGATACTGCACGTAGACCGGTTGATCCAGCCCGAGCTCGTGGCGGAGCACGGCCACCGCTTCGGGCGGCGCTTCCTCGCCGAGAAACAGGCGGGCCGCGTCGCCCGGAATCAGATTGATCAGCGCGAAGACGATGAGGCTGACAAAAAACAGCACGGGGATCATGATCAGCAGCCGGCGGGCGAGGAAGCGAATCATCGAACGCGCAACGACGCGGCCGGACGGGAACCCGTCCGGCCGCCCAGCCGTTACGAGAGCCAGACCGCGTGAAAGCGCATCATGCCGTCCGGGACATGCTCGTATCCGTGGACCTTGGCGGACATCAGCTTGTATTCCTTCGGGAAGTACAGCCACACGTACGGCATGTCGTCCGCGAGGATGCGGGTCACCTGGCTGTAGGCGCGGCGCCGCTGGTCCATGGACTGCAACACGCGAGCGGCGTCGAGCAGCGTCTGCACCTGGGGGTTGGTGTAGCCCGCGTCGTTGAACGATCCGATCCCTGACTGCGTGACGAACGGATAGATGTCGAAGTCGGGGTCCGGCCGGCCGCTCCACCCCAGCAGGGCCGCCTGGTGCTGCAGCTTGTCCGTCACGTCGAGGAGCTGGCCAAACTCGATGATCTGGATCTTCGCCTGGATCCCCGCGTCCGCGGCCATCGATTGGACGGCCTGCGCGATCGCCTGTGCCTGCTGCCCCTGAACCGCCAACAGCGTGAACTCGAAACCGCCGGCGTGCCCGCCCGCCTGCAGGCGTTCCTTGGCCTGGCCGATGTTGCGGGGCGGTATCTTCCACGTCGGGTCGTATGCGGGCGTGCCGTTCGGGAAGAACGAGTACGAGGGAAAGGCCGCGCCCTGCAGCACCACGTTCGCGATCGCGTTGCGGTCCAAGCTCGCGCTGAACGCCTGGCGCAGCGCCTTGTTGTCGAACGGCGGTTTGGTGACGTTGAGCCAGATGCCCTGCCACGAAAAGGCGCCGTGCTCGCTGAGCCGGTACGACGCGCCCGGTTTGCTGGAGTCCTGCGCCAGCTGCTTCACCTGCGGCGCCGGCACGATGTTGATGATGTCGACGTCGCCCGACTTGAGGTTCGCCACGCGCGCGTTGTCGTCGGGGAACGGCCGGAAGATGACCTGATCGAGGTAGGGGAGTCCCTTCATCCAGTAGTTCGGATTGCGCTTGAGCGTGATGTGGTCTTGCGGTATTTTTTCCACGAACGAGAACGGGCCGGACCCCACGGGGCGCAGCGCGAAGTTGAGCCCGTCCTTCTCCGCCGCCGCGGGGGAGACCATCATCCCCGCGCGATCGGTGAGGACGTACATGAGCGGGCTGTACGGCCGCTCGAGCTTGATCTGCACGGTGGACGGATCGGACGCCACGACCTCACTGACCGGCGCGATCTCGCTCTTGCGCGCCGAGGGAAACTTCGGGTCCCGCATCCGGTTGAAGTTGTACACGACGGCCTGGGCGTTGAACGGCGTCCCGTCGTGAAACTGGACGCCTTGGCGGAGCTTGAGCGTGTACGTCCGGCCGTCCTGTGACACCGACCACGAGGTCGCGAGCATCGGCACGATCTTGAGGTCCGCGTCCGTGTCGACGAGCTTGTCGTAGAGGCTCTGATAGACCTGCCTGTCGACCGCGGCGGTCGAACGGTGCGGGTCCAGGTTCGGCGGGTCCGCGTCGAGCCCGGCCCGGAGCGTGCCGCCCCGCCGGCCCCCCTGCGCGGCGAACGCGGGAAGCGCCCCGACGGTCGCACCGGCCAAGCCCGCGGCCAGTGCCCCCGCGGCTCCGCGCCGCAGCAGATCGCGCCTCGTGATCCTGCCAACCACAGCCCGCGACGACGCCACCATTCCACCCCCCCTGGCACGGCCGAAATCGCGTTCCCCCGTATTCACGGCGTCCCGGCAAAATCCTCCGCCGCGCGTGCGGAGAGACCGCTTCGTTACACCATACGCGCGCTCGGCGGCCGGAAGTTCCTGCGGCGGCACGAAGGGCGCAGGCATCAGAGGCACGGGCCGCGCCGCCGAGCGAACGCGCGACCGGGGAACACGTGCACCGGCAGGGCTATCCGAAATTCTCCCGGCAGAAGCCCCTGACACGCTCAAGGCGTTGCAAGACCAGCCGGTCGTCGCCCGCGCCGAGCGAATCGGGCACCAGCTCAACGGTCACGGTGCCGCGAAATCGGCGCGCGCGCAAGGCGCCGAGAAACGATCCGAGCGGCAGCCGCCCGTCGCCGGGCAGGCGGTGCTGCTCCCCGTTGTAGTCCGACAGGTGCACGTGAGCCACGCGATCCGCGACGGTGGAGTAGGCGGTGAGCAAGTCGGCGTTCCACGTCCCGACGTGCGTCGTGTCGAACGCGATCGCGGGGAAGCGAAGGAGATCGCGGGGTCGTGCGAAGTCGAAGAGGTTGACCGACCACGCTCCCGCGATCGGATGGCGGGGCATGTTTTCCACCGCGATGGTCACCCCGGCCACCGTCTCATACGCCGCGAGGTCGCGCTCGAGCCATGCACGGTAGCGTGACCGGCGCGGCAGCGGCGTGAGCGCCGATATCGAGAAGAACGGCGGGCGGCGGACCGCGAGCCAGCGATACCGGATCGGCGGGTGCACTACGACCGTGTGCGCGCCCACCGCCCTGGCCAGATCCACCGACCGCCGCACGCGGTCCACCTCGTCCCCGCCCCAGCCGCCCAACCCCGGGCGCGACGGCGCGTGGACGGCCACGATCGGCAGCCGTACCTCGCGGGCCAGCGCCGAGAGATAGGCCGGATCCCGCGTGTCCCACCGGTCGTCGACCATGAGCTCCAGGCCATCGAAGCCCGCGGCTGCGGCCAGGCCCGCGGTACGCCGGGTTCCGTACGTGAACAATGAGCCGGTGGACAGGGCGATCATCGAGCCACTACAGCCGACCGCCGATGGTCACGGGGGGATGCCGCGGCCCCGTCGAGCGCACCGTTCCGGCTACGTGCGATGGGCCTGGGCCGCGCCGGTCGCCCGGGCGCGGGTCGCGAGCCGATCGCGCCTGCCCGGCGCCGTGGATCAATGCGTGGGATGGGCCTTCGTATGCGCGAGCAGGCCGCCCGCCAGGATGTGACCCCGCTCCCGGGCGTTCAGCGTCAGCGCGACCTGGAACGAGGTGCCCTTCGTCGTGTTCTTCACCTGCAGGCGCTCGGCGCCCGCCTCGACCTGCTTCCGCACATCGGCGATCTCCAGCACGTCGCCCTGCGCCACGGTGTCGTGGTCCGCGGGGTCCACGAACGTCATGGGCAGCAGGCCCCAGTTGATGAGGTTGGCGCGGTGGATGCGCGCAAACGCCTTGACGATCACCCCGGTCACGCCGAGAAACATCGGGGCGATGGCCGCGTGCTCACGGCTGCTCCCCTGCCCGTAGTTGGCGCCGCCCACGATGAACCCGCCCGGCTTTTGCTTCGCACGCGCGACGAACTCCGGGTCCACGCGGTTGAACACGTACTCGGCGAGCTTGGGGATGTTCGACCGGTACCGGAGGATCTGCGCCCCCGCCGGCATGATGTGGTCGGTGCTGATGTTGTCTCCAAGCTTGATCAGCACCTCCCCGCGAAGCGTGCCGCTGAGCGGTCCCTTGAGAGGGATCCCCTTGATGTTGTCGCCCTTGACGACCGCAAGGGCGCGGGATTCCGCCTCGCGCGCCGGCGGCACCAGGCTGGCGTTCTCCTGAAGCAGACGGCTCGGCTCGTGTTGGCGGGGCGCCTGGACCCCGAGCGTGCGCGGGTCGGTAATGACGCCGGCGATCGCCGTGGCCGCCGCGACCTCGCTCGAGCTCAGGTACACCTCGTCGTCCCGCTGCCCCGACCGCCCCTTGAAGTTCCGGTTCGCGACGCGCAACGACTTCATACCCTTGGCCGGTACGTGCCCGACGCCGATGCAGGCGCCGCACGTCGCCGCCTCCACGCTCACGCCGGACGCGATCAGCTCCGTCAGCCACCCCTCCCGCGCCAGCTCCTCGACGTCGAGCCGGCTGCTGGGGTGCACGAAGAACGTCACGTCCGGGTGAACCTTCCTCCCCTTGAGGATCTCGGCGAGCGCTCGGAGATCCATGTAGGAGCCGTTGGTGCAGGAGCCCACCATGATCTGATCGATCTTGACGCCCACGGCCTCCCCGACCGGCACGACGTTGTCCGGGTTGCTCGGCAGCGCGACGAGCGGCTCGATGCGGCTGAGGTCGATCTCGATGGAGTCGTCGTAGTCGGCGTCGGGCTCGGGCACGACCTCGCGCCAATCCCCCTCCCGGCCGATCCTCTTCATGTACTCGCGTGTCGCCCGGTCGGACGGGAAGATGGACGTCGTCGCGCCCAGCTCGGCGCCCATGTTGCAGATCGTCACACGCTGCTGCACGTTGAGCGACGCCACGCCGGGACCGGCGTACTCGAACACCTTGCCGTACCCGCCGCTCGCGGTGTTCCGGCGGAGCATCTCCAAGATGACGTCCTTGGCCGTGGACCACGGCGGGAGCGCCCCGGTGAGATGCACCCGCGTCACCGCGGGCATCGTCAGGTAGTAGGGTCCGCCCCCCATCGCGACCGCGACGTCGAGGCCGCCCGCGCCCATCGCGTACAACCCCATACCGCCGGCGTGCACGGTGTGGCTGTCCGCGCCGAGCGCGGTGTCGCCCGGGCAGGCGAAATGCTCCTGGTGGATTTGGTGGCCGATCCCCGCGCCCGGCTTCCCCCACCAGAGGCCGTACTTGCGCGCGGCCGTCGCAAGATACACGTGGTCCTCGGTGTTCTCCTCGCTCACCTGCAACACGTTGTGGTCGCCGTAGACCGCGGCGACCTTGCACCGCACGCGCTCGAGCTGCATCGCCTCGAAGTGCATCATCGCCGCGGTTCCCGTGATGTCCTGGATCAAGATCTCGTCGATCCGGATGCCGATCTCTTCGCCGGCCGCGAGCCGGCCGTCCGCGAGATGCGCCTTGAGAATCTTGCGTGTGACGCTATCGCCCATTGCCCTGCCTCCTGAGCATGCCGGTACCAGGCGTGCGCCCGGCTCTGCTTCCATTATACCGGCCGGGCGCCCGACCCAGCGGGCGCTACGACCCTAGGTTTCGCGCGCCGCGGCGACCGCCGCGCGGATGTTGGCCTCCGGTGTATCGACCGGCATGACGCAGCCCGTCGTGACGATATGCCCTCGGCCACCGGTATCGGCGATCGCGCTCTGGACCTCGCGGGCAACCGCTTCCGGCGTCGCCTCGGCCAGCGTGTTCCACGCATCGAGGCCGCAGGCCAGGCACGTGGAGACACGAGCACGGGCCTCGGCGATCGTGGGCGCGGTCTCACGGGCATGCCAGTTGAGGATCTGGATCGGGTAGTTTGCCACCAGGTCGAACATTACGTTCTGGCCGTGAAGATGCAGGAACACCAGGCCGTCTCCGGCCGCCTCGAGCACGCGCAGGTCGTACGGCCGGCCGAACTCCTCGTACTCCTCCACGGTGAGCAGGTCGGTCGTGGCCATCTGGGTGGAGAAAAACACGCCGCCGGCGCCCGCCCCCAGCACTTCGCGGACGAACGCCGCGGTGACGTCGGCGATGATGTCCAGCCCGTGGTGCAGTGCGTCGGGGTCCTCTCGCAGATAGCGCACGGTGGCCTGCTCCCCCGCCAGCGTCCGGGCGATGCTGAGCGGGCTGAAGACCGTCTCCAGCACCGGGACCTCGCGGCCGACCGCTTCCGCGATCAGCCGGATCGCGTGCTGCTCCCGCCCGTACGCGCCGTGGCTGAGGTCGAGCCGCTTGAGACGCGCCCAGTCGGCCGCCTTCTTGATCGGGCGGTCCGCGTAATGGCGGACGCCCTCGCGGTTCGGCTTGTAGCCGGCGCGCAGCCCCCAATCGTCACCGTAGTAGCCGCTGGCGGGCGTCACCTTCAGCAGGTCCGGGTCGTAGGCGCGGTAGTGCGCCACGTGCGCCGCCGCCATCCGCTCCGCCCGCTGATCGTCGCCCGGGAAGTGCCGCCACACGGCGATGGGCACGTGGTCCGGCCGGCCGCCGCGCACCGCCACCTCGATCCGCTCTCGATGCGTCATACGCTCCCTCCCTCCGCCGGCCCCGGCGCCGCCGCACCGGGAGTCTGACCGGCCTCCGCCGGGGCCCGCAACATGCCCGTGACGGCGTCCACGCGCGCCCGGTCGGCGTAGATCTCGTGAAGCGTGTCGAGCGTGATGTTGCCGCCGCTCAGGATCAAGACGACCGTGCGACCGCGCAGGCCGTCCCGCAGGCGGAGCGCCGCCGCGGTGCTGGCCGCACCGGCGCCCTCGGCGGTCTGCCGCACGGCTTCCGCGAGCACGAGGACGGCCCGCCGCAACTCCTCGTCGCTCACGAGGACCGCCTCATCGAGGTGCGCTCTCAGGATTGCGAGCGGCAGCGCAAACGGCACGCGCGTGGCGATCCCTTCGGCGAACGTGTGCATGCGTTCGAGCCGCACCATCCGGCCCTCGCGCAGCGACCGCTCCACGGGGTTGGCCCCTTCCGCCTGGACGCCGATCACGCGGACCCCGGGGTTGAGCATCTTGGCGACGATGCAGTGCCCGCAGGCCCCGCTGCCGGCGCCGATGGGAACGATGATGAGGTCGACGTCCGGCACTTCATCGAAGACTTCCAGGCTCGCGGTGCCCACGCCCGCGATCAACAGCGGCTCGTTCGCGGAATGCACGTACCGGAGGCCTTCGGACGCGGCCGTGCGCTCCGTCCACTCCCGGGCCTCGTCGAAGTCACGCCCTTCCAGGACGACCTCGGCCCCGAGCGCCCGCATCGCGGCGACCTTGAGCGGATTGTTGCCGCGCGGCGCCACGATCGTCGCGCGCACGCCGAACACCCGCGCCGCGTAGGCGATCGACTGTCCGTGGTTGCCGGTGCTGGCCGTGATGATGCCGCGCCGCCGCTCCTCCGCGGTCAGCGCGTGCACGAGGTTGATGCCGCCACGGACCTTGAACGCCCCCGTGGGCAGGAGGTTCTCACACTTCACGAACACGCGGGCGCCCAGCAGGCGTTCCAGCGCGGGTGCGCGCACGAGCGGCGTGCGGGACAGGTGCGGCGCGATCACGCGGCGGGCCCGAACAACGTCGCGGATCGTGGGCAGCGGTCCGGTCCAGGCTTCGTCCGGCATCGTCGAGTCGCTCATGCGGCAGACGTGGTAAAGGTCTACGGTGTGCTTCGGCGGCCGCCCCAGCGAGTCCCGCGCCCGGCGCCCGGGCGTGCCAGCGTGGGGCCGCGCCCTAGTACGTCATCGCATTACTTCGACAAGGCCTGGTGCCGGGCGGACCTGTCCTTCGCTCCACGCACCGACGCCTGACCAACGCCGTGCCTTCGCTTCGTCCGCAGCGCAAGTAAAGTGATACCACGCAGCTGTAAGCATCGCGGGCGTTGACCGGAGGCGGCTCAAGCCGCCGGAGGGGTCGAGGCCCTCATTGGACTCCATTCGTGAGGGCCGAGACCAACCCCGCTCCGGCCATGCCCGCCCGGCCCGTCTACCTCGCCGCACATACAAGGTGAGGCACTAGCCCCCGCGCGCCGGCATGAATTGTGAGATCAGCAGCGCGATCGACAGCGCGATCATGATGGCGGTCGTCAGCCAGGCGATGACGTTGAACGCGTGGGAGTTGGTGTACCGTCCCATCAACTTCTTTTGATTCACCAAGAGCAGCATGAAGACGAGGATGAACGGGAGCAGGACGCCGTTCGCCACCTGCGACAGGAACAGGATCTGCAGCAGGGGCGCGCGCGGGAGCAGCACGACCACGCACGCGATCACGATGAGCGCGATGTACAGCCCGTAGAAGACGGGCGCCTGGCGCACGCTGCGGTCCACGCCCGCCTCGAACCCGAGGGACTCGCACACGTAGTGCGACGTGGCGAGGGGCAGCACGGACGCCGAGAAGAGCGAGGCGTTGATCAGCCCGAGCGCAAACAGGGCCGCCGCGTATTGCCCGGCGAGGGGACGCAGGGCCAGCGCCGCGTCCTTCACGGTCTCCACGTGCACGTGGTGGGCAAAGAGCGTCGCGCCGCACGCCACGATGATGAACCATGCGACGACGTCCGTCATGATGGAGCCGACGAGCACGTCGGTGCGGGTGTAGCCGTACTCCTTCGTCGTGATGCCCTTTTCGACGACCGACGACTGAAGGTAAAACTGCATCCACGGCGCGATGGTCGTCCCGATGACGCCGACGAACATCGTGAGGTAGTCGGCGCGGAAGCTGAAGCTCGGCGTGACCGTGGCCCGCAGCACCGCGCCCCAGTCCGGGCGCGCGAGCAGTCCGGAGACGACGTACGCGAGGTAGAATGCGCTGGCGCCGAGGAAGATGCGCTCCACGGAGCGGTAGGTCCCCTTGACGACCAGGATCCACACCGCGATCGCCCCGATCGGCACGAGGACGTACTTCGACACCCCGAAGATCTCGCCGCCGGCGGCGAGCCCGGAAAACTCCGCCATGGTGTTCCCCAGATCGGCGAGGATCAGCGCGAACATCGCGAACGCGGTCGCGCGAACGCCGAATCGCTCGCGGATGAGGTCGGCCAACCCCACGCCGGTGACCGCCCCGAGACGCGACGCCATCTCCTGGACGACGTACAGCGCGATCGTGACGGGGATCATCGTCCACAGCAGACCGTAGCCGTAGCCCGCACCCGCGAGCGAGTACGTGGTGATCCCGCCCGCGTCGTTGTCGACGTTCTGGGTCACGATCCCGGGCCCCATGATCGCGAGAAACACCACGAGGCGGCCCACCGCAGCGCTCCGGGTCGCGCGGCGGAAGAGTGGGAGCGGCAAGCTCATGCCCGGTCGGCTCCGCTCCGCGCGGCCCGCCGCCGGGAGAGGTCGACCCCGCCGCCGAGCTTGCGGGGTCCGTACTCCTCGAGGAGGATGTCGATCACCTGATCCACGGTGACGACGCCGATGAGCCGTCCGCTCTCTTCGACGACCGGCACCGCGAGGAGGTCGTACTTGACCAGCGTCGCGGCGACGTCCGGGGCGCTGACGTCGGGACCCACCGTGATGACGTCGCGACGCATCACCGCGGAGACCTGGGTCTCCGGCCGCGCCGCGATGAGCGCGCGGATCGACAGCACGCCCACGAGCCGCTCGTGACCGTCCACGACGTAGAGGTAGTTGATCGCCTCCTCGTCGGGCTGGGTTTCCCGGAGACGAGCGAACACCTGCTCCACGGTCATCGACTCGGCGAGCGCGATGTACTCCGTCGTCATCGTCCCCGCGGCGGTGTCCGGCGGGTACTGCAACAGGCGGCTGACCTCTTCCGCCCGCTCCTCTTCCATGAGCGCGATGAGCTCCTCGGCGCGGGCCTCCGGCAGCTCGCCGAGCACGTCGGCCGCCTCGTCGGGCGCCATCTCTTCCAGGATGTCCGAGGCCCGCTCGCTCGGGAGCTCCTGGATCACCGTCGCCTGCACGTCCGGCTCGGCTTCCTCCAACACGTCCGCCGCGCGCTCGTCCGGCAGCGCGGTCATCATCTCGACGCGCTCGTCGCGGTCCAGTTCCTCGAGCAGGTCCGCCAGGTCGGCGGGGTGGATGTCCTTGAGCTTCTGCCGGGAGATGCTGAGCTTGAGCGGTGTCATCGTCCCGCCGAGGACAGCCACGAGATTCCAAGGGATGACGCGCACGGCGAGCGTCCGCCCGGCTCGGGCCAGCATGCCGCTAACGAACGGCTCGAGCCCCAAACGGCGCAGAATCGCGCGCGTCCCGACGTCCGCCCCGACGACGCGCACCTCCGACCCGGTCTGCCGCAGCTCGATGTCGTTGACCCGCACCACCTTGATGTCGTCCGTGTCGACGACCTGGCCGTCGAGGATGTCGTCGCGCAGCAGAATCTCATCCGGCTGCAGCGGCCGGGGCGAGAGATGACGCCGCTCCACCTTGAGCCGGATGCCCGACGCCGTGAGCTCGGCCACAGCATCCCAGGGAATGATCGCCACGCGGCTGCGGTCGCCCCGGAGCAGGATCCCCGTGATGCGGGGGAACCGCTCCGTGCCGTGGTAGATCACGAGATCCGACACGGTGTCGAACGCATCCCCGGTGGCGTCGTACACCGGTTTCCCGATCACCTCGCTCAGGTAGCCCACGCCCCGCTCTCCGCGGTCAATTTCATCCGGTGCATGTACGTCGTGAATCCCAGACGCTCCCAAAACCTCACGGCGTCCGGGTTGCCCACGGCGACCGTCAACTCCACGAGGGATATCCGCCGGCCGCCGAACCACCGCAACAGCGCCTCGACGACCTCCCGTCCGATCCCGCGTCCCCGGCGTTCCGGAAGTGTGTAGACGTCCTGGATCCAACCCCGGCGCTGCTCCCGAAACGACAGCGGCAGCACGTGGATCCGGCCGAGCGCGAACGAGACGATGCGATCGTCCTCCACGCCCACCATGACGCAGGCATCCGCGCTCTCGATCGTCTCGCGCAGGAATGCCGCGTACTCCCGCGAGGCCGGGCGAGTCACGGCGAGTGCAGGATCGAGCGCGCCGTGATGCGCGGCAAGGGCCTCCCACAATGGCAGGACATGCGGGATGTCGCGGAGCGTGGCAGGCCGGACCTGGACGTGCGCCGTCATCGCGCGCTCGCCATCTTACATTCCGCCTGCCGGCGCGCGCTCCTGCCGGCCCCCGGCGCGCCGGCGCCGCGCTACGCTCACCGGTCGCGGGCAAACACTCGGTTAAGATCCGCGAAAGGCTCCGCGCACACGGCCACTCCCGGAGGGAACGCAGCCGGCGCGGCGTCGAATACGGGGCGGGTATGCCTGCGTTGTCGGAGTATGTCTGCGCCGCGCTGCGCGCGGTGGGCGCCGCGGGGGCGATCCAACGAGCGTTGCTCGGGCGGACGCACGTGGATTACAAGGGCCCCCAGGATCCCGTCACCGAGGCCGATCGTGCCGCGGAGCGGGCGATCCTCGAGGTCCTGCGCGAGGCGTTCCCGGGGCACGCCTTCATCGGCGAAGAGGGCGGGCGCGTGGGCGCGTCGGAGTACACGTGGCTGATCGATCCGCTCGACGGCACCCATAACTACGCCCATGCCTTCCCCTGGTTCGCGGTGAGCATCGCGCTCAGGCACGGCGCCGATCTCCTCTGCGGCGTCGTGCTCAACACCATGCTGCGGGAGGTATACGCGGCCGAACGCGGCACCGGCGCGTTCGTGGCGCCCGTGGAGACGCCGTACGAGGACACGGATTGGACGAGGATCCCGGGGTGGCGCAGGATCCGGGTGTCCCCGACCGCTCGCCTGCAGGACGCGACGCTGTGCACCGGGTTCCGCCACCCGTTTGAGCCGGAACGGATCAACCTGGACCACTTCACGAACATGCTGGGGCGCGCGGCGCGGGTGCGGGAGATCGGCTCGGCGGCGCTCAGCCTGGCCGCGGTGGCCCACGGCCGCATCGAAGGCTACTGGGAGATCGGTCCGCGCGAGTGGGACTTTGCGGCAGGGATGCTCCTCGTCGCCGAGGCCGGCGGCCGGACGACGGACCTGCGCGGCCGGCCCGCCGAGGCGGGACGGCGGCAGATCCTGGCCACGAACGGGGCGATCCACGACGAGGTCGTGGCGCTCCTGGCCGAGGGACGCAGCGCGCTGGATTGAAAGGCCCGAGCGCGTGGGCCGCTCGCCGCGTTGCGCGCAGACGCGCTCCTTAAATTGACACCAATTCGAGGCCCGGCTACATTGAGAATCGTGACGTGCCGTTGAGTCCGCGTGAGGCCGCCCGCCGGACCCGCACCGTGCGTAGGGTCGCGGCCGCCGGCGGCGCCCGGCCGGCGACGCGCCGCGGGCAGGTGCCGGCGGGACGCGGGCTTCCGCGGGAGACCGTGGCGGCGCGGAGCGGGCGCGCACTCGAGATCGTGCGCCGGCTCCGGGCACGGTATCCCGAGGCGCGCATCCCCCTGCGGCACACGAACCCCTTCCAGCTCCTCGTGGCGACGATCCTGTCGGCACAGTCGACCGATGCGCAGGTCAACCGCGTCACGCCCACGCTCTTCCGGCGGTACCGGGCGCCCGCCGACTTCGCCGGCGCGCCGGTCCGGGAGCTGGAGGGGCTGATCCACAGCACCGGGTTCTTCCACGCCAAGGCGCGGGCGATCCAGGCCTGCTCTCGCGCGCTCCTGGAGCGTTACGGCGGCCAGGTGCCCCGCGCGATGGACGCCCTGACAACCCTGCCCGGCGTCGGGCGCAAGACGGCGAACGTTGTGCTGAGCGGCTTCGGCATTCCCGGCATCGTGGTGGACACCCACGTGCGCCGGCTCTCCCAGCGCCTCGCGCTGACGCCCCACGACGATCCAGACAAGATCGAACAGGATCTCATGCCGCTCGTCCCGCGCGAAGAATGGAGCACGTTCTCGCTGCGGCTGATCTACCTCGGCCGCGAGGTGTGCACCGCGCGCCGGCCGGCGTGTTCCGCGTGTCCGCTCGCGGAGGTCTGCCCGTCGAGCCGGTACGGCGGGGTCCCGCCGTGGATGGCAGGGCGGTCCCCGCGCGGGAACCCGAGCACCCGCGCGGCCGCAGGGCCGGCCGGGCGGAGCCCATGAGGGGCTTGCTCACTGCAGGCGGCGATCGGACTTAATGCATCCGAGTGCCTCGATGGCTCTCTCGTGCGCATTCTTGGGAGGTACCGCGGGGTAAAGTGGGTCACTCCGAACCTATCAGGGCCGAGTCTTCTAAGGCACCTCCCGCGTGAGCGCTCTTTTGCCCGAAGAGGGGACGACATAAGAACCCGGGATGCCGGTGTCGAGCGTAGCAAGTTTCGCGTCATGGGCCTCCGCTAGTTGCAGCAGGTGCGCGTCCGTGGTCCGCGAGTGATGGTGACACCATTCCGGGAACCCCCGGGCTGACCGGTCGTCGGGCAGGAATCTGTGGCGCGGTCCCAGCGAATTTACCATGCTCGCCAGGGTGTCATTCAGGCGCGCCCTTCAGCGAGCGGGAACGAGGCGCACGCCTTCGCCACGGGACAGTGCCGGCAGCGCGGGCGCCGCGACGTGCACACGGTCGCCCCCAGGTCCATCAGCCCCTGGTTGAAGTCGTACGCGTGCCCGCGCGGCAGGACGTCCTCCGCCAGCGCCCACAGCGCCCGCTCGGACGGCCGGGCGGCGTCGCCGGCAAAGACCCGGCGCAGCACGCGGCGCACGTTGGTGTCGAGGATCGGCGCGTCCTGCCGGAACGCAAAGCTCAGCATGGCGCCGGCCGTGTACGGACCGATGCCCGGCAGCGCGAGCAGCTCGCTGCGCGTGCGGGGCAGACGGCCGCGGTACCGGCGGACGGCTTCACGCGCGATGGCGCGCAGCCGGATGGGCCGGGCATTGTAACCGAGCGGGTACCACGCCTCGCGCACCTCGCGCGCGCCCGCGCCGGCAAGCGCCTCGATCGATGGATACCGGCGAAGCCATTCACGATACTTCGGAATGACGCGGGGCACCTGCGTCTGCTGCAGCATGATTTCCGAGACCAGAATGTGGTAGGGATTCCGCGTGCGCCGCCACGGCAGGTCGCGGTGCTGGCGCCGGTACCAGGCCAGCAGCCGGCGTTGAAACGAGCGCCGCCGGGCCTGCGTTACCGCGATCCGCTCTGCGTCGCGCCGGCTCACCTCGGCGGCACCCGCGCGTATTCGACCCGGGACAGGTGCCCGGCGGTGTGGGTCCACACGACCGCCGCGGCGGCTCCATCGGCCGCGACCGCGGGGAACGTGTTGCCGCCGTCGCCGGTGACCCGCCGGACCGGTCCCCACGTCCCCGCATGCCGGCGGAGGTAGATCTGGCCGTCATCCTGGTCCCAGACGACGTAAACGGCGCCCGACGACGTCACGGCTACGGACGGATGGCGGGCCGGCATCGTCCCCGTGGACAGCGTGACGGGTCCCTGCCACGTCCCGCCCGCCCGGCTCGCGTACACGATCGCGGAGTTGAGATCGGTGTGCGCCTCCCACGCGAGCGAGACCCGGCCCTGAGCATCCGCGGCCAGGTCCGGGTTGAACTGATCCGAGCCCGTGTGAAAGACTCCCTCGGGCGCGCTCCACGCCCCGTGGCCGCGTTCGGCGTAACGGACCTGATAGGCGCGCCCGTCGTACTGATACCAGGCGGCGAACACCCGGCCGTCCGGAGCCGTCGCGATCGCCGCGTTGACGGAATCGGGAACCCCCGTGGAAATCAGCAGCGGCGAGGACCAGACGCGCCCGTCGAACGCCACGTAGTAGATCTCGTAGACGGACCCGTGGCGCGTATACGCCGGCACACCGCCGCCGCGGATGCCGTACCATGCCACCTGCGGCCGGCCCGCGCTGTCGACCGCGAGGCCGGGGTAACCCGCGTAGCCGCTGGCTGGTGAGATCCGCTCCTGCGGGCCGAGCCAGCGGCCGGCCCACACGCGGTAGTAGATCTTGCCGACGCCGTCGTCGTACCGGGTCCAGGTGACGTGGAGACGGCCCGCCGGATCGAGCGCAATCGCGGGGAGCCGCGACGGCCACGGGCCGTCGCTCGCCTGCGCCAGCCCGGCCCAGTGAGCGCCGCCATCCCGCGAGCGCGCAAGATACACTTGGGCGCCGCCACGCACCGCGCCGACGTACGCCACCACCAGGCCCGCGGCGTCGCGCGTTAGCTTCACCTGATTGTTGGACGCCGTCGCGTCCTCCGTCGCGCCGCCGGCGACGATGACCGGGGGTCCCGGCGCACCGGCCGCCGCCCGAGCGACACGCGGAACGGAGGAGAGAACGAAGGACAGACACAGCCAGGCGGCGATGGCGAGACCGAAGACGGCGCGCACAATGGAGACCCATTGGCCGGCGGGCGGGGGCATCCCTTCGCCTCATGCGCCGGCCCGGCGCCAGCGCGCGCCCACCGGGAAGAGTTCCCGCGGCGCTGGTATAATAGCCCACTGGTACACGCCGGCGCGGCGGTCGGTTTCAGCACGCGCCGCGATCGCGACCCGGGAGGGCTGAATGCAGGACATTCGCAACGAACGTACGTTGATCCTGATCAAGCCGGACGGCGTGCAGCGCGCGCTCATCGGCGAGATCCTCGCGCGTCTCGAACGCGTGGGGCTCAAGGTGGTCGCTCTCAAGCTGGTGCGCGCGGAGCGCCGCATCCTCGAGCGGCACTACACCACCGATGAAGCGTGGGTGCGCACGATCGGCGGCAAGACCCGCGAGGCGTTCGAGAGCTACGGGCTGGACGTCAAGCAAATGATGGGGACGGACGATCCGCTCGCGATCGGCCGGCAGGTGCGCGAGTGGCTGATCGACTTCATGCTGACATCGCCCGTGGTGGCGGCGGTGCTCGAGGGCGTGCACGCCGTGAGCGTGGCGCGCAAGGTGGTGGGGAACACGCTGCCGCTCTTCGCCGCGCCGGGCACGATTCGGGGGGACTTGTCGGCCGACGCCCCCACGGTCGCCAACGCCGCGCGCCGGCCCGTGCGCAACCTCATTCACGCGTCCGGCACGGTCGACGAAGCCGCGCACGAGGTCGGGCTGTGGTTTGCGCCGGAGGAGATCCACACGTACCGTCGGGCCGACGAGGACGTCATCTTCGGCGAGGCGGAAGTCCGGCGCGGCACCGCGTCGCGGACGTAAGCACAGCCGCTGAGACCCCGGCGGATCCGTCCGTGAACCCGGCACGGACGGCACGCGCCGTCCCGTGCGCCGCCGATGCGCCGCAACGGTGCGCGGCGAGGGGCGCTCTCCGGCATCGTCGAAGATGATCCTGTGAACCGGCGCATTCTCGCGACGCTCAGCTACGGGCATCTCGCCACCGACCTTCCGCAAGGCGCCATCCCGGCGCTGCTGCCGTTGTTCCGCTCGGAGTACCACCTCTCGTACACCCAGCTCGGCCTCATCGTGCTGCTCGCGAACGTGAGCTCGTCGGTGATTCAGCCGCTGTTCGGCGTCCTGAGCGACCGGATGAAGATGTACTGGCTGATGCCGGCCGGCACGCTCGTCGCCAGCGCCGGCATGCTCCTCGCCGTCGCGGCGGCCCGGCAGTACCCGACCGTGGTCGCGATGATCTTCCTGTCCGGGCTGGGCGTCGCGGCGTTTCACCCCGAAGGGTACAAGTACGCGGGGCTCGCGAGCGGCGCGGGACGCGCGACGGGCATGTCTTATTTCTCCGTCGGCGGCAACCTCGGCTACGGCCTCGGACCGCTGGCGACCACCGTCGCGATCGCATCGTGGGGCAAGTACGGGATCGCCTACGGCCTCCCGCTCGCCGTCACCGCGTCGATCATGATGTGGCGGGTCGTCTCGCCGTGGGCGGCCTCCGGCCCGGGCGCGGAGGCGCTCCCCGGCAGCGCGGCGCCCGCACGACGGCCGGTCCGGGCGCACGCCGGGCGGACGGCCGTGTGGATCGTCGGCTTGCTCGTCACATTCGTCGTGCTCCGCTCGTGGGTGCAGGTGGGCACGGCGAGCTACATCCCGCTGTACTTCACGGGCGTGCGGCACATGAACGCCACGTATGCCGGCTTGCTGGTGAGCGTCTTCCTGGCGGCCGGCGGCATGGGAACGCTGCTCGGCGGCATCGCGGCGGACCGGTGGGGGCACCGCACCATGCTCATCATCTCCATGGCGATCCTGCCGCCGTTCCTGTGGCTGCTCCCCAGAACCGCGGGCATCTGGCCGGTGCTCGCCGCCCTCATCGGCGGCATGGCGGTGGTCAGCACGTTCGCGGTCGCGATGGTGATGGCGCAAAACGTCATCCCGGAGCGCATCGGGCTCATCTCCGGCTTGATCATCGGCTTCGCCGTGGGCATGGGCGGGGTCGGCACGACGCTGCTCGGCGGGATCGCCGACCGCTGGGGCGTGCTCCGGGCCATGGATGTGACGGCGCTGCTGCCTGCCGCGGCGCTTGCGATCGCGCTCGTGTTGCCCAAGGACGCCCGGACCGAGCGGAACTCCGCGCCGCGCTCGCGGCGTACCAGTATGAGCGGCGCGGATGCGCCCGCAGGAGGATCGTGATGGACCGTTCCGCTCACCTGGAAGTGCGATGCGGACGCCGGCGGATGCTGCGCGCCCTGCTCGCGCTCGGCGCGGCGGGCGCCGGATTACTGCCGGCGCTGCTGGGGCGTGCAGGCGGGCCGGCGGCGTGGGCGGCAAAGGCACCGCCGCCGCCTCCGCCGCCTGGAGCGCCGCCCACGAAGGCGGACGCGAAAGCGGTGACCGTCTCACCGCAGGATCCCGCGATTACCGCCGGGGCCGTGGAATACCCGGGCTTCGTCCAGGGCACGATGCAGGGTTACCTGGCCGCGCCGTCGGGCGGCGAGATCTACCCGGGCATCATCGTGCTGCACGACGCGATCGGGCTCACGGAGCACATCCGCGATGTCGTGCGGCGGTTCGCCCGGGTGGGGTACGTCGCCCTCGCGCCGGATCTCCTGTCCCGGCTGGGGGGCACGGCCAAGGTCGGCGATCAGGCCCACGTCATCGCCGCGCTCGAGGCCACGCCGTCGCAGGACTACGTGAACGCTCTCAACGCCACGGTCCGATACCTGGAAGCGCGCCCCCAGGTTGCGAAATCGAAGATCGGGGTCGTCGGGTTCGGGCTGGGGGGCAACCTGTCATGGCTGCTCCTCAACATCAATGCGGACGTCAAGGCCGCGGTCTTGTTCGACGCGCAGGCGCCGGATCCGTCGGTCGCGCCGCAGATCCACGTGCCCGTGCTGTCGATCAGCGGGGAGAACGACAAGCAGGCCGGCGACGGGCTCAAGGCGTTCGATGACGCGATGAAAAAGGCCGGCGCGGCCTGGAGTTTCAAGGTCGAGCCCAAGGCGGCCCACGGGTTCTTCGACGACACGCGCACCACGTTCGTCCCCGACGCGGCGAAGGACGCCTGGCAACTCACGCTGGCCTGGTTCCAAAAGTACTTCGGCACCTAGACCGCGGCGCCGGCCGCGGGCGGCGCTCGCCGGAAGGGCGACGATGCGGATCAGCGATGTGCAGGTCTACGTCATGGGCTCCGCGTGGCGGAACTTCGTGCTCGCGCGCCTCCGCACCGACGACGGCCTGGACGGCGTCGGCGAAGCGCGCCCGGTCAACCGCGAGGAGGCGGTCGCGGCGTATCTGGAGACGATCGCCCACCGCTACGTCGTCGGCAGCGACCCGTTCGACATCGAGGATCTCGTCCTTCGCGTGACGCGGCACGACTTCGAGGTCCCCGGGGCCGTGGAGATGACGGCGCTCGCCATCGTGGAGATGGCGTGCTGGGACGTGATCGGCAAGACCGTCGGTCAGCCCGTGTACCGGCTGCTCGGCGGGGCCTGCCACCGCGCCGTCAAGGCCTATGCCAACGGCTGGTACCAGGTAGCCCGCACGCCCGACGAGTTCGCCGCGGCGGCCCGCCGCGCGGTCGCGTGCGGGTACCGGGCGTTGAAGTTCGACCCGTTCGGGGCGGGTGCCGGCGAACTGGACCGCGACGAATATCGGCGCTCCGTGATGCTCGTGGAGGCCGTCCGGGACGCGGTCGGCCCCGAGGTCGAGCTGTTCGTCGAGATGCACGGGCGGTTCACCGCGGCGCAGGCGATGGCGCTCGCCAGCGACTTGGAGCGGTTCGCCCCCGGCTGGATCGAAGAGCCGGTTCCGCCCGACCAGCCCGGCGCGCTGGCGCGCGTCGCGGCCCATACGAGGCTCCCCATCGCGACCGGGGAGCGGCTCCACAACCGCGCGGCGTTCCGCGATCTGCTCGCCGCGAACGTGGTCGACGTGGTGCAGCCCGACCTCACGCACTGCGGAGGCCTGCTCGAGACCAAGAAAATCGCGGCCATGGCCGAGGCGTCCGGCGTCCTCGTGGCGCCGCACAACGTCAGCGGTCCGATCGGCACGGCGGCGGCGCTGCACCTCGCGGCATGCACGCCGAACCTCAAAATCCTCGAGTACTTCAACGACTTCGCCGAGCCGTTTGTCAACGAAAGCGCGTCGGGACTCCCGCGCGTCGTTGACGGGTACTTCGCGCTCCCCACCGGCCCCGGCCTGGGCGTCACCATGAACGAGGACGTGGTGGCCGCCCACCCCTATCGCCGGCAGCACTTCAACCTCTTCAGCGAAGACTGGCAGCGCCGGCAGGCGAGGACGGTGCCGTGACGCCGGAGCGCGCCCTCGACCTCATCCTCCGGGCGCGGGTTGTGCCGATCGTCCGTACCCGATCGACGGCGTGGGCCGCCGAGGTCGCCGACGTGCTGGCCCATGCCGGGATGGACGTCATCGAGATCACGTTCACCGTGCCGGACGCGGCGTCCGTGATTCGCAGCCTCCGCGCGAAGTTTCCGGAGATCCTCGTCGGCGCCGGCACCGTCACGGACGCGGCGGCGGCCGCCACGGCCGTCGACGCCGGGGCCCAGTTTCTGCTGAGCCCGGCGCTCTCGCCGGGTATGGTCGAGGTGGCGCGCCGGCGCGGCGTGCTCGCCGTGCCCGGGGCCTACACGCCGACCGAGGTGCTCTGCGCGCTCGAGGGCGGCGCGCAGATCGTCAAGATCTTCCCGGCGGAATCGGGCGGGCCGGCACACATCCGCGCGCTCCTGGGACCGCTGCCGCACGCGCGCCTGCTTCCGACGGGAGGCGTGCGACCGGACAACATCCGGGATTGGCTCGACGCCGGTGCGGCCGCGGTAGGCATCGGCTCGGCGCTGGTGGGACCGGCCGATCGCTCGATCGATGCCGCCGCGCTCCGGGCGCGCGCGGCCGCCATCGCGGCGCAGATGGCCGGCCTGCCGAGGGCGGGCGCGTGAGCACCGCCGGGATCGGGGTCGTCGGTGTCGGGGAGGCTCTACTCCGCCTGACGCCCGCCGGCGGCGAGATCTTGGAGACGGCCGGGGCGTACACCGTACATGTCGGCGGCGCGGAAGCCAACGTCTGCGCCAACCTGGCCGGGCTCGGCATCCGCACCGCGTGGCTCTCGCGGCTCCCGGCAAACCCGCTCGGGCGACGCATCGCGGCCGCGTTCGGCGGCGTCGGCGTCGACGTGCGGTTCGTTCGGTGGGCGCCGGAGGGGCGCGTTGGGCTGATGTTTGTGCAGCCCGCCGCGTCGCCGCGAAGCGGGGAGGTCCTCTACTACCGCCTCGACTCCGCGTTCGCCAGGATCGATCCCGACGAGGTCGCGTGGGAGGTTCTCGACGGCGCCTCGGTCGTGCACCTCACGGGCATCACTCCCGCGCTCGGCACGGGGCCGCGCCGGCTCGTCGCGCGTGCGATCGCCGAAGCGCGGCGGCGGGACGTCCGCGTCTCGTTCGACGTGAACTACCGCGCAACGCTGTGGTCGCCGTCCACGGCGTGTGAGACCCTGGAGCCCCTGATGCGGGGGCTCGACCTGGTCTTCCTGAACGACCGCGACGCCGTGGGGGTCTTCGGCGCGGACGGCGACGCGGAGGCCGTCGCGGCGACCCTGCGCCGCCGGTTCGACTGCGCCACGCTCGTGCTGACCCTTGGGGCGGACGGCGCCCTGGCGCACGACGGCACGGCGCGCCGGCAGGCAGCCTACGAAGGTCAGATCGTGGATCGCATCGGCCGGGGCGACGCCTTTGCCGCCGGATTTTTGTACGGCTACCTGCGAGGCGATATGGAGGCGGCCCTGCGTTACGGAGCGGCGATGGCCACGCTCAAGCAGACCTACCCCGGCGACATCTGCCGGGCGACGCCGGCCGAAATCGACGCCGTGATCGAAGGACGCGCGGCGGGCTTTCGCCGCTAGCGCGCCCGCCGGCGCGGCCGGCGGCTGGATTTCGCGGCTGCGCCGCTCCGGCCGCGACGCGGTGATTGGCGCGCTCGCCGTGTGCGTCCCTGACGCGCGGCCCGAACCGGGCGCGGGGTCCGGGACGCGGAAGCCTTTGCCGGCGCACCGGCCGCGGCCAGCCATTCGTCGACCGCGCGGCACGCTTGTTGGATCGCGTCGGTGACGGCGTTACGCGCGCGCACGAGATCCACGCGCAAAAACTTCGCCTCATCGCTCTCCGCATCGAGCGCGGCGAGCGTCCGCGCGGCCTGGAGCCCCGGGAGAAACGTCGTCTCGAGCGCGGGATCGTGCGCGTAGGCGCCCGAGGCGGTGTACGTTGCCGGGACGAGCAGCCGTCCGAGGGTATGGATGCAGTCGTTGATCGCCGCGGCCCCGGCACCGTCCGCGGCACGGGACGCCGCGCGGCCGAATCGCCCGCACAGCGTCTCCAAGCGGGAGGCCGCGGTCACGGCCGGCGAGAGATCGAGCGCGGGACCGGCCGCGGTGGCCAGCGCCTCCAACTGCTCCCGCAGGTCGCGCGCCGCCGCGGCGTAGTCGAACGGCACGACCGGGTCGGTGAGAATGCGATCGAGGACCAGCACAAAGATCCGCGCGTCGCGCTCGAGGCGTGCCGCGTCGATCTTGTCCAGCGTGTCGTGCGGCGTGTGCCACCACCACCCGAGCGTTCCGTCTCGCTGCCGCGAGAGCGACCCCAGGATGGATGGCACGCCGGCGCCGAGAAACGACTGGTCCGAGTTGCGGCCGACCCGGTGGGCGTCCAGCTCCGTCCCCGCAACCTGCCGCACCGCCCACTGCGCGACCCCGGCCGTCTGGGGCATCGAGTTGGTCCCGAAGTCGTCGGCGTCGATGGCGCCCACGGAGTCGATGTTGACGTGGACCAGGCAACGGCCGTGCAGGTCGAGCCAGTTGGTGTCCGCGTACCAGGCCGACGACGAGTAGCGGCCGTGCGAGTGGCCCGACCAAAACGCCAGCCGGAGTCCCCGTCGGAAGCGCTTGCGCTGCGACGCCAGCACCCGCGCCGCCTCCAGCATCGCCGCGTTGGCGCTCCCATTGTCCATCGCCCCGACGTACCAGCTGTCCAGGTGCCCTGAAAACAGGACGAACCGATCCTCCGCCTCGGGGTGGCCGGCCGCAAGATCTGCGATGACGATTGGCGTCGTGGTCCATCCGGTCTTGACGGCGGCGGTGGCGTGCACCTCGACCCGCCCGGACCGGCACAGCTCGCGCAGGGCCTCTCCGTCCTCCCGGGAGACCGAGAGCAAGACCGTGTCCGGCAATTCCTCCACCGTGCGCTGCGACGGGTTGCCCCAGACCGGCGAGCAGCACATCTCGTGCGGATACCGCCCGCTGATGCACACGAGTCCGGCGGCGCCCGCCAGCGTGGCGTTGACCGCGAGTTGCGGGGTCGCGCGGCCCTCGACCAGCGCGATCCGTCCGCGCGCGCCCGCCCGCTCGAGCTCCCGCACGCTGCCCCGGCCCGCGTCGACGAGATCGGCGGTCAGCCCCTGGGCCGCCGTCGGCTTGCCCATGGAGTGCGTGATCACGGACAGCGTCCTCTGCTCCGGCACCTGGACCCGCAGCGTCGCCGCGCCCGGCAGGCTGATATACGCGTCGTGCGTCACGATTTCCGTCGCGTACCCGAACCCCTTGAGCGCCCGGGCGACGTACTCTGCCGCCGCCGCCTCGTCCGGCGTGCCCGAGAGGCGCGTCCACTGCGCGAGCGTGCGGTTGAACGTCGTCAACTCCGACCGTGACACGGCTTCGAGATCGATGCTCACGCCCTCTCACCTCGCCAAACGCGCGATCGCCCCGGGGAGATCGGTCCGGGGCGGCGCGAGATACGTTACGCATTCGTCGCGCGCGGGCGCGCCGCCTCCGCGCCTCGGCGATTCCCGGCGCCATAAACATGACGCCGTTCCCGTCCGGCTCACGCGCGCTCTTGTCGCAGCTCGGCGATGCTACACTCGGAAGCGGCGTCAGCGCGGCTGGAAGCGGAAGTTGCTATACTCCGCCTCCAACGACGCTCCGAACCTCGAGGTATTCACGTACTGGTACACGAGCACCCAGGCGCCGGACCGCCGCTCGTAGTGTTGGAGGGTATCGATGTTGCCCCAGGAGTACCGCACCGTGCCGTCCACGATGAGGCCGCGATCGTAGTCCACCCATCCGATGAGACCGTGGGGATTGTTGCGGGGATCCCGGGCCGTTCCCTCGACGAGATAGAACGGGCGGCCGTCGACGAGCCGCCACCCCAGCACCCAGAACTCGAACCGCGACAAAAACTGGGCGGGCGGTTCACTCCCCTCGAACAACCGTCCGATCACAAACCGGTTCAGCGCCCAGCACTCCAGCCCGCCGCTACGGTTGGCGACTTCGACGCGCTGGCGGCCGTCCCGGAGGTCGATACCGCCTGAAAACTCGCAATCCGGCGGGGCGGAAACGGGCTTGTTGAGGCGAAACTTGAAGCGCACGTCCGCGCCGGAGACGACCGGACCGCGCGCGTTCGCGGTGAGGATGCGTTCGACGACCTGGTCGGACGTCGGGATCACGACGTCGGACGCGCCGGCGCCCGTGACGCCCGCGACGATCGGCACGATCGCGCCGAGGAGCCCAAGCCGCCGGATCAATCCGCGCATGTCGATCACCAGCCCCAACGATCCGCAAGCGTCTCTGTTCCTGGTCCGGGTAACGGTTCCTACCGTCCTACGATTTCGGCCGCGACACATCGCACGCGGCGTCCCGGGCCGTCGACCCGGACTCCGGGGACAGGGCGCCGCGAAGACTCCCATGCCCACATCAGGCATAGCGTAGCCGGGCGCGCGGGGACGGCGCCGCTCGCCCCGCACGATCACGTTCCCTCGCGTCAAGGTCTCAGGCCGCAGGGCACCCCGGGCGCTTGTAGCCCCAAACGCGGGGCGCTAGTATGGTAGGGTGCCTCGCCAAGATCAACTCGCATCGCCGCACGCCGTATCCGCAGTGCGCTGGTACCAACGGCTTTCGGTCGTGACCGCGGTCGCAGCGTACCTCTTGATCCTCCTCGGCGGGCTCGTCCGGATCTCAGGATCCGGCATGGCGTGCCCCGACTGGCCGCTCTGCCATGGGCGGTTCGTCCCGCCGCTCGAGGGGTCCGTCCTGATCGAGTACGCGCACCGACTCGTAGCCGCGTCCGTGAGCGTGCTGGTCCTGATCACGACCGCCGCAGCGGTCATGGCACAGCGGGCCGTTCGCGGCGCGGCCCTCACCGCCGGCATCGTCGTCGCGCTGGTGGCGGTGCAGGTGGTGCTGGGAGGCATCACGGTCAAGATGGATCTGACGCCGGCACTCGTCACGACGCACCTCGGCGTCGCCATGCTGTTCCTGGCCGGCCTGCTGGTCCAAGCGGTGGTGGCCCTCGAGACGCCGGCTCAGCCGGCGCCGCTGGGTGTGCGCCGCCTTGCGCTCCTCGCCGCGGCCGCGACGTATATCATGGTGCTCATCGGCGGTTTCGTCGGGTCGAGCGCCGCGGCCCTCGCGTGTCCCTCGCTCCCCGCCTGTCGCGGCCCCGTGGTGCTTCCGCCGGATTGGCCGGGGCGGCTGCACATGCTGCACCGCGCGTGGGCCGTGGTCGTGACGCTGCTCGTGTTTGCGACGGCCGCCGTCGCGCGCCGCACTGGCCCCCGCCGCGTGACGACCGCCGCAAACGTAGCGGCCGCGCTCGTGGTCGTGCAGTTCGCGGCGGGCGTGCTCAACGTCGCGACCCGTCTATCGCCCGCCGTGCAGGGCCTGCATCTCGGGCTCGCGGCGGCGCTGTTTGGTACCCTGGTTGTCCTATCGATGCTCACCGTGCCCCTTCCCGAAGCTCGGCCTGCCGCCGCCGCGGCGGCGCCGCTCCGCACCATCGCCGGCGGGTCCGTCGACGATCCCACGGGCGCGCTCCGATGGTCGCCCGCAGGGCCCTCCGGCGCGCCGCCCGCGCTGGCGCTGGCGCGCGATTACCTCCAGCTGATGAAACCGCGCATCATCCTGCTGCTCTTGGTGACGACCGTGACCACCATGGTCGTCGCGTCGCCGCATCACCTGTCGCTGGCCGTGCTGGCGCTGACGGTGCTCGGAGGCACGCTCGCCGCCGGGTCCGCGAACGCCTTTAACATGTATATCGATCGCGACATCGACGCCGTGATGCAGCGCACGTGCCTGAGACCGGTGCCGGCGGGTCGCCTGCGGCCCCGTCAGGCGATCGGCTTCGGCATCGTCACGGGGTTGCTGTCCGTGCTCGTCATGGCCTGGGGCGTCAACACGCTGAGCGCCGTGCTCTCCACCGCGGGCATCGTCTTCTACGTCGCCGTTTACACGCTCTGGCTGAAGCGCACGACCCCCCAGAACATCGTCATCGGCGGGGCCGCCGGAGCGGTGCCGCCGCTCGTCGGATGGGCGGCCGCGACCGGGCATCTCGGCCTCCCCGCCCTCGTGCTGTTCGCCATCGTCTTTCTCTGGACGCCGCCCCATTTTTGGGCGCTGGCGCTGGCCAAGGCCGACGACTACCGGGCGGCGCAGGTACCGATGCTGCCCGTCGTCAAGGGCGAGCAAGAGACCCGGCGGCAAATCCTATGGTATTCGCTTGCGCTGTCCGCGGCCTCGCTGGTGCTGTACGCGCCGCTGCACGCGCTGGGTCTCGTCTACTTGTTCGCGGCGATCATCCTGGATGCGGTCTTTGTGCTGATGGCATGGGCCGTGTTCAGCGGGCGGGGACAGCGGGCAGAAATGAGCCTCTTTGGATACTCGCTCCTCTATCTCGCCCTGCTGTTCGGATCGATGGTGGCGGACCGCCTCATCGGGTAGCGCTCAGGGCTACAGGGCAAGCAACGATGGAATCGCTCCCTCATGCTGCAGCAGCCGCCGCTTGAGATCGAGCCCGCCGCCGTAGCCGACGAGCGACCCGTTGGCGCCGACGACGCGATGACACGGCACGATGATGCAAACCGGGTTGCGGCCGGACGCGAGCCCCACGGCCCGCGCTCCCTGCGGGCGGCCGAGCTTCATGGCCAGCGCCGAATACGTGTTGACTGCGCCGATCGGAATCTGCCGCATCGCCTGCCACACGGCGAGCTCGAACGGCGTCCCGTTGAGGTCGAGCGCCGGCGATTCGAGCTCCTCGAACCGGCCGGCGAAATACTGCGCGAGCCACGTCCGCGCGCGATCGAGGTGGACGCCGGCCTCGGCCGCACCCGCGCCCCGCTCGTTCCCGCTGCCGGCGGCGGACGATGATGACGGACGCGCCCGGTGCCGGAACTCGAGCGCGTACAGCCCGCGCTCGGTCGCGGCCGCAACGAGCGGCCCGATCGGCGTCGCGATCGTCGCACGATAGGCTGCCATCGATGCGCCTCTCCTCGGACCCACTGTCCGCTGTCGGACTAATAATACCTTAAAGGTATGGCCTCCCGTAGACCACGCGTCGTCGTCGTAGGAGCAGGGTTCGGCGGGCTCACGGCGGCGCGGCGGCTGGCCCGGTACCCCCTGGACGTGACCGTCATCGACCGCAAGAACCACCACACGTTCCAGCCGCTCCTGTACCAGGTCGCCACCACCGTGCTCTCGCCCGGGCAGATCGCCTACCCGATTCGGCGCATCTTTCGCGGACGGACAAACGTCGAGGTGATCCTCGGGGATGTGACGACGATCGATCTCGTCCGCCGCACAGTGGAAGTCGCCGGTCACCCGCGCGCCTATGACTATCTCGTCGTGGCGACCGGCGCGGGGCACTCGTACTTCGGACACCCCGAATGGGCGGATCTCGCGCCGGGTCTCAAGACGGTCGAGGACGCGATCGAGATCAGGCGGCGCGTCCTATTGGCCTTCGAACTGGCCGAGCGTGACGCCGCCGCGGGCGGCCGGCCGGACACCCCCGGCGGGGCGCCTGCGTTCGTGGTCGTGGGTGGCGGGCCAACGGGCGTGGAGCTCGCGGGAGCCCTGGCCGACATCGCGCGCCGCGCCGTGGCGCGCGACTTCACGCAGATCGATCCGATGGCCGCGCGCATCACGCTGATCGAGGCGGGACCGCGCATTCTCCCCGCGTTCCCCGAAGATCTGTCGCGCCGGGCCGCGGACCAGCTGAGGCGCCTCGGGGTCGAAGTCCACACCTCGTCCACCGTCGTGGGGGTTGCACCGGGCGCCGTGCACACGGCGGAGCGCACGTTTCCGGCCACGGTGACCCTCTGGGCCGCCGGCGTCGCGGCGTCGCCCCTGTCTCGCCAGCTCGGCGACGCGGATCGCGCGGGGCGCGTTCGGGTCGGCCCGGATCTCAGCCTCCCCGAGCATCCGGAGGTGTTCGTGATCGGCGACGTCGCGGCATCGGAGGCGCCCGGCGGCGGCCTGCTGCCCGCGCTGGGAGCGGTCGCAACGCAACAGGGCCGCGCCGCCGCGGAGAACATCCGGCGCCACGTGCGGGGCGTGGCGCGCGTCCCGTTCCACTACACCGACAAGGGAAACCTCGCCACGATCGGCCGGCGGGCGGCCGTCGCGCAGTTCGGCCGGCTCCACGTCTCGGGATTCGTCGCCTGGCTCATGTGGCTGTTCGTGCACCTGCTGTTGCTCGTGGGCTTTCGGAATCGCCTGGCCGTTCTGTGGGACTGGGCGTGGGCGTACCTGACGACGGAGCGGAGCGCGCGGCTCATCACGGGGAGCACAACGCTGCCCGGGTGGAACTCTGAGACGCGCACGGCGGAACCGCGTGCGGGGTCTGTGCCCTAACCCGGGGGCCGGAAGATCGCCCGGGCGGATCCAGGGTGACCGACCGGCGGGACAGTCACCGAGCCGTCGTGCGCACGCCACCTCGCACGGGGAAGGGGAGGTGGACCCAGCGGGGTTCGCCGGCGGGCGCCCGAGCGGCCCGGTGACCGCCCCACGCGCCCGCGACCAGACGGGCGGAGACGGCTGCGAGCCCAACGTAGCATCCACCGATGACGGGACGATGACGCGCATTTGCGCCGCGTGCGCGGCCGCGGATATACTGAAATCCCATGCATCTCCTGCTGGTCGAGGACGACCCCGCGCTCGGCGACGTCGTGCGCCGCGGATTGGAGAGTTACGGGTACCGTGTCGCGTGGGTGCGCGACGGAACGGAGGCCTACGACGTCGCGAGCGCGGGGTCGTTTGACGCCCTGATCCTGGACCTCATGCTGCCGGGGCTCGACGGGCTCGCGCTCCTCCGCGGCCTGCGCGACGCCGGCGTGCGGACGCCGGTGCTGTGCCTCACGGCGCGCAGCGGCGTACGCGACCGCGTCACGGGCCTCGACGCCGGCGCGGACGACTATCTCGTCAAGCCGTTCGCGTTTGAAGAGCTGCTGGCGCGGCTGCGCGCCCTCCTCAGGCGGCCGCAGGATCTGCTGGTGCCGGAGACCCTCGCCGCCGGATCGCTGCGCCTCCAGCCGAGCGAGCGGCAGGTGACCGTGAAGGGCCGGTCCGTCGACGTACCGCCCCGCGAGTTCGACGTGCTCGAGTACCTGCTGCGGCATGCCGGCCGCGCGCTCTCGCGGGACGCGATCCTGGAGCGTGTGTGGGGACCGGGCGAGGAGCCCCGTGCCAACGTGGTCGACGCGACCGTGTCGCGGCTGCGCCGGCGCCTTCGCGGCGGCGGGTGGGAAGGACAGATCGCAGCGGTGCCGGGCCACGGCTACCGGATCATGACGCCGACGCAGCGCTCCGCCTCATGAACGCGCTCGCCTCGACCTTCCACCTCCGGCTCCTGCGCCGCAGCCGGTGGCGCGTCGCCGCGCTCGGCGCGCTCGTGGTCACGGGCGTGCTCGGCGTGATGGCGGCCGGCGCGTATCTCACGTTGCAGAGCGCGATCGATGCCCGCCTCTACGAACGGCTCGAGGTGGCGGCGATGCGCTTCGACGTAACGGGGACGCATTCGTTCTATCTCGTCGTCGACGAGCGAGGCCGTCCGCTTCTCGGCCTCCCGCAACCCGAGGGGTGGCGGGCGTCGTGGGAGGGATTTCGCATCGTGTCCGACCCCGGCGTGGGCGCCGTCGCGATCCTGCATGCGCCCGTCCCGGGCGGCGGCATGCAGGTCATCGCGACCCCGTGTCAGGAGGAGATCAGCGTCCTCCACGAGGTCCTGCGGATCCTGACGGCCCTCACGGTGACCGGCGGGATCGTTGCCCTGCCGGTCGGATATGCGCTCGCCGGCCTGGCGCTGCGGCCGCTCGACGAGGCGGTGCGCGAGCGGAGCGGCTTTGTCGCGCTCGCGTCCCACCAGCTACGCACGCCCCTCGCGGTGATCAAGACCGCGGCGGAGCTGGCGCGGGCGGGGCGCGGAGTCTCGCCCGACGAGGCGCTCGCGACCATCGCCCAGCAGACGGAGCGGATCGAAGCGCTCGCGGCCCGCCTGACGGCGCTCGGCCGCGCCGAAGCCGACGCCGCGCCTCAAGATGTGACCATCGACCTCGGCGCCGTGGTGCGGGACGTCACCAGCGGCCTCGCCGCCGCCGCGCGTCAAAAGGCGGTCGCGATCCAGGTCGACGATCGGCCCGCATGGGTCCGCGTGGATCGGGACGCCGCCAGCGACATGATCACCGCGATCGTCGAGAACGCGGTCCAGTACTCCCCGACCGGGGACACGGTCACCGCACGCGTCCGGTCGCGCAGCGGGCAGGCCATCGTCGAGGTGGAAGATCACGGTCCGGGGATCGCGCCGGATGAGCTCTCCATGGTAACCGTCCCGTTCTATCAGGGAACGCGCGCCCGCGGGGGCTATGGCCTGGGTCTGTCGATCGCCCGCTCGGTTGCCGAGCGGCACGGCGGGCGGCTCAGCATCGCGAGCGCGGTCGGTCGGGGCACGACCGTGCGCATCACGCTGCCCGCGCGGCCGGGACCCCGGCCGCAGCCTGTGATCACCACGGGGCACTGAGCGCCCGCCACTCAATCAAGATGCAGGCGACCTGGTCGGCGCGTGGACCGGGATGGTCTGCTACGGGTTCAAGGGCGGCATCGGATCCGCGTCTCGCGTAGGGCACTCCGAGGTGCTTGGGCGGCGCGTCACGATCGCCGGGCTCGTGTTGGCGAACTTCGGCCGGCGCGCCGACCTGCGCGTCTACGGATGCCCGGTGGGCCGCTTTCTCAGGGACGCGGGCGTCTCGAGCCCAGCGACGCGGGGATCGAGGCCGGCCGGATCGAGCGACCCGAGCGGGCGCCCGCACGGTCCCGATGGCTCCGTCATCGTCCTTCTCGCCACCGACGCGCCGCTCACGTCACGTCAGCTCACACGGGTGGCGCGGCGCGCGGCGGCCGGCCTCGCGCGGACCGGCTCGACGCACTCCCACGGGAGCGGTGACTTTGTCCTCGCGTTCAGCACGGCGCGAGCGTATCCACCCTATCTCGCCGACGAAGGAGACCTGATCGGCCCGTTCATCGCCGCGGCCGCCGACATCACGGAGGAAGCGGTGATCCGGGCCCTCCTGGCGGGCCGGCCCATGACCGGCCGGGACGGCCACCGCGTGGAATCGCTGACGGCCGCCGACCTCCGGCAGGCGCGGGCCGCGTGGGAGGCGGCCGGCGATGAGTGGCCGATCACCCCGTGATGCCGGCACGCCGCCGGTTAGACTGAGATCGACGCCTCCACGTCTCTGACGCGCCGTGACAGCGTGCTCATGATCTTCAGGGCCAGCGACGGCGCGACTCGCAGCAACGACCAGAACTCGCGGCGGCCGATGACCAGGAGCCGCATCGCGGTCCCCGCGTCGACGGTCGCCGAGCGCGGGCCGCCGTCGAGGAGGCTCATCTCGCCGAAGAACTCGCCGGGGCCGAGGCGCACCACCCTGCCCCGGGGCGCCTTGACGACGGCGCTCCCCTCGATGATCACCAGCAGCTCGTGACCGCTCTCGCCGGCGGTGGCCAATCGTTTCCCGGGCGGGACGTCGATTTCATCGGCGAGGCGGGCGACATCCTGGAGCTGCCGCCGCGAAAGGCTGCTAAACAACGGGACCTTTTCCAGCAGGGCTATCTTGCTCGACCCGCGGCCCACCACGCTCGCACCCCCGGTCGCCAGCCTGATCCGTCATTCACGATTCCGGCGAAGCTTCCCTCCGATCGGACGTCGCGCCGTCATGACACGCCGCCGCCGAGTGCCCTCACGCGCTCCACCGCGGGGGATCGGAGGAAGATCGTGCGGAGCCGCTCCTCGGGCACGGTCGCGGCCAGGCGATCGACGACCGCGCCCGCGCGCGACGCGCTCGTCCGCGATGCGCCGGGGTGTCCCATCACCCGGGAGGTGTCCGCGAGCCCGGCCAGCGCACGCCAGAGCAACGGCGTGCGCCCGAGGCGCTCGGCCTCGTCGCTTGCCGATCTGTAGGTCGATGCCGCGGCGGCCGGATCTCCGAGCGCCCCCGCCGCATCGGCCAGCAGCAGGAGGGCCGGCACGCGCCAGTGCAACGCGCCGGTGGCGGCAGTCATCGCGATGAGGCGCTCGGCGGCGCTCCTCGCCTCCGCCGGCCTACCGGTCGCGTGCAGCATCCGACCCTCAGCGTGCGTGACTTGTTGCGGATAATCGAGACGGCGCGGTCCGTCGCCGAGCGACCGTTGCGCTTCCTCGATGTATCGCTGCGCCTCCTCCATCCGGCCGAGCGCGAGGGCGTCGAGCGCGAGCGAGGAGAGCAGGCGCGGCATCCAAAAGGCGCCGACTTCGCCGACGCGCGCCAGGTCCACCGCCTCACGATGGGCGCGCCAGGCGCCCTCTGTATCCTCCAGTTCCCGGAGCACGTCTCCGATCGTGTGCAGGTTGACGGCGGCCTGTCGAGGTGCGTTGATCTGCCGCGCGAGCGTCAGTCCCCGCGACGCGTACTCGATCGCCTCGCCGGGCTCGCCCGTCGATGTGGCGATGCGCGCCGCCACGTGGAGCCCAAAGGACAGGTTCCACACATCGCCGATGTCCGCCAGCACGGCGATGCTCTCTTTGGCCTCCGATTGCGCCTGGGCGTACTGGCCCAGGATCTCGCGGGCGCCGGCGATCATGTACCGATTCTCGCCCGCCAGTGAACGGTTGCCGATCCGCTCGCTCACGCGGGCCGACTCGGTGCACCGGTCAACGCTCTCCCGGAACCGTCCGAGAAACATCAGATTGTCGCCCAGGCCGTGAAGGCTCTCGGCGAGGCCGCCGAGGTCACCGCAGCGGTCGAGCAACTGGCGCGCCTCTTCGTGGCTGCGGATCGCCTCGGCGTGCTTGCTCGTGTTGAAGTACGCGAATCCGATGTGGTTGAGGATGCGCCCCGTCAGCGACGGGTCGTCCATCTGGCGGCTCAGCGCCAACGCCTGCTCCAGGCACGCCAGGGCCCGCGCGATCTCGTCCTGCTGGCGGTACGAGTATCCGAGGGCATCGAGCGCGATCGCCTCCCGCCGGCGCGCTCCCGTTTGCCGCGCGAGGTCGCGGGCGGCAACGAAATCGTCGCGCGCCGGCGCGTAGCGCCCCAGCAACACCTGGACGCGGCCGCGGCCGAGCAGCGCCTGGATCCGGAAGGCCGGCTCCGGGTTCAACTCCAGCACCCGCGTGAAATGCGCCACCGCCGTGGAATTGGCATAGAGACCGGCCGCGCGGTCTCCGGCCACTTGCAGGTTCGCGATCGCCTGCTCGCGCGCCACGGCGTCCGGCGGGAGCCCGAGATCCCGCCGCAGCGTCAGCACCTCCAGCCAGTGGTGGGCGATACAATCCGCGTACTCCGCGGCGCGATCGCCCGCCACTCGCCGGTGCCACTCCGCGCACCGCACGTGCGCGGGCCAACGGCTGGCCTTGGGGAGCATCGCGTACGCAACGTCTCGAATCAGCGCGTGACGAAACGCATATTCCTGCTCGCCGACCAACGTCGATTGCCGCTTCGGCGCCACCAGGCCCTTGGTGACAAGACCGGGCATGGCGGCATCGAGCCCGCCGTCCTCGGTGATGAACCGGGTCGCCCCGAGCCAGAAATCTCTCCCGACGACGGCCGCGACCTGCAGCAGCCTCTTTTCTGGGCCCGGCAGCGCGTCCACCCGGGCCGCGATCACGGCGTGTATCGTATCGGGGATCGCGATGTCGGAGGCCGGCACCGCGAGCGCCCAGCCCCCGTCGACCCCCGCCGTGAGAACCTGTTGCTCCATGATCGTCCGGAGCATCTCCTCAATGAACAGCGGGTTGCCTTCCGCCCGTTCGAGCACGACGTCCATGAGCGGAGCGGGAACGGCGCTCCCAAGGACCCGCCGGATCAGGGCCCGGCTCTGCTCGCCGGGGAGCGGATCGAGGGACAACGCCGTCGTCGCCCTTCGCCCGCGCATCCATGCCGGTCGCCGCTCCAGCAGGTCCGGCCGCGCAAGCGCGAGCAGCACGATCGGCATCTCCGAGACCCAATCCGCGGCGTGCTCCACGAAATCCAGCGTGGCGTCTTCCGCGGCGTGCACGTCCTCAAAGATCAGCAAGAGCGGTGTGCGACGAGCCAGCGCCTCGAAGAATGCGCGAAGACCCGAGAACAGGACTTCCCGGGTCACCTCACGGCCCTCTCCATTGAGGCTCAGGACCGTCAACAGGGCCGGCACGGCATCGCCCGCGGCGAGCCGTGCGATCGCATTCGAGAGCTTGGCTCGAGCGGCCTCTAAGGAGTCGCCCATCAGGATGCCGCACTCTTCCTTGACCGCCTCTCCGATCGCCGAGAACGGCACCCCCGTGCCGTACGCCACCGTGCGACCGAGGAGACACCGCATCGTGGCGTGGCGCGCCCGGAACTCTTGCGCCAACCGGCTCTTCCCCGTCCCGGCCTCGGCGAGGACCGTGATCACCTGACCCCGACGCTCGTGGCAGGCGCGCTGCGCCCATGTGTCCAGGGCTTCCAACTCGCCGGATCGACCAACGAACGGCGTCGCCGGCATCGGGTCCTGCGCCGGAGGGGCGTCGAGCACCGCCCACACCGGCAGGGCAGCCGCCGCCCCCTTCATCGTGAGCGGCGGCAGCGGCCGCACCGACGCGGCGCCGTGCAGCGCGAGCATGGTGCGTTCACCGATGAGGATTTGGCCGGGTTCCGCAGACTGCTGGAGCCGCGCCGCGAGGTTGACGACTTCGCCCGTCACCAAAAAGTCGCCGCGCGCGGTGGCCTCGACGTCCGCCACCACCTCCCCGGTATCGATCCCGATCCGGATCTCGGGCAGGCTGCCGCGCTCGACCTGCGCTCGGACCCGGGCGCGCAGCGAGCTCGCCGCACGCACCGCCCGCTCGGGGTCGTCCTCGTGGATCACCGGCAGGCCAAAAACGGCCATCACCGCGTCTCCGATGAACTTCTCCACCGTACCGCCGTACCGGACGATCTCCTCGCGGGCGGCGTCGAAGAAGCGGGCCATCTGCGCGCGAACCTGTTCCGGGTCCACGGTGCCGGCCAGGCGCGTCGACCCGACAACGTCCGCAAACAAAACCGTCACGAGCTTGCGTTCTTCGCGGGGAGTCGTGAAGGGCAGAAGCGCACGCCCGCACCCGCCGCAGAACCGCATCCGGTGCGGGTTTTCGAAACCGCAGATCGGGCAGCGCACGCTAGGTCGCTTCGTTTCGGCTCCAACCGGAGCGTGGATGGATCTCGTACTCGAAAATTGCAAGAAGCTTCCGTCTTCGCGAGCGTATTCCTTCCACAAGACATCACGGAGGCCATCCGCGCGGAGTGTGTGCTGGAGTTGTGTTTCTATTCCGCGGATTGCCTCACTTCGGATGGGGTCGCATCGTAGCGCCGACGAAAGGTCCGGTAAAAGTACGAGAGGTCGCCGAAACCAACATCAAACGCTAGTGAACTGATGGTACGACAGGCGAAGCGCGGATCGGTCAGCATCCGATGCGCCCGTTCGAGGCGCCGGCTGAGGACAAATTTCGAAAAAGTGACTCCCTCGTCCTCGAACAGCTTGTGCACGTAGCGCGGCGTCACGCCCTGGCGCGCCGCGACGCTAGCGGCGCTGAGGTCACTGTCGGAAAGGTTCGCCGCGATGTAGGCCTTCATCGCCCCCAGTCGCGCGGCCCGCACGCCGCGTCCCTCGGCGATGAGCGCGGCGTCCCGGGTTGCGCCGATCGCCAGCGCGACGAGATCATAGACGTGGATGGCGACGAGCCGCTGCAATGCCGGCGCGGGCACTTGGTGCGCGTTGAGCACCGCGTCAATGTATGTGGTCAGCAACCTCAGGGCTTCGGTATGGTGTGGTATCAGCCGGAGTTCGGTGTCGTCAAGATCGGTCACCAGCGGCGCAAGCGCGTGGCGATACAGGCATACCCCGACGAAACGCACGGATGTCGGGCGGCTGATAGTGCAGCCGGCGTGCCCGCGGCTCGCGAAGACGGCGTCACCCGGTCGCAAGGTGATTTCTCTGTCGCCCTGGCGTACCAGGCTTCCGCCGGCCAGGTTCACGCCGAGGAACAGGTGGTCGTTGCCTGCCCGAACAGACCGTTCCGGTTCTATGCACTGGCACAGTCCGCACAGCATCCCTGACATTGTGCCCAAGGAGGGCAGCGCCAGCCGTGCGATGTTGACGCGAACAGGGCGGTTCGGCAAGGGCACAAGCGGCTCCAGCCGTCTCCGGAGCAGGGGATGCTCGTGCAGTGTTCGCACCGCCCTGATGCGGGCCCGCTCCGGGACAGCGTCAGTCGAAAACCGAAAGTAGGCCGTGTCTGTCCCCGTCGCGATCATCGGCTGTCGCCCCCCACATCAACGTGAGAGCGATCGCATGGCTCTTACCGGTCACGGCTATTGGGCAAGTTCACTATGGTCCAAGACTGCCCGTTCCCTCGGGTCCAAGCCCTCCGAGACTCGCATCGTTACCATAGTATCTGAATCTGACGCTCTCAGCGAGCGCCGTGCCCCGCAGCGCTCGAGACCGATTTCCGCAATGGCCCAGCCTACGCATCTTGTCGATGCGAGGAGGATTCCAATGAACACCTCCGGAGTTGGATATCCACTGGGGAGCGACCCGTCCGAATTTGAGCGCCTGAATCGTCAGGGAAGGATCTTGGCAGCCGCGACCCGCACGATCCTCGAGGCCGGTGGGATCCTGCCTGGCATGCGCGTCCTTGATCTGGGTTCGGGAACCGGCGAATTGTCGTTCGTCGCCGCCGGCCTCGTCGGCGCGAGCGGGGCGGTGATTGGAGTCGGTCATGGTTGAAACCCTGGAGGAGCGCTTAGCGGACGAGTTGCGCACTCACGGAGCAGTTTTCGCGCACCCGATCCTGCTCAGCGCGTGGGGGACACACGGCTGATTCGAAGCGTCCCATGCTCGCCAGATCCGAGGTCGCAGGAGTTTTGTGATTCTATTTTAGGGGGGGACTTGATATGACGTGCTACGCTGTGGTCGACGGGGAGATCACCGATGAAGCGGCCATCCAACAACTTCTGAACGAGCTGACCGATGCGTGGAACCGTGGGGACGCGCAAGCTTATGCCGCGCGCTTTCAAGCGGACGGCACCTTCACCAACGTCAACGGAACCTTCTACGTTGGGCGTGAGGAGTTCGATCGCCGGCACGAGGAGGCGTTTCGGAGAGTCTACAAGGGAAGCACGATCACCGCGGCAATCAAGAAACTTCGCTTCATTCGTCCGGACGTTGCCCTGGTCGATCTCGACCTCGGCATGTTCGGCTGGCAGGGGCAGCCTCCGGGAGTCCAAAAGGGGACCGACGGGACGCTGCACACATGCCTGCTGATGGTTCTCGTGAAGGAAGGCGGCTCCTGGTGGATTGCCGCATACCACAATGTCTGGCGGTCGGCAGGCGGCTAATCGTCCGGCATGAGCGAGCAGGGCCAAATCGTCAAAGAGGTAATCCGCGAACTGGTCACGGCGAATCGGATCCTCGGCCACGAGGGTGTCGTAGATGCCTTAGGCCATGTGAGCGTGCGTCATCCGGAACATGCCGGCCGCTACTTGCTTTCGTGCTCGCGCAGCCCGGGGCTCGTGACCGAAGGCGATGTCATGGAGTTCGATCTGGACGGCAATCCGATTGACCAGCGCGGGCGCAACCTGTATGCGGAGCGCTCGATCCACGGTTGCATGTATCGGGCCCGGCCGGACGTCAATGCAGTCTGCCACAGCCACGCACCTCAGCTCATTCCGTTCACCGTCACCGGGATACCGCTCAGACCCGTCTGCGTCATGGGTGCAGCCATGGGCGAAGACGTGCCGCTCTGGGACGTCCGGGAGGATTTCCCGCATAACGATGGGATGCTTATCGTTAACAACGCGATCGGGTCGTCGATGGCGAAACGGCTCGGCGCCGGCCGAACGTGCTTGCTTGCGAGCCATGGCGCGGTGATCGTCGAAGCCACGATCAAGCGCGTCGTAGCGGTGGCCAGCAGCCTGGTGGCGAATGCTGAGATTCTGATGCAATCCCGCATATTGACTCTGACCGTGGGTACGAGAGAGCTCCGTTATCTCGGAAGCGGCGAGATCCGAGCGATGACAGAATTGATATTCAGCCCGCGGGCACTAGAGCGCATGTGGGATTATTGGGCAACGCGAGCCGGGTGTGGGGTCGGCGAAGCCGCTCGTTGAAGGCTAGGGCTTGATAGATAAGAGTTGGCTCCTCGGGTAGGACTCGAACCTACAACCCTCCGGTTAACAGCCGGATGCTCTACCATTGAGCTACCGAGGAACGGCCCCCTGATTGTATGGAGCACACCGCGCGGCTGTCAAGTCCGCGAAATGCCTCAAAATTATCGACACCGAAGAGCGAACCGTTGCCTCAAAATGCCGGTCACCGGCGTCCAACACGCAACCCGTTTGCCTTGACAGTCGCGGAAGCCGGTCGCAATAATGGAATCCGTTTCAGGAGGGCTTCCTCTTAATGGCAACGGCGTCGCGACGGTCCGGACCGTCGCCTCTCGGAAATCGAGCCCTGGTCGTTCTTTTTTTGGCCATTTTCATCGTGATGATGGGCTTCGGCATCGTGCTGCCCGTCCTGCAGTTCTACGCCCGCGATATCGGCGCAACCCCGTTCCAGATCGGCCTCCTGGCCACGAGCTACGCGTTCATGCAATTCTTGTTCGCGCCCCTGTGGGGCGGGCTGAGCGACCGGATCGGCCGGAAACCCGTGTTCTCCGTGGGTCTCCTCGGCTACGCCGTGTCGTTCGTGATCTTCGGCCTCTCCCATCAGGTCTGGCAGTTGTTCTTTGCCCGCATTCTGGGCGGTGTGCTGAGCGCCGCCACGCTGCCTACGGCGATGGCCTACATCGGCGACACGACCTCCGAGGAGCGCCGGGGCGGCGGCATGGGGATGATGGGCGCGGCAATGGGCCTGGGTTTCACGATCGGACCCGGCATCGGCGGCCTGCTGGGCCGCCACAGCCTGTCGCTGCCGTTCTTCGTCGGCGCGGCGCTCGCGGTCGCCACGCTCCTCCTCAGCTGGGGATCGCTCCCAGAGCCGGTTCGCCATGACTCGTCCGCGGAGCGCCCGTCCCGGATCGATGCGCTGCGCCGGGCGCTCGGAGGCCCGCTCGCCTACTATTATGTTGTGACGCTCGTCGCGGCGTTTGCGCTGGCCGCGCTGGAAGCCACCTACGCGTTGTTTGCGCAGGACCGGCTGCACTTGTCGAGCACCGGGGGTGCAGGCGCCATCGGCGTCGTCTTTGTGATCGTCGGGCTCGTACAGGCCGCGATCCTCGGCGGCCTGGTTGGACGCCTGATCAGCCGGTGGGGCGAGGAACGGCTGGTCCGCGGCGGTCTGATTGTCGCCGCGATCGGCTACCTCCTCGTGACGACCACGCACGATATCGCCACGCTGGCGATCTACGCCGCCATCGCGGGCGCCGGGCATTCGCTGATGCGGCCGAGCATCGCGTCGCTGGTCTCGAAGCGCTCCCCACGCTCCCAGGGGCTCTCCATCGGCATCATGGACTCGTTCGACAGCCTCGGCCGCATCCTCGGTCCGGCCTGGGGCGGCTGGATCTACCACGCGGGGATCGCCCTCCCGTACATCGGCGCCGCTGCGGCGCTCGTACTGACCCTGGGCTTCTCGTTCTCCGGGGCCGTACGGCACGTCCCGGCCCACGCGGGCTCCGAGTAGCGCGTGACCCCGCTCTCGCCGCAGGGCGCCGACTTTCTCATCCTGATGGAACGGGTGGGCATCGCGCTGGCGATCGGCATGATGGTCGGCATGGAGCGGGAGTGGGCGCACAAGGAGGTCGGCGTCCGCACGTTTGCGTTCGTCGCCCTCGCGTTCACCCTCGCCTGGACCATCTCGCCGATCGTGGCCTACGTCCTGTTGGGCGCGCTGATCCCGCTCGTCACGCTCCTCAACTGGCGCAGTTTCACCCGGGATGGCACGCTCGAGATGACCACGACGGTGGCCCTCCTGGCGATGGCCCTTCTTGGCATCCTCGTGGGGCAGGGGCTCCTGCTCGTGGCCGCCGCGTGCGGCGTCGTCATGACCGTGCTCCTGGCGTGGAAGTCCGAGGTGGTCCGCTTCGCGGGCGCGGTGACCAACGAGGAAATCCGGGGGGCGCTGATTCTCGGCGTCATCGCGCTCGTGGTCTACCCCCTGCTTCCTCCCGGCACCGTCGACCCGTGGCACCTGATCGACCCGCGGTCCGCCTGGGTGGTCGTCCTGGTCATCTCCGCAATCGCGTTCACGAACTACGTGTTGCTGCGGATCTACGGCACGCGCGGCATCCGGTGGACCGGGTTGCTCGGCGGTCTCGTGAACAGCACCGCGACGGTCGCGGAACTGGCGAGCCAGGCCCGCAACGATCCGGCGCGCCTCTCGGTCTTCACGCTCTTGGGGATGGCCACCGCGAACACCGCGATGTTGTTGCGCAACGGCCTCATCCTGGGCGTCTTCGACGTGGACGCGCTCTCCTACGGATGGCTCGGGGTGGCGCTCATGGTGGCCGTCAGCGCGGTCGTGATGTACCGGATCCGCATCCAGGACACCGCCATGGAGCCGCTTCAGATGCGTTCTCCGATCTCGGTGCGCCGGGCTCTCACGTTCGGCGCCCTGTTCCTGCTGATCACGCTGGCCGGCGAACTGGCGAACCGGGTGTTCGGGCAGACGGGCTTCCTGATCGTGGCCGCGGTGGGCGGGCTGGTGAGCAGCGCGTCCACCTCCGCCGCGGCCGGCATTCTCGCCGCCAAGGGAACCCTCGCCCCTCAGCTCGCGGGGTACGGCGTCGTCGTCACGTCGATGGCCAGCCTGATGTTCCACGTGCCCATGGCACAGATGGCGGGCCGCAACCAGGAGGTCACACGGCGCCTCGCCGTGCTCTCCGCGGTCATCCTGGCGGCCGGCGCCGTAGGGTTGGTCGCGGAAGCCGTGTGGAGCGGCCGCCCCTAGCGGGCGGGGCCACGATGCGCCGCCTGCCTCGAGCGATACCACGCCGCGCGGCCCCGCGTCACCCGAACGGTCGTGTCGCGGTCCGGGAGCGCGCGCCGTGACGCAGCGGCAGCTCGTTGGGCGCACGGCAACGGTCATCGGCATGGTGGTGCTCGCGTGGATCGTCTTTTGGTTCGTGGCCCACGTCACCGAGATCCTGATCCTGCTCCTGATCTCGGCGATCCTCGCGGCCGGCCTGGGGCCGATGGTCGCAACCCTGGAGCGGTGGCGCCTGCCCCGCGGCGTGCAGCTCGCCCGCGGCGTCGCCATCCTGCTCCTGTACCTCGGGTTGTTTGCTGCGATCGGCGGGGTGCTGTCAATGATCGTTGTGCCCGCGGTCAACGAGACGGCCGCCTTCGTGGAAAAGCTGCCGCAGCTCACGGCGTCGGTCCAGCGGTGGCTCACGGAGATCCACCGGCAGTTCCCGTGGCTGCCGAGCATGACCACGATCCTGCAGCATCTACCGCAGCAGCTCACGAACGTGTCGATGTACGGCACGACGGCCGCCGGCGTCGCGGTTCGCTTTGCCAGGGACTTCGCCGCAGTCGTAACGATCCTCGTCTTTACGTTTTACATGCTGCTCGAGGGCGCCCAGATGAAGCGCTCCTTCCTGGCGCTGTTCCCGGTGGAGGAACACGCCCGCGTGAGTCAGGTGCTCGAGCACATCGGCGCCAAGTTCGGCGGGTGGCTCCGCGCGCAGATGCTATTGTCGTTCACCGTCGCGGCGATCGTGGCGCTCGGCCTCTTGCTGCTCGGCATGCCGTTTCCCGCGCTGCTGGGAGTGGTCGCGGGGCTCGGAGAGCTCATCCCCATGGTCGGGCCGTCGCTCGGCGCGGCCGTCGCGATCCTGGTCGGGCTGTCGCAACCGCTGTGGCGCCTCATCGCCGTCGTGGCGTTCTACGTCGTCATCATGAACGTGGAGCCGCACGTGCTCGTTCCCCGCATCATGGCCCGCGTTGTGGGGATGTCTCCGCTCTTGACCCTGGTCGCGCTGCTGTCCGGGATCAAGCTCCTGGGCATCCTCGGCGGGCTGTTGGCCGTGCCGATCGCGGCGGCGCTCCAGGTCATCGTTTCCGAGGTCGTGAGCGAGATTCAGGGGACGAGCATCCAAACCACGAGCGAGGAACGGGCCGCCCAGGTCCAGGAGCCGCGGGCGGCGCGTCCCGCAGGCCATCGCTAGTCCCTCGTGAGGGGCCTCGACCCCTCCGGCGGCTTGGCCGCCTCCGGTCGACGCCCGCGATGCGCGCGGCTGCGTGGACTCACGTTACCACGCTCGTCCTCGTCACGCTGGCGCTCCTCCTGTGCTGGCGCATTGTCCGTTCTCCCTTCGGCCGCATCCTGGTCGCCATTCGAGAAAACGAGGCGCGGGCGCAGAGCCTCGGGTACGCGGTCGGACGATACAAGCTGATCGCGGCGATGCTGTCGGGCGCGCTGGCGGGGCTGGCCGGCGGCATCTGGGTCATCAACCGCGGGTTCGTGGGTCTGGACGCGGTCCACTGGTCGACCTCAGGCACGGTGGTGATCATGACGCTGCTCGGCGGGATGGGCCCGCGGCTTGGCCCGATCATGGGCGCGGCGCTCGTGATCGTCCTGCGCGACGCGATCTCCGCCTGGACGGATGCCTGGGGGGTCGTCACGGGGGTCATCTTCATTGCGGTGATTCTCGCGTTCCGGCGCGGCATCGTCGGCACGCTCGAGGCCGCACTCGGCAGGCGAGCCGCGCCGGCCGCCGCCGCGCCGGCGGCGGAGCGGCCGCTCGGAACCATGCGTTAGCCTGAAACCCGATCGGGCGCGCGGCGTCCAGGAATGCGGCGCCCCGCCTGAGAATGCTCCTTGCATACCCGTACGGCCCCGCGAGGAGGAACAACCATGCCGAAGGATCCCGAGCAAGCCATCCGGCAGGCGGTGTCCGCGACCAAGCTCATAGAGTACACGCGTGGTGTGTCGCGCTGGGTGCGCATGTCCGGCAGCGAGGACGAGGGGCAGGCCTTCGAGTACCTCGAGGCGACGCTGCGGGGGTTCGGGCTCGAGGTGCGGCAGGAGCACCACGATGCCCTCATCTCCTGGCCGAGGTCCGCGTCGCTCGAGGTGGTCGATCCGGCGCCCGGACCGGTGGATTGCATCACGCACTCCTTTTCGATGTCCACGCCCCCGGGCGGTGTCGAGGCCGAGGTGGTCGACGTCGCCGGCGGCGACCTGGCGCAGGCACCCGTGCGCGGCAAGATTGCGCTGGTCGACGGATTGGCGATGCCCGTGACGGCGCATGCGGCGGAAGCGGCCGGCGCGGTCGCCGCGATCTTCGTCAACCCCCCGGAGCTGCACGAGATGATCATCTCTACGGTCTGGGGATCGCCCACTCCGGAGACGCTCGGCGCCCTGCCCAAGATCGTGGCCGTGTCCGTGCGTGAATCGGACGGCGCCGCCCTGCGCGCCCGCGCGCGCGAGGGTACGCTACGCGTGCGCGTGCACGCGGAGGTCGACACGCGGTGGCGCCCGACGCCGATCCTGACCGCGGACCTTGCGGCTGTCGACGAGCCGGACCGGTACGTGCTCTTCAGCGGCCACGTCGATTCCTGGCACTATGGGGCGATGGACAACGGCAGCGCCAACGCGGTGATGGTCGAGACCGCGCGCCTCCTGAGCAAGCGCCGCCGGCGGCTCCGCCGCGGGCTGCGGCTCGCGTTCTGGTCTGGGCACTCGCACGGCCGGTACTCGGGCTCCACGTGGTACGCCGACCACCACTGGCGCGACCTGCACCGCAACGCGGTGCTGCACCTGAACGTGGACTCGTCGGGCGCCAAGGGTGCGACGGTACTGAGCGAGGGCGAGACCATGGCCGAGACATGGGCCTCGGCCGCGCGCGCGATCAACGACGTCGCCGGGCAGGCGCTGGAGCGGCGCCGCATCGGCCGGATGGGCGACCAATCGTTCTGGGGGATCGGCATCCCGTCGATGTTCGGCGGAGTCTCGGTCCAGCCGCCGGCGGAATCGGCCACGAGCGACGCGCTGGCCAAGCTGCACGGCGGACCGCGGAAGTCGGGCGGGCTCGGCTGGTGGTGGCACACGACGGAGGACACGATCGACAAGATCGATCGCGCCAACCTCCGGCGGGACGCGGAGATCTACGCCCTGATCGTATGGCGGTGGTGCACGGCCCCGGTGCTCCCGCTCGACTACCGTGCGACCGCGGGCGAGCTCCGGGAGACGCTGCGGCGCATCCAGGACGCCGCCGGCGACGCGTTCAATCTGGACGCGTGCTTGGACGGCGTCACGCGGTTGACCAGCGCGGCGGACCGCCTCCAGGCCGCCGCGGATCGGGTCGCGGCCGCGCTCGGGCAGTCCCGCGGCACCCGCAAGCAGCGCGCGGCGGCGTCCCTGATCAACGACACGATGATGCGGGCCGGGCGGGCGCTGATCCCGATCAACTACACATCCACGGGACCGTTCGATCACGATCGCGCGGTGCCGATCCCGCCGGTTCCCGCGCTTCAGCCCGCCGCGCGCCTGCGCGCGCTCGAGCGCGGCACGCACGAGTATCACACGCTCGAGACCCGCCTCGTGCGCGACCGCAACAAGGTGGCGTACGCGATCGAGTCCGCGGCGGACATGATCGAGCACGCCTTCAAGCACCTGGACGTGAAGTAGAACGGCGCAGGGCCGCCCCTGGGCGGCCCCGCGCACACCTCCGGCCGCGCGGGCACCTGGCGCCGCCCGCGGGCCGCGGGGACTTAGGGCAACGCGTCCACGTCGTGCGGCATGCCCTCCCGCACCCCCGCGTCCGTGACGCGGATAAACTGGGCGTTCCGGTGCAACTCCGCGAGCGTCGTGGCCCCGCAGTAGCTCATCCCGGACCGGAGGCCGCCGATCAGCTGCCCCAGTACCGCGGACACCGGACCGCGGTACGGCACGAGCGCCTCGATGCCCTCCGGCACGATCTCCGACAGCAGCTCGTCTTCCTGACGCAGATCGCGCCGCTCCGCCGACGTCCACAGGCTCGCCATGCCGCGGTACACCTTGTACTGCCGGCCGTTTCTCGTGATCGACGTCCCCGGGCTCTCCTCGGTGCCCGCCAGCAGATTGCCGAGCATCGCCGTTTCGGCGCCCCCGGCGAGCGCTTTGACCAGATCGCCGGAGCCGCGGATGCCGCCGTCGGCGATCACCGGGATGCCCGAGCGGGCCGCCGCCTCGGCGCAGGACAGGATCGCCGTGAGCTGCGGGACGCCGGCGCCCGTCACCACACGCGTGGTGCACGTCGACCCGGGGCCGACGCCGATCTTGATGCCGTCGACGCCCTGGGCGATCAGATCGCGCGTGCCATCCGGGGTGGCGACATTGCCCGCGATGAGCGGCACGTCACCGCACCGCGCGCGGACCGCGTCGATCGTGCGGAACGACAGGTCGGAGTGGCCGTGCGCGATGTCGATCACGAGCGCGTCCACCTCCGCCTCGACGAGCGCCTGCGCGCGCTCGAGGTAGTCGCCGCGCACGCCGATCGCGGCGCCCACGCGCAGCCGGCCGCGCGCGTCCTTGGTGGCCTGCGGATACTTGAGCCGGCTCAGGATATCGCGGCTCGTCACGAGTCCGGCGAGCCGGCCCTGCGCGTCCACGAGCGGCAGCTTTTCGATCCGGTGGCGGTGCAGGATCTGTTTGGCCTCTTCCACCGGCGTCCCGGCCGGCGCCGTGATCAACCGCTCCCGCGGCGTCATGATGACCGTAATCGGGCGGTCGAGGTCCTCCTCGAACAGCAGGTCGCGGGCCGTTACAATCCCGAGCAGCCGGCGGTCCCGGTCGATGACCAGCACGCTCGCGGGCCCGTGCTCCTCCATGAACGCCGCGGCCTGCCGCACGGTGGACTCGGGCCCTGCCGTGTGCGGGGAGTCCAGGACCACGCTCTCCGCACGCTTCACGCGGCGCACCTCCGCCACGTGCTCGCCGATCGGCAGGAACCGGTGAATGATCCCGATGCCGCCCTCCCGCGCCATGGCGATGGCCATCCGGCCCTCCGTCACGGAATCCATGCTCGCGCTGACGACGGGGATGGCGAGCTCGATGCCGCGGCAGAGCCGCGCGCGCGTCTCCACCTGGCGGCGCGTGCTCACGCCGGACCGGCGCGGCACGAGCAGCACGTCGTCGAACGTCAGGCCCAAGGGGAAGGATTCAGACATCGGAGCGCCTCCGCCACGCATCCCACAGCGGAAAACCACGCCAACGATACCACGGTGGATGCTATTATGGAAGAGTGCGACGAGGCGTGACCCATCATCCATTCGCCGCGCTGCGCCATCGTAACTTCCGGCTCTTCTTCGTCGGCCAGCTCATTTCGCTGATCGGCACGTGGATGCAGCGGATCGCGCAGGCGTGGCTCGTACTGCAGCTCACCAACTCACCGTTCCTGCTCGGCCTGGTCGGCGCGCTGCAGTGGCTGCCCATGCTCATGCTGTCGCTCATCGGCGGGGTGATCGCGGACCGGGTCAGCAAGCGCAATCTCCTCGTGGCGACGCAGACCGCGCAGATGCTGCAGGCGTTCGGCCTCGGCGCGCTGATACTGAGCGGCGCCGTGCGCTACTGGCACATCGTCGTCTTTGCATGTGCGCTCGGGGTGACGTCGGCGTTCGATGTGCCCGCCCGGCAGTCGTTCATCTTCGAGATGGTGGAAGGCGCGGACACGATGAACGCGGTGGCGTTGAACTCCACGATCTTCAACGCCGCCCGCCTGTTCGGCCCGGCGATCGCCGGGCTGGCGATCGCGTCCCTCGGGATGGCGTACGCGTTTCTCGCAAACGGGGTGAGCTTTATCCCGGTGATCGCGGCGCTCCTGATGATGCGGGTGTCCGTGATCCAGACTATCGAACTGGAGACGGGCGTTCTGGCTCACCTGCGCGAGGGGCTGGAGTATCTGCTCCGCACCCCGGTGGCCTTTCAGACGATCATGCTCGTCTGTCTCCAGAGCGTGTTCGTCATGAACTTCAACATCATCGTGCCCGTGCTGGCCAAGACCGTGCTGCACCAGAACGCGGGCGGCTTCGGGCTGCTGATGTCGGCCCAAGGCGCCGGCGCGCTCATCGGGGCGCTCTTCGTCGCGTCGGTGAGTCACCGCGGGCCGCAAGCGGCGATGATGTACGGCGGCGCCGCCCTCCTCGGGGTCATGAACCTGATCCTCGCCGGCGCCGGGCAGTTCGGGGTCGCGGCCGTGGTCCTCGCCGCGGCCGGTGCCAGCATGGTCGCGTTCACGGCCACGGCCAACACGACGCTCCAGGTCACGGCGCCCGACCACATGCGCGGGCGCGTGATGTCGATGTACGCCCTCGTGATGGGCGGGATGACGCCCGCGGGCGCGCTCTTCACGGGCACGGTCGCCCAGGTGTGGGGGGCACCGGCGGAGCTCGCGATCGCCGGCGTGATCGGCGTGCTGTCCGCGGCCGCCGTGCTGCGGTGGCACCGGCTCACGCTCGGGGGCGCGCCGGCCGGCGCGCCCTTCGCCGTGGCCACGGCAGCGGGACACGGAGAGGCGAACAACGGCGAACACTGATCAGGAGCAGCCGGCGCGGGGGCGCCGCAAGCCCGACTGAGTGGGGGTGTGATTGCGCGTGATGGACGGCGTAACGTGCGAGCGCAACATTATGATGCGGTTGGCCGACGGGACGCGGCTGGCATCGGACCTCTATCTGCCGTCCGGGGGTGGCGGCCCGTGGCCCGCGCTGCTCGAGCGCACGCCGTATGACAAGCTCGGCCCCGCCGGGGTCCTCGCGGCGAAGTTCTTCGCCAGCCACGGCTACGCCGTGGTGTTACAAGACGTGCGCGGGCGGTTCGCCTCCGACGGCGAGTGGTATCCGTTCGGCAACGAGGGCCCGGACGGCGTCGAGACCGTCGCGTGGGTGCGGGCGCAGCCCTGGTGCGACGGCCGGATCGCGACGATCGGCCTCTCCTACTCGTCCTGCACCCAGACCGGGCTCGCCGCGCTCAACCCGCCCGGGCTCGCCGCCCAGTTCGTGAGCCAGGGCTTCCACAACTACCACACCGCGTCGATGCGGCAGGGCGGCGCGCTGGAGGTCCGGTTCTTTCTCTACGCGTTCATGATGGCGACGACATCCAAGGAGGCCGCGGCGGACCCCGTGAAGCGCGCGGCGCTCAGGCAGGCGTGGGGCGACATCCGATCGTGGCTGGGGCGCCACCCGCTCAAGCCCGGACTGAGCCCGCTCAGGCACGTCCCGTCGTACGAGCGCTGGCTCCTCGACATTTGGCAGCACGGCGAGTACGACGACTACTGGCGGAGCCGTCCCGCCTACTCGATCGACGAGCTGTACGATCAGCACGCCGACGTGCCGATCCATCTCCTGGGCAGCTGGTACGACTCCTACGCGCGATCCACCGTGACCAACTACGTGGAGCTCGGGCGCCGCAAGCGGGGGCCGGTCCGCCTGATCATGGGGCCGTGGATCCACGGCGGGGCCAACCTCGACCTCTCGCACGCGGGGGACGCGGAGTTTGGCCCGGATGCACCGCTCGGCTACAATTACTTTCGCCTCCGCTGGTTCGACGCCGTACTCAAGGGGCGGCCGAACGGCATGCTGGAGACGCCGCCGGTGCGGATCTTCGTCATGGGCGGCGGCTCCGGCCGCAAGGTCCCGGGGACGGACCGGCTCGACGTCGGGGGCCGCTGGCGCGTGGAACAGGAGTGGCCGCTCCGGCGTACCGAGTACGCGCCGTTCTACCTCCAGCCCGGGGGCGGGCTGGCGCGGAGCAAGGCGCCGGCGGACGCGGCGCCCTCACGCTACGTGTTCGATCCGGCCGACCCCGTGCCGACCATCGGCGGGAACATTTCCGTGGGGTACGATCTGATGCCGGGCGGCGGGTTCGACCAGCGCGGCGGCCGGCACGTGACCGGTACCAGCGACGCCCTGCCGCTCTCTGCGCGCCCGGACGTGCTCGTGTTTTCAACGCCGGTGCTCGATCGCGAGGTCGAGGTCACCGGCACCGTGACCGTCAAGCTCTGGGCAGCGTCCACGGCCCCGGACACCGACTTCACGGCGAAGCTGATCGACGTGTACCCGCCCAATGCGGACTACCCGGACGGGTACGAGCTCAACATCGGCGACTCGATCATCCGCGCCCGCTACCGGAACTCCTGGGACACGCCCGAGCCGCTCGAGCCGGGCAAGATCTACGAGTTCACGATCACCCTCTACCCGACGAGCCTCGTGTTCCAGCGGGGGCACCAGATCCGGCTGCACCTCTCGTCGTCGAACTTCCCGCGCTTCGACGTCAACCCGAACACGGGCGGCCCGCAGGGGCGCGAGCTCGTGCGGCAGACGGCGGTGCAGACAGTCTTCCACGACGCGGCGCACCCATCCCACGTGGTGCTGCCGCTGATTCCGTCGTAGACGCCCGTCTACCGGTACTTGTGCGCGACGACCTTTGGCTGCAGGAAGTTGAGCAGGTAGTCCGGACCGCCGGCCTTGCTGTCGGTCCCCGACATGTTAAACCCGCCGAACGGGTGCGTGCCCACCATCGCGCCGGTGCACTTGCGGTTGAGATATAGGTTGCCGCACATGAACTCCCGCCGCGCCCGGGCCAGCTTTTGGGGGTTGCGCGAGTACACGGATCCCGTGAGCCCAAACGCGGTCCCGTTCGCGATGCGCAGCGCCTCATCGAACGTGCGGGCCGGGATCGCCGCCACGACCGGACCAAAGATCTCCTCCTGCGCGATGCGGGCGTCCGGGGCGACGTCGAGGAACACGGTCGGCGCGATGTAGTGACCCCCGTCGCGCGCACGGCCGCCGCCGGCCGCCAGCCGGCCCTCGCTCTTGCCGACCTCGATGTACTCGAGGATCTTTTGCGCCGCGGACGCGTTGATCACGGGGCCCGCGGGGTAGTTCTCGGGCGCGGGGCCGACCTCGAGGCGGCGGACGCGATCCACGAGCGCGTCCGCGATGCGGCCGTACGCCTTGGGCGTCGCGACCACCCGCGAGCCTGCGGAGCACTTCTGCCCCTGGTACCCGTAGCCTGACGCCACGAGCCCAGCCACCGCCTCGTCGAGATCCGCCTCGTCGTCCACGATGATCGCGTTCTTGCCGCCGAGCTCCGCGATGATGCGCTTGAGCCAGGTCTGCTGGGGCGGCGTCTTGGCCGCGAGCTCGAACAGGTGCGTGCCGACCTCCCGCGAGCCCGTGAACGCGATCATGCGAACGCCGGGGTGCGTGGCCAAGCCCTCGCCCACGATCCCGCCCGGGCCGGGGATGACGTTGAGCACCCCCGGCGGCAGCCCCGCCTCGGTCAGCGCCTCGAGGGTCTGGTACGCGACGGCCGCGGAATCGCTCGCCGGCTTCATGATCACCGTGTTGCCGGCCGCGATCGCCCCGATCGCCATGCCTGTCGGAATGGCGAGCGGGAAATTCCACGGCGAGATCACGGCCACGATCCCGATCGGGATGTACGTGTACTCGCTCATCTCGCCGTCGTACGGCGGGAGCGGCCGGCCCTGCGCGTACCGGAGGACCTCGCGCGCGTTGTACTCGATGAAGTCGATGGCCTCCGCGACATCGCCGTCCGCCTCGGCCCAGTTCTTGCCGACCTCGTAACTCATCCACGCGGCCGCGCGCATCCGGCGGCTCCGGAGGAGATGGGCGGCGCGCAGCAGCAGGGCCGATTTCTCTTCCGCGGGCACCCAGCGCCACGACTCGTACGCGCGGCCCGCGGCGCGTACGGCGGCCTCCAGCTCATCGCGCCCGGCCTGGTGCAGGACCGCGACCACCTGGTCGGATTGCGACGGGTTCATGGAGCGAAACGTCTGGCCGGTGCGCACCGGCTGCCCGTCGATCCACAGCGGAAACTCCCGGCCCAGCTCGCCGCTTACGGCGCGCAGCGCCTCCGACATCTCCCGCCGCGCGCCGTCGGCCGAAAAGTCGCGGAACGGCTCGTTGCGAAACTCCGCCGGAAACATCATCGCGATCCCTCCTTGGCCGGCTGGGCGCCGGTGGCTCCCGCCGCCGCGCGGGCACCCCCGAGCGCGCGGGCGATCCGGTCCAGCCCCTCTTCCAGTCGCGTCATCGACGTCGCGTACGAGACCCGAAGATATCCCGGCGCCTCGAACGCCTCGCCGGGCACCGTGGCGACATGCGCGCGGTCGAGCAGCACCTCCGCCAGCTCGAGCGACGTGGCGGGCAGGCCCGCACGCCCCAGGACACCGCGCATGTCCGGAAACGCGTAGAAGGCGCCCTTGGGCATCCCGCATTCGACCCCCGGGATGGCGTTGAGCCGCGCCACCACATACCGCCGCCGGCGGTCGTACTCCGCCACCATGGCGCTCAGGTCCACGTTGGCGGTGAGCGCGTGCAGGGCGGCGCGTTGCGCGATGGAGTTCGGGTTGCCGGCGAGGTGCGCCTGGGTCTCCGTTATCGCCGCGGCGATGGCCCGCGGCGCCGCGGCGTAACCGATGCGCCAGCCCGTCATGGCGTAGGTCTTGGACATGGAGTTGAGCAGCACGATCTTGTCGCGCGCCTGGGGCCAGGTTCCCGGCACGCTCAGGTGCCGCGCCCCGTCGTACACCATGCTCTCGTAGATCTCGTCGCTCAGCAGGTAGAACCCGTCGTGGCGCTGCGCGAGCGCCACCAGCCCGTCGAGCGTTTCGCGCGTGTAGACCGCGCCCGTGGGATTGTGCGGCGAATCGACGATGATCGCCCGCGTGCGCGGGCCGATCATGCGCGCGACCCGGTCGGGCCGCGGCTGCCAATCGTCCCCGGCGTTGGTGGGCACCGGCACCGGCGTGGCCCCCGCGAGCCGCACCTGCTCGGTGTAGGAGACCCACGCGGGGATCGGCACCAGGACCTCGTCGCCCGGATCGCAGATGGCCCGCAGCGTGAAATACAGCGCGGGCTTGCCTCCGGCCGTGACCACGATCTCCTCAGGGTCGTACGCGGCGCCGTACGCCTCGCGCAGGCGCGCCGCGACCGCCGCGCGCAACTCCGGGATGCCCGCGGGACCGGTGTACTTCGTAAAGCCCTCGCGGATCGCCGCGATGGCGGCGTCCTTGATCGCGTCGGGCGTGTCGAAGTCCGGCTCCCCCGCCGCAAAGCTGAGCACGTCCACGCCCTGCCGCCGCAGCCGCCGCGCGCGGTCGTCCATCCCGATCGTCATCGAGGGCGTGATCGCGCGGGCGGCCGTAGACAGATGCATCGAGCGGTTCCTCCGAGTCCGTGGCATTGGGCGGCCCGCGGTGGGTGGCCGGGCGCCCACACGACTGCTATTCGCCGCGGGGCGCAGCGCCTCCCCGGCGGGCGTCGGCCGGGCCCTTGTCCCGCCACAGGATGACGTTGATGAGGATCAGCGTCGGCACCGCGTACATCATCTGCCCCATGACCCACATGAGGGCGCCGCCGAGCTTGAGGTCCTCGAGCGGGGTGAGCCCCCACAGACGCTCAGGGGTCACGTAGCCCGCGTAGAAGGGATGCCCGGCGAACGCCAGCGCGAACCCCAGGATGAAATTGACGACATCTGAGGCGAGCAGGAGCGCGAGACGCACGCCGTAGGAGGCGCGGACGAGCGCGGGCGCGGGCGCCACGATGACGCCCCAGAAGATCAGGCCGACAACGACAAACGAAGCATGTTCGGCGGCGTGGATCCACGGCGACCGAAGCGTGGCATCGTACGCGGCCGGCAGATGCCAGGCCAGCAGCGTCCCATTGTAGAGGACCAGCGCCGGCACCGGGCGCCAGAGGGCCCGCAGGATCCGCCGGAGCACGGGCCGCTGGAAGACCCAGCCCAGCAGCGTCGGCGGGACGGACAGGGCGAGCAGCGGCGGGGCCGCGAGCAGGAGCAGCATGTGCTGCAGCATGTGCAGGGTAAACAGGTACGTCGCCCCGCGATCGAGCGGGGAGAGCAGGGCCAGCGCGAGCACCGCGTAACCGCCGGCAAAGTACCACGCCTGCCGGCCGCGCGGCGGGAAGCGCGTAACGATCCACAGGTAGGCGAGCGCGCCGGCGACGAGCGCGCCGAGCACCATGGGGTCGCCGCTCCAGTCGGTCCAGCGCAGGGTAACGATGAGCGGTGCACCTCAGCGCGCACTACAGCGACATCGCGGATTGGCGTGGCGCACGGGTTAGGCGGGACGAGGCTCTCCGCCGCGGGCGTTCGACGCCCGCGATGTACGCCTCTGCGCGGAGCCCATATCGCCGGGAACGCACTACCGGCCGGCCCAGTGCCGGTGCCGGTCGGTCGCGCAGGTCAGCCGGAGGAGCGCCATGCGGATGTACATGCCCGCTTCGGTTTGATCGAAGATCACAACGCGCGGATCCGCGTCGACGGCGGTGGGGAGCTCCGACCGCGGGCCCTCGACCCGGGGCAGCGGGTGCATGACGATGGCGTGCGGCGGCAGGCCGGCCAGGATCTGCGGCGTCACGCTGAACGCGTCGCGCACCCGCTCGTACGTCTTCAGGTCGTCGCCGAACCGCTCCTTTTGGATGCGGGTCACGTAGAGCACATCCGCGCCGCGGACCGCGGCCGCGAGATCGTCGGTCTGGACCACCGGCACCCGGTGCCGCCGCAGGTAGGCGACCAGGTCCTCCTTCATCTGCACCGCCTCGGGCGCCACCATCCGCACCGAGACGCCCGGGTACTTCGCCAGCAGGTAGCAGAGCGACCGCGCGGTCCGGCCGTACAAGAGGTCCCCCGCCACGGCGACGGTGGCGCCCTCCAGGGTCCCGCGATGCCGCCACACGGTGTAGGCGTCGAGCAGCGCCTGCGTCGGATGCTGCCCCGGCCCGTCGCCCGCGTTGAACACGGGGATCGGCCCGCGCGTGCGCGGGTCGGCGGCGACGGACGCGGCACGCTCCGCGGCGCCCTCATGATAGTGGCGGATGACGATCGCGGCCGGACGGTACCGGCAGACGACGCGGATCGTGTCCTCGATCGACTCGCCCTTCGCCGCGGACGAAAACTCGCGGGCCGCCTCGGACGAGAGCACGCGCCCGCCGAGGTGGTACGTGGCGAACTCGAACGACAGACGCGTGCGCGTGCTCGGCTCGTAGAACAGCGTGAGCACGATCTTGCCCTTGAGCAGGTTGCTGCCGCCGGCGTTGATGATCTCCTCGGCGAGCCGTGCCTCCTGGAATACCCGATCCAGGGAAGGGGGATCGAACTGCTGCGCGCGTAGGACGTGCGGCCAACCGGCCCAAAGGAGCGTGGCGGGCGCGACCATGTCGCCACGAGGCTTCGTGCCGGGCCGCGGCCGGCCCTCCCGCTCCGCCCCAGGGACCCGCGGGGGTGGGGGAGAATTGGTGTGGCACATCACGACCAAAGGGGGCTAGGCGTATGGTCCCGCCGGCAGGGACCACCCACTATCACGATCTGCTGGTCGCCCACCTGGCGGCCTGGAGCCGGCACGATATCGAAACGATCATGAGCACGATGACCCAGGACTGCATCTTCGAGACCTCGGGCGGGCCCGACCCCTGGGGCCGCCGGTACGAAGGGGCCGCCATCGTGCGGGAAGCGATCGAGGAGATCTTCGAGATGCTGTCCGACATCCGCTACACCAATGCGCGCCACACCGTCTGCGGCGACCGCGGCGTGTCGGAGTGGACGATGATCGCGACCCGGCCCGACGGGAGCCGCATCGAGGCGCGGGGCTGCGACCTGTTCGAATTCCGGGAGGGCAAGATTCACCGCAAGGACTCGTACCGCAAGCGCCGCCTCGCGCGCTAGCGCGTCCTTGCTGAACTTCGGCACTGGTTCGAGCCGGCCGGACCTGTCCTCCGCTCCGCGGCCCGACGCCTACCGATTCCCCGGCAGTCGTCTTGTCCGCCGCGCAGGCGAAAATACGGGGCCGCACACACATGCACCGCGGGCGTCGAACCCCCGCTCCGGGCAGCTCCGACCGGCCCATCTCCCCTCGTCGAACATCGAAGACACGGCGCTAGCGGTCCCCCGGACCGCTAGCCGCACACCGCGCCGTGCGCCGCCGACGAGACCAGCTTCGCGTATTTCGCCAGCGCGCCCGTACGGTAGCGGGGCTCGGGCGCCGTCCACGCGCGCAGGCGCGCCCGCACCTCCTCCGGGTCGACCTCGAGATCGAGCCGCCGCCCCGGCACATCGATGCTCACCGTGTCGCCGTCCCGCACGACCGCGATGGGCCCGCCGTGCGCCGCTTCCGGCGCGATGTGCCCGATCACGAAGCCGTGCGAGCCGCCGGAGAACCGGCCGTCGGTGAGGAGCGCGACCTCTTCGCCAAACCCGGCGCCGGCCAGCGCGCCCGTGACCGCGAGCATCTCGCGCATCCCCGGGCCGCCCCGCGGCCCCTCGTTGCGGATCACGATGACGTCGCCCGCGGCGATGCGCCGGCGGACGATCGCGTCGAACGCGTCCTCCTCCCGCTCGAACACGCGCGCGGGACCGCGAAACGTCTGGCGCCGGACCCCGGCCGTCTTGAGCACGGCGCCTTCGGGTGCGAGGGTGCCGGCGAGCACGGCAAGCGTGCCGCTCGGCTCCATGGGCTGGCGAATCGGGTACACGATCGGCTGGTTCTCCGGCCGCCGCACTCCGCGCAGGTTCTCGGCCATCGTGTGGCCCGTCACCGTGAGCACGTCGCCATGGAGGTAGCCGCCCTCGAGGAGTTCGTGCAGCACCACCGGCACGCCGCCGATGCGATCCAGATCCGCCATCAGGTACCGGCCGCCGGGGTGCATGTCGGCGATCCGCGGCGTCTCCCGGCTGATGCGGTCGAAGTCCTGAAGCGCAAGGTCCACGCCGGCCTCCCGGGCGATGGCCAGGAGGTGGAGCACCCCGTTCGTCGATCCGCCCATGGCCACCAGCGTCGCGATCGCGTTCTCGAACGCCGGGCGCGTCAGGATGTCGCGGGGCCGGATCCCGTCGCGCAGCAGGCGCATCGCCGCCTCGCCGGTGCGCCGGCAGACATCGGCCCGCCGTGGGTCGAGCGCCGGGATCGAGGCGCTGCCCGGGAGCGACATGCCGAGGGCCTCGATGCAGGATGCCATGGTGTTGGCCGTGTACAGTCCGCCGCAGGAACCGGCGCCCGGACAGGCCGTGCACTCCAGCCGGTAGAGCTCGTCGTCGCCCATCTTGCCCTCGGCGTGCGCCCCGACCGCCTCGAAGACGTCCACGATCGTCACGTCGCGCCCGTCAAACCGGCCGGGCAGGATCGTGCCGCCGTAGAGGAACACGCCGGGCACGTTCAGGCGCGCGAGCGCCAGCATCATGCCCGGCAGGCTCTTGTCGCACCCCGCGATGGCGGCGAGCCCGTCGAACGCCTCCGCGATGACCATCAACTCGACGGAGTCGGCGATGACCTCGCGGCTCACGAGCGACGCCTTCATCCCCTCGTGCCCCATGGCGATCGCGTCGCTCACAGCGATGGTCGTAAACTCGATCGGCGTGCCGCCTGCGGCCCGGACGCCGTCCTTGACCGAGCGCGCCAGCGTGTCCAGGTGCAGGTTGCACGGCGTGACCTCGTTCCACGACGACGCCACGCCCAAGAGCGGCTTGGCCAGATCGTCGTCACCGAGCCCCGTGGCCCGCAGCATGGCGCGGTGCGGCGCGCGGGCCGGGCCCTCCGTGACCGCCGATGAACGGCGCTTCATGTCCGTCGTGATCCTTGCCATGGGTCGATCGGCCTCCTCGCGGGCGTGCGTGGGGCGCAGATGTGCCGGACGTGCCCGCCCTTTCTCCGGAATGCGGTGGGAGCCCTCCCGCGGCCGCTACGGTGCGGCCGGCACCGCTGCCGCGGACGCTCGATGCGGCCCGCTCCCGTTTGCCACCACGGTGACAAACGCGCGCGCCAGGCGATCGCGTGTTGCCTGTCCGATCGCCAGGTCCCAGCAGTTGACAATGGCCAGCCGGAATCCGCCGGGCGGCATCGCGTGCTGCGCGAGCGGCCGCCGCGGATCGAACGTGATCTGGATGCTCGACACCCCTGAGGTCTCGCGCAGCCGGCGCACGACCGCGGGGTCGATCCAATGATACTGTCCGTGAGCGCCGAACAACGCAAGGCTGTAGCCGCGGCGCGGCGGGACGTCGAACCGCCACCGGCCGCGTGCGTAGAGGTCCACGACGCGCTCCAGCCACCCCGGCCCGTGGAGGTCGATCCATTGCTCCGACATGCGCAGATGGCACTCGATGATCTTGCCGCTGATGGACTCGAAGTTGACGATGCCGGTGAAGCCGCGGAGGTGACGGCGGATCCAGCGGCGGCAGTACGCCTCCAGGCGTGGCAGCGGCCGCCCGAGCACGGTCCAGTAGTCGAATCGCCCGCCCGGCAGCCGCCTGCCCTCGGTGTGACTCCACCACCGCGGCGCGCCTCCGACGAGCGCGACGTCGGTGCTGATGTGGCGCCCCTCAAGCAGCGTCATCCAGAAATGTCCCGGCGTGAAGTGTGCGTCGAGGTCCGCGGCCGACCGCAGGATGAATCCGCCGGCGCCCATGCCGTGCAGGTTGACGATCGGCTTGCTGAACACGGGGAAGCGCGGGGGCATGACGCCGTGCGGGGCGTGAGCGATGCCCTGCGTGGCGCAGATGAAGAGCTTGTTGTACACTTCGCGGAAGCCGGGATAGAGTCCCCAAGCCGCGGCGTCGTCGACCGGCACGGCGACGCGCGCCGGGCAGGCCACGCCCTCGAAGTACTGCCAACGCCACGGGTCCACGCCCGGGAACGCCGCCCGCGCGCTAGGGGGTGGCTCGTCGTGCAGGTTGTACAGCTCGAGCAACGCGTCCCGGGGATCCCCGGCCCCGTTCTCGCGGGTCTGCGAGGGCACGGTCAATGGTCCAGGCGCATCGCGCGATCCGCGTGGCCGTGCGCGCGGCGCGACGAGGGCGCCCGTCGCCATGCTCGCCGTCACGGCACGCCGCTCCCGCGGTGCGCTGTGTGATCCAGTGTCATCTCGTCCCCCCACCTCCCCTCCGCCCCACGCCCGACGCCTGTCCACAGCCGCCGAAAACGCCGCACTAGGCGTACGCGTCATACACCGCGCGCCCCACCTGGCCGATGGCCAGGCGGCCCTTGAGATCGTCGGCCAGATCGCGCGTGAACACGGTCACCACGCACGTGCTCCGGGGCGCGTACAGGATCGCGGCGTCGTTGCTGACCCGCGAGAGGGAGCCGGTCTTGTGCGCGATCTCCACCGCCGGCGGCAGCAAGAGCGGCAGCCGGTCCCGAACCTGCTGGCGATGCATGATCTCGAGCATGCCGCGGCACACCGCCTGGGGCAGCGGTCCATCGCCGGCGGCGCCGTCCATCGTGGGACGGAGCACCGCTTCGAGGAGGCGCCCCATCTCCCGGGGTGTCGTCATGTTGGCCGAGGGATCCCTGTAGACCCGGGCGTCTGGATCGAGCTCGCGCCGCCGGAGCCGCTCCAGGGCGGTTCGACGCATCTCCGGCGTGTCCTCGGCCGCATCCAGCCGAACCAGATTGTACAACAGCTCGCGGCAGCTCATCGTCACCACCGTGCGCTCCAGGCCGCACGCCCGGATGCGCTCGTTGACCGCCTCCTTCGTCACCAACCCCAGCAAGATGTCCGTCGCCGTGTTGTCGCTGATGATGATCATGAGCGTCGCGAGTTCGCGCAGGGTGAGCGAGAGGCCGGCCGACAACTCCTTGAGCACGCCCGATCCCGGCGTCTTCATCGCGTCCGTGAGCGTCACGCGGTCGTCGAGCGATCGCTGCCCGGCGTCCACCTGCGCCAGCAGCTCGGCCAGCACCGGAATCTTGAACACGCTCGCCATCTGAAACGGCTCGTCGGCGTTGATCGTGATCGTCTCGCCCGTCGCGGCCGCGTGCACGTACACGCCCATCGTGCCGTCGAGTCGCGAGGCGATACCGCGGATCCGCCGGCGTAGCGCATCGGCCATGCCACTGCCCTCCTCGTGCGGGTATCGTGCGGCCGCGGCCCGCCGGTGAAGCGCCGCCGGAACGCACCCGTGGTTGGTTCGGGAGGTGCGCCGCCGGACCCTACCCAATCATATATACTCGCCGCATCGGGGTGCGGCCGTGTCGAAGGGCGGTGAGGTCCGATGGCGCAGTGGACGATCTTCCCAAACGGCGTGCCGCCCGCGAAGATGGCCGCGCTCGCCGAACAGATCGAACGCGACGGCGGCCACGTCCTGGCCCTGTACCAGGAGCCGCTCGGCGAGCACTGGCAGATCTTTGGCTTACTGCCGACGGCCAAGGTCGAGGCCACGCCCTACCAGCGTGATCTCTCCCCGACCCACATCAAACGCCTGACGGCCGTCGTGAAGAAGCTCGACCGCTTCGTCGACCCGATCGTGGTCATGTCGCCCCAGCCGGGTCAGTATTGGACGCCGAACGGCAACCACCGGCGCGAGATCATGCGTAAGCTCAAGGCGGACATGATCGCCGCCATCATCGTCCCGGAGCCCGAGGTGGCCTACGAGATCCTGGCGTTGAACACGGAGAAGGCGCACAACCTCAAGGAAAAATCACTCGAAGTGATCCGGATGTACCGCGGGCTCGCCGCTGCCGAGCCCGGGCGCGGCGAGAACGATTACGTGTTCCAGTTCGAGGCGCCGCACTTCATCACGCTGGGCCTGCTCTACGAGACCAACAAGCGGTTCGCCGGCGGCGCGTTCGCGCCCATCCTGCGCCGCGTCGACAAGTTTCTCAACGGCGCGTTCCGCAAGACCCTGCCGGAGCGCGAGGAGCGCGCCGCGCTCGTGCGTGCGGCCGACGAGCTGCTCGGCCGCGTGGTCGAGCGGATCAAACGGCGCGGGATCCGCCACCCGTACGTCAAGAACTACGTGCTCGCGCGCACGACGCCCTTGACGCGTCAGCGCAAGACGCTGCCCAGCTTCGATCAGACCTTCACGCGGCTCCGCGGCAACATCGAAGCGTTCGACGTCGACAAGGTCCGGTACGAGGACATTCAGCGCTCCGCGATCATGGCCGCGCCCGCCGCGGAGTAAGCCCCGGGGGGCCACCGCGCGAGGACTTGCTCCCGCCGGGCCCGTAGAGTCCAGTGAGGTGTCGCATGCCTTCTCGCTGAGGAGCCGCTGATGCCCGAGGTTGCCAAGATCACGATCGAGGTCCCCGGCGGCGCCGAGACCATCGTGGCGGAGCCGAAGCAGTTCAAGACCGGATCGCGCGGGTTCTACGGACAGGGCAAGGTGCAGGCCTCCGATGGGCGCCGGTACCAGGTGAGCGTCAACATCGTGGAGATCGGCAGCAAAGGCAAGGGAACCGCATGACCCGCGCGCCGCGTGCAACCAGGCCATGAGCGATGTCATCGTGGTCGGCGGCGGCGTGCTCGGCCTGTCCACGGCCTACCATCTCGTCTGCGAGGGCGCGCAGGTGACGCTCGTCGACCGGGGCGATCCGGGGCAGGCGACGGCGGCCGGCGCCGGCATCCTCTCCGGCGGGGCCCTGAGCCGCAACGACGATCCCGTGCACGAGCTCGCCGTCAAAGCGTTTGACTACTATCCGACGCTGATCGCTCGCCTCGAGGCGGACGATGCGGGCGACACGGGGTACGCTCGCTGTCCGCTGATACTCGTCGCGAGCGACGAGCGCGACCGCCGCGAGTTCGAGGCGGCCCGTGCCGCGATCTTGGCCAGGCAGGCCGCCACGGGGCGGCCCTCTCCGGAGGACCTGCGCGAGATCACGCCGGACGAGGCTCGGCGGCTGTTCCCGCCGCTTGGGGACGTGCACGGCGCGCTGCTGTCACGCGCCGCCGCGCGCGTCGACGGACGGCTTCTCGCCCGCGCGCTGCGCCGCGCCGGCGAGCGCCGCGGGCTCCGCATCCGGCAGGGCAGCGCTGCGCGGCTGCTGGCCGAGCGCGGGCGCGCCGGCGGCGTCGTCGTCGATCACGAGGACGTGCGGGCCTCGAGCGTCGTGATCGCCGGGGGCGCGTGGTCCCCGGCGCTCACCGACGTGCTGGGCATCCCGCTCCAGGTCGCGCCGCAGCGCGGCCAGATTATTCACCTGCGCCTCGCCGGCCGCCCCACCCACGAGTGGGCCATCATCAGCGGCTTCCGGGAACACTACATCGTGGCATGGCCGGACGGCCGGATCGTCGCGGGCGCGACGCGCGAGACCGGATCGGGATTCGAGCCCGTGCTCACGGCCGGTGGAGTCCGCGAGGTGCTCGCGCAGGCTATGCGGGTGGCGCCGGGACTGGCGCCCGCGGAGGTCGTGGAGATGCGCGTCGGCCTGCGGCCGCTGTCGGCCGACGGCCTGCCCGTGCTCGGACCGCTGCCCTCCATCGAGGGCGCGTACGTGGCGACCGGCCACGGCCCGAGCGGGCTGCAGCTCGGGCCGTTCAGCGGCAAGATCGTTGCCGACGCCGTGCTCGGCCGGGCCGCGGGCGTGGATCTCGCCCCGTTCTCGCCCGCCCGCTTTCGCGCCTAGCGCTAACTATAACGAGACCGCACCGCCCGCACGTCTCGCGTCGTGGCCGTGAGCGCGAGCGCACGCGGATGCGCGATCGCTACCTCACCCACAGCGACGGTGTGCCGGGCCCCGCCGGCGCGTTGCTCGTGCCCGTCGTCCGACATTCTATCGTCCGTGCGCGGGCGCCGGCTCGATGATGACGCTACCGCTCGTGTGGACGCGGGCGACCTGCCCCGGATACACGACGGTCGTCGTGTCGTCCTGATCCAGGATCGCCGGTCCCGGCACCGTCGCGCCGGGTGGCAACGCGAAGCGGTCGTACACGGGAACGGCGTGATGCCCGTGCCCGGCGAAGTGCGCGTCGCGCGTCCCGGCGCTCGCCGGGCCCGCCGCCGATGCATCGGCCGGACGCGACACCGGCGCCGGCAGCGTGTACGCGTGGACGCCCCGCAGGCTCACCAATTCGACCTCGCTCTCGTCGCTGTGGTGGCCGTAGTAGCGGTCGTGCACCTCGTCGAAGCGCCGGCGCAGCGCCGTGAGCGCCGCCGCGTCGATCGGTGCGTCCGGGAGCGGCACGCTCAGCTCGTACGACTGACCGATGTACCGCATCTCCGCGTATCGGTGCACCGTGACGCGCTCCAGAGGGACCTGTTCGACGCGCATCGCCTCGGCGCAGTGGGCGTCAATGGCCGCAAACGCCGCGGCCACCTCGGCCGCCGACGCCCGCGCCATCGGCCGCGGATACGGACGCACCTGCTCATGCCGGATGTCCGCCATGAGCAGCCCGTAGGCCGAGCCGACCCCCGGTCGCGGCGGCACGACGACGGCCCGCGCGCCCAGGAGCGCCGCGAGCCGCCCGGCGTGCACCGGCCCCGCGCCGCCCATCGCCACGAGCGCGATCCCGCGCAGGTCGTAGCCGCGCCGCACCGACACCAGCCGCACCGCCTCCGCCATCTGCGTGTTCACGATGTCGTGGATGCCCGCGGCCGCCTGCAGCACGTCCATGCCGAGCGGCCCGGCGATGCGCCTGACGATGGCCTCGCGCGCGAGCTCGGGGTACAACTCGAACCCGCCGCCGGCGTATCGCGCGGGGTTGAGGTACCCGAGCGCCAGGCCGGCGTCGGTCACGGTCGGCTCCGTGCCGCCCTTGCCGTAGCATGCCGGTCCCGGCTGCGCCCCGGCGCTCTCGGGCCCGACCTTCAACCCGCCCGCGGCGTCCAAGAACGCGATGCTCCCGCCGCCGGCGCCGATCGTGTGCACGTCCACCATGGGCACGCGGAGCGGGTACTTGTCGATCCGCCCTTCGGTGCTCGTCTCGATGCGGCCGTCCCGTACCATCGCCACGTCGAAGCTCGTTCCGCCCATGTCCAGGGTGACGAGATCGCGAAACCCGGCATCGCGCCCCGCCGCGGCGCCGGCGACGACCCCGGCGGCGGGACCCGACAGCATCGTGCCCACCGGACGCTCGACCGCGAGCCGCGAGGCGGAGATCCCGCCGTGCGACTGCATGATCTGGAACGGGCAGCGAAACCCGTGCCCGGCGAGCCGCTCTTCCAGGCTGCGCAGATAGGACGAGACGGCCGGACGCAGGTACGCGTCGAAGGCGGTGACCACGAGGCGCTCGTACTCGCGGAACCTGGGATCCACGGCGGACGACAGCGACACCGGGAGATCGGGCCAGCGCCCGTGGATCAGGGCGGCCGTGCGCTCCTCGTGCTCCGGACAGAGAAACGAGAACAGGTAGCACACCGCGATCGCCTCGACGCCGTGCTCGTCCCTGAGGCGGCCGACGGCCGCGAGCACGGCTTCCTCGTCGAGCGCACGAAGCACGGTACCGTGCGCGTCCACTCGCTCGGGAATGCCGATGATCCGGCGTCGCGGCGCCAGGAACAACGGTTCCTCCGGGTCCGCGTTGAGGTCGTACATCTCCGCCCGCTTCATCCGGCCCATCGGCAGGATGTCCTCGAACCCCGCGGTCGTGAGGATCCCGAGCGTCGCCCCCTTGTGCTCGAGCACGGCGTTCGTGCCGATCGTCGTGCCGTGCACGACGCGCTCGACATCGTCCGGGCGGCGGCCTGCGAGCGCCACGGCGCGGCGCAGGCCCTCGAGAAAGGCGCCGGCCGGATCCCGCGGCTGCGACGGCACCTTGACGGCCACGAGCGCCTGCTGCTCCCGATCCAGCGCCACGACATCGGTAAACGTCCCGCCGACGTCGATGCCGACGATGAGCCGGCCCCTGCGCTCGCCCACCGCGTTTCCCCCGTTCCCCGTGGCACCCGTGTCCGTGGACGACATCACGCCGGGCCCGCGCCGTCCCGGGGGTGGGCCCGCAACGCCTGTGTCGCCGCGGAGTCGACGCGCGAGCCGCTCGGATCGAGGACGACGCCGTACTCCCGGCGCGCCGCTTCCATAGAGACGCGTCCGTCCAGCACGTCCGCAAGCACCCGGTCGGGGTCGCGCGTCAGCGGGTCTCCGTACCCTCCGCCGCCGGTCGTGAAAAACTGCAGCGTATCGCCCTCGTCGAGATGGGTCAGGATCTTCGACGGCAGCTCTTCGACCCGGCCGTCGCGCCGCGCGACGACGGTCCGGCACAGCGGGGCGGCCTGGCCGCCGTAGAGACCCCACGGCCGGAAGTTGTGCCGGTCGCGCCGGTGTGAGAACACAACCGGCCCGCCGGTCCAGCGGCACACCGCGACGTATCCCAGGCCGCCGCGATGCCGGCCGGCGCCACCGGAGTCCGTCCAGAGCTGCAGGCGGTCGAACTGCACCGGCGACTCCATCTCGCAGGCCTCGATCGGGTAGCTGGTGCAGTTGTTGATGTCCGTCTCCACGACGTCGATGCCATCCTTGCCCGGCCGCGCGCCCCCGCCGCCGGAAAACGGCACGCCGAGAAATCCGACGAACAGCTTGTTGGTGTCCCTGCGGCGGCCGCCGACCAGCATGAGCGAGATCTGGCCATGCGACGCCGCGGGGATCCTATCCGGCAGCGCCTGCGCCAGCGCCCCCAGGAGCACGTCCACGATCCGCTTGATGGTGTACGACCGGAGGCCGACCGGCGCGGGCGGCAGGGGATTGACCAGCGTTCCCTCCGGCGCGTCGATCTCCACGCACCGGTAGCACCCCTGGTTGTTCGGCACGCGCGAGCCCGCGAGCGCGCGCACGACGTAGTACACCGCCGACATCGTCGACGCGGGCACGGAGTTGATGGGCCCCTTGGCCTGCGCATCGGTGCCGGCGAAGTCCACGCGAAGCCGGGAGCCGCGCACGGAGACCGTGGCGCGGATGCGAAGCGGGCGGTCGCGCTCCACCCCGTCGTGATCGAGGAAGTCCTCGAACGCGTAGTCCCCGTCCGGGATCCCCTCGACCGCGAGACGCGTCAGGCGCTCCGCGTAGTCCTGCAGCTCGTCAAACGCGGCGAGCATCGTCGGGGCGGGGCACTCGCCGAACAGCTCCTCGAGCCGCCGCCGGCCGATGTTGCCGGCGGCAAGTTGCGCGCGCAGATCGCCGAGGAGGGTCTCGGGCACCCGCGTGTTGAGCCGGAGGATCTCCCAGACGTCGCGGTTCGGCTGGCCGTCGACGAGCAGGCGCACGGGCGGCAGGCGGAGCCCCTCCGCAAAGATCTCCGTGACGTTCGGCGGGGTGCTCCCCGGTGCGGCGCCGCCCACGTCCTGATGGTGCGCCATCGTGACGCTGAGCGCGACGACCTCGCCGTCCCAGAAGACCGGGACGACAACCGTGATGTCCGGCAGGTGCGTGCCGCCCTCGTACACTTCGTTGAAGGCGTACACGTCGCCGGGACGCATCGCCTGCGACGGAAACGCCTCCAGGATGCGCCGGACGGCCGGGATCATCATGCCGAGATGCCCCGGAAGCGCCGCGGCCTGGGCCAGGGTGTTGCCGCCGCGGTCGAACAACGCCGAGGAAGCGTCCATCGCTTCCTTGACGATGCTCGAGAACGCGCTGCGGCACAGGCTCGTCTCCATCTCGTCCGCGATGGACTGGAGCCGCTGATTGACGACTTCCAGGGTGATGGGATCCACCGTCCGCGCAGCGGCCGGGACGGCGCCCTCATGCGTCAGCCTCATGTCATGCCTCCTCCTGCGAACGCACGGTACCCGCGGGCCCCGATCACAGTGCCGCCTTCGTGTCCAGCGCGTCCCGCAGGCCGTCCGCGAACAAGTTGAACCCCAACACCGTGAACGCGATCGCCAGCCCGGCGAACGTCGCGATGTGGGGCGCCTCGAGCAGGTAGTCGCGTCCCGTGCTGATCATCACGCCCCACGACGCCGCCGGCGGCTGCACGCCGAGCCCGAGGAACGACAGCGCCGCCTCGAGCAGGATCGCGTTGGCCATGTAGAGCGCCGCGTAGACGATCAACACCGACACGCAGTTCGGCAGCACGTGCCGCAGGATGATGCGGGCGGTGCGCGCGCCGATCGCGCGCGACGCGTCCACGTACTCCTGCCCGGCGACGAGGAGCACGAGGCCGCGGATCACCCGCGCGAAGCCCGGCGTCGCCCACAGGCCCACCGCCAGGATCGTGCTGCGCACGTTGGCCCCGAGCACGCTCACGACGAGGATGGCGAGCAGCAGGTAGGGAAACGCGAGCAGCACGTCGAGCGCGCGCATCGTCAGCTCGTCCGCGATCCCGCCCCAGTACGCCGCGATCGTGCCGAGCGCCGTGCCCAGCGCGAGCCCGACGAGCACGGACGCCACCCCGACCGCGAGTTCCACGCGGCTGCCGAAGATGAGCCGGCTCAGCACGTCACGGCCGAACTCGTCGGTGCCGAGGAGGTGGCGCGCGGTCGGCCCGGCGAGCTTGTCCGCGAGCGATTGGTGCGCCGGATCGTACGGCGCGAGGTACGGGGCGAGCGCCGCCACGATCAGCAGCACGCCGATCATGACGCCGCCGCCGAGCGCGAGCCGGTTGCGGCGGAGCCGCCGCCACAACGCGGATGCGGGCGAACGATGGACGTTCACCGGTAGACGACGCGCGGGTCGAGGTAGGCGTAAGCGACGTCGACCGCCAGGTTGGTCACGACGAACGTGGCCGCAAGCAGCAGCACCCCGCCCTCCACCAGAATGTAATCTCTCGACGAGATCGCCTGGACGAGCAGGCGGCCGACGCCGGGCCAGGAAAACACGGTCTCCGTCAGGATCGCGCCGCCGAGCAACTGCCCGAGCTGCAGCCCCAGCACCGTGACCACCGGGATGAGCGCGTTGCGCAGCGCGTGGTGAAACAACACCGCCGCGTCACGCGCGCCCTTCGCATACGCCGTGCGGACGTAGTCCTCGTGCAGCACGCCGAGCATGGCGGACCGGGTGACGCGGGCGATCGTCGCCGTGCTCGGGATCGCCAGCGTGACGGCGGGGAGCACGAGGTGCGGCCAGGCCCCGCGGCCGCCGCTTGGGAGCCACCGCAGCTCCAGGCTGAAGACGAGAATGAACACGATCCCCGTCCAGAACACCGGCATCGACAGCCCCACGAGCGCCAGCACCCGGCTGGCCCCGTCGAACACGGAGTCCTGCCGGTGCGCCGCGAGCACACCGATCGTCACCCCGCCGAGCACCGTGAGCACCAGCGCGGCCGCGCCGAGCTCGAGCGTCGCCGTCCACGCCTGCCTGATCTCCTCGGAAACGGGCCGGCCATCGACGATGGAGCGGCCCAGGTCGCCCCGCAGTAAGCGCCCGAGATAGTCCACGTACCGCACGGCGAGGGGCCGGTCCAGGCCCAGCTCCGCCCGCAGCCGCGTGACCATGTCCTGGGTTGCGCCCTGCCCGAGCATCATCGCCGCGGGATCGCCCGGGATCACGTCCATCGTGCCCATCACGATGAAGACGACCCCGAGCATGATCGGGATCGCCGCGACGACTCGCCGGACGAGAAAGCGTGTCACCCGGCCGGCCCCCGGGCGCGGGCGGCCGGCCTCCGACGCACGGTCACGGGAGTGCTCGGCCTACTTCTGGAGCCAGACCTGCGCCACGCGCAGGTCGTACTCCACCGGATGGGGCACGAAGCCCTTCACGTAGGACCGCATGACCGCGATGTTGTCCATGTTGTAGAACGGGACCGCGGGGACGTCGCGGGCCACCACGTCCTGCGCCTGGGCGTACAGTTGCTTGCGCTCGGCGGTGTTGAGGCTGACCCGTGCCGCCTTGACGAGCTTGTCGTACGCGGGGTTGATGTACCGGAACGTGTTCCACCCGGCCGGGGGGACCTGGTCCGACTCGAAACAGTTCACGAGCGAAAAATCGGCGTCCCCCGTCAGGTTGCCGTACGCGGAGAACAGCACGTGGACGTTGAGCGTCGGCGTCCGCAACGCGTTGATCACCACCGGATACTCCGGAAGCTGCAGATCCACGCGGATGCCGAGATCGTGCATCTGCGCCTGAAACGCCTGCGCGATCTCCGCGTCCTTGGGATACCGCCCGCGCGACCCGATCATCGACAGCACAAGCGGGGACCCGCCGCGCTCGAGGGCGCCGCCCGCGCCGGGCCGGTAGCCGGCGGAGGCCAGGAGCGCGCGCGCCGCCTTCGGATCGTACGGGTAGCGGCTCTCGAGGTGCATCGGCGCGTAGCCGAACGTCGTCGGCGTGATCACGCTGTCGGCGAGCGTCCCCGCCGACTGCACCAGGTTCGCCTCGATGGACTTCCGATCGGTCGCCATCATGATCGCGCGGCGCACCCGCACGTCGTCCATCGGCGGCTGGGTCAGCGTGAGCGACAGAAACACGACCCGCGTGCCGACGATGCCGGCGACCGTGTAGTTCGGGTCGCGCCGCAGCGCGGGTAGCTGGTCGACCAGCGGCACGAGCACCATGTCCGCCTCGCCGGTGCGCAGCGCGATCATCCGCGCCGAGTCGTCCGGGATGACCTTGAAGACGATGCGGTCGAGCGGCGGCTTCTCACCCCAGTAATCGTCGTTGCGCGAGAGGGTGATGTGATCCCGAGGCTGCCACTCCTCGAACTTGAAGGGGCCGGTGCCGACGGGATGCCGGCCGAAGTCCGCGCCGTACTTGCGCACCGCCGCCGGGCTCACCATCCCGCCGTGCACCATGCTCATGTTGAGCAGCAGCGGCGCAAATGGTTCGGTGGCGACGACGTCCACCGTAGCGTCGTCGACCACCTGCAGCTCCTTCACCGGCCCGGCGAAGCTCGCCCAGATCCCGGGCTTCTTCGGGTCGAAGGTGCGGTCGAAGTTGAACTTGATCGCGGCCGCGTCGCACGGCGTTCCGTCGTGGAACTTGACGCCCTTGCGCAGCGTGAACCGGATGGTCGTCGGCGACAGCACCCGCCAGCTGGACGCCAGGCCCGGTCCCACGCGCATGGCCGAATCCAGCGTCACCAGGGGCTCGTAGATGAGCCCGTACACCCACGACGCGGGCGCGCTGCTGTCCGTGAACAGATCGAGCGACGTCGCATCCACGGGCCGGGCGATCGTGAGGGTGCCCCCGCGAACCGCGGCCGCGGACGCCTGCCGCACCGCCGCGGACGCCAGTGCCGCGCCCGCCAGCGAGCCCATCGATCGACGAACAAACTGGCGTCGCGTCATCCGGTTCCCGGGCATGGGCTCTCCTCCGTCGTTGCGTGTGGGACATGCAGTGACGCCGCGTGCGAGGTGCCTCGCGTCACGGATCTGTAAACTGCCCGTGCTTTACGATGCGATGCGGCGGAGTTCCTGTAGAGGCTAAGATCGTGTCTCCGTGGGCAGACGTAGAGTAGATGCCCTGTGGAGCGGTGATGCGATGAGTGCACGTCGCGGGCCACGCCGGCCGTGGCGCCCCGGCTGGATGTCGGCCGGGAAGTTTCCATGGCTCTCCTGGAGCATCGAGACGGCCGGCGCCGCCGTGGTCCTCTCGGTATCGGGGACGGCGGACGTGGAGACCGCCTCCGTGTTTGCGCGCGCGCTCGACGATGCCACGTCCTGCGGCCTCCCGGTCATTCTCGACTGCGCGAACGTCGACCGCATGGATGGAACGGGGTTGGACGTGCTGGTGGAGTACCGGCAGCGGGTGCCCCGCATGCTCCTCGCGAGACCGGCCGCGTGTATCCGAACCGCAGTCGACACGCAGTTCCTCGGCGCCTTCTTCCCCGCCTACGACTCCCTGGACGCGGCGGCCGCGGCGCTCGGACCCGCCTCGCCCCCGCCGTTGCGCGCCGGCTGCGATCATCGCCGATTTGGACGCTGGCAGCCCGCGATGCGCCGCCACCGAGGCCGCTAACTCAGATCCGCGTCTCGCGGCCGTCGCCGGGCCACGAAGTGGCCTCGGGCGAACGGGATGTTTGCGAAGATCCGAAACTTGTGGTCGAGGGACACGGCGGCGCAGATCCGTTGGACCAACCGGTTCGTCGCCACGGCAAACGGCACGCCGTGGGTTCGACACTGCTCGTGCGCCCGCAGGAGCGCGTGGATGCCGGTGCTGTCGATGTACTGGATCTTCGTGAGATCGACGAGAACCGGCAGGCCCCGACTCGAAAGTTGGCTGAGCGCGCTGCCGAGTACGTGCGCGTTGGCGAGGTCGATCTCGCCCTGAACGGTGATGAGGCTCACGTCCGGCAGCCGGAAGACTTTATAGTGGAGACCGTCGGGAAACGACTCGCCGCCGCGCGCACGGGACAGAGGGCGCTCGCGGGGAACCGGGGTCATTGAATCCATCCGCGGCCCGCGCGGCCGCACGATCTCGCCTGCTCGATCATCTCCGTGCACTCTCGCGATCGAGATGGGTCGTACGCGCGCCCGCGTACGCCGCGGCTGCGACGCCGAGCCACGCACATGCTATGCAATCCCCGCGGTCGCGTCAACAACACGGGGACATGTCCACAGACGGTTCCATACGTCGTCGCCGGCGACCTTGCGAGACACCCCGTCTACCAGATGCGGCCGGCGAGGAACGCCAGCCCGAGGGCGATCATGATGAGCGCGCCCGTGTTGCGGCCGCCCACGTAGTTGGTCGCGAGAAGCGCCAGGCCAAGGCCGATCAGCACAAGGCCGCCCGTCGACCCACGGCGTCCGCCCGCGGGCGGCACACGGCCCATGGATTCCAAAAATCGCCGCGGCTCGCGCCGGGCCGTGAGAACCCAGAGCCCGAGTGCGATGAGAATCACGGGCCACCACTGGTCCAGCGCGGGCGGAACATAGCCGAGATTACGGAGCAGGAATACCACGCCGACGACGATCAGAGCCAGCGGCCACCAGAGACCGCGCCGGTACGCCATCTCCGTCCCTCCCGTGCGAGGCGGTCGAGTTCGACGCGGGCCGCCGCGCCGAACGGTCGCGTTGCGGATGCCGAATGCCCCCCTTGTTTCGCGCCGGCCCGGACGATCTCCCGGCGGGAGCGCGAGGATGTAGCGCCCATCATCCCGGCGAAGTTCTCTTCCCATGAGACGTTGCGTCGTGATTGGAGCCGGCGTGGTCGGGGCGTCGGTCGCGTACCGGCTCGCGGAGGCCGGCGCCGCGGTGACCGTCCTGGAACGGGATCTACCGGGCGGGGGGACATCCGCAACGAGCTTCTCCTGGACCAACTCGAACAACAAGCCTCCGCGCACGTACCATGATCTGAACGTCGCGGGCATGCGGGCCCACGCGGCGCTTCGTGCGGAGTTTGGGGACATCCCCTGGTGGCACGGCGGCGGGAGCCTGGAATGGGAGTTTGATGAACCCGAGCGACGGGCGCAGCGCGAGCGCGTGGAACGGCTGCGCGCGTGGGGCTACGCGGCCGAATGGATCACGCCGGCGCAGCTACGAGAGATCGAGCCCGACGTGAGCCTCGACGCGGTCCGCGACGCGCCGATCGCATACTTCCCCGATGAAGGATGGCTGGACCCGGTTGTCTTTGCGCACGCCATGCTCGCGGCGGCCGCCCTCCATGGTGCGCGCATCCAAACGGGGGTGCGCGTCACCAACCTGGTGCTCGAGGCCGGCCGGATTGCCGGCGTGGACACGGCGGGTCGCGGCCGGGTCACCGCCGACATCGTCGTCAACTGCGCCGGCCGGTGGGCAAACGAGGCTGTGCAAGCCACCGAGCTGCATATCCCGCTCGCGCCCACGATCGGGTTTCTCGTCTTTACGCCCCCTGTGCCGGGGCGGCTGCGCCGCGTCGTCCGAGCCCCGCAGTGCCATCTCCGCCCGGATGGGGCGGGCCGGCTCATGTTGCATCGAGACGAAACGGACGAGGGGCTACCGCGGGACATCCGGCCGGACCCCCGCTCGCCGGAGGCGCTCGACCTGGTGCGCCGCGCGGCCCAGATCCTGCCGGGCATCGCCGGCGTGCTCCCGGAAGCGGTACGGATCGGATTTCGCCCGTATCCGGCCGATGGCTACTCGGCGGTGGGGCCGATCCCGGGCGTCTCAGGCTACTATATAGTAGTCACGCACAGCGGCGTCACGCTCGCCCCGTTCCTCGGCCGCGCCGTTGCCGAGGAGTTGATCGGCGGGCGCGACACGCCCGAATTGGCGCCGTTCCGTCCCAGCCGGTTCTTCAAGTCTGCAGGTTGATTCCCAAGCTCGCGCTGCCCCAAGATGGCCGGCGTCGGCGCTGAGGGGAGCACGTCATGAAGGCCGAGATCCTCGAGATCCGTGGCGCGATCGAGCGCGACGCACAGGCCATACTGGAGTTCACCCGCGACCTTATCGCCATTCCTTCGGAGAATCCGCCGGGGAAGCACTACGGAGACGCAGTCGAAGCACTTGCCGGACAGTTGAAGAAGCTCGGTTTCACGTCGCAGGTTCACGGCGATTGTGTGTTGTCCTTCATCGGCGATGGGGACGACCGGACCCTGTACCTGAGCGGGCACTATGACGTGGTGCCCGCGCACGATACCGAGCAGTTCGTCCCTACCGTGAGGGGCAAGAACCTGTTCGGACGGGGATCGTCGGATATGAAAGGCGCCCTGGCCGCCATGATCTATGCTGCCAAGGCGGTCCGTGACAGCGGGATGAAGCTCGACGGCCGGATCGGCCTGGTATTTGTCCCCGACGAGGAAACCGCCGGGCCGCGTGGCTCTCGGTTCCTCGAGCGAGAGGGTCTGCTTGGGCAGGGCGCCGTGGGGATGCTGACGCCAGAGCCGACCGGAGGAGTCGTCTGGAACGCCAATCGAGGGGCGATCAGCCTGCGGATCACAGCTCGCGGCAAATCCGCGCACGTCGGACGGCAGTTCCAAGGCGTCAACGCTTTCGAAGGAATGATGCGCTGTGCGGGTCTGTTGGCGGAGCTGAAGCGAGAAGTGGAAGTGCGGACCACAGCGTTCGACGTTCAGCCGTCGCAAGCCAGGCACTCGATTCTGTTGCTGGGCGGGCACACTGGCGGGGGCGCAAATTTCAACGCGGTTCCCGAGTCGTGCTGGTTTACGGTCGACCGTCGAATCAATCCCGAAGAGGATTTCGCCGCGGAAAGGGAGCGGCTGCTGTCACTCATCAAGCTGGCAAGCGACGGGCGGTGCAAGATCGAAGTCGATATCCTTCAGGAGGGTCTGCCTGCCGGCACGCCTGCGGATACCCCCCTTGGAATTTGCCTTGCCACGAGTATCATGCGGGTGACGGGGGCCGCCCCTCGTTTCGAAATGTGTCCGGGTCTCTTGGAGACGCGTTTTTACGCGGCGCGCGGCATTCCAGCGTATGCCTACGGACCCGGACTGTTGACGGTGTCGCACGGACCGAACGAGTTCGTGCCGATCGACAATCTGGTCGACTGCGCATCCGTCTATGCATCAACCGCGCTCGAACTGCTCGGCGTAGAGCGGTCATGATCGCGGGGCGGTCCGTGTCAGGGCTCGGCACGCGCATCGACGCCGCGATGGCTGACGCCGTTGTGGCCCTCCTGGGTCCGGATATCGGGCGCGCGTCGATCGAAGGCGCGCCTCCATCTCGCCCCAACGTCTCCTTCATCCCGCATTACGGTCTCTTTCCGTGCGCCGATGGGCGCTGGATGAGCCTCGGGATTGTCCACGAGGATCACTTCTGGGAGAGGTTTCTGTCGGGCGGCCGGGCTTGATGATCTTGCCGCGCTCACGTTTTCTGAGCGAGTCGCGCAAGCGGAGCGGGTCGGCGCAGCCCTCCATCAGACGTTCCTTCGCCGCCCCGCCGCCGAGTGGGAAGGACCCTCACCGCTTCCGGCGTGCCGGTCGCGGCGGTGAACACCCTCAGCGACGTGCTGGAGTCGCCACAATTCCGCGCGCGCGGCCTGTTCGCCCAGCTCCGCGGAATTTGCTACGTGGCGCAGCCGATGCGCTTCTCAGGTGACACCATCGCACCGGCCGCGGGACCTCCGGCGCTCGGCGAGCACACGAATGCGATCCTCGCGGAGCTCGAGGCGGCGCAGATGATAGACCCCTCCGTGGCCGACGGGCTCCGCGCCCCCGAAAACCAACATAGAACTTCAGGCTGAGGGGGATCGCCGGCGCGGTAGCGGTCGTCGTTCGCGCAATCGCGCTGAGCTAGTGCGGAGCAACGACCGGCGTCTCGAGCACGCCCAACCCGCTGATCGACACGCGCACCACGTCGCCGGCGCGGAGCCACCGCGGCGGCGTCCTGGCAAATCCGACGCCGCTCGGCGTGCCGGTCGCGATGATGTCGCCCGGTTCGAGCGTGAGGGCGCGCGACACGTCCGCGATGAGATAGGCCACCGAAAAGATCATGGTCTGCGTGTCCGCCTCCTGCATGCGCTCGCCGCTCACCTCGACCGTGAGCGTCAACCGCTGCGGATCGGGGACCTCGTCTCGCGTCACGAGGACCGGGCCAAGCGGCCCGCTGCGGTCGAAGTTCTTGCCGATCATCCACTGCGATGTCCGGCGCTGGAAGTCGCGGATCGAGATGTCGTTGAAGATCGTGTACCCGGCCACGTGCTGGAGCGCCCTGCCTTCGTCGACGTGATAGCCGCTCCGGCCGATCACGACCGCCAGCTCGCCCTCAAAGTCCACCTGCGTGCTGGCTCGCGGCAACACGTACGGTGCGCCGGGCGCAAGCAGGCTGTGCGGAAACCGGCCGAAGTAGATGGGGATTTCCGGCGGCGCGGCGCCACCCTCCCGCGCGTGCTCGGCGTAGTTGCGGCCCACGCATATGATCTTGGGCGGCGCGGGCACGGGGGGCAACAGGCGCACCTCGCCACGCGCCCACGCGATGCCGTCCTGCCGCAGCGTCTCCGCGCGCGCCGGATCGGCCAGCGCCGGGCCGATGGCCGTCACGGTTTCGCGCGCGAGAGCGATGGCGTCGTCCCCGTGCGCCAGCAACCGCCACATCGACGAGGGCAACGCCGCGCCGCGCCGTCCCGCGGACGCGCGTGCCTCCCGCAGGCGCGAGGCGCGGCCGAGATCGACGACCCAGTCGCCTTGGAGCGCGCCCGCGCGGATCTGCCCGCGCGCGGCGTACGTTACGAGCCGCATCGCTCACCTCCACACAACACAACACCGCCGATCCCTTCGGCGCGGCGCGTTTGGTCCTCCTCCGCACGCGAGCCGATCGGCCTCGGCCCTGCGACCCGACGACGCGTCCAGCGTTGCTGAGCGCGTCTCGACCTCAAGTACCCGCTTGGGCTTCGACTCTGCTCGATAAGGACAACTCGTCGCCCCCGAAGCGGGAAGCAAGATCCGATCTCCACGATCACCACCGCGACACACTCGCCGCGTTGGCGGTAGGCGGAGCAGCGTCACGTGACCAGTGCGAATGGTGCTCCCCCCCTCGGCGGGAGGCCACGCGTGCGGATGTGCTGACGGAGAGTGTTGGAGCAAGGCGGGCGGGCCGGCGGCGCGCCGGCCCACCCGCCGGCTAGCTCACTGTGGATCCTTCATCTCCCGGGCTTGGATGTCTTGCAGATACGCTTCGTTCCGCCGCCTCGCAAACTCCTGGTCCGGCGCCGCCGTCAGCATCTCCACCGTCGCGGTCCCGCTGCCTTCCTGCGCCCAGGAGATCTCCACGCGATCACCCTTGCGGCGCTTGGGCGTGGTGGGGAGCATCCGGAGCCGGAACTCGGTATCCGGCATCTCCTCAAGGTGAAACACCAAGTATCTCTCGCCGTTGTCCCCCGCGATCTTCGGTTCGTCGGAAATGCGGCCAATCACGTGGTGGGAACGCCGTCCGCCCCTGCGAAATGCATCGAACAGTCCCATACTAATCCCTCCCACTGGAAACATGCGGCCCGCTCAGGGGCCGTGGGATGCCCTGCCGATCAGGCGGGCGACGGCGGTGGGAGGGATATTTGCGTGACGCTCGAACGACGCACCGATTGGAGCGCGTCGAGCACCGCGTGGAGGCCAACGTGTGAGCGCGCCCCCGCTCCAGGGGGGATGCCGGGCCGGTCGAGCGCAGGCGCCGGCCATATACTGACGCTTCCTTCAACGTCCGAGGCTTGGTCGGCAACGACCGCGCGCGCGGGCGGCAACACGGCTCCTCGGTGCGCCGCCACCCCCACACGCAGCACGCCGGAGCCAAGCACACCGGCCAGGGCCAGCCCCAGGATCGCAAAATTACGCAGCCGCTTCGCAGCGGCGCCGCCCGTCATCACCCGTCCTCAGTCGCGGCGACTGTAGAACGCCTCAGACTCCCCCCGTTTATGTTCAACGCCGGATCGGAAACGAAGGTTCCACGCATCTTACACACGCTTGGGGCGCGTTGAGGGTTGTCGAGCATAAAACCGTCCGTGATGGTTGAATATTACATATAAGGACAAGGAGCTTCAGACGTACGCTGGGGTATTTTGTGGTGGTACGCCGACACAGGCGGAGCAGTGTGAAGGACCGCGCGCCGCGAGCCGACTATTGCAGCCGGTCGAACCGGAAGCGATCTGACAAAAAGCCGGCGCGGGGCAAGCTACCCCGCGCCGGTCCCAGTCCACCCCTTACAATTGCGTCCGATTAACGGACGATCATATGCCCCGTCAGGATCAGGAGCCCCGCACCCAGCAACAGCAAGGCCAGTAGCATCGTGCACCCCCCTACTCAGTTTTTCCTCTTGTGCGTATTTTCCCCAGAGCAGTTCTCAACCTATCCGATCGAAAGGATGGCCTGCGCCGCTGGCATTACGATACCTCGCGTCCGCCGTGACGCCGGAATTGCGCGCAACTTGCCTTGAATTCGCGTGCGGCAACGCGGCCGGCGGACCAGCAATGTCTATGCCGATTTACGCGCAGCCTATTGGCGCGGCCGGGGCAGTACCTCGTCGGGGTACATGACGCTCCGATAAGGCGCTTGGTATACTCAAGAATACCAGCAGTTGCGTCGAGGATGGCCACCCCCGACGTGGCCGCCCTCATCGCGACCGGGCGGAGCGCTCCGCCGCCAGACGAGGGTCCGATCCGAGCGCACAGCGACAGGCCGTCAACGACGGGGGGATCACGAGGCATGGCAATCCGCTTCGGTGCCGGCTTTCCCGGCTGCCGCGAGGGCACGGCATATCCAGTCGGATTTGTGAGCCCCGAGAACCTGACCACCTTCGCGCGCAGGGCCGAGGAACTCGGCTACTACTCGATCTGGTCCAATGATCACCTGACGTCTCGGCAGGGTATCCGCGAGACACAGGCGGGCACTCCGAACTTCTATGAGCCGCTGGTCACCTACGCCAGCCTCGTCAATGTCACGGAGCGGCTCCGCTTCATGCTCAGCACGATCGTCGTGCCCCAGCGCGACATCGTGCTCCTCGCGAAGCAGGTGGCCACGCTCGACCGGCTGAGCGGGGGCCGCGTCATGCTCGGCGTGGGCCTCGGCTCTAACCGGGAGGAATTCGAAGCGCTGCACCCCGCCCACAAACACGTCCACCGCGGCCGGTGGCTCGAAGAAGGCATCCGGGGTCTCCGCCTCCTCTTCGGGGACGCGCCCGCCAGCCTCCAAGGAGAGTACGTGCAGTTTGCGGGCGTCGAGCTGGCCCCGAAACCGAGCCAGGCGCCCTTTCCTGTGTACCTCGCGGCGCACAAGCCCGTCGGCCTACAACGGGTCGGCCGTCTGGCCGACGGGCTGATCCTGGCCGGACTCTCACCGGAGCGAGCCGGTCGGGCCTGGGACGCGGTGAAGGCCGCGGCGGCGGCGCACGGTAGGGATCCAAATGGGTTCAGCCTTCACGTGCAAACGTGGCTGACTTTCGGCGATGGCCAGCGGGACGCGGAGATCCGCGCCTTGCGCTCTCAACACCTCCGGAGAATGGCGGCGGAGACTCGCCGCTCCGAGGCCGACATCCTGGCCGGCTACCGTGCCGGCAACCTGCTCGGCACCCCGGCCGAGATCGTGGACCAGATTCGAGCATTTGAGGCCATCGGCGCGACGCACCTCGGCATCGTGTTTGTCGTGGACACGATGGAGGAGTTGCTGCACGATGTAGACGTCTTTGCGCGGAGCGTCATGCCGGCGTTTGCGGCAGCCTGAACAACATGCACCGCGCCGGCCCATCGCCGGCCGGCCAAGCCCGGCCGGCGCGCTACGGCTCCGCGGGGCGACCGTCTGAGTCGTGTTCCATCCGGCGGCGCACGAGCGCGAGGTATCGATAGATCGCGTGAACGAATTTGCCATAAGGTGCCGTCACGAACAGCGCGGCCACGATCGCGAGGTGAATTACGAGGGTTGGGCCCAAGACGCGCGTGCTCCGCAGCGCCAGCGTAAGCAGGCCGCTCAGCGACGCCAGCCCAAGCGTGATCACGAACACGGCCTCGATGCCGGACATCGGGCCCGAGGCCGGCCGCCGGTCGCTCCGTCCCTTGGCAACGAGCATGCCCACCGCCCCGAGGATCATCGCCACGCCGCCGAGCGTCCCCAACACAACAGGGGCGCTCGCCAGCGGATACGGCGGAAGCCGCCCCAGCAGGTCCTGGTAGATCGCGGCAATCGTGGTGGAAGCCGCGGCAGCGAGAAAGCCGTAGAATACGAGGCTGTGCAGAACGGCACGGGCGCGCGACGGGTGCTCATCCGGGTACGGGCATCCGGGCCCGCCGCCGCGAAGCCACCGCAGCACCAGGACGTCCCACGCCGCCCCGAGGGCGGCGCGCGGCGACGGGGCCCGGCCCTGCATGTCGATGTCGCGCCAGAACACGCGCGCGCCCGCCGCCCAGACGCCGAGCCAGTAGCAGAATAGTCCCAGCCCGGGGAGCACGATCGCCCAGTACGGCACGATCTGGTAGAACGCGCCCGCGCCGCGCTGCGCGGTAAGCATCCGCGCGGGGCCGACGAGCCACAAGGCGAGTCCCACCACAAGCGCGGCCACGGCGCAGGCCGCGAGCACCTCCGGGGTCGCGGCGAACAAGCCCGCGCCGGTGCGCGGCCGGGCGTGTCTCCGGTAGCCGTCGCGCCGGACTTCGGCGAGCGCCTGTGGAATGTTGATCCCAAACTCGTGGGGCGGGGCGTACATGCACGCGTAGTAGCACGCGCGGCAATCGTGGCATAAGTTGGCGAGGTAGGTGACGTCGCCCCGGGTCAGCGCCCGGCGGAGCTCGAGCGCCGGGTACACGGCACAGTAGCCCTCGCAGTACCGGCACGCGTTGCACACCGTGAGCTGACGCGCCGCTTCCTCGAAGACGCCGGCCTGGGACACGCTCGCCGCCTCTCGCACGACGAGCGGCCACACAGCGCCGTCAATCGTCGGTTTCCCGGTTGTGGGCATGGTGAGGATACTTTGGAATACGAACGTATTCTTCCTGTGTCGCTACCCGGGTCATTCGCGGGGCACCGGCCACGGGGGCCGGAGGAGACGCTGGATGAGGTACTTTAGATGAGGTACCTCCAGTGGAAGGAGTCCGGGAGCGAAAATGGAACCCGGCAGACATGGTGCTGGTGAGCGTGGACCGCTAAGAAATTCTGTGACGTAAGGGGGAGATCAGGATGTCCTCGGTGTCCCAGCCGCGTCCGGAGCAACTCAGCCGGCGACGTCTCCTGCAGGGAGCCCTCGGTGTGGCCGGATCGGTCAGTGTCGCCAAACTCCTCGCCATCTATGGTGGCGGCGAGCTCACGCACGCCGTGGCGGCAGAGAGCGGGAAGAAAGGCGGCACCCTGGTCTCCATGGTCGTGGCCGAGCCCACGTCGATGGACATCGCCTCGGGGACGGGCCAGCACAATTATGCCGTGATGAGCAACGTCTTCGAAAACCTCCTCTATTGGGATGACAAGAGCTTGGCCGTCAAAGGCGGGTTGGCCGAGAGCTACGAGGTCTCGAAGGACGGTCTATTCTGGACCTTCAAGCTTCGCAAGGGCGTGCGATTCCATGATGGAACAGAGATGGACGCGGAGGCAGTGAAATTCAGCTATGAGCGCGTGCTGGACGCGCAGAACGAATACTACAAACTGGGCCAACCCTTTCCTCTGATGGATTTCTGGTATGGGGCCATTGATCCGAGACGGACAATCGTACGTGACAAATACACGGTAACCCTGGCGCTGAAGTATCCGTATTCCCCGCTTGAGGATGCGCTGGCGTGGCCGGCCGCGGCGATCGTGAGCCCCACGGCGGTCAAGAAATACCGGGGTGCGTTCAGGGACCATCCGGTCGGGACCGGACCATTCAAGTTCGACTCGTGGATCCACAATCAAAAGGTGACATTCACGCGCTTCGATGACTACTGGGGAGCTCGCGTACCGGAGGTAGGCGGAGCCTATCTCGACAGCGTCGTCTTCCGGCCGATCGTTGAAGAGCAAACACGCGTCACTGAACTCCTGGCCGGCAACATTGACCTCGCCTACGATCTTCCTCCTGATAACGTGGCTCAGGTCAAAGGAAACCCGCGGGTTCAGTTTCTCGAGACGCCTCTGGGTCACGTGTGGTATCTGGTGTTCAACACGAAGGCCACGCCGACCAAGGATGTGAGAGTTCGGCGCGCGATCTCTTATGCCGTCGACAAGAAAGCGATTATCGCAGACATTCTCAAGGGCACCGGAGCGCCGACCACCGGTCCTGTTCCCTCGGTCATCAAATACGCATACAAAGAGGAACGATCGCTCTACGACCCCGCCAAGGCCAAGCAACTGCTACGGGAAGCCGGGTATCCGCACGGGTTCACGACAAAATTCTGGGTGCCGGAATCGGGCTCCGGGATGCAGTCGCCAAAGCCAATGGGCGAGGCGGTCCAGGCCATGCTACAGCAGGTCGGTGTTCGACTGCAGATCCAGGTCTTCGAGTGGGGAGCCTATATTGCCCATTACGCAAAGGGCCTTCCGGACGACGTTGGAATGGCCGAATGCAGCTGGTTTACGATTGACGCGCAGAATATCCCACACCTCACCGTGACGTGCGCCACCGTATCCCCCAAGGGCTACAATGCCGGATACTATTGCAACCCGGCGGTGGACGACCTCCTCAAGCGATTTTGGGCGACGCTGGACAAACCCAAGCAGGCGGACTTGATGGCCAAGCTGCAGGACATCGTGGCCCAGGATATCCCGAATGTGTACATCGACACGCAGCTCGACACGGCGGGGCTTTCGAAGAAGTTTACGGGATTCAGCCTCCATCCCTCACAGCTGCTGCGCTTCTGGAAGACACACTTGGCGTAATTCGTCTGACGTCACACGCCGGGCGCCCGGGATGCGCTGACGCTGCAGTGGCGCGGGAACCACGGTAGCTCGACGCTACGCGCCGCTCGCGGCCGTGCGGGGATGTTCCAGATGATGGGCGGCCGCGTACATGGCGACCCGCACTTCCTTCGCGTGGGCCATGTGCTCTTGTCCGATACGTTCGGCGGCCTCGGGATCCCGGCGCCGGATCGCCTCGATCAGCGCTCGGTGCTCCGCCACGCTCTGCGCCCCGCGCGCCGGATCGGACAGCGTGGTGCGGCCCAGGCGTTGCACGAAGTCATGCAGCCGCGTGGTCAGGGCGGTCAGCCGCGAGTTCTTGGCGGCACGGCACAACTCATCGTGAAAGCGCGCGTTGAGGATCGTCATCGCATCGACGTCGCCGCGTGCCAGGGCCGCTTCGATCTGCTCCTCGATGTGGTGCATGACCGTCAGATCGCTCTCCGTCGCGACCTTGGCGGCGAGCCGCGCCGCGACCCCCTCGAGCGCGACGCGCAGGACGTAGATGTCCTCGATGTCCTGGAGGGTCAGCGGGGCGACGACAAAGCCCTGCCGCGGGTCGCTGCTGATGAAGCCCTCCGAGTTGAGCCGCTGCAACGCCGCGCGCACCGGGGTGCGGCTGACGCCGAGCGCGTCCGCGAGTTGCCGCTCCTGCAGCCGCTCCCCGTCGTGGAGCAACCCGCGAAAGATCACCTCGCGCACCGTGCGATACACGCGCTCCGCGAGGTCACGCACCCGCGCGTGGCGGCGGTACACGTCTGCGAACTGGGTCCGGCGGGCAGGCGCTTCTCGCGGCACCGGGGACCGTTTGGGCCTAGGCACGATGGCACGTCTCGGGCTGCATTTGCGTCGACCCGTTCTTTCGTCGCTGTGAGGTCAACTCCTACGGTTCGGTGCTCGTGGCCGGCGCGCTACATGCGATCGCGCTGGACGACCCGGCGGGCGCCTTCCCCCGCGAGGTAAAAGCCGAGCACCGTCACAAAAACCGCGACCCCGGCCGCGAGCGACGGCCAGGGCGTGATGGCGAGGTACGAGTACCCTTCCTGCAGGATCCGGCCCCAACTCGGGGCCGGCGGCGGCGTCCCGAAGCCGAGAAAGGACAGGCTCGCCTCCGTGAGAATCGCCCCGCCCATGTAGATCGCGCCGAGGACCGCCACGAGGTCGAGAACGTTGGGAATGACGTGGCGGGCGATGATCCGGGAGCCACGCGCCCCGACCGCGACGGCGGCGATCATGAAGTCGCGCTCGCGGAGCGCCAGCACCTCGCCGCGAACGACGCGGGCCAGCGCCGGCATGATCGTGACCCCCAGCGCGACGATGACGTTGCCGACGCCCGCGCCCAGCAGGGCCCGAATCACGAGCGCCAGCACCAGCGACGGGAACACGAGCACGAGGTCCGCCAGCCTCATGAGCAGATACCCCGACGGCCCGCCGGAGAAGCCGCTCGCCAGGCCCCATGGGAGCCCGCCGAGGGTACCGAGGGCGACGGCGCCCAGGCCGACGACAAGCGACAACCGCGCCCCGTAGATATCCTGGCTGAGGTTGTCCCGGCCGAGATCATCCGTCCCAAGCGGAAACGCCCGTGTCGGACCCTCCAGCGTGTGGTTCGGGTGGATGGCCAACGGGTCATAGGGGGCGAGCGCCGGCGCGGCGATCGCCACGATCGTCATCGCGATGCTCAGCACCGTGCCGGCCGCAAGCGCGCGATTACGCCCGAGCACGCGCCACCGCGCGGTTCGCAGGCCGGCCGCCGGCCGGCCCGCGAGCACACCTCGAGCGGCCTCCAGGTTACCCATACGACACCCGGGGATCGAGCCAGGCGTAGGAGAGATCCACCGCGAGGTTGACGAACAGCACCCCGAACGTCATCAGCACCACGACCGCCTGCACCACGGGGAAGTCGCGGCCGAGAATCGCGTCCACGAGCAAGCGCCCGACCCCGGGGAGCGCGAAGACGGTTTCCGTCACCACGGCACCGCCGAAGAGCCGGCCGAACTCGATGCCGAGCACGCTCAGGACCGGGATCAGGGAGTTGCGCAGCGCGTGCCGCACGAGCACGCGACGCTCGACGAGGCCCTTGGCCCTGGCGGTTTGCACATAGAGCGCGCCGAGCGTGGCGCGGAGGCTGGATTTGAGCACCAAGCTCAGGATCCCGACGTAGGCGACGCTGAGGGTAACGATCGGCAGCGCCATGTGCTGCAGGTTGGCGCCCGGGTTCGGGAAGAGCGGCACGAACCCCCCGCTGGGGACCCAGCGCAGCGTGAGCGCAAAGACGAGGATCAGGCTGATGCCGAGCAGGAAGTTCGGCAGCGTCACGCCGATCACGCACAGGCTCGACACCCCGAAATCCGCCGCCGACCCGTACCACGCGCCGGCGACCGTCCCGAGCACCAGGGCCGCCGCGGCGGCCAGCGCCATCGACGCAAGGGTCAGTTCGGCGGTAGGCCCGAGCCGCTCCCGAATGGCCTGCGCCACCGGCTCCCGCGTCCGCAGCGAGCGGCCGAGATCGCCGCGCGCCGCGCCGCCGAGCCAGTCGAGGTACTGCACGTCCAGCGGCCGGTCGAGTCCTAACTCGTGCCGCAGCCTCGCGGCCGTCTGCGGGTCTGCGTCCCGGCCGAGGATGAGGAGCGTCGGATCTCCAAGGAGCCCGTGCAGGAGCCAGAACACCGCCATCGTGACCAGCACCGTCATCGGGATGACGGCGGCGATCCGGGCGATGATGTACCGCCACACGCGCGGTTACTTCGTCAGCCACACGCTCCGATACCGCGGCACCGAATCGGGAATCCACGCGTAGTTCTGGACCGCCGTGCGCATCGGCGCGTCCTCGGACGGATAGAAGACCCACACGTACGGCGCGTCGTCGAGCACCTGCTGGTCGATCTGCGCGTACAGCTTCTTGCGGGCATTGCGGTCGTACGTCGAGTTGGCCTGATCGAGGAGCTTGTCCACGGTCGGATTCGAGTACCCGGTCGAGTTCGCGTAGTTGCCGGTGTAGAAAAGGATGCGTAGCAGACCGTCGGGGTCGGCGCGCAGGGTCCAATCCGTCCGCGTCCAGTTCACCTTTTGCTGCAGGACCTGCTGATACAGGTTCGAGGGGTCCACCGGATTGATCGTGAGCGTGATGTTGAGACGCTTGAGCTGGGCCTGCAGCAGCTGGGCGAACTGCAGTCCCACGGGGGTGTTGTCGGTTGAAAACTCCGCCGAGAATCCTTTTTGATACCCGGCCTCGGCCAACAACCGCTTGGCGCGCTCAGGGTCGTACGTGTACGCCCGCGCGGGTTGGCTGTACCACCACACGATCGACGGCGTGGGTCCGTTGGCAACGCTCCCGCGCCCTCCGAGCATGATCTTCACGAACTCGTCGCGGTCCACGCCGTAGGCGATGGCCTGGCGGAGGGCCTTGTTGTTGAAGGGCGGCCGGTCGACGCGCCACTGGATGCCCCACCAATGGCCGGATGGATTCTCGCTCACTACCTTCACGCCGGGAGCCCGCTGGAGCACGGGTACGTCCTTGGGGTCCGGCTCGCTCGTGATGTCCAGCTCGGCGGTCCGCACCATGGTGTCGCGGACCGCGGGATCGGGGACGACCTTGTAGGTGATGCCGTCGAGGTAACTCTTCGTCCCCCAGTACCCGTCGAACCGCTTGATCGCCACGTGATCGTCCGGCAGCCACTCCACAAACTGGTACATCCCGCTCCCCACCGGGTTCCGTCCGAAGTCCTTCCCGTACTTTTGGTAGGCGGCCGGCGAGACGATGAATCCCGGACGCTCCGTGAAGGCCGCGAGGAACCCGGCGTAGGGCTTCTTGAGCCGGAACGTCACCGTTGTCGGTCCGCCCGCGTCCACGCCGGCGAGGAACGGTTGCAGCTGCTTGAACTGCGGCGAGTTGTTGGCCTGGTTCAGGATGAAGTCGATGTTCCACTTGACGGCCGCCGCGTCGCACGCGGTTCCGTCATGAAACCTGACGTCGGGCGCGAGCGACGCCGTGATGGACAGGCCGTCCGGCGACACCTTCCAGGACCGCGCCAGCTCGGGCGCGATCTCAAACGTCGGCGTCGCGGACACCAGCGTATTGTAGATCGCGTACATCACCGGGCGCTCGGACCAATCGACCGAGTAGTGCGGATCGAGCGTATGGACGTCCGCGACGGCGCCCACGCGCAGCGTACCGCCCTGCTGCGGCGCCGCCGCGCCGCGCGCGGCCGGCACCCCGGCGGCATACCGGCCCAGCGCGATCCCGAATCCCGCCGCGGCGCTCGTCCGCAGCAGGTCCCGGCGCGTCAGGCGTCGCCGGCGGAGAATAGACGCCGGCCGGTGCAAGGAATCGGCTCGAGGATGCCTCCGCTGCATGGCTCTCCCTCCTCGTCCACTCGCGTCTCCGCGGGTGTCGAGCCGACGGCGCGACGCCCGCGGCGCCGAATCCTCTCGGGGCCCGTTCGCCGGTGCCGCGTTCCCGCGAGGCTCAGGGAGCGAGGCGAATCACCAGGGGCTGCGGGCCGTGAAACAACACCGCGTCGCTTGCCTTCACGAGCGCTTCGAGATTGTCGGTGACCCTGCCGATCCGCGCGACATAGAGCTCGCCTTTGTCGTCGCGCCACTGGCTCGTGCCGTAGACGAACGCCACCTTGTACAAGTCGTACCGCGGATCGTCGTAGTAGATGATGTCGCCGACGTCCAGCCACGTGGCCCGGTTCTCGACGTCCCCAACCCGGAGTGGATAGTTCTTTTCAGTTCGCCACGCCGCGCCGGACCAACGCACGTGGATCGTCCGATCCGCCAGGGGAAGGTGCGCCAGCAGCGCGGCCACCGTCTTGGGCGCACGCTCGTCCCACAGCTCGCCGCCCGCCTTGGTCCCGCCGAGCTCGATCGCGATCTTGCGCACGTCCTCTTCTCCGCCCGCCGGCTCCGCCCGGTCACCCGCGCGCTACCGCATCACAAACGGATCCCGCGTCGCGGTGGACAGCTCGATCCAGACGCTCTTGACCTGCGTGTACTCGTCGATGGTCCCGTGCCAGTTCTCCCGCCCGTAGCCGCTGGCCTTGTACCCGCCGAACGGCGACGCGGGGGACACGGCCCGATACGTGTTCACCCACACCGTCCCCGCCTCCAATGCGCGCGCCACGCGGTGGGCGCGCTGGAGATCCCGCGTCCACACGCCGGCCGCCAGCCCGTACGGCACGCTGTTGGCGGTGGCAATGGCGTCCTCTTCGGTGGCAAACCGAACGGCCGCCAGCACGGGGCCAAAGATCTCCTCCTGAGCGATGCGGCTCGTGTTCGCAACATTCGTGAAGATCGTCGGCTCGAAATAAAACCCGCCGCCGAGCGCCGGGTCATCCGGCGAGTCGCCGCCCCATGCGACCGCCGCCCCTTCGTCGATGCCCAACTCCACATACTGCTTGATCTTGTCGAGCTGGGCCCGCGTGGCCGCCGGTCCCATCTCCGTCTCCCAGTCGAGCGGGTCTCCGAGCTTGATCCGCTTGGCGCGCTCCACGAGGTGGCCCACGAGCTCATCGTGCACCCGCGCATGGGCGAGCAGGCGCGATCCCGCGATGCAGGTCTGCCCCGACGCGGCGAAGATCCCGGCGATCACGCCGTTCATCGCCGCGTCGAGCGGGGCGTCGTCGAAGACGATGTTGGGCGACTTCCCGCCGAGCTCGAGCGTCAGCCGGGCGAGATTCTGCGCCGTCCCCCGGATGATGGCCCGGGCCGTCTCCGTGCCGCCCGTAAAGCTCACCTTGGCCACGCCCGGGTGGGAGACGAGCGCCGCGCCGGCCTGCGGACCGTATCCCGTCACGACGTTCACCACGCCGTCCGGGAACCCCACCTCCTTCATCAGCCGGACGAGCTCGAGGGCCGTGATCGGCGTCGTGTCGGCCGGCTTCAGCACAACCGTGTTGCCGGCGGCGAGCGCCGGCGCGAGCTTCCAGGTCGCCAGCAGGAGCGGCGAGTTCCACGGGACGATCATCGCCACGACGCCGAGCGGCTCCCGGAGCGTGTAGTTCAGCACGGAGGTCTTTTCCAGCGGGATCGTCTCGCCGAAGATCTTGTCCGCCGCCCCGGCGAAGTAGTGAAACCAGTTCGGGATGACGTTCATCTGGGCGGCCGTCTCGCGGATGATCTTACCGTTGGCCCTGGTCTCGAGCTCGGCCAAGCGCTTGGCGTCCTGCTTGATGCGCTCCGCCAGCCGATGCAACAACTCCGCCCTGGCCATCGGCGAGATCTCGCGCCAGGCCGGATCGCGCAGCGCGCGGCGCGCCGCCGCCACGGCGCGATCGATGTCCACGGCCTCCGCCGCCGGGACCGACGCCCACGGCTTTCCCGTGGCGGGGTTGAGGATGTCCATCCACTTGTCGGCATCGCTCCCGACGAACTCGCCGCCGATCGCCATGCCGTACCGCTCGATCAGCTCAGGGCTCGCCATTGGGTCCCCCGATTACCGGCGGTACATTGGTATTTGCTTGTATACCGATTCTACGGTTCTGGACGCCTCCGCGTTCATCCTCCCGCGGGCGCGTCGCGGTCCGCCCGGCCGGTGCGCTCCGTGCGCGGTCGGAGGGGACGCGTCCGCCGCCCGACGCCGCGCGGATTTGACTTGCGCGAACGAGCATGGTATGCAAGAAAAAGCACCGGTGTACCACACGATGCGAGCTCGCCGAGTTGAGCGACGCGCGCCCGGCCTCGCGGGTGCATGGAGTGACCATGCCAGAGATGCACGCGCTGCAAGAACTGGCGTCCGAGCGACTCAAGCACGCCAAGCCAAAGGCGCTCGGCGAAGCCGTGTATCACACGCTGCGCGAAGCGATCATCCGCAACCTGCTGCCGCCCGGGACCGCGACGAACGAGCGGGCGCTCGCCGAGGCGATGCAGGTGAGCCGGACGCCGGTGCGCGAGGCCCTCCGGCAGCTCACGGTCGAGGGGTTCCTGACGAACGCCGCGCGGCAGGGGCTCGTCGTCACCGACTTGAGCCTCAAAGATATCGAGGAGATCTATATGATGCGGGCCGCGCTGGAGGGCGCGGCCGCGCGGGTGTCCGCGCAGATGATCTCCCCGAGCGAACTCGTGATCTTAGAGAACGTCTGCGCCCAGATGGCGGAGGCCACGGAGCAGAACGACATCGAACGGTTCCTGGCCCTGAACGGGCGATTCCACGAGTTCCTATGCAGCACGGCGCGCAACAAGCGCCTGACGGAGCAGGTGCTGCGGCTGTACGATGCCGTGCGGCCGATCTGCCGCGATTCGCTCGCGGAGCCGGCGCGGGCCCGCAAGTCGCTCCAGGAGCACGAGGCGCTTGTCGCCGCCATCCGGCGTCGCGATCCCGACGAGGCCGAACGGCTGGCGCGCGAGCACATGACCCAGGCGATGCTCGTGCGCATGCAGCTCCACCAGACAGAGCGTCTCGACCTCGTGCGTCGATGAACGCCTGGGACGGACTCCTGGGCGCGGACGAATTGGAGGTGTACCGGCGCGCGGGTTACGGCCGGCTGCCGGCGGAGGGACGGCGGCCCGCGGTCCTGGTCGTGGACATGGAGTACAATTTCACGGGCGACAAGGCTGAACCGATCCTCGTGTCGATCGCCAAGTTCCGGAACAGCTGCGGCGAGACGGCGTGGCGCAGCATCCCGAAGATCGCGAGGCTGCTGCGGGCCGCACGCGCGCGCGGCGTGCCGGTCGTGTACACGCACGGGGTCCCGCAGCGCACGGGAGCGACGCGGCACGAGGCCCGCATGGGGACCGACATCGTGCGGGAGATCGCACCGCATCGCGGCGACCAAGTGTACCGGAAGTCAGGTGCGAGCGCGTTCTTCGGCACGCCCCTCCCCGGCTACCTCATCGGCCTCGGCGTGGACACGCTGGTCGTCGCCGGCTGCACCACGAGTGGGTGCGTTCGGGCATCCGTCGTGGACGCGCACGACTACCGGTTCCGCGTGATCGTCGTCGAGGAGTGCGTGTTCGACCGTGCCGTCACCCCCCACCGCCTGAACCTGTTCGACATGGCGCAAAAGTACGCGCGGGTGCGCCCGCTCGCCGGCGTCGAAGCGTGGCTCCGTCGTACCCGTGTCGCCCCGGCCTGACCGGGGCGCCCACCCGCGCCACGCGTGCTCGGGGGCGGCAGGCCGCGCGGGATGCGCCGACCGACCCATCCGGGCGCGGGGCGGCCGCGCCGACGACCGGATACGGAGGTGCTGATCGCATGCGTCGCCTGACTCGCCGCCGGCTGCTGGGCACCGCCGGCGCCGCCGCCCTTGCCCTCGCGAGATCCGAGCGTCGCGCGCGCGGTGCCGTCGCGGCGCCCACGAACGGCGGGACGCTGCGCGTCGGCATCACGGGAGGATGGTCCACGCTGGACCCGCCGCACTACACGAACGTGTCCGAGCGCCAGATCTTCTACTCCATCTATAGCCCGCTGTTTTCGCTGACCCCACAGTTCACGATTGGACCGGGCCTGGTGCAGTCGTGGAACGCCTCGCCGGACGGCCTGCGGCTCCGGTTCCAGTTGCAGCCGGGCGTCCGGTTTCATGACGGGACGCCGTGTGACGCCGCCGCGGTCAAGTTCAACATCGAGCGCATTCTCGACCCGGCCACCGGCTCCGCGTTCCGGACCATCCTCTCGCCGATCCGGGAGGTCCGCGTGGCGAACCCCGTGACCGTGGACCTCGCGCTGAGCCAACCCTTCACGCCGCTCTTGAGCTGGTTCACCGAGGGGCCGGGGTTCATGAGCTCACCGGACGCCGTTCGCAAGTGGGGCGCCCAGTACGGCCAGCACCCGGTCGGGACGGGCCCGTTTGCGTTCGCGGAGTGGGTCAAGGACGATCACATCACGCTCAAGCGGTTCCCGGGGTTCTGGCAACGGGGCCTGCCGCATTTGGACGGCGTCGTCTACCGGCCGTTGAACGACGAGACCGTGAAGATGGCGGACCTACGCGCGGGCAGCCTCGACCTCGTGGACACCGTGCCGGCGCAGCAGCAGCGCGCGATCCGCAACGACCAGCGATTCCAGACGATGGTCCTCCCGGGCACCCGCTGGCCAATGATCCGCTTGAACAACGCCGCGCCGCCGTTCAACAACAAGGCGCTCCGCCAGGCCGTCTCCTACGCGGTCGATCGCGTGCAGATCGTCACGGCGATCTACTTCGATCAGGCGCAGCCCGCCTATGGTCCAATCTCGCCGGTCTATCGCGAGTACTACGATCCCGCGGTCTCCCGCTACGGCTACGGGCACGATCCTCAGAAGGCGCGGGCGAAGCTCGCGGAGGGGGGCCAGCCGAACGGGTTCAGCTTTACCCTCGAGATCTTCACGTCGCCGGAGCAGACCCGGCTGGCGGAGCTGATCAAGGCGCACCTGGCCGAGGTCGGCATCACCGCGAACATCCAGGCCTACGAGCTCACGACCCTGCAGGACCGCATCACGGGAAAACGCTACCAGGCCGTCATCGGCTCGTGGACCCCGCGGCCGGACATTGACGGCACGATGTACAACCACTTCAGCTCGCGCGGGAACGTGAACTCGATGTCCTATCACAATGCTACCGTCGACGACCTCCTCGAGCGAACCCGCACGGTCCCGAACGGGGCGGAGCGCATCCGCCTCTACCGGCAGATCCAACGGCTCGTCGTGGAGGACGCCCCCTGGGTGTTCCTGATCTTCGAAAACCTGATGATCGGCATGTCGAAGGACGTGCACGGGCTCCCCGCGATCCCGGACGCGATCATGCGGTTCCAATCGACCTGGATCGGGGCGTGATCGCCGGGGTTCGATGCTGCGGTTCGTCGCTCACCGGGTGATCCTCACCGTGCCGATGCTGGTGCTCCTCAGCATCGGCATCTTTCTGATGCTGCACCTGGCGCCGGGCGACGTGGTCACGCTCCTCCTGCCCGAAGACCTGCAGAACCCCCAGGTCGCACGGGACCTGCGGCACCAGCTCGGCTTGGATCAACCGCTCTACGTGCAGTACTGGAGGTGGGTCACCCACGCGGCCCGGGGCGACCTGGGGTATTCGTACCGGTCGCGGGCGTACGTGGGGCCCGAGGTGGCGGCGCGGATACCCGTCACCTTCGAGCTCACCGCCCTGGCAATGGCCGGCGCCGTGGCCGCGGCGTTGCCGCTGGGCGTCATCGGGGCGTTGCGGCGCAATACCACGGTGGACGCGTTGATCTCCGGCTTCGCGGCCCTGGGGCTGGCGATGCCGGCGTTCTGGCTCGGCGTGCTGCTGATCCTCCTGTTTGCCGTGAACCTGCACTGGCTGCCGCCGTCGGGCTACGCGCCGCCCGGCCAGGGGATCGGCGCGAACCTCCGGCCCATGATTCTCCCCACGGTCACGCTCGGCATTCCATACGCGGCGGTCGTGCTGCGCTTCGTCAGGCTGAGCGTTCTGGACGTCGTCGAGGCGGACTATGTCCGGACCGCGCGGGCCAAAGGCGTCGGGCGGTGGCGCGTGATCGTGTGGCACGTCCTCCGCGGCGCCCTCATCCCGATCATCACGGTGGTCGCGCTCGAGACGGGCCGGCTGCTCGGCGGCGCCGTGGTAACCGAGACGATCTTTTCGCTGCCGGGCGTGGGCCGGCTTGCCGTGGACTCGGTGCTCAGCCGGGATCTCCCCATCCTGCAGGCCGTCACGCTGTTCATGGCGCTGGCGCTCATCGCGGCGAACTTCGCCGCCGACGTGCTGTACGCGTGGGCGGATCCCCGGGTCAAATACCAGTGACGGGCGCTCCACTTAGCATGATGCGCGCTCCGCGTCATGGGTGAGACGGCCGGCGCCGGGGCGCCCGCCAGGCCACGGGGGCTCCCCGGCCCGCGGACGGCAACCATGGGCATCGCCCGCCGGACCGCGCGCTACCGGCTGGTAGTGTGGGGCGGCACGATCGCCGCCGGCGTCGCCGCGGCCGTCCTGATCGGGCCCGCGCTCGACCGCGTCCCGCCCGACGCCGTGCACGTGGCGGCGATGATGCGCCCACCGTCGCCGGCCTGGCCGCTTGGCACAGATGACCTGGGGCGCGACATCTTGAGCCGCCTGCTTACCGGCGGCCGCGTGTCGCTCGGGGTCGGCCTCGCGGCGACGATCGCCGCCGCCGGCGTCGGGGTGCCGGCCGGGCTCCTGAGCGGCTTCTGGCGCGCGTGGGTCGACACGGCGCTGATGCGGCTGATGGACCTCCTGTTCTCATTTCCAACGATGGCGCTCGCGGTCGCGATCGTGGGCGTGCTCGGACCCAGCCTGCGCGATGCGATCCTGGCGATCGCGGTGGTGGCCATGCCGCGGTTTGCGCGCCTCGTGCGCGGCCAGGTGCTGGCGCTGCGGGAACAGGACTTCATCGAGGCGGCCCGCGCCATCGGCGTGCCGGCCGGCGGCATCATCCGGCGGCACGTGCTACCAAACCTCCTCGGGCTCATCGTGATCGAAGGCACGCTGACCGTCAGCTTCGGCATCCTCACCGAAGCCTCGCTCTCGTTCCTCGGTCTCGGGGTACAGCCCCCGGCCGCGTCATGGGGCTCGATGCTGCGGTACGGCTACCCCTTCCTGGACCAGGCCCCCTGGATCTCGATCGTCCCCGGCATCGCGATCATGGTCACCATCCTCGGGCTCAACCTGCTCGGCGACGGCATCCGCGATCTGCTCGATCCTCGGCTGCGTCGATGAGGCACAGGTCGCGCGGTGAGGCTACTCGACGCGGCGCAGCTCCAGGGGCTGGGCCCCCTCCAGCCAGACGCGCTGGCTCGCGGCCACGAGTCCCTCGAGGTTCGCGGCGACCTTGCCGATTACGGACACGCGCAGATGCACCGCCAAGTCCGGGTGTCGCCACTCCGCCCGCCCGTATGCGAACCCGATCTTCTTCATCCGGGGATAGTAGATGACGTCGCCGGCCGCGAGCGTGTGCCCTTCGTTCTCGACGTCGCCGACCCCGATGTCGTAGTCGCCGTGGGTCCGCCACGCATCGCCCGACCATTTGACCTGGACGGCCCGGTCCGCGATCGGGAGCGCCGCCCAGAGGGCGGCGGTGGTCCGCGGGGCGGGTCCGTCGAGCAGGCGCACGCGGCCGGTTACGCCGGCCACCGTCATGGTGAGCTCCACGCTACGCCTCCTTGCGTCGAATCGTCATCGCCTTGGCGCCCTCGAACATGATGGCCGCGGCTTTTGTCCTGAGCGCGCTCCAGTCTCCCGTGATCCTGGCGAGCGGCGTGAGCGTCGAGACGCTCGTCGGCCCGCTCTGTTGGGCCTGCCCGTAGCAGATACGAATGCCCCGGTACGTCGGGTGGTAGTAGACGTACCCCGGCCAGTGCAGCACCTGCCCGTCTTCCGGCGCGTCGAGCTTGATCGGCACTTCGCCCCGCTCCCCGTCGGAGCCCCAGAAGCGCATCATCTGACCGCTCCACTTCGTGTTCGTGACCCGCCCCTTGAGCGGCAGGGCGTCCCAGAGCGCCTGCGCCGTTTTGGGCGCCGTCGCGTCGAGCAGCGACGCGACCGCCCTCGCCCCATCCATCTCGATCTCAATCTGACGGCCTGCGCCCGTCCGCGTGGGTGCCGGGGTCGCCGCCGCGCCCTCGGCCCGGCGAAACTGGATGGGCTTGGTCCCGTCCCACTGGAGCCGCTCGGCCGCCTTCGCCAGGCGCGGGATCTCCCCATCACGGATCACGCCAAGGGGCGTCAGGTACACGAAGCCCGCGGTTCCCCGGAATCGAGCGGCGCCATACGCGATCGCGATCTCCTTGATCGGCGGAAAGTAGACGATCTCGCCCGGGTACTGAAACGACTCGCGGCTCTCCATCTCCTCGACGGCGATGGGCGCGTGCTCGAACATCCGAAACATGTCGCCGCTGAGCTGCGCGTGCACCGCCCGGCCGCCAAACGGCAGCGCGCGCAGCAGCGCCTCCGTCGTCTTTGGTGCCGTCTCTGTAAACAGCGTCGCGTGAAACACCTCGTCGCCGAGCACTACCTCGATCCGCATCGTGGGCTTCCTCCCTTCGATCTCATTGCAGATTTCATTGCGCCGTTCTTCAACGACCCAAGGTGTTCGCGAGGGATTGCACCGGCTCAAGCCGGCCGGCACGGGCCGCGCTCACCTGCCCGCGGACCGGCCGCGAACCGGGACTGCAGTGTCTGGAATTGGGATACCGCTGTATACCAGTGCGCCGATATGTGTTCGTCCAGGACGTGACACCTCCTGCGGATGCTCCCTCGATTTCACCTAGGCTCCGGCCCCCGCATAGCCCGTCGCAAAACATGCCGCCGAGCCGTGAGCGTTGACGAAGTTCGGAGAATCTGGCACGGCCCCCAGCGAATCAGGCAAGCGCCCGAGGGACCGGCCAGGTACGCTGGCCTTGCTCGACGCGAAGCCGACAGCTGTAAGGAGACGACGCTGCACAGGCGCCGTTTCGGGGAAAGCATCGGCGCAGCCGCCGTCGAACTGACACTCGACGATCTTGGTGAGATTGACGACGTGTTCGCTGAGATTCCGGTCCGGGGGGCCCGTTACCCGGAGCATCTGCAGCGGCTCGTCGGTCGCTGAGCAGCGCTGAGTCAAAGGCGGCCGAGCGAGGAGATTCCAGATGGACATCAAGCGAAGCGGATCACAGCCTTCCGGCAGAGGACCGGCCGAGTATTTTTCGGGTGCGGTGCGCATTGACCCGCTGTTCCAGGCACCCGATCCGGCGCGCGCGGCCGGGGCCAGCGTCACGTTCGAGCCCGGTGCTCGGACGGCGTGGCACGCGCACCCGCTCGGCCAGACCCTGATCGTAACGGCCGGCTGCGGCCTGGCACAGCGCTGGGGCGGCCCCGTCGAGGAGATTCGGCCCGGGGACGTGATCTGGTTTCCGCCCGGCGAGAAGCACTGGCACGGCGCGGCCCCAACCACGGCGATGACGCACATCGCGGTTCAGGAACGGCTCGACGGCAAGGGAGCCGAGTGGATGGAAAAGGTCAGCGACGAGCAATACCTGGCCGGACCGAGAGCCGGATGAACGCGGGATTCGGGAAGAGGCCGAGCGACTGGCCGGCTTTCTCGGCGCGCCAAACGCATATGTGAAATTGTGATACGTCCCGCCTCAGGCGAGCAGCACGTGCCGGGCGCAGACCCAGGCCCCGAGCAGCACATCCAGCGCCACGCTCCCGGGCGCGCGCACGCACACGATCTCGCCCTCGCGCTCGCGCGCGGGCTTTCGCCCGGCGATGATCTCCCAGAGTTCCGCGTCCACGTCGGCCTCGTTTAGGCGCCCCGCCGTGATGAGGCGGCGGATGTCGGCGCGCTCGGCGCACTCGCGCCAGTTCGAGACCACGAGCCGCACGGGTCCGCGCTCGGCCCGCGCGAGGAGGTCCTCGGGGAGCTCTGCGCCCGCGCCCAGGCCATACACCGTCGCACCCGGCTTGACCCAACCCGAGGCGATGATGGGTGTGGATGCCGTGGTGGCCGTGACGAGAAAGTCGGCCTGCGCCACCGCGTCGCGCACGTCGCGCGCCGCGTACGCGTGCTGGAAGCCGCCGTCCCTGAGGGTGCGCACCAGGCGTTCCCTCGACGCCGGCTGTCGCGACGCCACCAGGATCTTGCCGGCCGCGCCGGCTTCGATCAGCGCCTCGAGGACGGCGCGCGCCAGCCGCCCGGCGCCGACCATCCCGACCGTGGGCCGTGCGACGGGAATCGTATGGACCGCGGCGACCACGGCCAGCGCCGCGATGCGGAGGAGATACGTCAAATGCTCGTCGATCGTCGCGAGCAGCCTCCGCCTCTCGAGGCTCACGATGTGCACGTAGCGCACGGGATCCTCGCCGCCGATGGACCCAACGAAGCGGTACCCGGCGATGCCGAGCTCGGGGACCGCGCAGCACTTGGCCATCGCGGCCACGCCGCGGTCGTCATTACCCGGCAGCGTCAGCTGCAGCAGAAGGCGGCGCGCCTCGGGCACAGCGATCTTGCCCGTCCCCTCCCACAGCACCCCGTCCCGCACAAGCGCCATCGCGTCGGCGAGCGATATGAGGCTCCGGGCGTCGCGCGCGCCGATGACGCGGGGCTCGTGCTGCCCGGCCCGCGCGAGCCCCTCTCTCATGGACGCTGCCCACGACGCCACGGCGCGTCCGCCTCCGTCCCCTAGGCCCGCCGGACCCGAAGCCGGACGGCTCCCTCCCACTCGACCCGCTTCCCGAGCGCGGCCAGGTCCTCGACGCCGTCGAGCATACGGCCGACGAGCGGCGTCGGCGAGGCGCCGCTCGGCCCCTGCATTCGTGCCTGCCCGTACACGAAGCGGAGCCCGTTCCACTTGTGCAGGAAGATGATGTCCCCCGGATTTTGCAGCTGCGAGAGGTTCTCCCGCTCCTCGGGCTCCGGGATCTCGACCCACAGGCGAAGCATGTCGCCGCTCCACTTAGTGTTGGTGACCGGTCCTTCCAGCGGCAATGCGTTCCAGATGTTGCCGCAGATCACGGGCGCCTGGTCGTCGAACAGCATCGCGTCGAACGCCTTGCCGTCAAACTCGACCACAATCCGTTTCATCCTCGCCCTCCCGTCACGTGGGCGACAGCGGCCGGAGCACCAGGCGCTTCGCGCCGTCCCACTGCAGCCGCTCCGCCTTCTTCGCGAACTCTCCCAGATCGCTCTCAATGCGGCCGATCCCGGAGACCATCATCGGCCCGATCACCCACGCGAACCGCGCCGACCCGTACGCGATCGCGATCTCCTTCGCGGCCGGCAGATACACGATGTCGCCGGGCGCCTGGAAGCCCACGGGGTTTTCCATGCCGAACGGCCACTGCGAAAAGTCGAGCTCGAGCGCCAGGTCGGTGTTGGTGTGGAACATGTCGCCGGACCACTTGGCATGCGTCACGCGATCCTCGTACGGCAGGCGTTCCCAGAGCTTGGCCACCGTCGCCGGCGCCCGATCGTCGTACAACACGCCGGCTACCGTCACCCCGTCCAACTCGATCGCAATTCTCTTCATGTGCCACCCTCCTGCCCGCACCGCCTCAACCGAGATTGGCTCTGCGTTCGCACAAGGCCCCGAGCCGACGCGGTCCGCCGCGGAGGTGCCCGCCGCCGGCAGGATCGGCAGAGCGCCGCCGCGCGATCCTGCGCGGCAGGAGCGCCGCACGGGCACGCCGCGGTTTGCGGGTCCGCCGTCCGGGTCACCGGCGCGCCGGCGACACCCGTGCCGGCGCCGTTCGCGCGGCACGCGCTCGGTTGGGGCGCCGCTCGGCCCGGGCGGATACGGCCGCGCGCGGATCCAGCAGATCGCGCAGCAGGTCCCCCGCCTGGTTGCAGACGAACACGCATAGAAAGATCGCAAGCCCCGGAGACAGGGCCACCCATGGCGCCGTGGCCAGATACTGAAACCCGTCGCGCAGCATGCGGCCCCAGCTCGGCGCCGGAGGCTGCACGCCGAGACCGAGAAAGCTGAGGGCCGCTTCGCCGAGGATGACGGACGACAACGCCAGCACGGAGCGGACGACGAGAACGTCGTGCGTCTGGGGCAGCACGTGCCTCGCCAGGATGCGGCCGACGGAACCGCCGAGGCTGCGGGCCGCCGTCACGTACTCCTCCTCCCGGATGGCGAGCACACGGCCCCTGACGAGGCGCGCGTACGCCGCGACGTGCCCCAGGGCGAGCGCGACGATTACGCTGGCGATCCGTTCGGGTCCAAGGATCGCCACGACGGTGAGCGCCAGGACGAGATCGGGAACGATGTAGAGGGCGTCGATCAGCCGCATGAGCCCCTCGTCCAGCAGCGTCCCGCCCCAATACCCCGCGGCGAGCCCGATGGCGGTCCCGGCCGCGAGGCTCAGCGCGACCGCGCTCAGGCCGATGAACAACGTCGTCCGCGTCCCGTAGAGGATCTGGGTCAGCACGTCCTTGCCCAGCACGTCCGTGCCGAGCACGTGGCCCCACGTCGGCGCCTCGAGGCTCGAGGTCCCGTGGATGCGCACGGGATTGTACGGGCTGAACAGCTCGGGACGGATCGCCGCAACGGCCAGGAACAGGATTGCTGCCGCCAGCGCGCCGCCTGAGGGGGTCGCCAGGATTGGGATGAACCGCCGGGCCGTCACGACACCTCGCTCAGTCGTACCTGATGCGCGGATCGAGGACGCCGTAGGCGACGTCGACCGCGAGGCTGCTGGCGACCACCGCGGCGGTCACGAGGAGCACCGCGCCCTGCACGATCGGGTAGTCGCGCGACTGGATCGCGTCGCTCAGGAGCCGCCCCAATCCGGGCAGGCTGAACACGGCCTCCACGATCACCGCGCCCGCGAGCATGTACGGCACACTCTGTCCGACCGCGGTGACCATGGGAATGATCGCGTTGCGGAGCGCGTGCTTGAGGACCACGGTCCGGTCGGCGAGCCCCTTGGCCTGCGCCACCCGCACGTAGTCGTGCTGCAGCGCGACCAGGAGCGCCGTGTTGAGGTAGCGGGTCCACGACGCGGCATAGTACGCCGCGAGGCTGACGGCCGGCAGCGCCATGGAGCCCAGGTTCTGCCGCCAGTTCTCAGGGAGGGGCACGTAGGCGCTGTTGGCGAGCCAGCCCAGCTTCACCCCGAAGACGTAGATGAGGAGCATCCCGAGCCAGAAGTTTGGCACGCAGATGCCGGCCATCGTCGCCGCGCTCATGGCCCGGCCGAGCGGGGTGTGCCGGCCGACCGCCGTGAACACCCCGGCCGGCACGGCGACGAGGAGTGCGAGCACCGTCGCCATGAGCGTCAGCTCCAGCGTTGCGGGCAGGCGCCCGGCAAGCGCCGGCCCGACGTCCATCGGGTACTCGAACGACCGTCCCAGGTCCAGCGACCCAAGCCGGCGCAACCACTCGGCGTACTGGACGATGATCGGGCGGTCGAGCCCCAGGCGGGTCCGCGCCTGCGCCGCCTGCTGCAGCGTCGCCTCGTGGCCCATGAGGTAGAGGGTCGGGTCGCCGCCGACCGCGGTGCGCATCAGGAAGAAGATGCCAAAGGTCACGAGCGCCACCGTGGGGATCAGGACGAGCATTCGTCGGAGCACGTAGCGCCACATCGCCGGCACCGCGCGGAGGCCTCACATCCACGCGCCCGCGACCCGCGGGATCAGGTCGAAACCATAGCGAAACCCCTGCACGCCCCGCCGCATGATGGCGTAGTCCGGGCTCGCGTAGTAGAAGACGTACGAAGCGTCATCGACGATCAGCCGCTCCGCCTGCCGGTACAGCCTGGCGCGCTCGTTGCGGTCGTACGTGGCCGCCGCGGCGTCCAACAGCTTGTCGACCTGCGGGTTGCGGTAGTGGGACGTGTTCGCGTAGCCCCGTGAATCCCAGAGGATGTAGGCGAGGCCGTTTGGATCCGGGCGTGGCGTCCAGGTCGCGGGGATGCTAAAGGGGATCTCCCCGCGCAGCACCATGGGGTACAGGTCTCGTTCGCTCACCAGGCGGATATTGACCCGAAGGCCGATCGCCTGCATCTGCGCCTGGACCATCTCCCCGAGCGGCACCGTGGAGCTCTGCACGTACAGGAGGAGGGGCGCCGGCCGGTCGAGATACCCCGAGGCCTTGAGCTTCTGCCGCGCCAGGTCCGGGTTGTACGCCGGCCCATTGTAGCGCGGGTCGGCCCACCACCCTTCGTGAAAGAACTTGCCCGTCGCCTTTCCCAGGCCGTGATAGATGACCTTGACGATCTGCTCCCGGTCGATCGCGTACATGATCGCCTGCCGCAGATCCCGGTTGTCAAACGGGGGCACGTCCTCCTTCATCTGGATCGCGGACCAGGAATACGCGGGGCTTGGGATCACCAGGTACCCGCTGTCCTTTTGGAAGGCCAGCACGTCCTCCGCGGGAAGGTCCTCGAGGGTGACGACGTCCACCTGGCCGCCACGAAGCTGGGCGTCCGCCACCGCCGGCTCGGGGAAATCCTGAAAGATCATCTGCTCCGACCTGATCGCCTTCACGTTCCAGTAACGCTGGTTTCGCTGCACGGTCACACGGCTGCCCTGGATCCACTCCACGAACTTGAACGGTCCCGTTCCCACCGGGTTGCGCGCGAAGTCCTTCCCGTACTTCCGGACGGCCGCCGGCGACACCATGAGCCCGGGCCGGTCGATGAGCTCGGACAGCAGCGGCGGGTAGGGCCGCGTCAGGTAAAACTGCGCCGTGGCGGCGTTCGCGGCGCGGACCCCTTGGATGATGCCCTCGAAGCGCGCGCGGTGCTCCGAGCCGGTGGCGGGATCCAGGATCCGCTCGATGTTGTACTTCACAACGTCCGCGGTAAACGGCGTGCCGTCGTGGAACACCACGTCGGAACGGAGGTGGAACGTGACGACGCGTCCCGTCGATCCAACCTCCCACGACCGCGCCAGCACCGGAAAGAAATTGCCGCGGTCGTCGGCATCGATGAGCGGCTCATACAAGGTGTACAGCACGAGGCGATCGTAGAGCCGGGCGTTGATGTGCGGATCGAGGCTTCGGGCGTTGGCGCCGCGGGCGATCCGCAGCGTCCCCTTCGTCTGCGCCCCAGCCGGCGCGCGGCTGTAGAGCGTCGTGGCCCCAAGCGTCCCGGCCACGGTCGCCATGAAACGGCGGCGGGTCAGGCGGCTCCCGACCCGGCCGGATCGCGTGCGCATCGTTGCATCTCCTCGCCCGCGGCCCCGAATGATTCGCATACCACCGTATTCGGAGGTATCCTAGGTTTCGCCCTCTGGGACATGCTTCCTCCTCGCGGGCGCGGATGCAGGCGCACCGGGCGCTGTGGGGTCCGGTGTCCCGTTCCAGCCGTCGGTGACGGGGATTTTGCGGCAACACTTCGCCCTTCGGTAACCAAAATTGGGAGGCGCTCGCGGCAGAATGCGCGGTGTTGTCGGGCCGCGCCCCGCCTGGTACGATCGTGTGGTGACGACCGCGTCGGAACCTCTGACTCAGCGCCCGCGGGAGTGCATCTGTCCGTAGCGGAGGTCACCAGCCTCCGCGCCTTGTTTCACCCCTAAGTTCTTCCGATACGAAGAGGAGGTCCCACCATGAGGACGGCCGAGCTTCGCCTTGGCGTCGTCTATGAGCATCCGGAGTGGTTTGCGCCGCTGTTCGCCGAGCTGGATCGTCGCGGCATCCCTTACGATCGCGTCGACGTGAGCGCCCACACCTTCGACTTGAACGGCCCAGGGCACCCCCGGTCACTCGTACTGAACCGGATGAGCCCGTCGGCATACCTCCGTGGGCACGCCGCGGCGATCGTTCATGCGCGCGAATTCTTGCGGTACCTCGAAGCATCCGGCGCCGACGTTGTGAATGGGGCCGACGCGTTTGCATTCGAGACGTCCAAGGTGTCACAGATGTTGCTGCTCCAACGCCTGGGGCTGCCCGCGCCGCGCACGCGCGTCGTGAACGATGTCCGGCTGGTGCCGGAGGCGGCCGCCGGGCTGCGGTTCCCGGTCGCAGTGAAGCCGAACGTGGGCGGCAGCGGGGCGGGGTTTCAGCGGTTCGAGACCGCCGCCGACCTGCGCCGCGCCGTCGAGGCGGGCACCGTCGACCTCGGGATCGACCGGACGGCGCTCCTGCAGGAATTTCTGCCCGCGCGCGGCGGCCACATCGTCCGCGTCGAGGTCCTGGACGGCCGGTTCCTGTACGCGATCAAGGTGTACCCGGACCCGGCTGCCGGGTTCAACCTGTGCCCAGCGGACATCTGCCAGCCCGGCGTCCCCGCGGCCGATCTCTGCCCCGTGGAGCTCCCCAAGGTGGCGCTGCGCGTCGAGGGATACACGCCGCCCGCACCGGTGGTCGGCGCCGTGCTGGCGATCGCGCGGGAGGCGTCGCTGGATATCGCCGGGATCGAATACCTCGTCAACGACCGCGACGGCGAGGTGTACTACTACGACGTCAATGTGCTCTCGAACTTCGTGACGAACGCGGTGCAGGTCGTCGGTTTCGACCCGTACGCCACGCTCGTGGACTATCTGGCGGCGCGGGCGGGCTTCCGGGTACCTGTCCCAGCCGGGCGCTAGCGCGACAGCGGTGCGGGCTGGCCGAAGCCTCGATCATGAGGGACGCCCGGCGTTGCGGCGCCGGGCGTCTCTCAGCCGGGCGCTAGGCGTCTCTCATGCAGGAGCGCCGGGCGTCTCTCGGCCGGGGCGCGAGGGGTCTCTAATGCCGCCCTACGCTACGACGCCGGTGCCCCACAGCGCAGCCGCGAGCGCGTACACTTCCACAGCCGTGTAGAACTCGTCAAGCGGGAGCGCCTCGTCACCGGTGTGACCGGCGCGCATGTCGCCGGGGCCGAAGTTCACCGTGGGGACCTTGCCCAAGTTGACGAGATGGCGCATGTCCGTTACGGCGCTCAGCCCCTCGACCACGGCGGGGATCCCGGTCACGTCGCGCCAGGCCCGACTCATCAGGCGCACGACCGGGGTATCGGTCGCCGTCTCCGCCCCGTGATTGCGAAATGCCGTCCACTCGATCACCGGCGGGTGTGCGCGGAGCCACGGATCGCTCCGCGTCACGTCGGCAAACGCAGCGTCGACGACGCCGCGGATCTCATCAAGGGCCTCGTTGCCGACGGAGCCGATCATGATCTCCACACGGGCGTGTGCGGGCACCGACGCGCTCTGTCCCGCACGGCCGGCCTCGAACGCGCCGACGTTGCAGACATGCGTCACGGGAGCCGCTCGCCACAACGGGTGGGGCCGCTCGCGATCGAGACGGGCCTGGATCTCCCACGTCGCCGCGACGTAGCGATAGGCCTTGTCCACGGGATTTATGCCCTCGTACGCCATCCCCGGATGCGCCGAGCGGCCGGGAACGATCAATCGTACGAGCCAATGGCCGCGGGTCGCCGGGCACACATGAAGCCGTGTGGGCTCCCCGACAACCGCGGCGCCGGCCCGCACGCCGCCTTGCAGCAGCGCAATAGTCCCGCCTCCGCCGGCCTCCTCGTCAACGACGCTCGCGAAGAGAACCTGCCGGCGCAAGGGGAGGGCAAGCTCGTGGACCACGGCCATCGCCGCGGCCATGGCCACGAGCGACCCTTTGGCGTCGACGGCGCCGCGGGCAATGACGCGATCCTCCGCGATGCGCGGGCGGAACGGGTCGCCGGTCCACGCTTCATCGGGAGCGATCCCAACGACATCCGCGTGACTCGTGAGGAGGAGGGCCGGCTCCCCCTCGCCCACGTGGGCGAGGAGATTTGGACGGCTGTCGTAACGATCGCTTAGCATTGCGCCGGGAGCGTACGCGGCCACCGCGTCGCGATCCACATCGAGCATCGTGACGGGGACGCCCGCACCCCGCAACCGGCGTGCCAGCTCCGACTGGGCCGCGGCTTCGCCCGTGACGGCGGAGCCGTAGCGCGGGTTGACGCTCGGGATCGCGACCAGCCCGGTAAGCCAGTCCTGGAACTCGTCGCGGCGCCTCGCGACGATCGCATGCACGGCGGCCACGCTCCCGGCACAGTCCACGGCTTACCGGATGAACTCGTTGGTCCAGAGCACGCCTTCGCCCGGGTTGGGTTGCCCGCTGATGGCGCCGATGGCGGAAAGGACGCTGATCTGGTTGCTCACGGCCTGCTGAGTCAACCGCCCGCCCGGCTTGATTGCCGGGATCAGCGCATCAAACGAGAGTGCCAACGTTGCGTCGTCGGTATCGGGGAAATACGGCTTCAACAGGGCTAGCGCACCGGCCCGGTTGCGCACCATCCACGCGTACGCCTGGTTCAGCGATCGCGTGTAGGCCCGCACGGTCGCCGTGTTCTGCCGGGCCCACGGCCGCATCGCGGCAATGGACTCGAATGCGAAATCGGCGAACTCCTTGGGCCCCTGCCCCGCGGAGTTCCGAATCAGCACGGTCCCAACGCCGTCTTTTTGTAGAATGTACGGCGCAGGCGCCGACAGCATGAACGCGTCGATCCGCTTCGTCTTCATCGCGGCCACGAGGGCCTGTCCGCCGCCGATCTGGACAAATGACGCGTCCTTCTCTCCGTCGTACCCGGCCTTGCGGAGCAGGTATTGCGGGAACAGCTGCGTCACCGCGCCCGGCCGGGTGATGCCAAAGGTCAGCCCTTTGAGCGCCTTCAACTTCGCGTCAAGCGACGACGACGGGGTGACCCCCAACCGCCTGAGCACGTCGTTCCGAACGACCAAGTCCATGTCGAGGGAGTTGACCATGCTGTAGATCAGCACCGGTTGCTTGCCGGCCTTCTGGAGCGCGACGATGTCATCGAGCCCCAGGTCAACGAACTGGACATTGCCGCTCAACAAGGAGGCCACTCCGAGTTTCCCGCTGTCGATCTCGACGTATTGCCAGTTCAGGCCATTCTGCTGGAAGAATCCTTTGCCCTTGGCAATAAACGGCACCGCGAGATCGATGACTTTGAAACCGGCCTGCTTCACCGTGGCCGAGGACCGCGCCGCGCCCGCGGGCACCATGATCGCAGCAACCACCAACACCACGGCACCGATGACGGCCATCCCGCGCTTCATCCCAGTCTCACCCCCGCTACGCATCGCATCGTTGCGTTGCCCCTCTCCAGGTCGACGTGGTCTCACCTCCTCGCCAGCGACGCCAAGTCGGCGCGACTCGATCTCCAGCGCAAGAGCCGGCCCTCCAGCGCGGTGATCCCGGCATCCATCGCCAGCACGACGACGAGAAGCGCGACGATCGCCGCGAGCGTCACCGCCATGTTGAATTGCTGCGCCGCCTCGTTCACGAGATAGCCCAGGCCCGCCGTCGCCGACATGAACTCTCCGATGACGGCCCCGATCAGGGCTTCGGGAATGGCAATCCGGAGCCCGGTCATCAGATAGGGGGTCGAGCTCGGCAACGCCACCTTCCACACGATGTCGCGACGAGTCGCCCCCATGACGCGGACGGCGTTGACCAGGATGGGACTGACCTGGTAGAGGCCGGTTACCATGTTCATGAAGACGACGAAGAACACGAACATCGCGGCGAGAACCACCTTCGGGGCCAGCCCCAACCCGAACCACATGACAAACACCGGCGCGAGCGCAATTTTGGGGATCGAATAGAACGCGATCAAAAACGGCCGCAGGATCCGTTGCAGCGTTTCTTCGAACGCGACCATAAGCGCCAGGGCAACGCCCAGGGTCGCGCCGATTGCGTACCCGCTCAACACCTCCACCATAGTCTGCGCCAGATCGGGCCAGAGCCGCCCCGACCCGACCAGGCTCCCCAAGGCCCCGAGGACGCTCAGGGGATCCGCAATGAACTGCCGGTCCACCCATCGCCCGGACGCAAGCGCCCATGCCGCGAGAATCACGGCAAACACGCCCCCGCGGGCGGCACCGAGCAGCAATCCCCACGCCCGCGTATGTCGTTGGGCTTCGCGGCCGGCCTGCTCGCACAGCCGCAACTCGCGAACCATCTCCTGCGGTACGCTCACGGCCGAGTCAGCTGGCGCTGCTGAAACCATCCCTCGAGTACGCGCATGGTCTTGTCGTTGTGCTCGCGCATAAAGTGCCCGGCTTCAACCTCGCGTTGTTCCCGGATCAAGTCGTACAGGTGCCGGTGCTCGCTCGTCGATTCGGCCGCGCGGGCGGGCAACTGCAGGTACGCCCGCCGGTATCGCTCACTGAGATCCCACAGGCCATCGATCACGCGCATCAACACGGCGTTCCCAGTGGCGGAGTAGATGCGGGCGTGGAAGGCCCGGTTGCTCGCCAGAAATCCCTCGAGGTCTCCTGCTGCGACTTGAGCTTCGGTGGACGCAAGAATCTGCCCCAGCGCGGCGAGATCTTCGTCGGTCCGATGTCGTGCGGCGAGCTCGGCCGCGACCCCCTCCAGATGGTGGCGCACGTAGTACAGATCGCGCATCTCTTGCAGCGACAGTGGCACGACGATGGCGCTTCGGTGCGGAGCCAGCACGACGAGCCCCTCGCTCGCGAGCCGTTCGAGCGCCGTCCGAATAGGCACACGGCTCATACCGAGGTCCTCGCTGATTTGCACCTGGTCAATCGTGCTGCCGGGCGCCAGCACCCCATCGTTGATCCACTTCTTGAGGACGGCCACCGCGTGCGCGGATGCCGTCTTGTATCGTGGGGCGCCGTCCGGCATCGCCGTCCCGGGTCTCCTCATGAACTGGAGTCACCCCCACCGCTCTTGTTCAGGGTCAGGTTCCACCGGCGCCGCCGCGGCCACGTTCACCTTGATCTCGCCTCTTGCGGCATCCATTGCGCGCGGATGTACTCGCTTTGCGTAACCCATCCGAAGTAGTCACCGATGTTGCGGAGCGTCATCGAATGGACACCAGGGTCGGCCGCGGCGGTACCGTCCTCGACTACTACCACGTGGTAACCGAGCGCAAAGGCGTGCTGCGCCGTCGCCTGCACGCAGACATTCGTGACCACCCCGGTCGCGACGACGGCTTCCACACCGCGGGCGCGCAGGTCGCGGTCGAGCGTGGTCCACGCGAACCCATCGTAGGAGTGCCTCACGATCCGCAGGTCGCCCGGTCCGGGCGGGGTCAACTCGTCGTCAAGCGCCGCGCCCCACGTTCCCACCGCGCAGAGCACGTCTCCGTCCATACCGCGGCGCGCGTATCTCGCTCGGTAGTTGGCCGCGTCCACAGCGGGCCCATGCTCGACCGCAAGATACGCCACGGACACTCGCGCCGCGTGCGCCGCCGCGATCAATTGGTTGATCACAGGGATCACAGGGCGAAGCAACGCCGTCTCGGCGCCGTGCCGCGCGCCCCACCCCCGCGGATGCACGAAGTCATGCTGGATGTCGACCACCAGCAGCGCCGCGCGTCCGGGCCGCAGCACGTCCTCGAGAGAGGGTGAAATCTCACTCATCACGTCACCCCAACGGGTTCCTGGTCCGGGGTGCCCACCGCAGCCACGAGCGCTCGAGCACCGACACACCGGCGTTCATGAGCAAGACCACGATCAACAAGCCAACGATACCTGCGAACACGTCGGCCGTGCGATAGCGGGCGCTCGCCGCGTTGATCAGATAGCCAACGCCTCGGTTGCTGCTGATAAACTCCGCGACGATCGCCCCGATCAGCGCAGCGGGCACGGTGATGCGCAGCCCGGCCACGATAAACGGCAGTGCGCTTGGCAACATCACTTTCCGGAAGACGCCGATGGGCGACCCACCCATGACGCGCACCACGTTGACCAAGCCCGGATTGACGGCGGCGAGCCCGGCCGCCGTGTTCAGAAAAACGATGAAAAAGACGAACGTGGCAGCCAACACCACTTTCGGGAGCACGCCGATGCCGAACCAGAGGATCATCAGGGGGGCGAGCGCGATCTTCGGCGTCGCGTAGGCGAGGAGGACGAGGGGGCGCAGCACCGGTTCCCCGCCGGGCACCAGCCAGGTCACCACCGCGCCGACAAGGCCCGTGGTCGCCCCCAGACCATAGCCAAGCAACGTCTCGATGAGCGTGTACCGGAGATGGTACCAAAGGCTGCCGTCCACGAGGATCCGCCAGAACGCCCCCGCCACGCTGATGGGATCGCTCAGGAACAATTTGTCCAGCAGCCGGCCGGATGCCCCCCACCAGGCGATCAGCAACAGCAACAGCACCGCGACCTGCCAGAACCCGACGGTCCGTGTGACGCGCCGTTCGTGACGGAGCACCTCGTCTGTCGCTCGTTGCCGCATGGCGGCTTCGTACCACACCTCGCTGTCGCGGGGACCGGCAAGTCGGTCAACCACCTTGCACCGACTCCGTGGTCAGTTCTGTCCGCAACCCTGCCCAGATCGCATCGTAGATTTCGGTAAATCCCGGAGCGTCATGGATATGGAAGACGTCGCGGGGCCGCGGGATCGGCACCTCGCGAACACCCTTGATGGTCCCCGGTGCGCCGGTGAAGATCGCAATCCGGTCGGACAGCGCGATCGCCTCCACGAGATCGTGCGTCACGAACACGATCGTTCGGCCGCTGCCCTCCCATAGCCGGAGCAGCTCGTCTTGCAAGACAAGCCGCGTCTGAGCATCCAAGGGACCGAACGGCTCATCCATCAAAATCACGTTCACGCTGGTGTCGACGAGGGTCCGGACGATCGAGACGCGCTTGCGCATTCCTCCCGAGAGCTCATGAGGATAATGATGCTCGAACCCGCGCAGGCCGACCGTGGAGAGATACGCCATCGCCCTCTCGTGGCGCTCGTCGCGGCGGACACCTTTCAGCTCGAGCGCGATCTGCACGTTGCCCAGCGTTGTCCGCCACGGCAGCAGGTTATCGTCTTGGGTCACATAGCCGCCCCGCGTGTTCACGCCGCGAATCGGAACACCGTCATGGAGGACAGTGCCATCGGTGGGCGCCGTCAACCCGGCGAACATGTTCAGGATCGTGGATTTTCCGCATCCTGATGGCCCGATCAACGTCAGAAACTCGCCGCGACGCACCTGCAGATCGACGCGACGGAGGGCGGTCATCGCTCGCAGGCCGCCACGGCCGCGAGTAACAAACACCTTGTATACATCGCGAGCTTCGAGGACAGGCGTAGCGGCGTCAGCGCCCTCGGCCGGTGCGGCGGCTGTTTGCCCCTCGCGCCCCAGGTGGGTCATCAGGTCACCCGCGGAGCAGGGGCATCCACATCTGCCACGTGCCGTAGCTGCTGCGCGATAACCCCTTCGCGCGGTGGGGCAATCGGTGCGGAATGCTGTTTTTGATTATGCATCATGTATCTTGTTGCGTTGATGCTGCGAATTTACCGGCACGCGAATCTGATCCTGCCGAACACCTATTCGCGCCTATGGAAGCGTGATGGAGCCAGCCCTTATCGCGGCGTCACCATCTTCACGTCGAGCGCGTCGCGGAGCCCGTCGCCGACGAACATGAACGCCATGACGGTGATGGTGATGAGCAATCCGGGGAAGATCGCGATCCACGGAGCGTTGAACAGGTACGTTTGGGCGCCGATGATCATGTTGCCCCAGGTGGCCTGCGGCGGCTGCACCCCGACGCCGAGAAAGCTCAGCGCGGACTCCAGCAGGATGGCGTTCCCCACGTTGAAGCTCGCGGTGACCATCACCGGGCCGAGGACGTTGGGCAGCACATGGCGGACAATGACGCGCCCGCCGTGCGCGCCCAGGGCCCGCGCGGCCTGCACGTACTCCGTCTCCCGCTCGCTCAGGACCAGCCCCCGCACCAGCCGCGCGACCACCATCCAGGTCGTGAGCCCGATCAGCACCACCAATCCCGACGTGCCGGGATGTAGGAGCATCTCGACGACGACGATCGCGTAGAACAGCGGCAGCGCCAGGACGAAATCGACGCCGCGGCTGATGATCTCATCGGTATAGCCGGCGACGTACCCGGCGACGCTCCCCACGACGGTGCCCACGACGACCGAGATGGCCATCGCCGCCAATCCGATGGTCAGCGACACGCGCCCACCCGCCAGCGCCCGGGCCAGGTAGTCGCGCCCCACATTGTCGGTGCCGAACCAGTGCTGCGCGCTCGGCGGCGTCAAGCTGCGCGTGAGATCGACGTCGTTGGGGGTGCGCGTGGTCAAGAGCCGCGGGAACACCGTCACCACGGCGAGCACGAGCAGCACGACCAGGCCGGCGCTCGCGCGGTGGTTGCCCCGGAACCGCCGGACCGCGAGGCCGACGCGCGTGGGCAACCGGCGCGGCGCGCTCACGTGGCGTCCGCGGTGGGGAGGCGCACGCGGGGATCGACCACGGTGTGCAGCACGTCCGCGAGGAAGTTGCCCGCCAGCGTCAGGACGGCCGAGACCATGAGGATCGCCATCACGACCGGGTAGTCCCGGTTGTCGATGGCCCAGATCCCCAGATACCCCATGCCGGGCCAGGAAAAGATCGTTTCGACGATATACGATCCGGTGATGAGGCGCGTCAGCGACAGGCCGAGCAACGTGACGATCGCAACCAGTGAGTTCGGCCAGGCGTGTCGAAACACGACCGCCGCGCCGCGCAGTCCCTTGGCGCGCGCGGTGCGCACGTACTCCGCGGTCAATTCCCGGAGCAGGCTGTCCCGCTGGTACCGCTGCCAGTACGCCACCTCGTTGACCGCGAGCGTGGCGGCGGGCAGCACCAGGTGCACGGCGAGATCGCCCGGCGTCAGGCTCAGCGCATAGGGGTTCATCACGCCGGACGACGGCAGGATCGGCCACACGTAGCTGAACGCGTAGATCAGCACCAGGCCGACCCAGAACTGCGGGACGGCGAATCCCACCGCGGCGCCACCGGCCAGGACCGTGTCGACCGTTCCGTTCGGGCGCAGCGCCGACCAGACGCCGAGCAGGATCCCGACCAGCAACCCGAACGCGGTCGCGACGCTCATGAGCAAGAACGTCTTGGGCAGCGCCCCAGCTACCTCGCCCGCGACCGACGTGTGGTTCACGACGCTGTAGCCCATGTCGCCGCGGACGAACGCGCCTAGCCAGCGTTCGTACTGGATGTACGTCGGTTGATCGAGCCCGAGCTCGTGGCGGACGGAGGCGATCACCGCCGGCGGGGTTTGATGAAACGGCTCGGACAAGTACATCTCCACCGGATCGCCGGGCGCCGCGCGCAGGATCCAGAACGATGCGAGGCTGACGCCGAAGAGGACCAGCAGGCTGTGCGCGAACCGTCTCGTCAAATACCCCGCCATGATCCCGTGCCGGCGCGAGGCCTATGTGCCGGGGGCCGGCGATCGTACCGAACGCGCCGGCCCCCGCAACGCCCGCTCAATGGCGATTGATCGTCAGGTCCTGCACCCGATAGAAGATGCCCGTGTTGTTCGGGTCCGCGCCCGACGGCTCCGGCACGTTCCCGATGAAGTCCTGGATGCCCACGTGCCCCCGATAGTAGTAGAGGGGGATCATGGGGGCGTCCTGGGCGATCTGCCCGGCGATCTTGTCGAGCGTCGCCTTGCGGTCCGCGCGGTCCGTTGTCGTATTGGCGCGATCGATCAACGCATCCAGCTGCGGCGAGGCATACCCCGTGGGATCGGCCGACTTCACCAGCCAAAATGCGCTCACGTCCGGCACGAACGAGTACCCATCCCACCACAGGTACGCGTCGAAGTCGTGGTCGTTGAGCAGCTTCGGTTGGAGCGACGCGCGGTCGAGCTGCACGATATCGACCTTGAAGCCGACGTCGGCGAGCTCCTTCTGGATCGCGACCGCGAACGGCATCGGATCGGAGTCCGTCGCGCGCGCTTGAATCGAGATCGAGAACGCGAGCGGCTTGCCGGCCTTCTCCCGGACTCCGCCCGCGGCAGGGGCGGTCCAACCGTCCTGCGACAGCAGCGCCCGCGCCTTCGCGGGGTCGAACGGATATGTCTTGACGTTCGGGTCGTACTGCCACGTGCCGGGCGGCCCGATCAGCGACGAAGCGACGGTCGTGTCCTCGCCCGCGATCGTCTTCACGAGCGCCTGGCGGTTGATCGCGTAGGCGACGGCCTGCCGCACGCTCTTGTCGTCGAGCGGGGGCCGGCGCAGATTGAACACCAGGGCAAAGATCCATCCGGCATCATACCCGTGGATCTTGACGTGCGGCATCTTCGCGGCGGCCGCAAGCGCCGCCTTGCCGCCGAGCCCCGCTGCCGTCACCTCGCCGCTGCCGAGGGCCGCCAGGGCGGCGTTTTGATCTTCCAGTTCCTTGAACACCCAGTACTGGATCTTCGGCGCGCCCCCAAAGTATCGCGGGTTTGCCCGGAGGATCACCTGTTGCTTCGGGACGTACTTCACGACCATGTACGGGCCGGTGCCGATCGGTTTCAGGTCGAAGGGCGTTGTTTGCAAATTCGCTCCCGCCAGCAGGTGCTTCGGCACGATCACGCTGTTCTGCCGCCACATCATGAACAAGAACGTATTCGACGGTTGGGGCAGATCGAACCGCACCGTCGAGGCGTCGATCTTGGTCACCGTGATCGGCTTGCCATTGACCATGAACGCGGGCGCCATGTACGACTTGTTCTTCGGATCGAGCGCCGCCTGCGCGGTGAACACCACATCATCGGCGGTAAACGGCTGCCCGTCGTGCCATGTCACGCCGTGCCGCAGGTGGAACACGTACGTCTTGCCCCCGTTGCTCACGTCCCAGGATTCGGCGAGGGCGCCGTGCGGCTCCAGGTTGCCGTCAAAGGTCACGAGGCCGTCGAACGTCCACAACGGCACCCGGTCCAGGTCCATGTCCAGCAGCGGATTCGTCTTCTCCATCACGCGCGACGCCCACACAAAAGTGTTGTTCGGGCCGGGCGGCGCTTCGGAGGCGGCCCCCGATCCTCCGGCCGTTGCCGATAGCAGCGCGGCCAGCACGCCCGCCAGGGTCAGACTGAGCAGGTGACGCGTCAGCCGTAGTGCCCTCGTCATTGCCGTACCCCCCTTCCGGTGTCGGTGGTCCGCCCGCCGCGGACCCCACGTGCACGAGACGACGAGCGGTCAGATCCGGCGCATGCGTTGCCCGGCGAACGTGAACTCGATCACGGTCCCGTCCGCGCTCCGTTCAGAGACGATGAGGTCCTCGCCGACGCCGCGGCCCCCCATGATGCGAAAGCGGTCCGGCTCGATCGGCGCAAGCGGGATCCCGGCGCGGCTGTCGAGGCCGCTGGAAAAGCGGAGCCCGCGCCCGTCGTAGCTCACCGTCGCCTCGTACCATCGCGACATCGCGTAGTGGCCGAGGAGCGAGCGGAGGGCCCCGGGCACCACCGCAACGTCGAGCCGAGGCTCGCCGCCACCACGCGACACGATCAGCGCGTCCACGAAATCCATCGCGAGCTCGATCGCGGCGTCGCTTCCGCCGACGTTCGAAAAGACGGCCGCGGCGACCCGATGGTCCGGAGCCACCTCCAGCGCGCACCGGTTCCCCAGATAGCCGCCGCTGTGCCCGATGTACACGCGATCACCCCGGCGAAGCTGTCGCCACCCCAGGCCGTATCCGACCTTCCACCCGGGGATCTCTGGGTCGATGAGCTGGACGCGCCGGGCCTCGGCGGCGAGCGCCGGCGGGAGGAGCGACGGTCCCGCCCATTGGGCTCTGGCAAGCTTCAAGACGTCCGCGGCGGTGGACAGCAGCATACCGCACGCCGAGAACGCCCGCAGATCCTGGTGGGGCGTCTGCTCGAACCGCCGTTGCAGCGGAGGTATATAGTGCCCCTGCGCGACGGGCCGGTCATCGCCGGGGTCGAACCCGGTCGCCGTCATGCCGAGCGGCGTCAGAATGCGCTCGCGGACGAATTCCTCGTACGGCGCGCCCGTCGCCGCCCGCACGACCAGCCCGAGCATTGAGTACGCCGCGTTGGAGTACTTGAGGTGGACCATCGGCGCGGCAACCGGCTGAAACGACGCGATCATCCGGCGAAACTCCGGCTCGTTGGGGAACACCCCGGACTCCCAGACGTTGCGCCCGCCCTCCGACGGAATCCCCGAGCCGTGGCACAAGACGTGGCGGAGCGTGACCCGAGGTCCGGACGGACAGAATTCGGGGATCCACCGCGACACGGGATCGTCAACATCGAGGATGCCATCGGCGTGGAGCGCGAGGATCGCGTGGGCCGTAAAGAGCTTGGTGATGGAGCCGATTCGGTGCACGTGCTCCGTCGTCAGAGGCTCGTCCGGATCGAACCGCGCCATCCCCACGGCGTGCGCCCAGACCACCTCGTCGTCCACGAGCGCGGCGGCCTGCAGGCCCGGCGTCGGCCACGCGCCGAGGGCGCGCTCCATGGCTTGGGTGAACCCCGCCGCGACGCCGGCGTCGCCCGTGCGGGGGACCTGTGGGCTCATCCGTATCCTCCCGTGCCCTGCCCGGATCGATGCGCGGCGGGGTGCGTCCGTTTGCGGTCCGGCCCGTGCGCCCGCCGGCGGTGCGCGCCCCGGCAGAACCGCGCGGGATCAAATGGGGCGAGCCCCGGCGCTTGTTCTCCCGCCACAAGGCGGCTCAGGCCCCGGGCGGTCGCGGGCGCCAGGCTCACGCCGAGCATCGCGTGGCCGGTGGCGACAAAGAGATTGTCGAAGCCCGGCACCCGCCCGATCGCGGGGAGTCCGTCTGGGGTCACGGGCCGCATGCCGGCCCACTCGCGACGCCCCGGGTGCGGACGCCATGCGGGGAGAAACCGCGTGATCGCGCGATCCATGGCACGCACGCGGCGCCGGTCGAGGCGCGCGTCGAAGCCGCTGAGATCCATCGTTCCCGCCGCGCGGAGCGCGCCGCGGAATGGCGTGCAGGCCACCTTCGCCTCCGCGAGGTACAGAGGCCGGGCCACCCGGAACGGCGCGGGCGACAGGGTCATACTGTAACCCTTCCCGGCCTGCAGCGGCAGCTCGTAGCCGACCTGCCGCAACAGCGGCGCGGACCACACCCCGGCGGCGATCACGCACTGGTCGAAGGGGACGCGCCCCGCGGAGGTGCGACAGGCGATCGCGCGCGGGCCGGCGGCCTCCAAGGCGTGGACCTCCGCGGCGCCCTGAATGGTCACGCCGCCCGCGGCCAGCCGGTCGACGAGCGCGGCGACCAGGCTCTCGGGGCGCACGTGCCAGTCGCTCCTGGCAAGGATCCCGCCGATCACCTCGGGACCGACTGCGGGCTCAACCCGCCGAACCGCGTGCCCGTCCAGCTCGTCGGGACGCTCGTACCCGTACGCGGTAAGCCGCGCCAGATCGTCTCGCGCGTGGTGATACTCCGACCGGCTGAGGAACAGGAGCAGGAGTCCCGCGCGATGGAGCTCAAACTCGAGCCCACCGTCGTGCGCCGCCGCGTAGAGCGATTGCGAGTCGGCGTGCAGCCGGGCGATGGCGTCGAAGCCGCGCGCGTAGTCGCGCTCGTTGCACCGCATCCAGAACTGCCACAACCATCGGAGCAGCGCTCCGTCCGCGCGCAGTGAGACGTGCAGCGGGCTCGTCGGCAGGATCGCCCATCGCAGCGCGCGGCTGCGCAGGCCGGGACCCGGCAGCGGCCCGGAGAGCGACGGCACAATCCAGCCGGCGTTGCCGGACGAGCAGCCCGCGCCGGGCCAGTCCCTGTCGAGGACCATGACGTCGGCGCCGCGGTCCCGCAACTCGAGGGCGCACCAGAGCCCGATCACGCCGGCCCCGATCACCACCACTCGACTCATCCACAGACCTGACGAAACACACGAAGGAAGTTTCCCCCAAGAATCTTGTGCACGTCCTCGGCGGTGAAGCCGCGGCGGAGGAGCGCCGCGGTCAGCGCGGGGAACCCGGAGGGGCGCTCGAGCCCCTTGGGATAGTGCCACGGCGGGGGCGGGTAGGCGGCGGACGTCCACACACCCGTGTCGAGGAGCCGCTGATATCGAGCCGCCGCGACCTCCGGGGACGCCACGCCGGCCATGCCCTCATAGTAGTCGAGTCCCAGGCCGATGGCATCGGTTCCGACGAGTTCCGCGATGTGCGCGATGTGCGCCACGAAGTGGTCCAGCGTTGGGCGCGGCACGGCCGCCACAAAGGCTGGGAACCCGACCATACCGATCATGCCGCCACGGGCCGCCACGGCGCGAATCTGATCGTCGCGCAGGTTGCGGGGCGAGTCGCACACCGCTTTGCAGTTGGCGTGGCTGAAGACCGGCGGCGCGGTCGAAACCTCGATGGCCTCCATGGTCGTGCGATATCCGGTGTGCGAGAGGTCCACGATCAGCCCCACGCGATTCAGCTCCTGGACCAGGCGGACCCCAAACCGGGAGAGCCCCGCGTCGGTGCGCTCCTCGCACCCGTCGCCTACGCGATTCTTGCGGTTATACGTGAGCTGCACCATCCGCACGCCGAGTCGCGCGTACACCGCGAGGAGATCGAGGTCCTCGGCCACCGGCTCGGTGCCCTGAAAGTGAAAGATGATGCCGAGCCGCCCCTGGCTCTTTGCCGCGACCACGTCGTCCGCGCGGGTCACGTGCAGGAGCGTGTCGGCGTGCGCGGAGATATGCCGGAGCCACCGTCCGATGCTCCGCAGCGCGCCCTCCGGCGACGAGGTGTCGAGCGAAGGGGCCAGCGCCGTGACCCCGCCGCGAATCCACTCGCCGAGGAATTCCGTGCGGTTCGCGAGCGGACACGTGCCGTCGATCACGATCGCGTCGCGGTGCACCTGCGCAGCGTCGGGTGTAGGACCCATCCGTGCCTCCGCGGCCACGCCGGTCCAGCCGAATCGAGGCAGCGGCAATGACCGCGTCGCCTTGTTTCCGATCGCCGACCGCGGAGTCCTTTGGACGAACGCACAATCCGGCCGAAGAAGGTTGTCAGATCAGCTAATGGCGCGGAGGATGCTGGCGCGCGGAGACCGACACGCGGCGCAGTTTTAGCTCCAAATGGATGACGAGGCGCAGGCCGGGGTCGCGCAAGTCCAGAGCGGCGACTTCCCGGATCTGGCGGACCCGATAGCGCACCGTATTCGAGTGCACGTGGAGCTTGCGCGCCACCTCGTGCACGTTGCCAAACGCGTCGAGGTAGGCTTCAAGGGTGTCGACCAGGGAGGTTTTGTGGGACCCGTCGTAGGCCTGCAGGCGCTCCAAGTGCGTGCTGGCGTGCCCGTTCGTGAGGATCTCGTCACGCACGGCGTGCAGCAACCGGTAGATACCCAGATCGTCGTAGTGCACCGGGAGCCGCCGCCCGAGGAAGGCGCCGCCGATCCGCGCGGCATCGATGGCCTGCGCGTATGCGTGCGGCAGGTGTTCCAGCTCTCGCAGCACCCGGCTCGCTCCAATGGAGAACGAGACGTTCGAGAACCGGCGCGGGAGTTGCGCGTGCAGCGCATCCGCGAGCGTCCGCACCCGTTCGGCCAACGACGGTGCGCCCTCGACGCTCGCCGCCCCGCCGAGGACCATGACCACGCTGTCGCCTCGCCACAACGCCAGGGGGCGTTCGCCGGCCCGCGCCGCGGTCGCGCGGATCGTGGCCAGTAGATTGGTCTTCAGGGCCTGCACCCACGATTCGCTCCGGCCGGCGATGTGCGTCTCGAATGCGTCGATGTCGATGACCAGCACGGCGAAGGGTACCGGCAAGTCCATCTGCAACGCCTCGGCCCGGCGGCGGGCCGCCACCTCGTTGACCACACGGCCGTCCAGGAGATCCATGAGAAACTCGTCGATCAGACGGCTCTGGACCGCGCGCTCGGCCTCCTGGCGCAGCAGCAGCGCGGCCGCAATGGTCGCGGCCCGAGGCAAGATCCGCGCCACGGCACGCGTCGAGCGTCGCCGCCGCTCCATGACCCAAATGTGTCCCAGGATCCGATCGCCGGCCCGGACGGCAATCGCCGTGCGCCGGCTCAACCCCAGGCGCGGGCACGACGGCACGCGCACCGGCAGATGGTTGCGGTAGATGCGCTGCATGACGCCGCTGCGTCGCAGCCATCGGGCAATCTCCGACGGCACGGCCTTGTTGAAGATCGTGTCGCGGCGCGCGCGATCGACGGGGCCGGCCTGACGGCTGTAGGCAAGGAGCCGGAAGTCGTGATCCTCGACCGTGACGGGGCTTCCCACGAGGTCGGCGACGACCTCAACCAGCTCCGCGACGCTGTTGGGAGCCGTCAGCAGAGTCTCCGGATCCGGCGTTCGGGCCCTATGCATCGACGAAGGAGGCCTTCGGGGCAGCCCTCGCGTCTCGGCGTGCGAGCGGCCACCGAATTGAACACTGGTCCGCGTCGGAGAAGCTGATTTCCTTCCCGGTCGGGTATGTCCGGCTAAGAGCCGATCGGCGCGGAGCGCTTGCGCCGGGAGAGCGCGCGCAGGACGACCCACCAGGGCGCGTCCTCAGGTCCCGAGGCCGGAGCGCTCCGAGACCACAGGGGCTTAGGCGGCCGCGCCCGTTCCGCGGTCCGCGCCAGACGCTGCCGCTCGGCTTCCTGCATCACACGGCGCATGTGATCCGTCATGAGAAACACGTAGAGATCAGGATTCCACACTGCTGAGCCTCCTTTGTCACTTTAGAACAAACCGGGTCCGGTGCAGCAAGCCAACCAGCTGGCTGCCGTCCGCCACCGGGAGCATCTCCTGGCGTTCCACCCGCATCAGCGCCTCGGCCTCGCGGAACGAAGTCTCCGGCGCGACGGCCGGGATGTGTTCCACGTCGCGGGCACTCGTCAACCCGTCCGGCACTTCACGGTGCTCGTGGGACATCCAGCGTGGTCGCCTCGGACGGCGTGGAACCGTGAGGTCCGATCCCTGTCGCCGCACCGGCGCCGGCTATCGGGTGGCAGACGGGCAGCTTACCGCCCGGGCGGCCGCGGCCGTGCAGACGCGGCGGCTGATGGGTTCCCCGTATTGGCGAGCGACGGACCTACTGATCCGTGAGGCCGGTCACACTGCGGTGGGTACTCCGTCCGAACAACCTGCGACCCGAGAACTCCGGGCACGAGCGAAGGGACACACTCGCGGGATTCGCTGGATTTGGCCGTTCGACGACCCTGGGAACCGGAACGCACTCTGCGTAACGTCACGAGTACGATACCGATTCCCGCGTACACCCTTTATCCACCTGTGCTATGATGGCGCAAACCGATCCTTGAGGTGGAAGTAGGCTCCGACAACCGGCAAGAACCACGCCTTGCCGGCGTAGAGTGGGAATGCCCTGGGCGTGAGCCGGCGCCAGGGATTGGCGTCCGGGTGACCGTCCATGATCTCGACCAATAAGGAAGGTCTCGTGGCCGAACTGCTCTGCCAGCAGCTTGTGCGTGGCCCTCTGACGCTCGTGGTGCGATGCCCGGAACGCCATGCCGAGCCGGCCGGCGCGCCGGAAGTCGCAGTCGATCCCCTCCTCCGTGACCACTCGCTCCACGAAATCGACGGCCTCCCGGTACGCGTCGTGATACGCACGCGCGGCCGCCAAGCCGTAGCGCTCCACCGCCGCCTGGAGGTCGATCGGGACGCCGGTCGTGCACATGCCGCCGTTCCGTCCGGATGCGCCGGAACCAAACCGGTCTTGCTCCAGGATGACAACGGCGGCACCCTTTCGCGCGAGCCGGATCGCCGCGCTGAGCCCGGTGATACCTCCGCCGACGATGGCCACGTCAACGTCATCAGGGAGCGGTCGTCCCGATCGGTCAGGAAACGCGGGTATTGTATCGAGCCAGTAGGGAATCTCCTTGACGCCTTGTGTGGAGTCTTTGCCCATCGCCCTTAGAGGCCCAGCAGCCCGGGAAGGGGCGACATGTCGCGGACCTCCTCGTACGGCATGTACGCGCGGCTACGGCGCCGGCCGGTACGGTTGATCCAGATGCGCCGCATGCCCAAGCCAAACGTCGGGATAATATCGTACTCGAACCCTTGCGCGGCATGAATGACTTGATCGGGCGTCCTCCCGGTCGCACGCAGGGCATGCTCGAACGCCCGGCGCGACGGCTTGTACGCGCGGGCCTGTTCGGCCGTAATGACGTGGTCAAACCGGACTCCCATCCGCTCGAGGTTGCCCGCGATGAGATCATCGTCGGTGTTGGAGATGATCGCGATCTCGTATCGTTCCTTGAGTCTGGCGAGGACCGCGGGCACCTCCGGGAAGGGTCCAAATGTGGGGACCGCGGCGACGAGCGCGTCGCCGTCCTCCCGGCGGTACGGGAGGCCGTGGAGCCGCATCGCGTGCTCGAGGCTCGCGGTGAGGACCTCCCTGTAAGGCCGGTACGGTTCCAAAACCGCTTGAAAACGCATGACGCGAAAATCGCGCAGGAACTCCGCTTCGTCGACGCCGTCCATGCCGAGGCGCTCTCCGAGAATGCGGCGCGTCGCGCGGTCGAGGTCGAAGTCAATCAGTGTGCCGTAGCAATCGAACGTAACGAGGTTTTCCACGGCGGTTTGTGCCTCCGCCTCCTTCCGCCTACCTACCCCGCAACCGAGGATCGAGGAGATCCCTGAGCGCGTCCCCCAGGATATTGAGGGCGAGCACCAACAGGAGAATCGCGACTCCGGGAATCAGCGTGACGTAAGGATCCACGGTAACAAACTGCCGTCCGTCGCCGAGCATGGATCCCCAGTCCGCCTGCGGCGGCTGTGCGCCAAGCCCCAGGAACGACAACCCGGCCGTCTCGGTGATCATCCATCCGATGTTCATGGAAACGAGCACCAGGAGCGGCGGGACGAGATTCGGGAGGATATGCCGCAGGAGAAGGCGCCCCGTGCGGGCGCCGACGGCCCTGGAGGCTTCGACGTAGCCCTGCCCCAGCAGAGTCAGGACGTTGCCGCGAATGTTGCGGGCGAAGTAGGAGACATTGGCCACCGCAATGGCGATCATGGCATTGAACAAACCCGGCCCAAGCACCGCGACCAGGGCGATGGTGAGGATCACGTACGGAAACGAGAGCATCAAGTCGATGAGCCGCATGAGCACGTTGTCGAGCTTGCCCCCGGCCAACCCGGCAATCATCCCCGCCATCGAACCGCAGGTCGATGCGATGAGCGAAGCCGCCGCCCCGACAACCAACGAGACACGCGCACCCCACACCAGGCGCGAGAGCACGTCGCGGCCGAGTTGATCGGTGCCGAGCACAAATCCGCCCGCAAACGGGGCCAGGAGGCGCTCGCCAAAGTGCGGGGTATCCGGATTCGCCAGCGGCAGGACCGGAGCGCTGGCCGCCGCGGCCATGATGCCGACGAGGACCGCGATGGCGCCGACCGCGACCGGGTCGCGCCGCAGCCATTTGCGCCACGCTCCGCTCGGACGCCCCGCCCTCGGGCCGATCCGCTCGGCGACTTCCATCACGTAGCCTCCACCGCCGTCATGACAGGCGCACTCGGGGATCGAAGTAGACATAGGCAATGTCCGTGATCACGTTGATCACAACGTACGTGGTGGCCACGATCAAGACGCCGCCCTGCACCAGCGGAAAGTCCCTGGTCAAGATGCCGTTCACCAGCATCTGGCCGATCCCAGGCCACGAAAACACGTTCTCGATGTAGACGGCGCCCGCAAGGAGAAAGCCGGTTTGAAGACCGAGCATCGTGATCAACACGACCAGCGTGTTCTTGAACGCGTGATGCACTGTGACCACGCGCTCCGGGAGCCCTTTGGCCCGAGCCGTGCGGACGTAGTCTTGATTGCTCACTTCCAACATGGCCGACCGCGTGTACCGCGCGATCACCGCCAGAGGGATCACGGCCAAGGCCACGGCCGGCAACACCAGGTGGCGCACGGTATCCACCACGCCTCCGCCGTTGACCGCCGACGCCATGCCGGTGCCGGGCAGCCATCGCAGTTTGAGCGAAAAGACGACGATCAGCACGAGCGCGAACCAGAAGGACGGCAGGCTCAGGCCGCCGGTCGCCAAGAGAATCGCGGTCCGATCGAAGAGCGACCCCCGCCGTATCGCCGAAACGACGCCGATCGTGATCCCGCCCGCGAACGACACGACAATGGCGGCCAGCGCCAACAACAGCGTGTGATCATACCGCTGCATGACCTCGCCGAACACGGAGCGGCGCAACACAATGGACGTCCCGAGGTCCCCCCGCAGGAGATTTCGCAACCACCGGACGTACTGGACATACACGGGTTGATCCAGGCCGAGCTCATGACGAAGCGCTTGCAGCGCGTGCGCGTCGGCTTCCGGACCGAGCATAATTTGCGCGGGGTCTCCCGGCACCGCGTGCAACATCCCAAACACCACGATGGAGACGCCAACGAGCGTCAGCAGCATCGCCAGCATCCGGCGTACCAGAAATGCGATCATCGGCGCAGATGCCCATCCAGGGCGGGCAGACGCAGCGGGGCGGCGCGACGCTCTTCAAACGCACGGGCCGCCGCGAGGACGACGTGGTCCTCATACCACCGGCCCGCGAGCTGCAGACCCACCGGCAGCCCATCGGCCGCGCAGCCGCACGGGACCGACACCGCGGGGGTGCCCGTGAGGTTGAAGGGACCGGTGATGCGGATCAACCCGCGAAAGATGTCCACCGGATCGCCATTTATGGAAAGGTACTTCTCGTCCAGACCCATTGCGGTCGTCGGCGCGCCGGGTAGCGCCACCAGGTCGACGTTTCGGAACACCTCCCGGAACACTCCGACGATGGCCTCGCGGGCCCGGAGCGCATTGATGTAGTGAACGGCGGGAACGGCGACGCCCGCTTCGAGGCGCTCACGGGTAAGCTGCGCGTAATCTTCCGCGCGCTCACGCAGCCACGGGATGTGAAACGCGGACGCCTCCGCAAAGAGGATCGTCAGCTCCGCGGCCAGGATGTCATCCAGATCACCAAGCGAGACGTCCTCTATTGCCGTCCCGCACTCGGCCAAATCTGACAACGCGTCTTCAATCAACCGTCGAACGGCCTGGTCCACGCCGGCATCGAGGAGCTGTCGCGGCACGCCGATGCGAAGACGCGGCACCTCCACGGCATCGAGCGCGGCGGCCCGAAACCCGCGGCCCCGCGCATTCGTGCCATCCGGCCTCGGGATCATCGCTTCGAGCATGAGCGCCGCGTCGTGGGCGGTTCGCGTCAACGGCCCGACGTGATCGAGCGACCATGACAAGGGCACGACACCGGCGCGGCTTACCAAATCGTACGTCGGCTTGAACCCGACGACGCCACACCAGGCGGCGGGCATCCGAATCGAGCCACCTGTATCGCTCCCGAGCGCCGCCAGACACAGGCCGGCCGCCACCGCCACGGCCGATCCGCTCGACGATCCGCCTGATGATCGCTCCAAGTTCCACGGGTTGCGCGCCGGGCCGTAGTCGGGGTGGACGACGCCATAGGCAAACTCGAGCATGTTCAATTTGCCCAGCGGGACCACCCCGGCGTTCGAGAGCGCGCGGACCACGTCGGCATCGCGATCCGGTACACGATGCGCGTAAATGCGCGAGGCGGCAGTGGTTCGCACACCGGCGGTGTCAAAGAGGTCCTTGTACGCGACCGGGATCCCGTGGAGCGGCCCGCGGTCGACGCCGCGCGCAAGTTCCTCCGTGGCCCGCTCCGCTAGGGACATTGCTGCGTCTGATGTCACCGTAATGTAGCTGTTGAGCACACCGTCAAGCTCGTTCACGCGCTTGAGGTACGTCTCGGCGAGGTCACGCGGGGAGAAATGCCCGGCCCGGAATGCCGCCCCGGCCCGCGCCACGGTCATGGCCGACACGTCGATCACGAGGTGGGCTCCGCGGGTCCGAGTTGACCGATTTGAAGGAGCGGCTGCGCGTCGGGGGCGACGCGCGCAGTGAGGCGCTCGCCGTCAACCCTCAGTGCTGCGACGAGTACCTCCACGCGTACGATATCGGCGTCCGTGACCCTGATCCCGCTTGCCGCCAGCACGGCCACGAGGACTTGCCGGGTCATGCGACGGGATCCTCCTGAATCCCGATCGGAGAGCGTTCACTTCGGGGTTCCTAGTGTCGAGTATTCGAGGATGTTACCAGAATTCATGCCGATGAGTCGGACCCCGCCGCCTGGCCGCGATCGCGCGGGCTCCCGGTGCTGTCCGACGCCAGAAGGACGAATTGGCGCACTCCCACGGCGAGCGGGAGCGCCAACAACGCGGACCAGTACGACCAGACACGCCAATGTGCCCACCCCCAGTTACTGGAAAGGACCCAGACGAGCCCGTAGCAGGCAGCGGCTACGCCAAGCGCGATGCAAACTTGGAGCACACGCCGTCGCACTGCATTGCCCCGGACATTGCTCGCTCCTGCCAGCACGGCGATCCACGTCGCGATAAGCCCCGCCAACGCGCTGAATAGCAGGGCTAGGCCGCCTGGAACGCCGTCTCGGCGCGCGACGCTCTTGGACGTAGGGAACAATGTGGCCGCGTCCGACACACCGACACGCGCAACATCGCCGATTGGAGGCGGACGTGAATCCCACAGCACAGCTCGGCCTGGCGGGTGTACGGGTGACTGCCTCGCGCTTTGCTATCGCGGTAACGGCGTGGTGAACTGGCAACGGCCTCGGGCCGGCGGGAGCAGCGACGGGGCGCTACTGACACGGATCGTGCGCCGGGCGTTCCTGCGTGCTGCCGCCGGGGTCGTGGCGACGGCCGCGCTGCCGCGCGCAGCTTCGGCTCGCTCATTCGATCTGCGCCTGGCCACCGCGACGGGAGTCCTCTACGGCACGCTGGACCTTCCGTCGCGGACGCCGGCGCCGGTCGTGTTGATTATCCCTGATTCCGGGCCAACCGATCGTAACGGCAACAGCGGTCAGATCCGCGGCAACACTTACGAACTGCTCGCTTCGGCATTGACGGCCAATTCCATCGCCGCCGCCCGCTACGACAAGCGCGGCATCGGCGAGAGCGCCGCGGCCATGGTGGCGGAGCGCGATCTGCGCTTCGAGACGTATGTCGACGACGCCGCCGCGTGGCTACGCCGATTGGAGTCTGATAGGCGGTTTTCCAGGATCGTCGTCGCCGGGCACAGCGAAGGATCACTGGTCGGCATGATCGCCGTACAGCGGGGGCCGGCCAACGGGTTCGTCAGCCTGGAGGGCGCCGGGCGCCCGGCGCCGGCGATTCTGCGGGAGCAACTCAAGCCCAAGCTGCCGCCGGGGGTGTACGCGCAGGCCGACAGTATCATCGCCCAGTTGGAGCAGGGTCATACCGTTGCTCGCGTGCCGGCGGAACTTGTTCCCCTGTTCCGACCGTCGGTCCAGCCGTATCTCATCTCGTGGTTCCGATTTGATCCGGCCGTGGAGATCGCGAAGGTCAGCGTGCCCGTGACCATCGTGCAAGGCACGGCGGATGTGCAGGTCGGGATGGCCGATGCACAGGCGCTCGCACGCGCCGATCCGGCCGCCCGGCTCGTCATCGTCGACGGGATGAACCACGTTCTGAAGCACGCGCCCGACACATCGTCGCAGGCCGCGATCGTACGGGGTTACGAGGATCCCGCGCTCCCCATCGATCCTCGCGTGGTGGACGCGGTTGTCGCGTTGGCTCGACAATAAATTGCCCGCGGCCGCAAACAACCGCCCGCCCCGATGAATCTGGGGCCCGTTTGCGGTCCATATCGGTGAAGCATGATCCGTACGCCGCATGAGATCGCTGATGACGCGCCAGCGGGTGCGAGGCGCGGACGAGACTGAATAGGCGGGAGAAATCTCAGACGGGCGCAGCGACGACGTAGACGAGGGCGGACCCCTCGACGGTGCAGATCTGCGGCCGCATCAGCATCATGGCTGTCTGCTCAAACGGCGCGGTGAACGTCTGCAACTCGGCGAGCGTGTGAAGGTCGAGGATCTTCCCCATTTCCGTGCCTCCGGGCACGATCGTGCCGACCGCATCCTCGCGGAGCGTGGGAACGAAGATTCCGCCGACCTTGGCACGCATCGGCGTAGTCGGGCCCACGTCGACCGCCTTGCCGGCCGGCGCCGGCGGCGTGTCCAGCGCCAGGACGCCGCAATTGGACAGGGCGCGTTTGAGCCCCGCCACATTGCGCTCGGTCCAGTACATCTCCCGGCTCGAGCGACCACCCACCTCGACGTTCACGACCTTGATGCCGAGCGAGCGGGCGTAGGTGGTCAGGCCCCCGCGCTTGTCCGGGGCCTCCCGAATAAACGGGGCGCCGAGGTCGGCGGCCAGCTGTTCCGAGCCGGCGAAGCGCTTGACGAACGCGTTGATGCACCACGTGCCGCCGCCGTGAAGATCGATCACGACATCGTTGTCGGCGATCAGCGGCGCCAGCACCGCGGCGAGACGCTCGGTATGCGAGCCCTCCTGGTTGCCGGGAAATACGCCGTCCAGATCGATCGCGTTGGGGGAGTCGATCCACGAGTTGCGGCGCTCGACCTCCGCGGCCAGCGCATTGGCCGTGAAGATCACGCGCAGACGCCCGGCGAGAGCGTTGGCCGGCAGCAGGCACAGCATCTTGATCGCCAGCGCCGACCACGGGCCCTCATCGCCGTGCGTGCCCGCCACGAGCGTTGCCCGCGGGCCGGCGGTCCCGGCTTCGCCGTACTTCAGCGGGATGTATTGGGCGGCCGCATGGCCGGTGACCCGCAACTCACGCCATTCCAACGCCTCGTAGATCGCGTCCACGTATCCTCCCGCTCGTTCGTACGGGCTAGTCGGGGTACCGGCTGTACCACTCCTGGCGCGCGCGGAAGTCCTCAGGGTATAGGGTAACCTTCTCGGGCCGGAACTCGAATGCGTCGCCCTCGCGCGCGATCGTCTCAACGATCCTTCCCGCGTCAAACCGGTATCCGCTGAACCGGCGCGGCGGCTGCCCGGCGAGCCACACCCACCCCTTGCCGAGCTCCACGGGATCCGCCCACTGCGCGCGCACGTCCGACGGTGCCCGGTCGGATTCCTCCCACGTCATGCGCGTCGGCTTAATGCGCGCACCCGGCCCGATCGTGTTCACTGCGATGTTGTGCTCGGTGGCCTCGAGCGAGAGCGCCTTGACGAACCCCTCGACCCCGTGCTTGATCGCGCAGTAGGCAATCTCCTTCTTATAGCCGCGGATGCTCGAACCGCTGGCGACGCCGATGATGTGGCCGCCGCCCTGCGCTTTCATCTGACTCCACGCGGCGTGGGCGCAGTTGAACAGCCCCCCGATTCCGACGTCGAGCTGGCGAGACCACTCGCCCGGCGTGGTCTCATCGAAGGTGATCAGCGGCATGTAGATCGCGTTGTGCACCACCACGTCGAGGCGCCCCCAGCGGTCCACGATCTCCCCGACCGTGCGCTCGCACTCGCGGAGATCGGCAACGTCCAAGCGGCACGTGCGGAACACCGCGCCGTCGGCGGCGAGGTCGCGTTCGCACCGTGCGAGTTCATCGCCGTTGACGTCCGCGGCGCAGACCGCGGCTCCTGCGAGCCCAAAGGCGCGCGCAATTCCCCACCCAAGGCCCCGCGCTGCGCCGGTCACCAGCACCGCCCGATCCCGAAGACGCATCACGATCGCTTCCTTTCACCGCGCCTAGGGCGCATCAGAGAACATGCAGCTTATTCTCGGCGCCGACGGCCGGGGTGCGGAATGTTGGCGCGCACGGCGCCGAACGGAAACTTTCATCGAGAAAAACTTCAAGATTAGGCGAGGCACTTACTTGGGCAGTTCCAGGATCACCTCCTTCGAACAAAGCGGTAACAATGCCGGGGGGACGGGCCGGCGTAACCGGCCCATCCCCGCGTATTTGTGCGGCGCCGTCCCGAGAGAGCGGCCCGCTACATCTTCCCCGTGAAGAGTGAAAATACCGCGCCCTGCGCGTCCTGACACACCGAAAAGCGGCCGATGTTCGGGATGTCTGTCGGAGGCTGAAACACCTTGCCTCCGAGCGTCGTGACCTTCTTCGCCGAGTCGTCGACGCTCGCGACGGCAAAATACGTGGCCCAGTGAGGCGGCACATCCTTGAGACGCGGCGGTCGCGCCATCATGCCGCCGACCTGCTTGTCGCCGGCCTTGAAGATCGTGTACGAACTGCCGCCGCCCATGTCCACCGCTTCAGACGCCCACCCGAGCGTCGCCTTGTAGAAGCGCCCGGCCGCCTCGGTGTCCGGCGTCATCAACTCGTCCCAGCACATCGCGCCGGTCTCGTTGATCAGATCCGCGCCCGGGTGCGTCTTGGCCTGCCAGATCGCGACCTTCGCGCCCGTCGGATCTTCAATGAGGGCCATCCGGCCCACGTCCATGACGTCCATCGGCGGGTAGGGGACCTTTCCGCCGCTCTGGGAGGCTTTCTTTGCGACCTCGTCGGCGCTCGTCACGTTGACGAAAGGCATCCAGTGTGTCGGTACCCCCTGCGCGAGCATCTCCTTGGTCAACTTGGCGAGGCCGCCGACGCTGCGTCCCTTCGACCGGATGAACGTGTACGTCTGATCCGGACCGGCCGGCATGTCCTCGAACTCCCACCCGAACAGCCCGCCGTAGAAGCGCTTGGCCGCAGCCGGGTCGGGAGTGCTCAGACTGGTCCAGGAAAACACCCCGTGCGCATACTTGGTGCCGGTTGCCACAATCCACCTCCCTTGGTTCGATCTCGTACTATAGACGAACAGCCGGGCTGGAATCGACACCTCCTTGCTCTAATGGAAGCAGCAAAAGACACGCCTACGCCGTTGACGAAGAGATCCGGGGTCTTGAACGCCGCCCATACCGGCCTGGGCACGCCACGCTCCCGCCTCCGCGAGCCGGAATGCGCGTTCTTGTAGTAGAGTCACCGACTTCCGCCCATCACTCGCATGTCGAGCCAAGCAGGCTCGTGAGCATCACGAAGAGAGCACCGTTCCGGGCTCGATGTGCGCAAGCAACGCGTCGTATTGTCGACTACGAGGACTGGCTTGTCTAATTGCGCAGGCTGCCGGCTCGTCCCCAGCATCGAAATGCTGCCTTTGTGCCCTGCTTTTCGCGCCAGCGAGCGGGCGGAATGCCTTCCCAACTGCGGAACGCGCGAACGAAGGAGTTTGCGTCCTGGTACCCCAGAAGGTACGCGGCTTCTCTCAGCTCGAGGGCAGGGCTGTTCAGATAGTGGCGGGCCAGCTGGTGGCGAGCTTCCTCCAGAACGCGCTGGAAGCTGGATCCAGCGTCTTGCAGGCGCCGCTGCAGAGTTCGAGGACTCATGTGGAGCGCGTCGGCGACATCGTCGATGCTGGGGCGGCGGCCCGTGAGTTTTTGCCGTATCGTTCCGCGGACGCGCTCGACGAAATCTCCGTCGCCGTTTTGCTCCGTCAGTTCCTCCTCGAGCTGCGGGGCGAGCATCGCAAGCAGCTCGGCATTGCGGGTCACAAACTGCCGTCCGGCGTCGGACGCGCGAAACACGATCGCATTGCGGGGAGCTCCGCAGACCACGCGACAGCCAAAGTGGCGCTCGATAGTGTTCACGTGCGGGCGAGGTTGCACGAACTCGACGCGCAAGGGCGCAAGACAGGTGCCGGTGCCGTGGCGGGCGACTGAGAGCACCCAGGCCAGGCAGCATTCGTTCAGCACCTGAGGCTCGACCTCTTCGGCGAGAAGCCAACGGAACTGGATGCTCCACTCGTCGCCGTCCATCTGCTGCAAAATTTCCTCCGGGCAAGTGAGTTGTTTGTAGCGCGCCATTTGTCGCACGGCCGATCCGAGATTGTCCGCCGAGAGAGCGGCGAGCGATATAGGCTGAAAGCGTTCGACCTTGCTCTCCGCGCCGAGCGCGACGCCGATCCCGGGGTCGGCGCTGACTTCGCCCATGGCGCGCCAGAGGGCGAAGAATTCCTCCGTCGTGAGGAGCACGCGCGGTTGATCGAGAAGGCCCTGGGGAAGACCGGCCCTCCGCAGGACTGCTGAGGCGCGGACTCCCAGTTCGTCCAACTTGAGAAGCAGGCTGCCTGAGACACAAAAGTGTTTGCTCATCGATTACTCCGTCCCGGCGATGCCCTCGTGAGTGCGGGATTCAACGCCATGCTGAGGCCATCGCCGATGATGTTCAACAGGAGCACCAGCAGGAAAATCGCCGCGCCGGGGAATGTCGGCACCCACCACGCCGTCGTTGCGTACTGCAGCCCGTTGCTGAGCATGCCGCCCAGGCTAATCACGTTCGGGTCGCCGACGCCAAGGAAGCTGAGGGAGGCCTCGCTCAGGATTCCATACGACATCAGCAACGACATCAACGCCAGGACCGGAGGAAGCGCGTTCGGCAAGATCTCTTTGAGGACGATCCGACCGTTGGAGGCGCCCGCGGCCCGGGCGCTCTCCACAAATTCCGCGGTCTTGAGCGAGAGCACCTCGGCGCGTGCGATCCGGGCGATCTGCGGCCAGCCGGTGAGCCCCAGCAGCATGACCACCGTGATCACACGGCCGCCAAACAGAAACGCGACGATCAACGCAAGAAAGAAACCCGGGAGGATCAGCAGCGCGTCGGCCGTGCGCATGAGCAGGTGCTCGACCCACTCTCCATAGTAGCCCGCCGCAAGTCCACAGGCGAGTCCCACCGACATCGCGATCGCGGCGACCGCGAGCCCCACGATAAACGATGTCTTGATCCCGTATGCGATACGCGTGAGCACGTCGCGGCCGAGATAGTCCGCACCGAACGGATGCGCGGCCGAGATGGGCCGCAGCGTGTCGCCCGTCATGGCGTTGGGATCGCCCGGCAGGATGGCTGGCGCGAGCGCGCCCACGGCACCGAGCATCAGCAACAGCACGAGCGCGACGAGCGGCACCCGCTGCCGGCTGAGCGCCCTCCACACAGAGCGGAGCCGGCGAAACCGCCCGCCGTCCGCGGCCGCCGGCGGAGCTTCCCGGCCGGGCGCGATTGCCGCGCTACGCAAAGCGGATCCGGGGATCGATGACCGCGTACGCAAGGTCCACCGCGAGGTTCGCGAGGATCACCGCGGCGCCGACGATGAGGAAAAATCCAAGCACCACGGGGTAGTCGTGCTGCAGAATCGCGGTATAGATCACCCGGCCCGTGCCTGGCCACGCGAAGACGATCTCCGTCATCACAGCGCCGGCGAACATGGTGCCGAGCTGGACGCCGAGCACGGTGACGACGGACCGCATCGCGTTCCGCAGTGCGTGCCGGTAGAACACCTGGAACTCCGACAGGCCCTTCATGCGCGCGGTCAGGAGGTAGTACTTCCGCGACTCCTCCAGGACCGATGCACGCGTCAATCGTGTGAAGGACGCTGAATACCACCAGGCGAGCACGCCGAGCGGGAGCACCATGTGCCACATAATGTCCGCCACCCGGGCGAGGCCGCCGCCGGCATCGCCGAGCGTGGCCATGCCCTGCGTCGGGAACCAATGGAGCCGGCTCGCGAAGACCACGATGAAAATGACGCTCAACCAGAACGGCGGCGTCGCGTAGCTCACCAGTGAGACGGCGCCGATGGCATAATCGGCGCCCGTGCCCGGCCGGCGTGCCGCCGCGATCCCCAGCGCGATCCCGAACACCGCGGCAAGCAGGACGCTGGGGATCATCAGCAGCAACGTGTTCGGCAGCGACTCCCCAAGAATTGCTGCGACGGGTTGGAAATTGATCTGCGAGTACCCTAGATTGCCGCGCAGAATGTTGCCCATATAGGCGGTGTACTGGACCCACAAGGGACGGTCGAGCCCCCAGGCATGGCGGAGCTGGGCCAGCACCTCCCCGCTGACGGCCTGGCCGCCGTAGAGATACGTCACCGGGTCACCCGGCGCCACGTGGATCAGGGCGAACGCCGTGCTGACGACCAGTCCGATCAGCACCAGGCTCTGGACGAGCCTTCCCGCGACGTATCGATAGGTCATCGGTGCGGCTCCCGGCCAGGCGCCCCGCGCTAGCTCATCGGCGCGCCGAGCCTTCCCACGTCTCGACGACGTCGGACGAACGGACCGGAATCGCCAGCCGGCGCAGGAACCGCATCGCATCATCGTGATACTGCGGCTCCATCGGCCCGACGCAGTCCTCCGGCACGACCGGGAAAAACCCGGCATTCAACGCGTGCCAGGCCGTGGGCAGGATGCCGACCTCCGTCGCGATTCCGGTGTGGACCAGGGTTCGGACGCGGTTGAGGCGCAGAAACAACTCGAGCGGCGTGCCGATGAACGCGTCGACGCGGAATTTTCGGATAATAACCTCGCCAGGCTGGGGCTTCAGCTCGTCGATAGTGGCCCACCCCGGCGTGTCTTCGACCAGGCCTTCCAACGCCGTCCGCTGCCCGGGATCCGTCAGCCGCTTGTAGTCAGACCGGATGCGCATGTCCGTGTAGCTGCCGAAGTCCGGCAGGTTCGTGTACTGCGTGTACATCACCCGAACGCCATGCCGCCGCGCGTCGCCGAGAAACCGGACGAGCACCGGCAGGATCTTGCTCACGTCGATGCGCCGGCCAACCTTGTCGTACGCCCAACCCGCCGCGGTATTGTCCTTTTGCATGTCATGCACGATCACGACGGTGTGCCGCGGATTGACGATCTCCGACAACGACTCCGGAATTTCGCGTCCCCGAAACGTCAGCATGGTGGCGCCTCGATCACCCAGTGATCCGCGCGTTTTCGACGGACTCCATCGTGCCAGTCAATGAGTCGACGCTGTGCAGCCCGGTGATCCGACTGTACCAGAGATCGATGCCGTCAGCGGTGTAGAGCGGAATGATCGGCACTTCCTCGTGCACGACCTCTTGAATCTTGACGTACAGCGGAGCCCGCTTGGCGCGGTCCGTTGTTGCCCGCGCCTGTGGGATCCACGCCGTGACTTGCGGATTGTCCCAGGCTGAGAAGTCGGTGCCGCCCACGTGGGCATTCTTGCCGTTGACGTACTCGCAGATCGCCGCGGGATCCATCTGCTTCGAAATGAACAGCGTCCAAACGCAGGCGGCCGTGTCCTGCTGGCGGATACGGCCGATGTACTCGCCATAGGTGTATGTCTTGATGTCGGCAGCGATCCCGACAGTCCGTAGCATTTCCCGAAGCGCTTCGGACAACTGGACGCGAAAGCCTTCCGTGGCCAGGATGGTCACCGGAAACCGCGTACCGCCCTTGCGCGGGAAGCCCGCCTCGTCGAGCAGCGCGTTGGCCTTCTCCACGCTGTGGTCGTACGGCTTGATGTTCGAAGCGTGCGCCCATTTGGTCGCCGGCGTATCCGCCACCAGGGTCTCTTCGGGTTTGCCGAATCCGAACAAGAGCGACTTGACGATGAAGGCCTTGTCGATCGCGTGAGCCAGCGCCTGCCGCACCTTCACGTTGTTGAACGGCGGCTTCGCCGTGTTGACAAACAGATTCTGCACCCAGTTCTGCTCGAACACGGTCGCAACCACGCCCGGGGGCTTCGCATCGAGGATCCTCCGCATCTGATCGTATGGAGGCCCACCGGGAATACCCTGGGATAGGACGACGTCGAGGTCGTGGTTCAGGAATGAGAGCAGGCCCGTTGAGGCGTCAGGTGCGACTTTGAAGAAGACCTGATCGACGTATGGCTTTGGCTTCCGGAAGTAGTTAGGATTGCGGACGAAACTGATGTGGTCGCCGTGCTGCCATTCCGTCACGATGAACGGCCCCGATCCGACCGGTGCATGCAGGTACTTGTTGGTGTGGGGATCGCCGTTCGACCAGAGGTGGGCCGGCAGGATGCCCATCGGCGAAACGAGCGGCATCATGAGCACGTTCGGCCCGTCGAACCGCAGTACGGCCGTGTACTTGTCCGGCGTGTCGACGTTCTTCAAGTTCGACACGAAACTGCCGAGCGTCGAGCCCAACTTCGGGTCGACGAGCATCTCGTACGTAAACTTGACGTCGTCCGACGTGAGCTCGGTCCCGTCGGTGAACTTGATGCCGGGAATCAGCTTGAACGTGAACGTGTCGCCGTTCTCGTTCACCGTCCAGGAGCTCGCCACGCCCGGGACGGGTTGCCCCGACGGGCCGACATCGACCAACCCGTTGTATACCATGCGGTTGGTCTCCGGCCAGTTCGTCGACTCCAGCACGGGGTTGAAGCCGTAGACCGGCTCGCTTTGCAAGATCCGCAGCACATTGGGTGCGGCACCGTACGCCGGGGCGCGCTCCGCGAACCAGGCGAATGACCCCGCTGCCAGGCCAGCCGCGGCCGCCGTGGTGGATCCCAACAACCGCCGTCTCGTCAGCCGCGCGACGGCGCGCTCCGCTTCGTCCTGCCCGCGGCCGCTCACACCCGCACCGCCCGATCCGCGGCCTCCTTGATCTGCCGCGCGCGCTCGGGCCCGACGATCGGCTCAAGACTGGTTGACGTGCCGCCGATGCCGAACACGTTGATCGCGGGTTCGCCGGTGGCCCGCAGAATGTACCGGTAGCCCCTGGGCAGGTAGATCTGCTCACCCTCGCGGACGACGACATCGCCGCGGTCCCCGTCCTGACCCTCCCAGATCAGGCGGATGCTGCCCTTGGCCACGTAGAACGACTCCTCGCTCTTGCCCTCCCATTTGAGGTCCGCCATGTCGGGCTCGTGGTGGCAAACGCCCATGCGGAGGGCTTCGCTGCCGACGGTTTCGTGGCACACCAGGTAGCGGGTATGCATACCCTTGGTCAGGTCCGTCGGAGGAATGTCCGCGGTCTTCAACTTGACGACTTTCGGCATCCTCTTCGCTCCCTTCTGCGCGGCCGCGCAAACGCGATTGACTACCGCTTCTGCCGATCGGGCTGCAGCAGTCCGCCGATGCTCCAGTTCTCCCGCTTGACCTCGTCGATGATGACGTGCACGGCGTCGGCCGGGTTGCCCGTGACCCGCGCCACCACCTCGGTCACACCCCGCACCAGTTCGCGCTTCTGATCGAGCGTCCGCCCCTCGTACATCTCGATCCTGACGACCGGCATAGAGGTCCCCTCCCGTGGTCGGACATCGCGTGTCAGTGCGTTGCCGCGCCCACGCGCGGCACGACGTCGGTCACAAATCGCCGGAGGACGTCGCCTACCGCGCCGCCCGGCACGGCGTGGGGTCGCACGATCAGACGCGACACTCCTGGCCGGATCGCGGACGCCAGCTGCCCGGCGACCTGCGCCGGATCGCCGGCTAGGACCGTACGCGTCACTGCCTCGGGGGGCAGCAGATGGCCCGCGTCCGCCGCGGCCCGCAGATCCCGCCGCGCCGCGATCTCGACGAACGCCTCGGGCAGCGTGATGCCGAGGCGTTCCAGGTAGTCCCAATGGCCGTAGCCGGCGGCGATCCGCATCGCGACCCGCCGGCGCATGACTGCCTCGGCGTCGGCGGCGTTGTCCGCGATGCACATCTCGAAGCGCAAGACGACATCGACCTGCTGGAGGGGCCGCCGGCTCTTTTCCGTACCCCGCTTCACGCAGTCGAGATAGAAATCGACCGCGGAGGGCATCGCCGTATTGGCAATCATCACGCCGTCCGCGACTTCGCCGGCCAGCTCCGTGATGCGGACGCCCTGCGTTGCAAAATAGATCGGGATCTCGGCCCGGACCGGCGTGAACTGCAGCCTGCCGCCGGCGAGGGAGATCACCTTCCCTTGGAACGTTACTTCCTCGCCTCGCAGGAGCCGGCGGATGAGCGTGACGGCCTCGCGCAGGGCCGCGACCGGATGCTCCGCCCGAATGCCGAGTTCTCGAAAGCCCGTCGACCCGACGCCGAGACCCAGCAACGCCCGGCCGCCGCACATCTCATCCAAGGTGCAAATCGTCGACGCCGTCACTGCCGGATGCCGCGAGTACGGATCCGTGACTCCTGGGCCCAGGCGGATCTTCCGCGTATTCGCCGCGATCGCCGCGAGGCCAAGATAGCACTCGCGAAACAAACGGATATCGGTATACCAAACCTGGTCGTACCCGAGGGCCTCGCTGAGCTGCGCGAGGGCAACGAGCTCAGTCACCGGATACTCGGCGTTCAGCAACACGCCTAACGCCAGCGTCATCCCCGACCTCTCTCGGCGTTTAGGCAATAGTATAGAAGTGTGCGGACGCGCCCGATATGCAAAACGCGCCAAATGGCGTGTTTTGCATATACCTCGTCACAATTCAAGACAGTTCGCGCTGGACGGAGAGCTACTGGTCCCTTATCACGGAAGCGAGGGGTCCGGGGTGCGGCGTCAGCCGCCGCTGCAGATCTGGCCCGGCGTCTTGAGCGGCACGTCCTCGAGGCCGTTGGCCGCCAGCGCCTTCCGCCACTCGCCGGTCGAGTGCATCGTCGCCAGCTCTCGATCCAGCGCCGCGGCGAGGCCACGGTTGGCGCACCCCACGATGTTGTAGGCGTTGTTCGAGAGCATCGACTCGGGGATCGTGAAGTCGCCGGGGTGCAGCGGGTGCGCCACGACGTTGGGGGAGTCGCTCAGCGGCGGCGCGTGGATGACCATGTTGCCGTTGACGTATCCCTGGATCTGGCCGTTCAAGAGGGCCTGCCCGACCGTCGTCTGATCCGGGAAGAGCGCCGCGCCGGACGGCGACCAGGCCTGAAGAGGGGCCGCCCACACGAACCCCACCACCGTGCCCACCTTCTGTCCGTTCATGCTCTCCGGGCCGGTGTAGGGGAACGACTTCAACGTGTAGATGACGGCGCGGCTGACGAAGAACGGATATGTGTAGTAGACGTGCTTCGCGCGCTCCTGCGTGTAGAAGACGTATGTCCCCGCGTCGATCTTGCCCTGCTCCACCGCGAGAATCATCGACGAGAAGGTGGTCTGGTACAGCTTGAGCTTCAACGAGTGATCGCGGACGAACGCGTTGAACAGCGCGCCCTCCTGGCCGCCCATGGTGTCTCCAGGACTGATGATGATGACCGGCAGCACGGTGCCGTAGGTGCCGACCGTCAGATAGCCGGGGTTCACCAGCCGAAAGGCGGTTCCCTGAGGCAGGGCCGGCGACTGAAGAACGCCGAGCGCGCTCGCCAACAACACGACGGCCAGGACTCGCAGACGCATCATTCGCGGCACCCCCTTGTCTGCCTGCAATTGCCCGCGTGTTCTCCCGCGCCGCGCCAAAGACCTTGCCGCGACGAGCCGCCGCCACAGAATTTCGAGACCGACGGGATCGAGGCCGCCCCGCGCGGCGGCGGGCCCCAACTTAGGCGACGGCCGGGATCACGTCGCGGGCGAACCGATCCATCTGCGTGATCGCGCCGGCCGCGTTCGGCGAGAAGAAGATGGCGCAGATCTCGGTGACGCCGGCCGCGGTGTAGTCCTTGAGGCGCTTGGCGATCTGGTCCGGCGTGCCGATCAGATTGGCTTCGCCCTCGCGGCGCCGCGCCGCTTGCCCCGGCTTCATGTTCGGCAGCGACGCCCGGAAGTTGGCCTGCGCGGCCTCCTCGGAATCGGCCAGGCTGATGTAGAACTGCCGCGCGATCTCCATGGACGCGGTCCGGCCCCGCGTCTCGAGCATATAGCGATGAATCTGGGCAATCAGCTCGCGCAGGTGGTCTGGCAGCACGTGGCTGTCGATCCAGCCCTCGCCCCACCGCGCGACGCGCCGCAGGACGCCCTCGGCCTCGCCGGCCATGAAGATCGGGAGCGGGCGCTGGACCGGCTTGGGGGAGGTCTCGACGTCCTCGAACTTGGCGAACCGCCCGGAGAAGCTCGCCTTGCGGTCGCTCCAGAGCGTGCGCAGCGCCTGGACGAACTCGTCCATCATCTCACCGCGGTTGTACGCGCGGAGATCCCCACGCTGGCGCCGGTACTCGTCGAGCGCGCCCCCGAGGCCGATGCCCAGCGTCATGCGGCCGTTCGACAGCGCGTCCAGCGTGGCAACCTGCCGGTTCAACAGGATCGGGTGATGGTGCGGCAGGACGATGGTGCTCGTCACGAACCGGATGCGGCGGGTCAGCGCCGCGAGATAGCCGATCGTCACCAGCGGGTCGTAGTAGTTCGGCGGGTTGTCGAAGCGCTCCGCGACCCGGGGTTCCGTCTGCATGAACTCGTTGAACCACAGCGAGTAGAAACCGAGGGACTCCGCGGCCGTCGCGACATCGCGCATCCAGGCGACGTCCACCGACTGAATCGGGTTGAGCCGTCCCTCCCGGCAGTTCGGTACTCCCGTGCTGAATTTCAGCGCCACGGGCCTAACCCCCGGCCCGCTTGATCGTGATGGTCTTATCGCCCTCGTCGTGCATCCGTTCCAGCACCGCGAGCATGGCCGCCTGATTCCGGACGAGGCGCGCGATGCGCGTGCCGTACTGCACGCCGAGCACGGTCCGGTACTCCGCGGCGCCGTAGCTGAGCAGCACCTCGCCCGCGTCGGGCCGTGCAACGAGCGCCCCGGGGTAGATCGAGCAGACGCCGTGCTCCAGGCCGTCGACCGACCGCAGCCGCTCGACGCTGAAGCCGCACGCGCGCCCGGACCAGATGGTGTGCGTCAATGCCGTCGTGATCGGGAGCGCGTCCCAGAACGCGGCGGTGGTCCGCGGCGCCCGGTCTTCCAGAAGCTCCGCCTCGGCGACGACACCGTCCACTTCGATCTGCACCGTCTTCATCGGCTCTCCTCGCGCGCCAGGCGGATCGGCTTCCCGCCTTCGGCGCGCGTCGCCCGCACCTTGGCGAAAAACGCGTCCACGTTGGTCTCGATGGTGGCGAGATGGCAGGCCCAGGTTGCGGGGCGCACGTGGTCGCGCGCCTGCGCCTGCCCGTAGGAAAAGGCCACCTCGCCGTGTTCGGGACGAAACCCGATGCTCGCCGGGGGGTAGATGCTGATCCGATTCTCGATCGGCTGGGTCTTGTCGGCGAGCTTCCGGATGAGGATGTACCCGGCCTCGCCGCCCCACCGCACGTGCCGAAGCGTCTCCTCGACCGGCAGCGCCGCCCAGAACTTGGCGACCGTCTCGGGCGCGGCCTCCTCGTTGAGCCGCGCGACCGCCTCCACACCGTCCAGCGTGAGCCGAATCCGCTTGGGCATCAGCGTCCCTCCGCCAGCCGCAGGCGGATCGTCGTTCGGCCCTTCGCCGCGGTGGCCGCGAGCGCGTCCAGCACCGCCCCGGCCCCGGGCTCCAGTTCGCCGACCGGCGTGACCTGCCGGCGCCCGTCCGGCCATCGGTACTCCGCGTCGCCGTAGGCGATCAGCAGCTCGGCCCCCGGCGCGCCCGGGGCGGGAGGCCGCACCGCCAGCACGCCCGGGTAGATGGACACCACCGGCGACTCGAGACCGCTCACCCCGGCGATTGCGCCCTTCGACACGTCGGCAAAGCAGGCGCTGCCGGACCACTTGCAGTGCTGCAGCGGAGCCTCGAGCGGGAGCGACTCGAGCAGGGCGGCCACCGTCTGGGGCGCCAAGTCGTCCCACAGCGCCACGCGGGCGGAGGCCCCCGAAACCGTCAGTTCGATCGACGTGCCGCGGCGGTCGTCGCCGGTCTTCTCAGCCATGCCGCGCCCTCCTCTACCCGCCGCTGCAGATCTGCGTGGGGTTTTTGAGCGGCGCATCCGCCGCCGGGCCCAATTGAAGGTCCGTGAGGCCCTTCTGCCATTCACCGCTCGCGTGCAGCTTTGTGATCTCCTCGTTCAAGGCGGCGGCCATGCCGGGGTTCTTGCAGTTGACGATGTTGTACGCGATGTTCGAGAGCACCGACTCGGGGAACCCGAAGTCGCCCGGGTGCAGCGGATGCGCCACGGCTTTGCCGTTAAAGGGCGCCTCGAGAATGGTGTTGCCGGGGCCCAGCCGTTCGAAGCCGTTGATATAGCCCTGGACCTGGCCGTTGAGCAGCGCCTGGCTCACCGTCACTTCGTCCGGGAACAGCCCCACGCCCGAGGGCGACCACTTTTGAAGATACGGCGCCCACACGTAGCCGATGACGGTTCCCACCTTCTTCCCCGCCATGCTGTCGGGACCGGTATACTGGAATGACGGCAGCGTGGCGATGAACGCGTGGGTGACGTAGAACGGATACGCATAGTACACGTGCTTCGCCCGCTCGGCCGTATAGAAGACGCCCTCGCCGGCGTCCACCTTGCCCTGTTCGACGGCCAGGATCATCGAGGCGAACGTCGTCTGGAAGAGCTTCAGCTTCAACCCGTGGTCTTTCACGAAGGCGTTGTAGAGCATCCCGTCCACGCCGCCGAGCTCGTCGCCGGGGCCCACCACGATTTCCGGCGGCAGGGAGCCGTGCGTGGCGACGGTGAGGTAGCCCGCGGTCACCAGATGGTAGCCCGCCGGCTGCGCCGCGGCCCGCGACCCGGGACCGCCGAGCGCGCCCCACGCCAGCAGCGCTGCAATCGCCATCGCAAACCCGATTCGTCGACGCATACGCCCTCCTTGTTTTCGGTTTCGCTCCGCGGACGCGTCTGCAACGCGGACGCGTCCGCAACGTGGACGCGTCAGCGCGCGGCCGGCAGGCCCTGCGCGGCCGCCTTCCGGAGGCGCGGCAGCACCTCCTCGCCGTAGAGCTTGAGAAACCGCTTCTGGTCCGGGCCGGGCGCGTGGAAGATCAGATGGGTAAACCCCAGCTTCAGATACGGCATGATTTGCTCGACCTGCTGCTCGGGATCGCTCGACACGAGCCACCGGCTCGCGGCGCGCTCGAGCGGAAGCGCATCCGCCCTCCGCTCCATCTCGATCGGATCCTCGACGCCGACCTTCTCTTCCTGCGAAAGGGCGAGCTGCGCCCAGTGGCGCGTATCCTCCAGCGCCCGCTGCCGGTCGCGGTCGAACGACACCTTCATCTCGATCGTCAACTCGATGCCCGACAGACTGCGCCCGGCCTTCTCCGCGGTTTCCTTCACGGCAGGCAGCAGCGTGTCTGCGTACAGCGCCATGCCTTTCCCGCTGGTGCAGATGAAGCCGTCGGCCACGCGGCCGGCCAATTTGGCGGCGGCCGGCCCCGAGGCGGCGATGTAGAGCGGCACCGGGGTCTCGGGCCGGTCATAGATCGTGGCGTTGTGGGTCCGGTAGTAGGTGCCTCCGTACGTCACCCGCTCTTCGGTCCAGAGGCGCCGCATGAGCTCGGCCGCCTCCTTTATCCGCGCGAACCGCTCTTTCTGATCGGGCCAGGCGATGCCGAGCGGCACCTCGTTCATCGATTCGCCGGTCCCGATGCCCAGCCAGACGCGGCCCGGGAACAGGCAGGCCAGCGTCGCCGACGCCTGCGCGACGATTCCCGGGTGGTAGCGGAAACTCGGGGTGACGACGCTCGTGCCCATTTCGATCCGGCGGGTACGCGCCCCGACCGCGCCCAGCCAGGCGAAGCAGAACGGCGCGTGGCCGCCGTGGTGACGCCACGGCTGGTAGTGATCGCTGACCGCCACGCTGTCGAAGCCGCACTCCTCCGCGAATACCGCGAATTCCAGCAGGTCCTTGGGACCGAACTGCTCCGCCGACGCCTTATATCCCAGCTTGATCATGCCGCGTGTCACCCTCCTCGTCTGCTGTGCCGTCCGGCCGCGTACCGGCGCCGCCGCCTCGGCCGTGCGCGCCCGTCGAGACCGCGGCGCCGCGCCGTCATCTGTGGGCTCCATCCTCCGCGCGTCACCGCCTGGCTCCCACTCTCAAGATGTCCCGGGTCCGCTGGGACCGTGCCGCGGAGAACATCGTCTCGGCGGCGCCCTCTTCCACTACCGCGCCGTGCTCCATGACGACGACCCGGTCCGCGACATCGCGGGCGAAGCTCAGCTCGTGGGTCACGATGACCATCGTCATGCCGTCCTCGGCGAGCCTGCGCATCAGATTGAGCACTTCGTCCACCATCTCCGCGTCCAGCGCGGAGGTCGGCTCGTCGAAGAGGATCAGGTCGGGCCGCATCGCGAGGGCCCGGGCGATCGCCACTCGCTGCTTCTGGCCGCCGGACAGCGTGCGGGGGTGCGCCGTGGCGAACCGTTCGAGGCCCACGCGGGCCAGAAGCTCCATCGCCCTTTTCTCGGCCGCGGCCTTCTCCTCATGCAGCACGTGCCGCGGCCCCAGCGTGATGTTCCGCAGCGCCGTCAGGTGCGGGAACAGCTCGAAGTGCTGGAACACCATGCCGATCCGGCTGCGGTACCTGCCGACGTTGACCTTGACGCCCCCCGGCCATTCGCCGATGTGCGCGCCCTTGTAAAACAGCTGTCCGCACGTCGGCTCGACGAGCAGGTTGAGACACCGCAGCAGCGTGGTCTTCCCCGACCCGCTCGGCCCGACGATGCATACCTTCTCGCCCCGCCGGACGCTGAAGTCGACGCCGTGCAGCACCTCGCTCCGGCCGAACCGCTTGTGGAGGCCGCGGGCTTCGAGCAGCGGTCCTGCGCCCGCGGCGGCGTCGAGACCGCCTATCGTCTTATCCGTGCGCATGGCTCCGGACGCGCCGCTCGAGGACGGCCACGGCGCGGGTGAGCGGCATCGTCGCCGCCACATACAGGACGATGATCACGGTCATGACGAGCACGAGCTGGCCGGTGCGGCTCATGGCGTTCTGTCCCCGATAGAGAATCTCGGGCGCCCCAACCGCGGCGGCGAGCGTGGCGGTCTTCAGCAGGCCCACGAAGGAATTGAGGAGCGGCGGCACCACGAACGGGATGGTCTGCGGGACGACGACCCGCATCATCACACCCACGGGCGACAGCCCAAGGCTGAATCCCGCCTCGCGCTGTGTCCGGGGCACCGTCATGAACCCGGCCCGGTAGTACTCCGCGCTGAACGCCGCGTCCGCGATCCCCAGCGCGAGGATCGCGGCCAGGATCGAATTGACCTGGATGCCGACGGCGCCGAGCCCGAAATACAAGAGATAGAGGAGCACGAGCTGCGGCACCGACCGCAGCCCGATCACGAGCGACGACTGCACCGCCCTGACCGGGGCGATCCCGAGATCCTGAAGCACCGCGAGCGCCAGCCCCAGCACCGCGCTCACGACCCACGCGCCGCAGGCGATCTTCAGCGTCACGACGCCGCCGCGCAGCAGATCCACCAGCGTCTGGCTCGACACGGCGCGCCTCAGGCCTCGGGCAGCGCCGCCAGGCGAGGCTCGGCGGGCTCGTGGAGATCCCCGATCCCGATGCCCGCCCCCAACAGCCGCTCAAGCCGGCGCGACACGAGACCGATTGGGACGATCAGGGCGAGGTACAGGACGGCCAGGACGAGATACACCTGCATGGGCTGGAAGGTCTCGGAAACCAGAATGGTCGCGGTCAGCGTCACCTCGTTGACGGCGACCAGGGACGCGAGCGAACTGTTCTTGATGATGCCGATCGTGTTGTTGAGCGTGCTGGGGACCCCCGCCACGAACACCTGGGGAAGGATCACGAGCCGCACGGTCGAGGCCCACCCCAGTCCCAGGCTGGCCGCGGCTTCCCATTGCGTCGCCGGCACCGAGAGCAGCGTGCCCCGGTAGACCTCGGCCAGGTAGGCGGATTCGTTGAGGACGAGCGCCGCCACCGCCAGCCAGAACGCCGAGATCCCGAGTGGAGCCGTGAGCCGGCCCAACCCGTAGTAAAAGAAGATGAGCAGCGCGAGGAGCGGGATACTGCGCATCAGGTCGTTGTACAACACGGCCAGGAAGCGCAGCGGCCGCCACGGGCTGATCGCGCAGAGGGACAGCAGCGAAGAAAACGCAATCGTAAACAGGGTGGTGAACGCGGACAGCTTGATCGTCACGATCAGGCCGCCGGCGAGAATCGCAACCCAGGAGATCACTTCGCGCATGGGCCTGGGCGCACAGTTAGTCGCGGCGCCGGACCGGACCTTCTGGGCCCGGCCGATCAGGCGCCTGCCAGCGCGGCCACGTGCTGGACCCTCGCGGACTGGAGAGACACGGCTCGCAGCCGTTCGTCTGGCACAGTCGCCGGCTGACTGGAGACCGCCGATGATCATCAAAAGCGGCACTACCAACTAGACACGATATCGAGGGGAGGGTTCGCGAATGCGCCACCGTGCGGCGGCAATGGGTGTCATTCTCGTCCTGCTCGTTGGGATCACCGGTATCCCCGGCCACCCCGCCGACGCGCAGAGCACGTCGGTGCAAGTGTACTTCAGCCCCGAGGATCGGCCATCACGAACCCTGATTTCCGTCTTCGACCATGCCCAGCGGCAGATTCTCTTCGCGATCTACGACCTCACGAGCCGGCCGATCGCAGATGCGCTCATCCAGGCCGAGCGCCGGCACGTCGACGTCTGGGGCATCATGGACGCGGGCGAGTCGCGATCGCGGGGGAACCTCTACCCTGAACTCCAGTCCGCACTCGGGAACCACCTGGTGTTGCGGTCGGGAACCGGCCGGTACGGCATTATGCACGACAAGTACGCCGTGGTGGACGGCGCCATCGTGGTCGCCGGCTCGTACAATTGGAGCTACAGCGCCGACCACTCAAACCATGAGAACCTCCTCATCCTCACAAGCCCAGACCTTGCCCGGCGATTCGCTCAGAACTTCCGCGCCATTTGGTCAAGCCAGTAGGCCCGTCGCCTACTGCCGCAGATGGCCCGTCGTGGGAACGAGAACGCGTTTCCCTTGGCGAGCAATGCTGCCGCATCGGCCAGGGTATGAGATGCTAAGCGCTGGGTCCAGCCCCGCATGGGCGGACGTGGAGATCGATGAGCTGTGACGGCGGCGTGCCTCCGACGACCCTGCTCGCCGGTGTGGCCTGTTCCGCGGCGTCGGCTCCGAGCGCCTTGCTCAGGTCCGACAAGGAGGACTCTGCCGGCAAGACTGGTATGAGATCCGGTACACGACCGTAGGCAGAGGAAGATCCTAGCCGGCGCTGACCTATCTTCATGACGCGTCGCTTGGCAAACGTAAGAGGGGAGGGGAAGCTATGGCGACTCAAGTCCACTGGCAGCTTTCGGGAGACTATTTTGAAAACTGCAACTGTCGGGTGGTCTGTCCCTGTCTTGTGTCGCCCGCCGCGCCTTTGACGTCGACGCCGACAGAAGGTGTGTGTGATGTTGCGCTCGTCTTCCATGTTGAGCAGGGCCGTTACGGCGAGGTGCCGCTGGATGGCCTCAACGTGGCCCTGGTCGCTCACACGCCCGGGCCGATGGCGGAAGGCAACTGGACGGTTGCCGCGTACGTCGATCAGCGCGCGAACGATCAGCAGATGGAAGCGCTCGGGACCATCTTCAGCGGCGGCGCCGGCGGGCCGATGGCGGCCTTTGCTCCCTTGATCGGCAAGAACCTCGGCGCCAAGAAGGTGCCGATCACGTATCAGGTGAAGGGCAAGACCCGCGCCGTGGAAATTCCCGGCATCATGCACATGTCGGTACAGGCGCTGCCGAGCCTGCGCGGCGATGAAGAAATGTGGGTGAACGCTGGGCATCCCGTGAACCCGGACAAGTTGGCGCTCGCCGTCGGAGCGCAGGGGAGCACGTTCGCCGATCACGGCATGCGTTGGGACAATTCCGGGAAGAACGGCCACTATGCGTCGATCAACTGGTCCAATCGGTGACGCCGGCGGCGCGTCAGCGGCCCGTACGCCCGCCTGAATTCTGACGCCGCGGTTCCGGTTCCCGGGAGACGATTATGGACAGCGCCACGACTAACCCGTTGCCGCTGCAGCGCAACATTATTCTCACACTTCTCATAACCGTCGCCATCGTCGCGTGGGCCGCGCTCGCTAGGCAGGCGGCCGGCATGAGCATGCGCATGGCGAGCCCCACCATGGGCATGGCGGCCCCTGTCTTTTTGGCGACGTGGGTGATCATGATGATCGCCATGATGTTTCCTGCCGCGGCGCCCATGATCCTCACCTTTCATCGGGTGCAGGCCGCCAAGCGGCAGCGAGGCGAACCCTTCGTTTTTGCCTGGGTCTTCCTCGCTTCCTACTTGCTGGTCTGGACCTTGGCCGGGGTCGTCGCGTACGCCGGCGGCGCCGCCGCAGAATTCGGGTTGCGGCACGCCAACGTCTCCGCATCCGTAGTGGGCCGCGCGGGTGGAGCGCTGCTGGTTCTGGCCGGCGTCTATCAATTCTCGCGCCTGAAGGACCTTTGTCTGTCCAAATGCCGGACGCCCATGACATTCATCGTCACCATGTGGCGCGATGGTGTCGGCGGGGCCATAAAGATGGGCACCGTCCACGGCGGCTTTTGCCTGGGCTGCTGCTGGTTGTTGTTCGCCATCCTGTTCCCGCTGGGGATCATGAATATTGCGGCGATGGCCGCAGTGACGCTGCTCATTTTCGCGGAGAAGACGCTGCCGTTCGGACGTCAGATAGCCTCTATTGCCGGTGTCGCCCTCGTGCTCTATGGTGCGGCCGCGTTAGTGGCGCCCCAGATGCTCCCGCCGATGACCGTGGGCAACGGCATGACCATGCTGGTTGGCCCGGCCGGCGCGGTTCGCACGTAGGCGTCTCGCCCACTCACCGGTCTTTCGGACCAGGTCGTTTCTCCCGCAAGCTCGTTGCCTGACCTTAGACTGCGACAGTCGGAGCCGGCTGCGCGGCCCCGGACCGCGACAAGTCACGGCGTCGTGCGCGACCGCCGAAGCTACCTAGCGAGAGGACGCTGCGATCAAGCCGCATGGAGCTAGACCCCGCGTATGTCGGCGGCAACGTCAGATAAATCGTTGCCGAGTTGATGTCCACGCCCGTCGAGTTCGCGGATGGTTGCTCGCGGTAGTCTTGCTGCGTGCAGGGCAAGGTGTGCGAACGGCACGATCTTGTCGTCACGGCTGTGGTAGAAGAAGATTCGCGGTATCTTTGAAAGCTTCGCGACGATCCCTCGCGGCAATTTCAAGTCGTCCACATCGTATGTCGGGCCGAGGGCGCATCGCAGCGACGACACCAGCATTCCGTCTACCTCGTACGCCCCTGGTCCACCGCCCTGTATAAAGAGCACATGCCTCTTCACGTTTGATGTACCCAATGGGGAGCTTCCGTCGCCCCCCTCCGCGATCTCGGGCTCTCCAAGGACGCGTCTTTGGCGGCCGCCTTCTCGGTACTTGCGGGGAAGCAGACCGATCCTACGCTCCGGGCGCTCGTTAGGAGACTCATCAGGGTCGCCCGGCACCAAGGTACGGCCGACCTGTTGTGGTTGCGGAAACCGACGCCGACCCAGTGATCGTCTTACAGATCTCTGAATTGAAACTGGCGTGAGGAGGACGTGAAGATGAGGCGCTCAGATAGGCGGGTTTTGCTGCACCTTGTTGCGGGCGCGTGCTGGCTAGTCGGATTCGTGGCGGATGTCGAGCAGCATCGGTGGAAGGCTGTCGGCATGGCGCTTGTCTCGCATGTCGCCGCTGAATTCACTGGCTGTGAACTCGGCGGGCAAGTCGCGTAGCCCAGCCCGGCGTCGCCCGGGCGGGCGGCACGTTCTACTCGTCGTCCCAGCGTTGCTCGGTCGGGTCCCATGCACCCCGAGCGCTGTCGGTGAGGACGCTGTTTAGGAGCGAGGCGACGATGTTATCGGCGTCGTGCAGTAGTGCCGGGATGCCCAACTCCCCGGCCGCGGCGCGAAAATCGCGTGCCCACTCTGGAGGCGTTGTCGGCATGGCGTTCGGCAGCGGGTGAGTATTGTACGCGTCGAACACGGCGAGAATCGCAGCACGGAGCTCGGCCGCGTCGAGGCGCTCGGTGGTGGCGATTAGCACCAGGTCCGCGACGTCCTGGACGACACGCGTGCGGGGTCTCCCCTCTTTCGTCAGTTTAGTGATCGCGTGGACCTTCTCGGCGACTTGATGCGCGAGGCAACGTGGGTACGGTGAGGCCGCCCCGTTCGTCGAGCGGATCGGCGATAACAATCTGCTCGGGAGGCCAGCCGAGAGGGTCCACTACCCCGATGTCGATGACGAACGTTAGATATGCTCGTGGACCAATCGACGCGGTGAGGTGAAAGCGGAAAGAGCGCGCGCCGTCTTCGACCGCGCGTGATGTCGGGCCGACCGTAAAAGTGAAGTGGTCCTCGAGATCAATGGCGGTGGCCGCAGCGAGATCGGCGCGCGCCTGGTCGAGCGTGGCGCGGTAGAGGAAATCAAGGTCGACGGTCGTGCGGGCGCGCGCTGCGTGGCTGCGGCTCAGGCGCCAATCGAGCGCGGCGCCGCCCGACAGCACCCAGCGACTGGGAGCGACCCGAAGTAGCCGCGCGAGAAAGCGCTGGAAGACGAGACGGCGGCGGAGCAGTTCAGTCGGGACGCCGAGTTCGGCGGAGCGCCTCTCGAGATATCCCGGCAGCGCATCGCGGAAAGCCTCGTGAGTCCGGTACTGCTTCATTCAGTCGCTTCTTGCATGAACTGCGCGACGCGCGCGACGGTGCGGCGGTCGGCGCGGGTACGAGCAGCTCGCATGATCGCATCTGGAGCGGCCAAATGACGCTCAAGGGCCTGCTTGATCGCGAGCACAACTTGTCGCGGATTGGTTTCATCCCGAGCCACGTCGATGAGCGTGCGGACGGGGGCCGTGACGCGCAAGCCGTCGACGTGCGTGATTTCGTCTGGTTGAAGCTCGCGTCGCGTGACATGGAGCCGGGCGCGAGGCGCGACGGATATTGGCTTGAGCCACCGCTTTTTGTACGGGATCCATAGATCGACGCCACGCGGAACGACGTCGGACAGCTGGTGAAGGGCGAGCGCAGTTTCATGGGAGAGGACCGCATCCGGGCCGGCGGCGGTGAGCGCGGCCCAGAGGTCCTCGTGCGGACCGGATGGGAAGTCGCGAAGCCGGTAGACGCCAGCGCGGGGACGCACGTTGCGGAATCGGCCACCCCGGACATGGTACCGGATGAGGTCGCTGGAGAACCCCGCTTCGCGGGCCTGGACGCTTGTAAAATAGCCGCCTTGGTCGGCCGCGATTTCGAAGAGAAATCGGTGATCAGGACGTCGGCTGCCGGCGTCCCGGTGGGACGCATGCGTGCCGTGGCCCGGTGTGCCGGCTGTGTTCAAGCCGGTGCCGTGAGATCGTGGGTGGGCTGGATCTGTTGTCCCCCGTCGTTCATGCACAACAGCAATTATACTACGTTCTTAGATGAACAACAAGGAACCCGTTCATCCCTACCAGGGATAATCCTTCGCTTTCGCATGAACAATTGAGATGGACGGATCTTTCTACCCCGACGTGAGAACCCACGAACAAGCAACTCCGAGCCGCGCGGATCGAGCTAATGTCAAGAGGTGTGGAAATTCGATCGCGGGGCAGCACCCTTCCTTGATCACGCGGCGGCACCCTTCCGCTTCTTCGCTGATTCAGTCACTTCGTCTCCGTCAACGAACTGCAC